>Ga0335076_10001086_pt1 | contig 25967 bp, 24 predicted proteins | sample Lox_Sample_25_FD_206717 | JGI IMG/M metagenome (GOLD analysis project Ga0335076, IMG submission 206717) | Soil microbial communities from Loxahatchee National Wildlife Refuge, Florida, United States - Lox_Sample_2.5 | ecosystem: Environmental > Terrestrial > Soil > Wetlands | place: USA... | reverse complement strand
CGCGCTCGAAAGCCAGCAGCTCACCACCGCCGACCGCGCGCGCATGGTGGCGACGGTGTGGTCCGACGCCCGGTACAACTACGCGTTCTGGGACCGGGTCCGTGCCGACTGGGACTCCGCCCTGGATGCCAATCTCGCCGCCGCCACGTTCCGCCAATCCGACCTGGCGTTCTGGCGCCGGCTCCGCACCTTCGTCGCCCTTCTGAACGACGGCCAGGCCGCGGTCGTTCCCCCGCCGGCCGTGCGGGGCCGGTCGGCCCGGCCACCGGTTCGCCTGGTGGCGGTCGAAGGCCGGCCGTTCGTCCTGGCCTACGCGGAGAACGACGAGCTCCGGATCGCCCACCCCGAGCGGGGCGTCGAGATCGTCTCGGTCCAGGGGATTCCCGCCGCCCTCTGGATCCGCGATTCGATTCTCCCGGAAATCGCGGCCTCCAATCCCGCCACCCGCTGGGACCGCGCGGTGGAGGCGATGCTCGACGGCGAGCGCGGGACGCCCCTCCAGCTCGAGCTCAAGCTTCCGAGTGGCGCCACGCGCGGGGCGAGCCTCACCCGCACCGTCACGGGTATGGATCGCTGGCCGCTCGAGCCTCCCGCGCTCGTGATCGACTCGCTGCCGGGGGGCGTCTACATCGTGCGCCTCAACTCGTGCGCCGATCCCGGCGTCGCCGAGCGGTTCGACCGCGCCTTCCGGCAGTTCACCGGCGTTCACGGCCTGATCCTGGACCTCCGGGAGAACGAGGGAGCCGGCGGGGGACGGGAATCGGCGTACCGGATTCTCGCGCGCCTCGTGGCCCACCCCTTCGTCACGTCGCGCTGGCGCACCCCCCAGTACCGGCCCGCCTACCGCGGGGCCGACATGCCGGACTCCGCGGGTGCCTGGTTCTCCGCGCCTCCCGACACCATTCAGCCGCGCGTGGACCTCCCGTCCTACGCGGGGCCGCTGGCCCTCTTGTCGTCCCCGCGGACCGCCGGAGCCGCGGTCGATCTCCTGGTCGCCTTCCGGAACGCGCAGCGCGGGCCGGTGGTGGGAGAGTCCTCGGCGGGGGGAACCGGACAGATCCTGACCCTGCCCCTCATCCGGGGCTGGAGCTTCCGGGTCACGGTGACGCGGGACGCCTTCCCGGACGGGACGGAGTTCGCCGCCTCCGGGATCGCGCCCGAGATGGCGGTGACTGAAACGGTCGCGGAGTTTCAAGCCGGGAAGGATCCCGCGCTCGACCGCGCCGTCGCCTGGGTGCGCGAGCGGGCCGGACCCGCGGGACCCTGAGCGTCGGGCGCCGTCAGGCGCCGAGATGCGCGTGGAAGAATTCCACCACCGCGGTCCACGCGGTGTCCGCCACCGCCGGGATGTCCCGGGACCGCAGGAACCCGTGCCCCACGCCGGGATAGATCCGGTACCGGTAGGACTTCCCCAGCTGCTTCATCAGGAAGTCGGTGGCCGGCACGGAGAGTGAGATCCGCGCGTCGTTCTGGGCGTACACGCCCAGCCCCGGAGCGTGGATGCGGGCGAGCGCGGCCGAGTCCGGTCCCGGACCGTAGCACACGACGAAGCCCTTGAGTCCCGCGTTGTTCGTCGCGTAGCGGAAGCTCTGCCCGCCGCCCCAGCAGAACCCGATGACCCCGATCCGGTCGGCCCGGACCGCGCGGATGCCCTTCAAGTACGCGTAGGTCGCGTCCAGATCCTGCGTCAGGGTGTCCGGGTTCAACCCCCGGATCAGCTCCACCGCCTGGTTCTGGTCCGAAGGCGTGCCGCCCCGCCGGGAGAGCAGGTCCGGCGCGATGGCGACGAACCCGGCGCGCGCCAGCTGGATCACCCGGTCCCGCACGAAGTCGGACATCCCGAAGATCTCATGGATCACGATCACGCCCGGCGCCGCGTCGCTCCGCTCCGGATACGCGAGGTAGGCGCTGATCGAGTCCTTCCCCGACCGGAACTTCACGTACTCGGCGTGGATGTCCGCGGGCGGAGCGGGCCGCGAAAACCGCCACGCCGACGCGCCCGCCACCAGCGTCAGCCCCGCCAGGAGCCCGAGTGCCCGCCGCTTACTTGCCATAGGTCACCCTCCAGATCCGTCCGCCCGAGTCGTCCGAGATCAGGAGCGAGCCGTCGGGCAACACGAGAAGTCCCACGGGACGGCCCCAGCGGGAGCCGTCGGGAAGCTGCCACCCGGTCACGAAGTCCTGGCTCGACACCGGCCGCCCGTCCGTGACGCGCACGCGGATCACCTTGGCCCCGGTGGGAACCGAGCGGTTCCAGGAGCCGTGGAAGGTCACGAAGGCGTCGCCCGTAAACTCCGCCGGGAACTGGGCACCGCGGTAGAACGCGAGCCCCAGGGGCGCCGAATGGGCCTGAAAGGTCAGGGCGGGCGGCTCGACGTCGTCGCACTTGGCGTCGGGGTACTCAGGGTTGGGCTTCCCCGGCAGGTAGCAGCGCGGCCAGCCGTACCACTTCCCGTCCTTGATGATGTTGAGATGCTCGGGAGGGAGATCGTCGCCGAGGTTGTCCCGGTCGTTGTTCACGCCCCAGAGCTCGCCGGTGGCGGGGTTGAACGCGACGCCCACCGAATTCCGCAGTCCCGACGCGAAGAGCCGGCCGCCGGACCCGTCCGGCTGAAACTGCATCACGGCCGCGCGGCGGTGATCCGCCTCGTCGCAGACGTTGCAGGTCGATCCGATCGACACGTAGATCCGCTGGTCGGGTCCGATGAGCACGGTGCGGGTGGTGTGGTTTCCGCCGCCCGGGAGGTCCGCCAGCCGGGTGCGGCGGCCGTCGGGGTCGATGCGGATCAGCGCGTCCTCGTCTCCCACGTACAGCGTGTCTCCGCGCCAGGCGAGGCCGAAGGGATGAAACAGGCCTTTGGCGTACGGCACCGCGGAGTCCGCCACGCCGTCGCCGTTGGGGTCGGGGAGGCGCACCACGGTCCCGCTCCGGGGGATCGAGGCGTAGACCACGTTTCCCGGCCCCAGGGCGAGGTAGCGCACGCCGCCCAGGTTCTCCGCGAAGATGGAGATCGAGAACCCCGGCGGCACGTACAGGGTGTGCCCGGCGATCGGCACCGGCCGCATGCCGGCCTGCTGGCCCACGTCGGCCCGGGTATGGCAGGCGACGAGCGACGCCACGAGGAGCAACCCGCGGCCGACGGGCCTCATGGTCTGGCGTCCACCGTGGCGGTGAGCAAGAACGCCCCGTCGGGATCGACGCGCATCGCGGTGGGCGTCCAGGGAACGTCCATCCGCACGTTCGTCGGGGGGCCGTCCACGTCGAAGGTGCGGCGCACCGTCTTGCCGTCGGGTCCCGTGAACTCCACGGGGACGTCGCGCAGACGGAACAGGCCCCAGGCCGAAGGTTGCGTCTCCTGTACGTCCGCGACCGCCTGGTGCTTGAAGGGCTCGTAGTGCCAGGTGACGGTGAGCTGGGGATAGCCCGGCTGGCGCAGCCACTGCTGGAAGAACCAGTCCAGGTTCTTCCGGGCCTTCCGCTCCATGATCGCCTCGAACTGCGCCGAGAGCACGCTCGAGTCCCGGTAAGTGGCGTAGTAATCGCGGATGCCCCGGAAGAACGTCGAGTCTCCCACTTGATGGCGCAGCATGTGCAGGACCCAGGCGCCCTTCTGGTAGCTGTTGGCGTTGAGGAGCCGCACGGGGTCGGCCTCGGTGGAGTCGATGATGGGGCGGTCGACCACGTGCGACTTCAGGTAGCTCGCGGCGTACGCGCGCATGCCCTGGCTGAGAATCGTGTCCCCATGGAGGGCGGCGCCGGCGACCAGGTCGAAGTAGTCGGCGAACCCCTCCGACAGCCACAGGTGATGGAAATTCCGCTCGGTGACGGCGTCGCCGAACCACTGATGCGCGGTCTCGTGCCGCACCACGCCTTCCCGCATGGTGCGGTCGGCGTACGGCGCCTCGGCGTAGAAGATGGCGGACGCGTTCTCCATGCCCCCGTACTTGGTGGCCGATTCGACGTGAGCCAGTTTCTCGTACGGGAAGGGGCCGATGATGCGGGCGAGCACGTCCACCACGGCCGAAACCTCGTGGAACGGGACCGAGTCGGCGAACGCCGAATCGTCCGGCCAGGTCCAGACGTCGATGGGCACGGGGCTGGTGAACGTGCTGGCGGTCGGATGGGCGCTGCGCACCATGGGGCCGGCGGCGATCACCATCGTGTAGGTCGGCACCGGGCGGCGCTCACGCCAGGTCCAGCGGAGATGGCCGGCGTCGGCGGCCGTCGTATCCACCAGCTGGCCGTTGGCCACCACCCGCCAGGCCGCCGGCGCCGTCACCACGAAGTCCACCGCCGCCTTGTCGCCCGGGTCGTCGATGGTGGGCAGCCAGTATCGGGCGCGCTCGGGCCAGTTGTCGGCGAAAAGCCCCGTGTGGCCGCGGCCGTCCGAGCCCGCCAGCAGTCCGTCCGTGGGTGCCCCGTGGTAATAGACGGTGACGCGGTTCAGCACGGTGCCGCTCACCGGATGGGGAGCGAGCGGGACGCGCAAGGCGCGCCCGTCGTAGGCGAACTGATGCGACGATTCGGGATGCGCGGGGTTCACGACGGAGTCCACCGTCATCCCCACCAGATCGAGCGACAGGGTGTCGCCGGCGGCCGCCCCGCGCCGCATCACGATCGTGGCCGCGCCCTGGATCGCCAACCCACTGTCGGGAAGGGCCAGCTCGAAGTGATACAGGAAGACGTCGATGCCCGCCCGCTGGGCGGCCAACGACGCGGGCGCCGCGATCAGGAGTCCCAGCAGTGTGCGTCCCACCCTACCCGGCATACACGCCCCCCAGGGCCGTCTCCCCCGCCGGCATCACGTCCCGGCTCGCCGCTGCCAGCTCGGCCGCACGCTCCACCTCCGCGGTGACCTCGGTCTCCACCTCCGCCAGCCCGGCCTCCAGCCACCCCTGCTCCAACAAGTACCCCTCGTACTGTCCAATGGGGTCCCGGCTCCCCCAGTGCTCGAACAGCGCCGCGGGAAAGGTCTCCCGGGCCTCCCGCTCGTCGTGGGTGGCGTGGCCCCCCATCCGGAACGTCTCGGCCACGAGGAGAGCCGGGCCGTCGCCCCGGCGGCACCGGTCCGCCGCGAGACGGGTAGCCGCGAAGGCGTCCAGCACGTGGTTGCCGTCGAAAGCGGCCCCGGGAATGCCGTAGGAGCCGGCCCAGTCGGCGAACGACGCCGGCAGGTGGTGCTGGTCCATCCGGGTGCCGAGCGCCACCTGGTTGTTCTGGACGATCAGGATGGCGGGGAGCTTCTGGACGGCCGCGAAATTGGTCCCCTCGTGGGCGGCGCCGGTCTTGGTGGACCCGTCTCCGATCCAGGTGAGCGCCACCCGCGGTTCCCCCCGGAGCTTGAACGCGAGCGCGATCCCCGCGACAACGGGCACCACGTCCGCCACGTGGGAGATGGGCTGCAGCACGCCCCGGCCCCAATCCCCTACGTGGAGATCCCGGCCCCTGCTGGGTGAGTCGGCGCTGCCGAGATACGCGCGGAACATGTCGGAGAGCGGCACGCCGAATTCGATGCAGGCCGCGGCGTTGCGGATCATGGGGGACACGACGTCCGAGCCGCACCGCAGCGCGTGCACCGGTCCCACGGTCGTGGCTTCCTCGCCGGTCCCGAGCCAGGCCTTGGAGATCACGCCGGTGCGGACCCAGCGCTTCAGCTGGATGTCGTGGAGGCGGGCCCGGAGGAGTCCGGCGTAGAGGGCGCGGTGTTGATCCCGCGTCAGGCCCTGGACGATCTCCCGGCGCGCCGGGTCGCGCTCGATTGTTTCCCGGTAGCTCCGGGCCAGGGCCGGATCGGGGCGCCAGGAGACGTATTCGGGGGGATCGAAGGCGGGAAAGCGGCGCATCCTACCGGAACAGCTTGCCCAGCAATCCTCCGCCGGAGGCCTGGTCGCTGGTCCCGCTCAGCGCGTCGGCGAACTCGAGGGCGGTGGAGAACCGGCTGTCCGGATTCGTCTCCATCGCCTTGTTGAGCGCCTTCTCGAGGTACTCGGGGAGGTCGGGGCGCAGCTGCCGGAGCGGTGTGGGCGTGCCGCGGAGCCGGGCGATCATCATTTCCTGCGCGTTGCGGCCCTGGAAGGGAAGCTTCCCCGTGAACAGCTCGAAGGCCACGATGCCGAGGGCGTAGATGTCCGAGCGGGCGTCCAGGGCCTTGCCGCGGATCTGCTCGGGGCTCATGAACTCGGGGGTCCCGAGGATGATCCCGGTCGCGGTGAGCTTCTGGATGGCGGGGTCCGCGCGGCGCTCCTTGGCGAGCCCGAAGTCCATTACCACGGCTTTGTCGGTGCCGTTCTCGTCCACCAGCATGATGTTCTCGGGCTTCAGATCCCGGTGCACGATGTGGAGCTCGTGCGCGTGCTCGAGCCCGGCGCACACCTCCCGCAGGATCTTCACTCCCGGTGCCAGGTCCATGGGCCCCTTCTGCACTTCCCGGTCCGACAGGAGGTCGCCCTTCAGGAACGGCATCACGAGGTAGATGAGCCCGTCCTCGGACTCACCCAGCCGGAGGATGCGGCAGACGTTGGGGTGATCCAGGCGCATGGCCAGGCCCGCCTCGCGCCGCAGCCGCTCCACCGAGCTCTTGTCGGTGGCGAGCTTGGGCGACAGGACCTTGATGGCGACCTCGTTCCCCGACGCCAGCTCCTTCGCCAGGTAGACATAGGACATGCCGCCCTCGCCCAGTTTCTTCGCGACCTGGTAGCGGCCGTCCAGGAGCTGGTTCGAGAGGGTGGAGGCCCGGTCCAGGCCGCCGATCCCGATGGCGGGGGGCGGCGTGCGCACCGACGTGTTGCTCCCGGAGACCGGCGTGGCGGGTTTGGCGCTGGGAGACTTGGTCTGGACTTCCACCAGCATGCTGCCGTCCTTCGGGCAGAAGCGGGCGGCGTCGGAGTAGACCGACCCGCAGCGGGGGCAGCGACGATCGCTCATGGGCGGACCAAGTTGCGCCCTTCGTTCTTGGCGCGATAGAGGGCCTGGTCCGCCATCGCCACGAATCCTTCGGCGCTCTGGATCTTGTCGTCCGGGAACGCCGCGATGCCGATCGAAACCGTGAGGTTGAGCGGCGAGTCGCCGGTGTCCGCGAAGTCGTGGTTCTGGATACGCTGCCGGAGGCGCTCGGCGAAGATGGTGGCGCCCTGCAGGCCGGTCTCGGGCATCACCACCACGAACTCCTCGCCGCCGTACCGGGCCACGATGTCCACGGACCGGGCCTCCCGGCGGAGCATCTCGCCCACCTGGCGCAGCACCGAGTCGCCCGCCAGGTGGCCCCGGGTGTCGTTGATCTGCTTGAACCGGTCGATGTCGGCGAGCAGGATGCTGATGCCCAGCTTGTAGCGCCGGGCCCGGTCCAGCTCCGCGTCGAGCGCCTCGGCCAGGGCCCGGCGGTTCATCGTCCCGGTGAGGGCGTCGGTGGCGGCCAGCTTCTCGAGCCGCTGCTTGTCCGACACGGCGGTCTCGAAGTCGTACGCCTTCTCGATGGCCGCCACCGCGGTCTCGATGACGGTTTCGGCGAACTGCGCGTCGGCGCGGGTGAGCGGCAGGTCGTCGCCGGTGGTGCGCAGGAAGAACACGCCGATCTGCTGGTCCTTCATCGAGAAGGGCAGCGCCACGGCCGACCGCGTCGGGACCTTGATGCCTTCCCGCTCCCAGCGGGTGCGCTCGGCCTCGTACAGCGGATCGGTGGCGACGTCGGCCACCAGCACCGGACGTCCGGTGGAGAGCGCCTTCTGGATCTCCGGATACCGGGCCAGGTCGATCTGGAGGTTCCGCAGCATCGGGTTCTCGTACGCCGCGACCACCACACCCACCTGATCGCCGGCCTTGGCCAGCACCATGGAGCACTTGGAGATGTTCAGCACCCGGGCCACGCGGCGGGCCAGGATGTGATAGATCTCGTCGGGTTTCAGGGAGTCGGTGACTTCGTGCAGGATGTCCACCATCGCGGCGCGGGAGCGGGCTTCTTCCCGTGCCGAGGCGAGGGCCTTCCCGACGCGGAGATGGGCCTCCACCCGCGCGAGCAATTCCCGGACCCGGAAGGGCTTGGAAATGAAGTCGGCGGCGCCGAGGCCCAGGGACTTCACCGTGGCCTCCTCGGGCGGCATCGACGAGACCATCAGGACCGGCAGGTCGCGGTAGCGCTCGTCGCCCTTGAGGCGCTCGAGCAGCTGCAGCCCGTCGATCTTCGGCATCATGATGTCGAGGAGGAGGAGGTCGGGCCGTTCTTCTTCCAGGCGGCCCAGCAGCCCTTCACCGCCGGGGGCGGTCGACACCTGGTAGCCGTGCTCCTTGAGGATCCACGTCAGCGTCCGGACGAGCGACGCATCGTCGTCCGCGACGAGAATCCGGGAGGCTTCCAGGTCGGACATCGGCGCTCAGTCCTCGAGCAGCTGGGGATCGACGTTTCCGCCGCTCACCACCAGGACGGTGGTGCCCGACGGCCGCACGGCGCCGGAGCGGAGGGCCGCCGTGGTCGCGGCGCCGGACGGTTCCACCGTCAGCCGGCACTCGCGATGGAGAAAATGTACCGCCTCGCGCAGGCTGTCATCCTCCACGAGCGCGACGCCCGCGATGCGCTCCCGCTGCGCCTGCAGATGCGCGAACGGCGTGGCGCCCACGGTCAGGGTGATCAGTCCGTCCGCCAGGCTCGCGGTGCGGTCGAGCCGGACCGGCGCGCCGGCCGCGAGCGAGCGGGTCAGCTTGGGAGCGCCGACCGGCTCCACGCCCCACACCCGCGCCCGGGAGCCGGCGGCGGCCAGTCCCGTCACCACGCCCGCGATCAGGCCCCCGCCTCCCACCGGCACCACGACCGTCTCCACGTCCGGCAGGTCCTCGACGATCTCCAGGGCGACGGTCGCCTGCCCCGCGATGACGTCCGGATGATCGAACGGCGGCACCATGGCCAGGTGCTCTCCCGCGGCGAGGGCCTCGGCCTTCGCCTGCCGGTCCGCCGAGGTCCGGCCCGCGAAGACCACCTCACCGCCCCACTTCTTCACGCCGGCGACCTTCACCGCGGGCGCGGTCTCGGGCATCACGATCACGGCCCGCACGCCGAACCGCTGCGCGGCCCAGGCCACGGCCTGCCCGTGATTCCCGGAAGAATACGTGATTACCCCCGGCGCCCGGGCGGTGTCGGACAGCCGGCGCACCGCCGTGAACGCGCCCCGGGCCTTGAACGCGCCCACGGGCTGCAGACTTTCGAGCTTGAGGTAGGCCTTGAGGGGCTCGACCCAGACCAGCGGGGTCCGCACCGCGACCCCCGCCAGTGCTCCCGCCGCCTCCCGGACCGCCTCGGCCGTCACCATCACTTCTTCTTGCCCTTCGGCGCCGCAGCCTCTTCGTCGTCCCCTTCCTCCTCCGCGCCGTTCTCGTCTTCCTTCACCACGCGGGCCACGTCCACCACCAGGTCCCCGGCGGTCAGGTTCATGATCTTCACGCCCGACGTGTTGCGCCCGGAGATCCGTATGCCTTCGACCGGCACCCGGATGATGATCCCCTTCTTGGTGATCATCATCAGCTCGTCGTCGGGCAGCACTTCCTTCAGCGCGATGATGTCTCCGGTCTTGTCGTTGTGCTTCAGGGTGATGATGCCGCGTCCGCCGCGGTGCTGGACCCGGTACTCGTCGAGCTCGGAGCGCTTGCCCATCCCCTTTTCGGTGACGGCGAGCAGGGTGGACGCGCGCCGGACGATCACCATGTCGATGACGTGATCTTTCTTGTCCAGCTCGATGCCCTTCACGCCGGTGGCGGCGCGCCCCATGTCGCGGACGTCCTGCTCGTGGAAGCGGATGCTCATGCCCTTGCCGGTGGCGAGCACCACGTCGTTGCGGCCGTCGGTCACCTGGACGTCGATCAGCTCGTCCCCGGCGTCGATGTTGATGGCCCGGATGCCGGAGGACCGCGGATTCCCGTACTCCGAGAGCACGGTCTTCTTCACGACGCCCTTCTTCGTGGCGAAGAGCAGGAACTGGTCGTCGGCGAACTCGCGGACCGGCACGAGCGCCGCGGTGCGCTCGTCGGGCTTGATGGCGACGCAGGAGAGCACCGGCTTGCCGCGGGCCGCACGGGCCGCCTGCGGAATCTCGTGCACCTTGAGCCAGTAGCAGTGCCCGGTGTCGGTGAAGAACATCACGTAGTCGTGGGTCGACGCGATGAACAGATGCTCGACCCAGTCGTCTTCCTTGGTGTGGGCGGCCGTGACGCCCCGCCCGCCGCGGCGCTGCCGCCGGTAGGCCGACACCGGCAGGCGCTTGATGTAGCCCGAGTGGGAGACCGTGATCACCATGTCTTCCTCGGCGATCAGGTCCTCGATGGAGAACTCGCCCTGGTCGGCCACGATCTCGGTGCGGCGGGCGTCTCCGAAGCCGTGGGCGACCTCGCCCAGCTCCTCCTTGAGGATCTTCATCCGCCGGGGCTTCGAGCCCAGGATCTCCTTGCACTCCTTGATGAACTTCCGGACGTCCTTCAGCTCCTCTTCGAGCTTGTTGATCTCGAGAGCCGTGAGGCGGGCCAGCCGCATGTTGAGGATTTCCGCGGACTGCCGCTCGGACAGCTTGAAGCGCTTCCGGAGGGCGGCGTCGGCGGTGGGCGTGTCCTTCGACTTCCGGATGATGCGGATGACCTCGTCGATGTGATCGACGGCGATCTTCAGGCCTTCGAGGATGTGCTCCCGGTCCTGGGCCCGCTTGAGCTCGAACTCGGTCCGGCGGACGATGACGTCGTGGCGGTGGTCGATGAAGTGCTGCAGGATCTCCTTGAGCGCCATCTCCTTCGGCACGCCGTCCACGAGTGCCAGCATGATGGCGCCGAACGTGGTCTGCATCGCGGTGTGCTTGTAGAGCTGGTTCAGCACCACCGCCGGCACGGCGTCCCGCTTCAGCTCGATGACGATCCGCATCCCCTCGCGGTCCGACTCGTCCCGGATGTCCGAGATTCCGTCCAGCCGCTTGTCGTTCACGAGCTGCGCGATCTGCGTGATCAGCGTGCTCTTGTTGACCTGGTAGGGGATCTCGGCCACCACGATCTGGAACCGGCCCGACGACTGCTTCTCCTCGATGGCGGCGCGGGCCCGGACCACGATGCGGCCCCGCCCCTTCTCGTAGCAGTCCTTGATGCCGTCGCGGCCGTAGATGATGGCGCCGGTGGGGAAATCGGGCCCGCGGACGAACTTCCGGAGGTCCTTGACGGTGGCGTCGGGGTGGTCGACGAGATGCTGGATGGCCTGCACCACTTCGCCGAGATTGTGCGGCGGGATGTTCGTCGCCATCCCCACCGCGATGCCGGCGGCTCCGTTGACGATGAGATTGGGGATCTTCGACGGCAGTACCGTCGGCTCCTGGAGGCGGTCGTCGAAATTCGGGATGAAGCCGACGGTGTTCTTGTCGATGTCCTCCAGCATCGTCATCGCGACCCGCGTGAGCCGCGCTTCGGTGTACCGGTACGCGGCGGCGGGATCGCCGTCCACCGACCCGAAGTTTCCCTGCCCGTCCACGAGGGGGTACCGCAGCGAGAAGTCCTGGACCATCCGGACCAGCGCGTCGTACACCGACATGTCGCCGTGCGGGTGATACTTGCCGAGCACGTCGCCGACCACCGTCGCACTCTTCTTGTACGGCCGGCCCGGCACCAAGCCCAGCTCGTGCATCGCGTAGAGGATCCGGCGATGCACCGGCTTCAGGCCGTCGCGCACGTCCGGCAACGCGCGCTGGACGATCACGCTCATCGAGTAATCGAGGAACGACTCCTTCAGCTCGTCTTCGATGAGGCGGGGGAGAATCCGTTCGCGGGCGTTGGGAGCGGTCATTAAAACCAGGGGTCAGGTGTCTGGAGTCAGGGACGAGAGAAGCGTCCTAAGTGCCTAAAACCTAATCACTTAGACCACGAAAGGCAACGAAAAAAAGACCCCTAAACCGGGGTGGGGAACGCACTTACGAAGGGGGAATCTCCACCGCCACCTTCCCCAGCTGCTCGGCGCGGTCGAGGTAGGCGTACGCGTCACGCACCTCGGCGAACGGGAAGACCCGGTCCACGAGGGGGCGCAGCCGTCCCGCCGCGAGCTCCGAGACGATCGCGGCGTACTCCGCGTCGTTCCCCATGGTCGAGCCCAAGATGGTGTACTGGCCCCAGAAGAGCCGGCGCACGTCGGTCACGAGCATGGGCCCGGACGTCCCGCCGCAGGTGACCACCCGCCCACCCTTCGCCAGCACCCGGATCGACTTCTCCCAGGTCGCCTCCCCCACGTTCTCGACGACCACGTCGACGCCCCGCTTCCCGGTGAGGGCCCGCACCTCCTTCGGAACGTCGAGGGTCGCGTGATTGAGGGTGACGTCGGCGCCCAGCGCGCGGGCCCGGGCCAGCTTCGCGTCCGACGACGAGGTCGCGATGACCCGGGCTCCCAGATGCTTGGCGATCCGCATGGCCGTGAGGGATACGCCGCCTCCGATGCCCCAGATCAGCACCCACTCGCCGGCCCTGACCCGGGCCCGGGTGGTCACCATCCGCCACGCCGTCAGCGTCACCAGGGAAAACGCGGCCGCCTCCGCCCACGACAGGGCGGGCGTGAGCGCCGGAACGGGAACGACGTTGAACTCGGAGAGGACGACGGCGGTGGCGAGGGTGCCGGGGAGGTGTTCGCCGAGGATCCGGTAGTTGACGCAGAGCGAGTGTTCGCCGGCCCGGCAGAATTCGCACGTGCGGTCGGAGACTCCGGGATTGATCATCACCCGCTCTCCGGCCTTCACGCGGGTGACCCCCGCCCCCACCGCCTCGACCACCCCCGCCCCGTCGGCGCCCACGATGTGGGGGAAGCGATAGTCGATGCCGGGCAGCCCGCCCGCGACGAACAAATCCAGGTGGTTGAGCGCGGCGGCCCGTACGGCCACCCGCACCGCACCCGCGCCCGGAGGACCGGGGTCCGGGACCTCCGCGATGGTGAGGCGGTCGAGACCGCCGGTGTCGGTGAGAACCGCCGCGCGCAACGGCGGCGTCAGGGCTGGGGCAGGAACGCCGGCGACAACATCTGCTCGTTCGGAGCCGCCGGCAGCGGCACCGCGGCGCCTCCGCCCACCGGCTGCACGTACACCTGGAGCCGGCCGCGCCGGCCCTCGGCGTTCACGAGCAGTGCCAGGAAATCCCCGGCCGGCGCGACGGCGAACCCGATGATGGCGAGGTCCGTGCCGGAGACCGGGGTGACCACGCCGGAGGCAAGGTCGGCCTTCATCACCTGGGTGACGTCGCGCCCGTTTTCACGGCGCTGCACCAGATACTCCAGGCTCCCGTCCTTGAGGAAATGCGGCTCCTCCTCGCGCTGGCCGGCGCCCTTGATGAAGGGACGCTGGTTGGAGCCGTCCCGCGCCATCAGCCACACGTGCGGGATCTTGTTGTCGCGGTTCGAAATGAAAGCGATGGTCTGGCCGTCGGGCGACACCGCGGCTTGGCGGTTTCCGCCGGAGTCGGTGAGCATCTTCAGGCCGGTGCCGTCCAGGCCGACGGTCCAGATCTGCTCGAGCCCGTCCCGCTTCCCCTCGCGGGGCGACTGGAACACCACCGTCTGACCATCGGCCGTGAAGACGGGACGGCTGTCGGGCTGGGGACGGTTGGTGAGCCGGGTCCGGTTGGTCCCGTCCGCGTCCATCAGGTACAGCTGGGCCACCCCGTCTCGGGTCGACTCGAACACGATGCGCGAGCCGTCGGGGGAGAACGCCGGCTCCACTTCGTTGCCGGAGTCGGCCGTCACCCGGCGGAGATCCGTGAGAGTCGAGCGCTCCAGCGAGAAGAGGTGGAGCTTCCCCCCCTGCCGGTCCGACGCGAGCAGGATCTCGCCCTGCACGAACACCAGCGCCGACGCGGACTTCCCCCCCGGCGCGGTGGCCGTGATGCGGGACCGCCCGTAGCCGATCGCGGTGACGGATCCGTCCGCGCCGACGGCGGCCACTCCCGGCTGATCGGAGGTCCAGGTCAGGCCGGCGGCGGGCCCCAGGACGGTTCCGCCGTCGTTCGTGAATTCCGCCTTGATGGAATACCTGGCGCCCGCGTGCAGCCCCACCCGCGCCGTCGACAACCGCAGCGAGCCGGCGATCACCGACACGTTCCAGACCGCCTGCAGCCCCACGCCGGGGCCCCGGACGGTCAGCGTGGTCCGTCCCACCTTGACGCCCGTGAGAAGACCGGTGGTCGTGTCGAACGACGCGAGCGACGAATCCCCCACCACCCAGCGCAGGGGCGCTTCCGGGACGGCGACGTTGTCGGCCGCCAGCGCGTGCGCGATGAACTTCGCCGACGCGGTGAGGGGGATCTCGACGTCCCGGTCGCGCGGGGGCGACACCGCGAGGGTCTCGACCGTCTTATGGACGTGGATGCTCACGGTCCGGTTCTGCAGCAGTCCGGCGACCGACAGGACGGCGTCGCCCGGGCCCACGGCCCGCAGCACGCCGTCGATGGTCACCGTGGCGACGGTGGGGACGCTCGACGTCCACTGCAGGAGCAGCGGCGACACGGCACGGTTCCCCTGCGTCGGCACGATCACGTGGAGCGTATCGGCGTCACCCGGTGACATCATGATCGGGCCGGTCTGGTCGATGGCCAGATCGGCCTGCTGGACCACCACCGGCGCGGTGGCCGTGACGCCCGTCGCCGAGGTGACCTGGATGGTCCCCTGCCCAGGTGACAGCGCGACGACCGTGCCGTTGGCGTCGACGCTGGCGATGGCGGGCGTCAGGGACTGCCAGGTGACGTGTACGGGCGCCGCCGCCGACCCGTCGTCTTTCAGGGCGCGGGGCGCGACGCGGGTGTTCTCCGAAGGCAGCAGGAACACCTGGGCCGGAATGATCCGGAGCGCGGTGGCGACCCCCACGCCCGGCGGCTGGCCGTAGAGCGCGCCGACTCCCGGCTGCTCCGCGGGCGCCGGGGGGGGCGTGCTGGCGGGCGCGGTGGTCTGGGCCGGCGCCGGGGCCGGGGCCGCCGGCGCGGGAGACACGGTGATGGTGGAGAGCCCGGTGCGATGGCCGGCCGCCGCCTCGATGATCGCCACCCCCGTCGCCAGACCGGTGACGGTCCCGTTGGCGTCCACCTTGGCCACCTGGGGACTGCGGGAGGTCCACGTGATCTTGGCGGTCGGGATGACGTTTCCGATCCGGTCGAACGCCGTGGCGAGCAGTCCGGTGCGGTCCCCGACGTGGATGCTGACCGTCGCCGGGGCCACCTGGACCTCGGCCACATTCTGGCCGCGGGATGCCCGGCCAGCTGCCAATGAGATGAAAGCGATGACGGTGCTGAGGCGGCGGAAGTTCATGGCGGGCCAAACGTTAGCCCGCGCAAAAACCATTGTCAACCGAGATGCGCGTGCGCGCGACTTGCAAGGGTCAAGGTGCCGGATAAGCTACAGGCCGCGCCTGCTCACCCCAGCAAGGAGAAGGGACGATGTTCGAGAATCAGGAAAGTGGATGGAGCGGACCGGGGATGATGGAGCCGCTCTTCCCGCCGGCGACGCCCATGGCCCCGGACCCCATGTCGCCGCCGGAGTCGATGGCCGAAGAGCCCGAGGCCCCAGCGCCGAAGAAGGCTCGTAAGAAGAAGGCCACGAAGGCCAAGAAGAAAGACAAGAAGGGGAAGAAGGGAAAGAAAGACAAGAAAAAGAAGGGGAAGAAGAAGGGCAGGAAAGGAAAGAAAAAGGGAAAGAAGCGCTAGCATACTCCCGCCACGCTCCCCGGACGAGCGTCTCGGATCTCTCCCGCCATCATCGAGACGCTCCCGGGGAACCACACCATGATCGAGAGGTCGTCGTGCGAGGTCTGACCTGTTCCATTCTTCTGCTGACCGCCGCCTGCGCCCCGCCGCCCCCGGGTGACCCCGGGGCCGAGATCACGGCGATGCTCACGCGGTCGGCGGCGAGCTGGAACCGCGGCGATCTCGCCGCCTTCATGGGTGACTACGCGCACGACTCGCTGACGTCGTACCTCTCCGGCGCGCACTTCATCCACGGCTGGCAGCCGCTCTTCGATCGCTACCAGGCCGCGTATTTCGCGCCCGGGAAGCACCGCGACTCGCTCACGTTCGACGAAGTGCACGTGCGGTCCCTGGCGCCGGGAGTCGCGTTCGCCACGGCCCGGTTCGCCCTGCATCGCGGCGACTCCCTGACCGCGAGCGGCCCCTTCACGCTGATCCTGACCAAGGACGGGGACCGCTGGCACATCGTCCACGACCACACTTCCTCGGACCCCAAACCGTGACCCGTGCCTCCGTCTACGCCCTCCTGCTGCTCGCTGCCGCCGCCTGCCAGGCCCCCGGCAAAGGCATGATCGCCCTCGAGGGCGCCACCCTGATCGACGGATCGGGGGGCCCGCCGGTGAAGGACGCGCTCATCCTGATCCGGAACGGCCGGATAGAAGCGGTCAGCCAGGTGAACGAGATCCACGTGCCCCGCGGGGCCGAGCGGATCAGCCTGATCGGCAAGACCGTCATCCCGGGCCTCGTGGACGCGCACGCGCGCGCCACGCGCTGGGCCATGGGGCGCTATGTGGCGTGGGGGGTGACGACCATCCGCGACGTCGGGGACGCCCCGGAGGACACGCTCGTCGCCCTCCGCACCGACGTGGGACTCGGCGGGACGTTCGGCCCGCGGATGTTCTCGCCGGGATCGGCGCTCGACGGCGCGCCGGCGTCCCGTCCCGGCTGGGTCGCCTGCGCCACACCGGACGACGCGCGGAAAGCCGTGGACGCCCGGGTGAACGCCGGGCTCGACTATCTCATGGCGGCTCCGGGCATCACGCCGGCCCTGCTCCGCCCCCTCCTGGACGAAGCCTCCTCCCTGCACACCCCGGTCGCGGTCACCCCGGGCCGCGTCGACGCGCTCAGCGCGGCCCGCGCGGGCGCCGCGGTGCTCGATCAGCTGGCCGGGATCGTCCCGTCGGCCGCGCGCAACCCCGCCCCCTACCTCCGCGCCTACGAGCAGCTCTGGGCGGGTTGGGCCGAAGGGGAGAAGGGCTGGGCGACCCTCGACTCCGCGCAGGTGTCGTCGATCGCGCGCACGCTCGCCGCGCTGCACGTGGCCATCGTGCCGACCTTGGCCTCCCACGACGCCCTGGCCCGGCTGGGCGACACGACGCTCACGTCGGGTCCCGCCTGGAGCGACGTCCCGCCCGACGCGGCCGGAGTCCGGGGGACCGAAGCGCTGCTCCGGCAGGCCGGCTGGTCGCCCCGCGACCTCGCGGCCTTCCGTGCCGCGCGCCCCCGACAGAACCAGTTCCTCCGGGAGTTCCGGCACGACGGGGGCCTGGTGGCGGCGGGCAGCGACTCCCCGTCCCCCGGGCTGCCGCCGGGTCAGTCCCTGCACCGGGAGATGGAGCTCCTGGTGGCGGCGGGATTCACGCCCCTCGAGGCCATCACCGCGGCCACCCGCTACGGCGCCCAGATCCTCCACGCCGACTCCCTGGGCGCGGTGCTGCCCGGCCACCTGGCCGACCTCGTCGTGCTGAACGCCGACCCCTCGCAGAACATCCAGGCGACGCAGAACATCGCGTGGGTGATGCTGCGCGGCCTCATCGTCCATCCGGATTCCCTGAGGACGCAGTGGTCGCACGGGCACTGACCGCCCTGGTCGCGGTGGCCGCCCTGGCCGCCGCGCGCGACCGTCAGCACGGGCAGGTGACGGCCGCCCGGCCGGGGCGGGGGCTGCGCGGGCCCGGTTACCGAGCTCGCCCCGGGCGATGACGCTCGGCAGGCTCATGCTCGCCTGGCTTCCCGTCGCCCTGTGGTTCATCGCCACCGCCGCGGGCGTGTCCCGGTGGACCAGCGCCGACCGACCCCGGCCTCCGTTCACCACCTATGTGACTCGTGCAGCCCGACGGTCCGCGCTCGAAGCCCTGCTCCTCACCCTCCTCGCGTCACTCTGGTTCGATTCGCTGGGCGCCGGTGAATGGTGGCTTCCGGTGGGACTCGTGGGGGCGCTGGTGGCGACGGCCCGCATCCCCGGAACGCTCCCCGCGTTCCTGGCGGATCTCGGACGCTACCTGGGCGCGGGCGCGCTCCTGGCCTGGCGCCTCAAGACCTGACGCCCGGAGCCCCGGGCGATCTATCTTTCGCGGACCATGACCGCTCCGGTCCGCCTCACCAGCTTCTCCCACGGTGCCGGATGCGCCTGTAAGCTCGGCCCCAACGACCTGGCGCAGGTGCTCGCCCATATCCCGGTCGCGGCCGATCCCAGGGTCCTCGTGGACGCCTCCAACCGGGACGACGCGGCGGTGTTCCGGCTCTCCGACGACCGCGCCCTGGTCGCCACCGTCGACTTTTTCACGCCCATCGTGGACGACCCCTACGACTTCGGCCGAGTGGCGGCGGCCAATGCCCTCTCGGACGTCTACGCCATGGGAGGCACGCCTCTCCTGACGCTGAACCTCGTGGGGTGGCCCCGGGAAAAACTGCCCTTCGAGCTCCTGGGAGAAATCCTCCGCGGCGGGGACGACATCGCGCGCGAGGCGGGAGCATTCGTGCTGGGCGGCCACTCGGTGGACGACCCCGAGCCGAAGTACGGCATGGTGGCGATCGGTGAGGTCCATCCGGACCGGATCGTCACCAATGCCGGCGCCCGTCCGGGCGACATCCTCGTGCTCACCAAGCCCATCGGCACCGGAGTCCTCACCACGGCGCTGAAGCGCGACCTGGCGACCGCCGCGGACGTGGCGCCGGCGGTGCGGTCGATGACCAGCTTGAACGCCGGGGCGGGCCGCGCCCTGCGGGCCGCGCCGGTCCACGCCGCCACCGACGTCACGGGCTTCGGACTCCTGGGCCATCTGAACAGCCTGCTCCGCGCCAGCGGCGCCGCGGCCGAGCTGGATTCCCGGGCCGTGCCCCTCCTGCCCCGGGTGCGGGAGCTCATCGGGCGGGGTGCCGTGGCCGGGGGAAGCAAGCGGAACCTGGCGAGCGTGGCTCACGCCGTCACCTTCGACGCGTCCGTCGCCGAGGAGGATCGGATCATCCTGGCGGACGCGCAGACGTCGGGGGGCCTGCTGATTTCACTTCCAGAGAGCAGCCGGGAGGCGGTGCTGGGAGCGCTGCGGCGGGAGGGGACGCTGGCGGCGGCCGTGATCGGACGGGTCACGGCCGGCGAGCCGGGGGCGATCGCGGTGCGGTGAAGACGATCCCGGAGTATGGCGACCTGACACCAGACGCCCTCGACGCCCTGGAGCGCGCGGTCCGGGAGCATCGTCGGGTGGCGCTCCGGCGACGGGGCACCGAATATGTGGTCGTGGCTGAGGAGCTCGTGACCGGTGATCGTGACGAAACCCTGCGGGGACGGCTGCCGATGACCGGAGAGATCCTGTCCTTCCGGCTCCGCGAGCTCGAAACGTTCGCCATTCTCCCATGAGGCCCCGGTGTTCACGCGTCTCCTGATCGGCCTGGACGGCTCCCCGCGCGCCGACCAAGCCCTGGCGCAGGCCATCCTGCTGGGCCGCCGCTTCGGGTCGACCCTGGTGGTGGCCACGGTCCGGGAGGGCGGGGAGGCCGGCGACCCGGGGCTTCTGCCCCGCGCCTCGGAGCGGGTCACCGCCGCGGGACTCAAGGTCGAAGCCGTGGACCGGGAAGGGGAGGCCGACATCGCGCTCGCCGAGCTCGCCAAGGGCGTGGATGCCGTGCTGGTGGGGCGCCGCGGCAGCGCGACGGGCGAGGACGCCCTGGGTCCCACCGTCTCCTCGCTGATCCGGATCGCCGAACGGTGTGTGATCGTCTGCGGAGCCGCGCCGTATCCGATGAATGCCTGTGCCGTGGCGTACGACGACGGCGACACCAGCCGCCGGGCCCTGGAGCTGGCGGCGCGGTTTGCGGGTGTCGGCGATGGGACCGTTCACCTGATTCACGCGGCCAAGGACCGGGCCGCCGGCCTCAAGGTGGTCGGCGCGGCCGAGGCACTGCTCTCGCTGCAGGGAGTCCAGTTCGTGACCCACGTGGAGACCGGCAAGCCGGGCGAGGTCGTGGCCCGGGTGGTGGCGCAGACCGGGGCCGACTGCCTCTTCGCGGGCGCGCACGTGCCGCGGGCGGGGGAGCGGCCCAGCGTCGTCGTCTCGCACGCCGAGGAGATCCTGCGGCGCACCGATCTGCCCGTCGTGATCCAGCCCTGATGACCGACGTCGACCTGCCCTTCGTGGTCGTGCACGCCGACGAGAGCTGCCTCGGCAACGGCACCACGCCTCCCAATCCCGGCGGGAACGGCGCGCTCGTCGAAGCACGGGCCGGCGACAGCGTGGCGCGGTGGGACCTGTTCGAGTGCGCCCCGGAGACGACCAACAACCGGATGGCCCTGGCCGGCGCCATCGCGACCCTCGAGTGGCTCCACCGCCAGTGGCGGCGGGCGCACGTCCGGTACGTCTCCGACTCCGAATACCTGGTGAGGGGGATGAACGAGTGGGTGTCGGGCTGGCAGGCGCGGGGGTGGAAGCGCAAGACCGGCCCCATCGAGAACCTTCCCCTGTGGCAGGCGCTGGTGCAGGCGGCGGCGGGCCACGCCGTGGAATGGCACTGGGTGCGGGGGCACGCCGGCGATCCGAAGAACGAGTACGCGGACTTCCTGGCGACGCGCGCCGCCGACAAGCAGCTCAGGTCCAACGGGCTGGTGGCCTCGGGATTCGACACCTGGCTGGCGCAGGAGCGGGCCCGCGGCCGGTACGTCGACTACGACCCCGACCGGGAGCTCCATGCCCACGCCTAAGGACGGCGTCGCCGCCAATACGCATTACCTCAACCTGCGTCCCGGCGACGGCGCACCTCCCGACCGCATCCCGCTCTACGAGGTGTACATGCGGATGGCGGAGGAGCTCGCCAAGCGCTCCACGTGCGTCCGCCTCCAGGTGGGCACCGTGGTCACGGACCAGGCCCTCGAGAACGTCCTGGCCATCGGCTACAACGGCAACGCGCGCGGCCTTCCCAACCGCTGCGACTCGACGGTGCCGGGGAGCTGCGGGTGCATTCATTCGGAGATGAACGCGCTGGTGAAGGCACCGGGGAGCGTGCGGGACAAGGTGGTGTTCGTGAGCGCCTCCCCCTGCGTGATGTGCGCGAAGCTGATCATCAATTCCGGCGTCACGCACGTGTTCTACCGGAAGGCCTACCGGGACCCGTCCGGCGTCGAGGTGCTGCAGCAGGGCGGCGTGATTCCGGTGGCGTACGACCGCTGGGTGAAGGACTGGCGCTAACCGGAGGATTCATGAAGCGTGTCGTGTTGGCATTGCTGTTCGGAATCGCGCCGCTCTCCGGCCAATCGCTGCTCTATCGCGCGCCCGATCTCGGGGGCACGTGGGTGCCCGACCCGGCCGTCGTTCAGTTCAATTTCCTGCACCGGTTCTATTACTTCTCCACGCCTCATCAGGTGCAGAATTTCCCGATGTTCACGCTCGCCCTGGGACTTCCGGAGAATACGGCGATCGGGCTCCGGTACGTCACCCGCTCGGAGGTGAACGGCAACAACACGGTCGAGTTCTACGGGCGGTGGCGCGCGCTGGGGCACGAGGGATCCGCCTTCGCGCTGTCGCTCTCTCCGGCCTACAACTCCGCGGCCCAGAGTTTCGACGGCGAGGTCTCGGGCGACTGGTCGCAAGGTCCCGTGACCCTCTCGGGCAGCGTCCGTGGTATGAGTCATCCGTTCGGTAAGCCGGCGGGCCGCGGGGCGGCTGGCGCGGGCGTCGTGCTCCGCCTGACGAAGTACATCGCCGTCTCGGGGGATGTGGCGTCCTTCTTCAATCCCTCCCCCGTCGAGAAGCCGGCCTGGGGCGCGGCGCTCAACCTGGTTATCCCCGGATCGCCGCACACGTTTTCCATCCAGGTCTCGAACGTGGGGGACAACACGATCGCGGGCTCGTCGCGCCACAGCCTTCTCTTGTCGGGAATCACCGGGAAGCCGCTCTACGGTTTCGAGTTCACCATTCCCCTGCACCTCTCGCGCTTCCGCCCCTGGTTCCATCCCAACGAAGTCCAGTTCGTGCCGCTCCACCTCATCCCCTCGAGTGCCGAGGTGGCGGCGGTCGAGGTGAAGATGACGGGGATCCACTACCGGGCCGACACGGTCACCGTCACCGCGGGCCAGGCGGTCCGCTGGGTGAACGACGATCCGCTCGTGCACACCGTCGCGTTCGACGACGGGTCGGGCACGTCGGCCGAGATCCCCCAGAACGGCACCTTCACCTTCAAGTTCGATCATCCGGGGACGTACCCCTACCACTGCACCCAGCATCCGTTCATGAAAGGCGTGGTGATCGTGAAATGAAGGAAAGCGGGAAGCGGGAAGAGGGAAGCGCCCGTGGATGAGCTGGACCTGCTCTTCGGAAAGCTGGTCGAGGTCCTGGCGCGGGACGCGCGTCTGGCGATGCCGTTCCCGGCCGCCGACGTGTACGAGCGGCTCGTGCCCTACCGGTCCAACCGCTCGCGGCTCCGGGTCGCCACGCATCAGGATTACGAGATGACGGTGCTGCGGCTCCTCGCCGGCGAGCGGGGCTATCTGCGCCTCGAGCCCGACGAGATCCGCGAGGGGTTCCAGCGGGAGGTCACGGTCACCAATCCCGATCCCGGCATCTTCCGGCACTTCCCCGACTCCCAGGTGATGATCAATCGCCTCGCCGCGGAGCGCTTTCTCCGGGGCGAGTCGGTCTACGCGCCGCCCGCCCCCGCGACCGAGGACGAGGCGGTCCTCGAGCCGCCCCCCGAGGAGGAGCCGATCGACTACACGTCCGAGAATCCCATCCCCGTGGTGGCGGGCGCGGCCTTCGAGATCGAGAACCGCGAGCCGCACCCTGCCGCCCAATGCCCGTACTGCGGCGGCGTGCTGCCGGCCGACCGCAAGGTCAACTTCTGCCCCCATTGCGGGCAGCCCCCCTCCGGCGAGCTCAAGTGCCCCGCCTGCGGCAGCGAAGTGGACGTGGGCTGGGGGTACTGTGTGAGCTGCGGGCGCGCGACCGGCTTCGAGTGAAGCGGCATCCGGTCGCGGTCATCGCCGGGGACGGCATCGGCCCCGAAGTGATCGACGCCGCCATTCCGGTCCTGGACCGGGCGGCCGCGCGGCACGGCTTCGCCGTGGCGTGGGAGCGCCTGCCCTACTCCGCCGATCACTACCTGGCCACGGGCGAGACCCTTCCCGAGCCCGCCTTCGCGCACCTCCGCGACGACGTGGACGCGATCCTCCTGGGCGCCATCGGCGACCCCCGGGTGCCCGGCAACGAACACGCCCGGGACATCCTGCTCGGCCTGCGCTTCCGCCTGGATCTCTACATCAATTTCCGCCCCGTCGAGCTGCTCCACCCGGACCTGACGCCGCTCAAGACCACCCGGCCCATCGACTTCGTGATCTTCCGCGAGAATACCGAAGGGGTCTATCTGGCCCGCGGGCGGACCGAAGGGGACGAGTACATCGCCGAAGAGGTCAACACCGGCAAGGGCGTCGAGCGGATCATCCGGGCCGCGTTCGAGTGGGCGAAGGATCACGGCAAGACCCGGGTGACGATGTCCGACAAATCGAACGCCGTTCCGGCGCACCGGATCTGGCAGACGACCTTCAAGCGGGTGGCGGCGGAGTACCCGGGCCTCACGACGGAGCACCGGTTCGTGGACGCGCTGGCGATGGAGCTGGTCCGCGAGCCCGAGCGGTTCCAGGTGATCGTCACCAACAACCTGTACGGCGATATTCTCTCCGACCTGGGCGCGGGGCTCATCGGCGGCCTCGGCATCTCGGCGTCCGCGAACCTCCATCCCGGGCGCGCCGGCCTGTTCGAGCCGGTGCACGGATCGGCGCCGCCGCTCAAGGGCAAGAACGTCGCGAATCCGGTGGCGTCGGTGCTCACCGGCGCGCTGATGTTCGAGCAGCTGGGTCACCCCGAGGCGGCCCGGGAGCTCGAGCGGGCGGTCAAGGCCGCCCTGGCCGAGGGGGCGCGGACCCCCGACGTGGGCGGGACGGCGACGACGAAAGACGTGGCGAGCGCGATCGCGCGGAAAGTGGGGCAATGACGATGAGCGGCATCCGGGTCCTCGTGGGCACGCGCAAGGGCGCGTTCATTCTCTCGGCGGACGGCAAGCGGGATCGGTGGACGGTGAACGGTCCCTTCTTCGGGGGGTGGGAGATCTATCACCTCAAGGGATCCCCGGCCGATCCCGACCGGATCTACGCGTCCCAGTCGAGCGGCTGGTTCGGCCAGCAGGTCCAGCGTTCGAGCGACGGCGGAAAGACCTGGGAGCCCGTGGGCAAGGAGTTCACGTACGACGGCGTGCCCGGCACCCATCAGTGGTACGACGGCACGCCTCATCCCTGGGAGTTCAAACGGGTCTGGCACTTCGAGCCGTCCCTCGACGACCCGGACCACGTGTACGCCGGCGTCGAGGACGCGGCGATTTTCGAAACGCGGGACGGCGGCGGCACCTGGGCCGAGCTCTCGGGCCTGCGCGGCCACGGCACCGGCCCGCAGTGGACGCCGGGCGCCGGCGGGATGTGCCTCCATACGATCGTCATCGACCCCAAAAACCCGAACCGGCTCTACGTCGCCATCTCGGCCGCGGGCGCGTTCCGCTCGGACGACCGGGGCAGGACCTGGAAGACGATCACGAAAGGCCTGAACTCGAAGTACATCCCGGATCCGACCGCCGAGGTCGGCCACTGCGTACACCGCATCGCGCTCAACGACCAGCGCCCCGGCGTGCTCTTCATGCAGAAGCACTGGGACGTGATGCGCTCCGACGACGCGGGCGACCACTGGCGCGAGATTTCGGGCGACCTCCCCACCGACTTCGGCTTCGCGATCGACGTGCACGCCCACGAGCCGGAGACGGTCTATGTCGTGCCGATCACCAGCGACCAGGAGCACTTCCCGCCGGAGGGGAAGCTGCGGGTCTACCGGAGCCGGAAGGGCGGCAACGAGTGGGAGCCGCTCACCAAGGGCCTGCCGCAGAAGGACTGTTACGTGAACGTGCTCCGCGACGCGATGGCCGTGGACCGGATGGACCCCTGCGGCGTGTACTTCGGCACCACCGGCGGCCAGGTCTACGCGTCGGCGAACGCGGGCGATTCCTGGGCGCCGATCGTGCGCGACCTCCCCGCCGTGCTGTCCGTCGAAGTCCAGACGCTGCCGTGATCCGAGTCGAGCTGCCCCCCGCGCTGCGGGCCCTCGCCGGACTCGAGCGCGAGGTGCGGCTCGACCTGCCCGCCCCCGTCACCGCCCGCGCCATCCTCGACGCGCTCGAAGCCCGCCATCCCGTCCTGCGCGGCGCCATTCGCGATTTCGGCACCGAACGCCGGCGCCCTCTGGTGCGCTTCTACGCGTGCCGCCAGGACCTCTCCCACGAGCCGCTGGACGCGCCCCTGCCGGATGCGGTGGCGCGCGGAGAAGAGCCGTTTCTCGTGATCGGCGCGATCGCGGGAGGGTAGTTATCTTCCGCGCTCATACCGCGTGTGGAGTGGTTCAGGCATGAAAACCCAAGGCGCAACGAAGGACGTGGTCTTCCTCTCCGGAGTGCGGACCGGCTACGGCACCTTCGGCGGCTCCCTCAAAGACCTCACCGCCATCGACCTGGGCGTCGTCGCCGCCAAGGGCGCGCTGGCCCGGTCCGGCCTCGCCGGCGCGGACATCGGCCACGTCGTGTTCGGCAACGCCCTGCAGACCTCCTCGGACGCCATCTACTGCGCCCGCCACATCGGCCTCAAGTCCGGGCTGCCCATCGAAGTCCCCGCCGTCACCGTCAACCGGCTCTGCGGCTCGGGATTCGAAGCGATCACCCAGGGCGCCCAGCTCATCCTCCTCGGCGAAACCGACGCCGTCCTGTGCGGCGGCGCGGAATCGATGAGCCAGGCTCCGCACGTGGTCCGCGGCGCGCGCTGGGGCATCCGCCTCGGCCCGGCCGCGCCCTTCGAGGACCTCCTCTGGGAATCGCTGAAGGACCCCAATTGCGGCTTCTCGATGGCCGAGACCGCCGAGAACCTGGCCGAGAAGTATCACCTGGCCCGGAAGGACGT
>Ga0335076_10001085_pt1 | contig 25972 bp, 23 predicted proteins | sample Lox_Sample_25_FD_206717 | JGI IMG/M metagenome (GOLD analysis project Ga0335076, IMG submission 206717) | Soil microbial communities from Loxahatchee National Wildlife Refuge, Florida, United States - Lox_Sample_2.5 | ecosystem: Environmental > Terrestrial > Soil > Wetlands | place: USA... | reverse complement strand
GCTTTCGACGAGCTCGAGGTTGCGGCGTGTGAGCGCGTCGATCGCGAGCACGTCCTGGGTGCCGCGCGTCACCAGCGTCGTGACGTGGGTGAGGTCGCGCTTCTGGGTCTCGCGCAGGTAGCGCAGCGCGGCCCCGGCGGCGGCGGTCGCACGCTTCAGCCCCTCGCATCCGAAGGCCTCGAGCGTCGCGACGCCGAAGTGCGCGAGCAGCTCGCGGCGCGCGCGCTCGGGATCGAAGCTGCGGTCCTCTGCCGGCGCGCGGGGGATCTGGCCTTCGGGCTGCGAAGGATCGGAGAGCCACTCGGGCAGCTCGCCGCCGCCGCGGACGACGAGCTCGCGAGGGCGCGTCACCGCCAGCTCGTCGCGCAGCCGCTCGAAGCGCCCGGGCCCGTCCCACTCGGCGACCGCGAACTCGCCGGTCGTGGGCTCGAGCCACGCGACGCCCAGGCTCGAAGGCCCCGCGTCGATCGCGACCACGAACGACGTCTCGGCCGCGGCGAGCGCCTCGGGCTCGAGCTGCGTCGCGGGAGTGACGACGCGCACCACCTCGCGCTTGACGACGCCCTTCGCGGTGCGCGGGTCCTCCATCTGCTCGCAGAGCGCCACGCGAAAGCCCTGGCGCACGAGCCGCGCGATGTAGCCGGAAGCGGCGTGCCACGGTACGCCGCACATCGGGACGGGCGTGCCGTCCTTGTCCTTCGAGCGCGACGTGAGCGCGATCTCGAGCGCCTTCGCGGCCACCACCGCGTCCTCGTAGAAGAGCTCGTAGAAGTCGCCCATGCGGAAGAAGACGAGCGCGTCCGGGTGCTCGGCCTTCATCCGGTGGTACTGCTGCATCGCGGGCGTCACGCTCAGCGCCGGGGACGACATGGGGGAACGTGGAGTATAAGCTAGGCCGTGCGCGTGCTCGCCGTCGACACCACGACGCCGCGAGCGAGCGTCGCGCTGGCGGGGCCCGGGGGAATCGTCGCCGAGGAGCGGGCCGTGAGCGAGAGCGGCCACTCGCGTTGGCTGCTGCCGGCGATCGAGGCGCTCGTGCGCGGCGCCGGACTCGAGCCAGGCGCCGTCGACCTCTTCGCGGTCACGACGGGACCGGGTTCGTTCACCGGGCTGCGCGTGGGGCTCGGCACGGTACAGGGGCTGGCGCTCGCGAGCCGGAAGCGCTGCTTCGGCCTCTCGTCGCTCGACGTGCTCGCGCACGCCGCGAAGGGCACGGCCGCGACGCTGGTCGCGCTCGTGGACGCCTTCCGGGGCGAAGTCTTCTCCGGCGTTTACGACGGCGCGGCGCGCCTCCAGGGGGAGCGCCGCGTGGGTCCGCTCGCCGCGGTTCTGCGGGGGCTGCCGCCGGGGAGCGCGTTCGTGGGGGAGGCGGCGTCCGCCCAGCGCGCGGCGATCGCAGCCGCGGTGCCGGAGGCGGTGTTCCCCGAAACGGGCAGCTTCCTGGCGGCGCCGCTCGCGCTCGTCGCGCTGCAGAGCCCGGAGCTGGCGGTGGGGCCGGGCGAACTGCGGCCGCTCTATCTCCGCGGCGCGGACATCCGGCCGTCGCGGACGTGAGTGGGGGCGTGTTCCTGCGCGGCGCGGAGCCAGGCGATCTCGCCGCGCTCGTCGCGCTCGACGCCGCGGCCTCGGTGCATCCCTGGAACGAGGCGCAGATCGCGGCCGAGCTCGCACGCGCAGCGCCCGACGCCGTGCTCGCGCTGGACGGTCGCCGAGGTCTGCGCGGCTGGTGCGCGTACCGGCTGGCCGTCGGCGAGCTCACGATCCTCAACCTCGCGGTGCACCCTTTGGATCGGCGACGGGGACTGGGGCGCTTGCTGCTCGAGGCAGCCCTCCGCGCGGGAGAGCGAGGCGGCGCGCGCCGCGCGCTTCTCGAGGTGCGGGCCTCGAACGCGGCGGCACGCACGCTCTACGCGCTCTTCGGCTTTGCGCCGATCGGCGTCAGGAGGGACTACTACCGTCTGCCGGGCGAGGACGCGCTCGTGCTCGGCCGCGAGCTTCGCAACCGCACGGATCGTCCTTGAACTCTCCGTCCCGGGCGTGCTAGCGTCCCTTCCGGGGCGTGGTTACCCCGCACCCCGCCGATGCACGACTGAAATCCAACCCGAGGGTCTCCCTCTCAACCCTGCAGGAGGCAGAGATGTCGCAGGAATCGGTCTCGCCCACCAGCGTGAAGAGCGACGACGAGTACCGCCGGCTCGTAGAGCAGCATCATCTGTACGAGAACCGGCTGGGCGAGCTGGCCGACAAAGCCGTCCTGAGCGACGACGAGCAGGTCGAGGAAGCCACGCTGAAGAAGAAGAAGCTCCAGGTGAAAGACCGCATGCAGGAGCTCGCGCGGCAGAGCCGGGGGAGCGCGGCTCACCCCTGAACCCGGCGGGGAACCCAGAAAGCACGCCCGGCGCGGTCGCGCCGGGCCGACGGCTCGAGCCCGGGCGGCGCTTTCGCCGTGGCGCGTCGATCCTGCCCAGCCTCTTCACGACCGGCAACCTGTTCCTGGGCTTCTGGTCGATCGTGAGGACGCTCGACGGCCACTTCTCGGTGGCCGCGCCGCTCATCGGCGTCGCGGTGATCCTCGACATGCTGGACGGGCGGATCGCGCGCCTCACCAACACGCAGAGCGAGTTCGGCGCGGAGTACGACAGCCTGGCGGACGCCGTCTCGTTCGGCGTCGCGCCGGCGCTGCTCGCCTATCGCTGGGCGCTCGAGCTCGTGCCGCGCGCAGGATGGCCGGCGGCCTTCCTGTTCCTCGCGTGCGGCGTCCTGCGGCTCGCGCGCTTCAACGTGCAGCGCAGCGTGGTCGACGGGCGCTTCTTCGTCGGCCTGCCGATCCCGGCCGGCGCGGCGCAGATCGCCGCTGTGGTGTTCGTGCTGCCCGAGCCGCGCTCGGAGCGCTGGGAGGCGAGCGCGATGGTGGCGCTGGTCGTGGCGCTCGGCTTCCTGATGGTGAGCACGTTCCGGTACCGCTCGTTCAAGGGCATCGACCTGCGGCGGCGCCGCAGCTACATCAGCGTGCTCGGGATCGCGCTCTTGTTCCTGATCGTGGCGACGCAGCCGGAGGCGTCGCTGCTCGCCGTGACCGGGCTCTACACGCTGTCGGGTCCCGTCGCCTGGGTCTGGTCGGTGCTGCGCCGGCGCCCCGATCCGCGCCCGCCCCTGACCGTCGACCAGCCCCAGCCGAGCCCGTGAGCCCGAGCGCCCCGGTCGTAGGGGTGGGGGGCGTGGTGATCCGCGACGGAAAGGCGCTCTTGATCCGCCGCGGCAAGCCGCCGCTCTACGGCCGCTGGGTCGTGCCCGGCGGCACCGTCGAGCTCGGCGAGCCGCTCGAGCGCGCGCTCGTGCGCGAGATGCTGGAGGAGACCGGCCTCGCAGTCGAGCCCGTCGAGATGCTCACGGTTTTCGACCGGATCGACCGGAACGGCGACGAGGTCGTGTACCACTACGTGATCGTGGATTACCTCTGCCGCTGGCTCTCGGGCGAGGCGAAGGCCGCATCCGACGCGCTGGAGGTCGCTTGGGCGGCTCCAGGCGAGCTCGGCCGCTTCGACCTGCCTCCAAAGGCCCTGGAAGTGGTCCAGGATGCCTTTCGGAGGGCTGAAAACGGCCAGGCCGGGGCCGAAACCAGCTAAGCCTCGCGCTTGCCGGGAGTTCGGGTTGATTCTCCGCCAGTGGGGGCGTATCCTGACTCAAGCAGGCTCCGCGTCGGGAGCAGGGAGGCTCGGATGAAGCGTCTCGCAGTTGCACTCTTCGCGGTGTTCGCGTTGGCGGCCGGGGCTGAGGCTGGATCCATATTTACCCCCGATCACCTCGCGTATCACATTCATGCTTACCACTCCACGCCCTACGTGCGCGGTGCCGAGAAGGGGAAAAGGCACGGCGGGGCGAACAAGAGCCAGGCCGAAGCCCGTCAGACGCCACAGCCGGCGGCGTCCCCCAAGCCCGCGGCGCAGCCTGCTCGCGCGGATTGATTCCCGCGACTGACCGACTCGAGCCGTCGGTCTGTCGGGAGACGACGCCCGAATCTGTCCGGGGTTAAAGCCTGTACAGCATCCAGTAGACGACCACGCCCGTCGCCGAGACATAGAACCACAGCGGCAGCGTGAGGCGCGCGAGGCGCCTGTGCGCCTCGAAACGCCCGGCCCGCGCGCGAGCGAGCGTGACGAGCACGAGCGGCACGATCGCCACGGCCAGGATCGTGTGGCTGATGAGCACACCGAAGTACAGGGTCCGGAGCCAGCCCCGACCCGTGAAGCGCACCGAGCCGACCTGGAAGTGGTAGGTGAGGTACGACACGAGGAAGAGGGCCGACGTGATGAAGGCCGAGACCATCACGCGCCGGTGTGCCTCCCGGCGCTTGCTCCGGATCAGCGCATAGCCGACCGCGAGCAGAACGGCGCAGGTCCCGTTGAGCGCTGCGTTGAGCGCGGGCAGGTCGCGTAGGGTCAGAGCTTCGCCAGCAGCAGCGACGTGAGCGCCGGAAGGTACAGAACCGAGGCGAGGAAGAGCGAGCGCGCGGCCGCCAGGTTCCGGGCGCGCGCGAAGCGCAGCGCCGCGAGCGTCAGGCCGATGCCGAACAGGATCGCCCCGGTGAGATAGAGCGGGCCGCCGAGGCCTGCGGCGACCGGTGCCAGGCTCACGACCACGAGCGCCAGGCTGTGGAGCACGGCCTGGCGGCCGGTGATGCGGCCCTCACGGTCGATCACGGGCAGCATCGGGAAGCCGCCGCGCTCGTAGTCCTCGCGGTAGAGCCAGGCGATCGCGAGAAAGTGGGGGACCTGCCACAGGAACAGGATCGCGAACAGGATGAAGGCGCCGGGCTCGAGGCTGCCGCTCGCGGCCGCCCAGCCGATCACCGGTGGCAGCGCGCCCGGCACGGCTCCGACGAGCGTCGAGAGGTGCGTCCGTCGCTTGAGCGGCGTGTACAGGAAGAGGTAGCTCGCCCAGGTCGTGAAAGCCACGAGCGCCGCGAGCCCTCCGCAGAAGCCCGCGAGCACTGCGAGGCCAGAGACCGTCAGCAGCGCGCCGAACCAGCGGGCTTCGACCGGACGGATGCGTCCCGCCGGGATCGGGCGCGAGCGGGTGCGGTGCATGAGCGCGTCGGTGCCGCGCTCCATCACCATGTTGAGGACGCTCGCGCCGCCCGCGACGAGGCCGGTCCCGACGAGCGCGGCCGTCAGCAGTCCTGTCCAGGGCGAGGCGGCGGACGCAGCGACGAAGCCGACGAGAGAGGTGAAGACGACGAGCAGCGTGATGCGGGGCTTGGTGAGCTCGAGCCAGTCCGCTGGCGAGGCCGGGCTCAGAGGGATCGCTTCGGCGTCCATGGGGTGTCGCGACAGTTTAGCGGCCGTCCCCGGCACGATCAACCGGCGGCGGTGGGGACGACGGCGTCGCGGGCGGGGCGGGCGCTTCTGGCCTGGGCGGAGCACCGGGCTCCTGCTGCTTCTCTTCGGGCGGCGGGACGGGCAGCTTGCCCGCGAGGGCGTAGGCGGTCACGGAGCGGTCGCGCAGGCCGAGCACGATGTAGCTTCCCGCCAGGATCGGGGGCGTGCGGATCTCGGCCTTCGTCGTGAAGCGGCCCGCGCTCGTGCCGTTCACCGCGTCGAACGCGACGAGCTGGTTCTCCAGGCAGGCGACGAGCACGCGTCCTTCGACCACGAGCGGCGCCGCGAGCGGGCGTGAAGGCAGCGGGCCGCGCCAGGCCAGGTTCCCGCCGCGCTCCAGGGCGTAGAGGACCGCGTCGTAGGACGCGAACATCACGTGGCCGTGCAGCAGCAGCCCCGCGTGAGCCACGTCGGCGCCGACCTTCCAGCGCCAGCCGGGCTTGCCCTTGTCGAGCGAGACCTCGAGGATGCGGCGGTCGGTCGTGCCCAGGAACAGCCGGCGCTTGCTCTCCTCGACGAGCGGGGGGGCGAGAAGCGCGTCGTGGGTGCGGAGCGTCCAGAGCGACACGCCGGTCGCGCGGTCGCGGCAGCGCAACGTGCCGTCCTTTTCGCCGGTCAACAGGCGCGCCGTCGTGGGCACGGGGGGCGCCGTGGTCTCGGCTCCGGTGCGGTCGACCCAGACCGTCGCGCCGTTCTCGAGCGCGATCGCCGCGAGCCCCTGGCCGGCGACGAGCGCGCGGTCGCCGTCGAGGACGACGGGCAGCGGGCCGGGCACGCCCGTGTCGACGCGCCAGCGCACGGCGCCCGTGCGGGGGTGCAGGCTGGTGAGGGCGCCGCCTTCGTCTCGTACGAGGAGCGTGCCGTCGTTCGCGCTCAGGCGGCCCGGGACGCCGTCGGCCTTCCACATCACCTCGCCCGTCTTCGGGTCGAGCGCGCGGACGGCGCCGTCCCGGGTCGCGACGAAGACGTGGCGCGCGTCGGCGGCGAGCGGCGCGACCACCGCGTCGTCGAGCAGCGTCTTCCACGCGGCGACCGGCGGGAAGATCGGCGCGCTCGGCGCGGGACGTTGTCCCGAGCAGCTCGCGGGAAAGATGAAGAGCAGCAGAAGCAGCGGCGGGCGTCGCGACAAGATCGAGGCACTATACAACGGGCGAACGAGCGGACCTGAGCGTGTTGCGCGGGAGGTATAATCGCGGCTCCCGCGCGTTCATGCAAAAAGACACGATCCTCATCCTCGATTTCGGCTCGCAGTTCACGCAGCTGATCGCAAGACGCCTCCGCGAGCTGCAGGTGTACTCCGAGATCCTGCCGCCTTCGACGCGCGCCGACGCGCTAAAGGCCCGCCACCCGCGCGGCATCGTGCTCTCGGGCGGGCCCGACAGCGTGCACCAGCGCAAGGCGCCGCGCTGCGACCCCAGGCTCTTCGAGCTGGGCGTGCCGGTGGTGGGCATCTGCTACGGCATGCAGCTCATGAGCCACCTGCTCGGCGGCGAGGTGAAGCGTTCGGGCCACCGCGAGTACGGCCAGGCCGTGTTCTCGCCGGCGGCGGGCGGCGCGCTCTTCCGCGGCCTGCCGGCACGCAGCCGCGTCTGGGCGAGCCACGGCGACGACGTGCGCCGCGCCCCCGCGGGCTTCCGCGTCACCGGCTCGACCGAGACCAACCCGATCGCGGCGGTCGAGGATCCCGCGCGCCGACTCTACGGCATCCTGTTCCACCCCGAGGTCGTCCATTCCGAGGAGGGCACCAAGGTGCTCGCGAACTTCCTCGACCTGGCCGGCTGCCGGCGCGACTGGAACGCGCGCTCGTTCGTCGAGGAGGCGACCGAGCGCGTGCGCGAGCAGGTCGGGCCGAAGGGGAGGGTGATCTGCGCGCTCTCCGGAGGCGTCGACTCGGCGGTCGCCGCGCTCATCGTGCAGCGCGCGATCGGGTCGCGGCTCACGTGCGTCTTCGTGGACAACGGCCTGCTGCGCAAGGACGAGGCGTTCCAGGTGCGCAAGCGCTTCGGCGAGCGGCTGCACCTCAAGGTCGTGTTCGTGGACGCAGCCCGGCGTTTCCTCGCGAAGCTCAAGGGCGTCTCGGACCCGGAGCGCAAGCGCAAGATCATCGGGCGCGAGTTCATCGAGGTGTTCCGGGCCTCGATGCGCAAGACCGGCAAGGCCGACTTCCTGGCGCAGGGCACGCTCTACCCGGACGTGATCGAGTCGGTGTCGGTGCGCGGACCCTCGGCCGTGATCAAGAGCCACCACAACGTGGGCGGCCTGCCGAAGTCGATGAAGTTCGAGCTGGTCGAGCCGCTGCGCTTCATGTTCAAGGACGAGGTCCGGAAGGCCGGCCTCGAGCTCGGGCTCGACGAGGAGTTCGTCTACCGCCAGCCGTTCCCGGGCCCCGGCCTCGCCGTGCGCTGCCTCGGCCCCGTGAGCGAGGACCGCCTCGCGCTGCTGCGCGAGGCCGACGCGATCTTCGTCGAGGAGATCAAGGCCGCCTCGCTCTACCGGAAGCTCTGGCAGTCGTTCGCGGTGCTCCTGCCGGTGAGGTCGGTGGGAGTGATGGGCGACGACCGCACCTACCAGTACACGATCGCGCTGCGTGCCGTCGAGTCGCTCGACGGCATGACGGCCGACTGGGTGCGCCTGCCCTACGACCTCGTGGCGCGGACGTCGAGCCGGATCGTGAACGAGGTGCGCGGCATCAACCGCGTGGTGCTGGACGTCTCCAGCAAGCCGCCTTCGACGATCGAGTGGGAATGAGCACGAGCCGCGAGTTCGTCCACCTCCATCTGCACAGCGAGTACAGCCTGCTCGACGGCGCGTGCCGGCTCGACGAGCTCGTCGAGGAGGGCGTGCGCCTCGGCATGAAGTCGATGGCGGTCACCGACCACGGCAACATGTTCGGTGCGGTGGCGTTCCACGACGCCTGCCGGGACAAGGGCCTGAAGCCGATCCTGGGCTGCGAGATCTACGTCGCGACCGGCAGCCGCTTCGAGAAGCAGGCGGCGAGCGCGTCCGAGGCTTACAACCACCTGACGCTCTTGGCCTCGAATGCGACCGGCTACCACAACCTGGTGAAGCTCGTCTCCGCCGGCTACCTCGAGGGCTTCTACCACCGGCCGCGCATCGACAAGGACCTGCTCGCGAAGCACAGCGCGGGTCTGATCGGCCTCTCCGGCTGCCTGTCGGGCGAGATCGCGCAGCACATCCTCGCCGGCGCGGAGGGCGCCGCGCTCGAGAGCGTGGGCGCGTTCTCCGAGATCTTCGGCAAGGACCGCTTCCATCTCGAGGTGATGGAGCATGGGCTCGCCGACCAGCGCCGCGTCAACCAGGGCCTGCTGCGGATCCGCGACAAGACCGGCCTCAAGCTCGTGGCCACCAACGACGCCCACTACCTGCACCGGGACGATCATCAGGCCCACGACGTGCTGCTGTGCATCGGCTCGGGCAAGAAAGTCACCGACACGGAGCGGCTCCGCTTCGACACTCAGCAGTTCTACGTGAAGTCCGCGGACGAGATGGCGGCGCTCTTTCCGGACCATCCGGAGGCGCTCCGTACCACGGTCGAGATCTCCGAGATGTGCGATTTCACGCTCGAGGGGGTCTCCACGCTGCCCGCCTTCGACGTGCCGCCCGGCTTCAGCATCGAAAGCTACTTCGAGAAGGTGACGCGCGACGGCTTCCTGGACCGTCGCCGCGCGCTCGATCCGCTCTCGGCCGCGGGCCGGCTGCGCTACCCGCTCTCGGACTACGAGGCGCGGCTCGAGAAGGAGATCGCGGTGATCCGCCGCGTGGGCTTCGCCGGCTACTTCCTGATCGTCTGGGACTTCATCCGCTTCGCGCGCGAGCGGCAGATTCCCGTCGGGCCGGGCCGCGGCTCGGCGGCGGGAAGCCTCGTCGCCTACTCGCTCCGCATCACGGACATCGACCCGATCGAGAACCAGCTCATCTTCGAGCGCTTCCTGAACGAGGAGCGCATCAGCCCGCCCGACATCGACATCGACTTCTGCGAAGCGCGCCGCGGCGAGGTGATCGAGTACGTCACCAAGAAGTACGGCCGCGACAACGTGGCCCAGATCATCACGTTCGGGACGATGAAGGCCAAGGCCGTCGTGCGGGACGTGGGCCGCGTGCTGGACATGACCTACGCCGAGGTCGACAAGATCGCGAAGATGATCCCCTTCGACCTCAAGATGACGCTCGACAAGGCGCTCGCCGAGTCGCCGCCGCTCGCCGACGCCTACCAGAAGGACCCCAAGGTCAAGGAGCTCGTCGACATCTCGCGCCGGCTCGAGGGCACGACCCGCCACGCCTCGACTCACGCGGCGGGCGTCGTGATCTCGCCGCAGCCGCTCACCGACCTGGTGCCGCTCTTCAAGGGCACGACGGCCGACATCACGACCCAGTTCGACATGAAGGGCATCGAGCGCATCGGGCTGCTGAAGATGGACTTCCTGGGGCTGCGCACGCTCACGCTCATCGACCACTGCGTGAAGATGATCGAGGCGCAGACCGGGCAGCGGATCGACCCCGCGCAGATCCCGATCGACGACGCCCGCACCTACGAGATGTTCACGGCGGGCAAGACCAGCGGCCTGTTCCAGTTCGAGTCGGACGGGATGCGCGACATCCTGAAGCGCTTCAAGCCCGACCGGCTCGAGCACCTGACCGCGCTCAACGCGCTCTACCGGCCCGGCCCGATGCAGATGATCGACGACTTCATCAAGCGCCGGCACGGGCAGACGCGCGTGACCTTCGAGCACCCGGCGCTCGAGCCGATCCTGAAGGAGACCTACGGCGTCATGGTCTACCAGGAGCAGGTGATGCAGATCGCCTCGGCGCTCGCGGGCTTCACGCTCGGCGAGGCCGACATCCTGCGCAAGGCGATGGGCAAGAAGAAGGCCGACGTGATGGCCACCCAGATGGACAAGTTCCTGAAGGGCTGCGCCGCTCGGAGCGTGAACGAGAAGAAGGCCCGCAGGATCTGGGACCTGATGGAGCAGTTCGCGGGCTACGGCTTCAACAAGTCGCACTCGGCCGCGTACGCCTGGCTCGCGTACCAGACCGCGTACTTGAAGGCGAACCACGCGGCGTTCTTCCTGGCGGCGCTGCTCACCTCCGAGCGCGCCAACACCGACAAGATGGTCCAGTACATCGGCGAGTGCCGCGAGATGGGCCTGCGCGTGCTGCCCCCGGACGTCAACCAGTCGGACATGTACTTCACGGTATGCCCGGCGGGGGAGGGCGCTCCCGACATCCGCTTCGGCCTTGCCGCGATCAAGAACGTGGGCGAGGGCGCGGTCGAGGCGGTGCTCGCGGCGCGGCGCGAGGGCGGCAGCTTCCGCTCGCTCTTCGACTTCTGCGACCGCGTGGACAGCCGCGCCGTGAACCGGCGCGTGGTCGAGAGCTTCATCAAGAGCGGCAGCTTCGACGAGATGGACGCGCGCCGCGCGGCGCTGTTCGCGGCGATCGACCCCGCGATGGAGAGCGGCCAGAAGCGCCAGCGCGACCGCGAGTCGGGGCAGACGAGCCTGTTCGGAGGACCGGACAAGGCAGCGGAAGCGTCGGGCGGGACCGAACGCCTGGCGGACGCGCCACCCTGGCACGAGGCCGAGCGCCTGGCGTTCGAGAAGGAGTCGCTCGGCTTCTTCATCTCGGGCCATCCGCTCGAGCGGCACCGCGCCGAGCTCGCGCAGTGGGCGAGCGCCACGACCGCGACGCTCGCGCAGCAGGCCGCGGCGGGCGAGCTGAGCGTGGGCGGCCTCGTCACGGCGCTGCGGCTCATCAAGACCAAGAAGGGCGACCGCATGGCGAGCTTCGTGCTCGAGGACCTCGAGGGCAGCGTCGAGGCGCTCGTGTTCCCCGAGGCGTACAAGAAGGCGGGATCGCGCCTCGCCGACGACCAGGTCGTGATCGTGAAGGCGCGCGTCGAAGTTCAGGACGACGGACGCGTGCGGCTCCTGGCCTCTGATGTGATGGCCCTCGAGCACGCCAAGCTGGCGGAGGCGCGGCACGTGACGATCCGGGTCCCGCTCGGGGCCTGGGACCGCGGCAAGGGCGAGCGGCTCCGCGATATACTCGGTTCGCATCGCGGCGATTGCCCGGTCACGCTCGAGATCGTGCGCCCCGGCTCGTGGTCGGCGGCCCTCGCGGCGAGCGCCTACTACCGCGTGCGGCCCGACGCGGTGCTGCGGAGCGAGGTCGAGGCCTTGCTCGGGCCGGGTGCTTTGGTGCTGGCGCGGACGAACGGCCCCCGCAGCGAAGCGTAGCGGGCCGAAAGCGAGGAGACCAGGATTGGCCGAGGCGGACTTCGAGGCGCCGCTCGTCGAGCTGCAGAAGCAGATCGACGAACTCGCCAAGTGGCCGGGCGACCCCGACAAGGACAAGGAGGCGCGGCGCCTGCGCCACGAGCTCGACGCGCGCCGGCGCGAGGTCTACGCGAACCTCAGCCCCTGGCAGAAGACGCTGGTCGCGCGGCACCCGAACCGGCCGTACACGCTCGACTACGTGCAGGCGCTTTGCACCGAGTGGACCGAGCTGCACGGCGACCGCCGCTACGCCGACGACCCGGCGCTCGTGGGCGGCCTCGCGCTCTTCCACGACGTGCCGGTGTGCGTGATCGGCCACCAGAAGGGGCGCGACACCAAGCAGAAGATCCACCGGAACTTCGGGATGCCGAAGCCGGAGGGGTATCGCAAGGCGATGCGGCTCATGGAGCTCGCGGCCCGGTTCGGGCGCCCGATCCTGAGCTTCGTGGACACGCCGGGCGCCTACCCGGGGCTCGACGCCGAGGAGCGCGGCCAGGCCGAGGCGATCGCGTGGAACCTGCGCGAGATGGCCCGGCTCGAGACCCCGATCATCGTGACGGTGACCGGGGAGGGCGGCAGCGGCGGCGCGCTCGCGATCGCGGTGGGCGACCGCGTCAACATGCTCGAGCACTCGGTCTACTCGGTGATCTCGCCCGAGGGCTGCGCCTCGATCCTGTTCCGCGACGCCTCGCGCGCCGAGCAGGCCGCCACGGCGATGAAGATCACCGCGCGCGACCTGCTCGCGATGGGCATCGTCGACGAGGTGATCGAGGAGCCGCCGGGCGGCGCGCACGTCAACCACGAGGCGCTCTTCAAGAGCGTCGACAGCGTGCTGTGGCGGCAGCTCGGCGAGCTGATGAAGACTCCGCGCGAGCGGCTGCCCGACTCGCGCTACAAGAAATTCCGGGACATGGGCCGGGTCGGCCGCGAATTCCTGGACGTCGGACCGTAGCCGAGCTCCTCGGGCCGTACACGACGCGGGCGGTAGAATGGCTCGTGGGAGAGCCTTCGGCCGCATGAAACGCGACCTGGCGCGGACCGCGCGACAGGGGCTCGTCGGCCTCGTCGTGCTCGTGAGCCTCGCGGTCGCGTGGAGCCTGTGGCATCCGCGCGCGCCCGTGGCGGCCCCGACGCCGCCGCCTTCGCCTGGAGCCGGGACGACCGTCGGCGACATGTCCTTCCTGCGCTTCCAGGACCAGCGCCGCAGGATCGAGGTCAAGGCGCGCGAGGCCATTCGGCAGCCGGGCGACATCATGCTGCTGAAGGACGTCGAGGCCGTGATGCCCTTCGTGAACGACGGCCGCTCGGGCACGCTCACGATCCGCGCCCAGGAGTGCCAGTACCAGGCCGGCCTCGAGCGCGCCGCGTTCAAGGGCAAGGTCGAGCTCAGGACCGACGACGGCTTCGAGCTCGACAGCGAGACGCTCAAGTACTGGGGCGACAAGCAACGCGCGTTCACCGGCGACCCGGTTCGCTTCAAGCGCGGCCGGCTGTCGGGGACGGCGACGGGGCTCGAGTACCGGCCCGACTCGGGCGTCGAGCTGCGCGAGCAGGTGCGGATCCGGATCGACGATCCGCAAGGGCCGCCGGCCGAGATCGAGTCGCGCACGGCGACCGGCTCCCGAACGGAGCACGTCTTCGTGTTCACCGGCGCCGTGCGGGCCGCGCAGGGGGAGCGCGAGCTCCACAGCGAGAACCTCCGGCTGGACATGAACGAGGCGATGGACGCCGTCGAGAAGGCCGTCGCGACCGGAAGCGTCGACCTCGTGACGGGTCCAGGAGGCGCGCTGCCCGGAAGCGCGAGCGCGCCCGCGAGCGCGCCTGCGAGCGGCGGCCGAAAGCGCCTGCGCAGCCAGAGGCTCGACATCGTGTTCCGGGACAAGGGAGTGCTGCAGCAGGCGGTGGCCACGGACGCGGCTTCGCTCGACCTCGAGCCCGGTCCACAAGCGACGGCCGAGCGGCGGCGGCTGACGGGCCAGAAGCTCGTCTTCGACTTCGACGAGCACGGCGCGCTCGCCGCGGTTCATGCGCCGCCGGCGGCCGGGACCCGCACGAAGACGGGGGCCGGCCGCCTGGCCGTGCTGATGGCCGAGCCGCTGAAGCCCGCGGACGGCCTGCCGCGCCGGGTCGAGAGCGAGTCGATCGACGCTACGCTCGATCCCTCGACCGGCGCGCCGCAGCAGGCCCTCTTCAAGGGCGCGGTGCTGTTCACGGAGCCGGGCCGCAAGGCCTGGGCCAGCCAGGCGACCTACGACGACGCGGCGGGCTCGCTGGTTCTCACAGGGGATCCGAAGATCGCCGACCAGGGCGAGGGTTCCGAGCTTCGGGCCGAGACAATCCGGATCGCGACGCGCACGCACGGCATCACCGCGAGCGGCGGCGTGCGCCACAGCATCGAGAAGCGCTCGAGCAACGGAACCGCGCGGCCCGGCATGTTCGGCGGGGAGCAGCCGACCGTCTTCTTCTGCCGCGACTTCGAGTACGACTCCGAGTCGCGCACGGCCCGCTACAAGGAGAACGCGCTCGCGCGCTCGGGCACGGACGAGGTGCGCGCCCCGCTCATCGTCATCGAGGACCCCGGCCCGGGCAAGCGGCGGATGACCGCGAGCGGAGGGACCACCTCGGTGCTGCACCCGCGGCCGTCGAAGGGCGCCCCGCCCGGGCCTGTCAAAGCCGACGCGAAAGCCGACGCGAAGGAGCCTGCTCCCATCGACGCGCGCAGCAAACAGATGGTCTACGAAGAGGCCGCCGGCAAGGTGGTCTACACGGGCGACGTCGAGCTGCGCCAGGGCGACATCCTGTCGAAGAGCCCGACGGCCACCGCGTTCCTCACGAAGGACGGCGACGCGCTCGACCGGGTGCTCGCGGGCGAGCCGGTCGAGGTGCACCAGGGCCAGCGGCGTGCGAACGGCGAGCGCGGCGTCTACACCCCGGCCGACGAGACGTTCGTGCTCACCGGCGAGAAGGTGGTGCTGTTCGACGGCGACCGCAAGCTGGGCGGACGCAAGCTCACCTTCGTTTCCGGCAGTGATAGGATCCGCGTCGACGGCCGCGAGGAAGAGCGGACGGAGGCCGTCTTCAAGCGGAAGGAGCCTCCCAAGCCTTGAGCGGCCCTCTCACGGAGAGCCGGCCCGTGGCGCCGCCGGGCCCGCGCGTGCTGCGCGCCGCCGGCCTCACCAAGACCTACGGCCGTCGGATCGTCGTGCGCGACGTGGCGCTCGAGATCCGCCAGGGCGAGGTGGTGGGCCTGCTCGGGCCGAACGGCGCCGGCAAGACCACCACCTTCTACATGGTGGTCGGGCTGGCGCGCCCCGACTCGGGCGAGGTCCGGCTCGGCGGCGAGGACATCACTGCGATGCCGATGTACCAGCGCGCGCGAGCCGGGATCGGCTACCTGCCGCAGGAGGCGAGCGTCTTCCGCAAGCTCACGACCGAGGAGAACGTGCGCGCGATCCTCGAGACGCGCGGGCTGGCGGCGGCCGAGCAGCGCGCGCGGGCGCGGGCGCTGCTCGAGGAGCTCGGGATCCAGGGCATGGCGCAGCAGCCTGCCTACACGCTGTCGGGGGGTGAGCGCCGACGGCTCGAGATCTGCCGCGCGCTCGCGGCAGAGCCGTCCTTCATCCTGCTCGACGAGCCGTTCGCCGGAATCGACCCGATCGCGGTGATCGACATCCAGAAGATCATCGCGCACCTCCGCGAGCGCGGAATCGGCGTGCTGATCACCGATCACAACGTGCGCGAGACCTTGAAAATCACGGATCGGGCCTATATCCTCAGGGACGGCAATGTCTTCCGATCCGGCACGCCTCTTGCTCTCGCCTCGGACCCCGACGTGCGGCGAGTCTACCTCGGCGAGGGCTTCCGCCTCGACGGCGACGACGAAGACTGAGGCCGCCCCGACCGGCGGAGCCTGAGAGCCTTGGCGCTCCACCAGAAGCTCGGGCTCTCCGCGCGGCTTTCGCAGCGCCTGATCCTGACGCCGTCGCTGCAGCAGGCGATCAAGCTGCTGCCGCTCACGACGCTCGAGCTCGCCGAGGTGCTGGAGCAGGAGGTGATGGAGAACCCCCTGCTCGAGGAGACTCCGGTCGAGGAGACGAAGACCACCGAGGAGATTCAGCAGGAGGCTCAGGAGACGCCCGAGGCTCCGGCCGAGCGCGCCGACGACCCGCTCAAGGAGATCGAGGTCGAGCGCTTCTTCGAGGACTACTTCGACGACGCCGGCGACCGGCGCATGCGCCCGGCCGAGGTGCCCGAGGTGCCGCCGATCGAGAACACGCTCACCGACGGCTTCGACCTCTACGACCACCTGCTCTGGCAGCTGCGCATGGGGGAGCAGGCCGACGCGACCGAGATCGTGATCGCGGAGGCGATCGTCCAGAACCTCGACGACGACGGCCTGCTGCGCGTCACGCTCGAGGACGTCGCGGCGATGGGTCCCTGGACGATCGAAGCCGTCGAGAAGGCGCTCGCGCTCGTGCAGTCGCTCGACCCGCCGGGCGTCGGCGCGCGCACGCTCGCCGAGTGCCTGCGCATCCAGTTGCGCGTGCTCGGGCTCGAAGGCTCGCCGGCCGACGTGATGGTCCGCGACCACATGAAGCAGCTGCAGAGCCACCAGTACCCCGAGATCTCGCGCTCGATGGGGCTCTCGGCCGAGGAGGTCGGGCACCAGCTCGAGATCATCCGCGGGCTCTCGCCGCGGCCAGGCAACCGCTACAGCTCGAAGCGCTCCGACTACATCCTGCCCGACGTGTTCGTGGTGAAGGAAGGCGACGAGTACAAGATCCTGCTGAACGACGACGGGCTGCCGAAGCTCAGGATCAGCCCGACCTACAGGCGCATGCTCGACAACAAGGAGCCGGGCTCGGAGGAGACGCGCGCCTACGTCAAGGACAAGCTCAGGAGCGCGCTCTGGCTGCTGAAGAGCGTCGACCAGCGCCAGCGCACGATCTACAAGGTGGCCGAGTCGATCGTGCGCCACCAGCGCGCGTTCCTCGACCACGGCGTGACCCACCTGAAGCCGCTCGTGCTGCGGGACGTCGCGAGCGACATCGGCATGCACGAGTCGACGGTCTCGCGCGTGGTGGCGAACAAGTACATGCACACGCCGCGCGGCGTCTACGAGATGCGCTTCTTCTTCCACAGCGGGATCACCTCGACCATGGGCGAGGCGGTGAGCTCGGTGTCGATCAAGAACCGCATCAAGAAGCTGATCGAGGAAGAGGACGCGGCGCGCCCGCTCTCCGACTCGCGGATCGCCGAGGTGCTCGGCGCCGAGGGGCTGCCGCTCGCGCGGCGCACGGTGGCGAAGTACCGCGAGGAGCTGCGGCTGCCGCCCTCGAACCTCAGGAAGACGGTCCACTGAGGGCTCCTCTCGCCCGGGGTCGGGCGCGGAGCGAGGCATGAAGAAGCCCGGCGAGGGCGTCGTGGCGGTTCGCGAGCTCGTCGAGAGCCCGGCCGAGGCGCTCCGGCTGCGGCTGGTGGCCGGCCGCCGCGGCCTCGAGAGCCTGATCCACCAGGCGCGCGTGCAGCGGCCCGGCCTCGCGCTCACGGGCTACACCGACTACATCCGCTACGGGCGCGTGCAGATCGTCGGCGCGAGCGAGGCCGGCTACCTGAAGAAGCTCGGGGCGCGGGAGCGCCGCGCGATCCTGGCCAAGCTCTGCCGCTGCCGCATCAGCTGCTTCGTCGTCACGAGGGGGATAAAGCCGGCGCCGGAGCTCGTCTCGGCGGCCGAGGCCCGCGGGATCCCGCTGCTCGCGACCCCGATCGAGTCGACGCCGTTCATCAAGCTGCTCTCGGCCTTCCTCGAGGAGCGGCTGGCGACGCGGCTCCACCTGCACGGCGTGCTGCTCGACGTCTTCGGCCTGGGCGTCCTGATCCTGGGGGAGAGCGGGATCGGCAAGTCGGAGTGCGCGCTCGACCTGATCGACCGCGGCCACCGGCTCGTGGCGGACGACGTGGTCGAGGTCAAGCGCACGGGCGAGCTCCTGGTCGGGGTCTCGCCCGAGCTCACCCGCTACCACATGGAGCTGCGCGGGCTGGGCGTGCTCAACATCAAGGACCTCTACGGCGTCTCCTCGATGCGGCTCAGCAAGCACGTCGAGCTCGTGATCCAGCTCGAGCGCTGGGATCCCGGCAAGGAGTACGACCGGCTGGGGCTTCGCGACGAGCGCTTCTCGATCCTGGGCGCCCCGGTGAAGCTCGTGCGCATGCCGGTCGCGCCGGGCCGCAACATCGCGCTCCTCGTCGAAGTCGCCGCGCGCAACCAGCTCCTGCGCGAGGGCGGCTACGACGCGGCGCGCCGCTTCGTCGAGCGGGTGGACGCCCTGGTCGGCGGCGAGCGCCGTGTTCCGCGGGCGGCGCGGCGCAGCCTTCGTCAGCCCGCGCGTGAGCCCGCGCGTGAGCCCGCGCGGACGCGGGCGCAGAGACGGGGGGCGAGGCGCGGATGACGCGGATCGAGCGCCGGCGCCCGAAGCTGCTCGTGATCACCGGGCTCTCGGGCTCGGGCAAGACCCACGTCTCGCGCGCGCTCGAGGACGCAGGCTGGTTCTGCGTCGACAACCTGCCGACCGCGCTCGTGCCGTCGTTCGCGGACCTCGTGCGCCGCTCGCCCGAGCTGCGGCACACGGCGCTCGTCGTGGACCTGCGCGAGCGCGGCTTCCCCGAGAGCTTCCCCGAGGTCTACCGCGCGCTCAAGCTGCGGTCCGGCCTGCAGGCGTCGCTGGTGTTCCTCGAGGCCGACGACCCGACGCTGCTGCGGCGCTTCAGCGAGACGCGAAGGCCGCATCCGCTCTCCGGCCGCGAGCCGCTCGCGCTCGGGATCCGCGCCGAGCGCGAGATGCTGCGCGGCGTGCGCCGGCTGGCCGACGCGATCCTCGACACCTCCCGCTTCACGGTGCACGAGCTGCGCGACTACGTGCGAGAGCGCTACGACACGCGCGCCGAGAGCCGGCGCATGCTGGTGCTGGTGCTGTCGTTCGGCTACAAGTACGGCCTGCCGCCGGAAGCCGACCTGGTCTTCGACGCGCGCTTCCTCGCGAACCCGAACTTCGTGCCGAAGCTGCGGCGGCTCACGGGCTCGGACTCGAAGGTGGTGGCCTTCCTGCGCCGCAAGCCCGAGACCACGGCCTTCCTGCGCCGGGTGCTCGGGCTCGTCGGCTACGTGCTGCCGCGGCACGAGCGCGAGGGCCGCAGCTACCTGACGCTGGCGGTGGGCTGCACCGGCGGGCGCCACCGATCCGTGATGCTGGCGAACGCGATCGGCGCCGCCGTGCGCAAGAAGGGCTTCCCGGTGCGCGTCGAGCACCGCGACGTGAACCAGGCGACCTGAGGGCCGCAGGCGCGTGCGCCAGGCGATGGGCTCGGGCGGAGAGATCGGATGATCGCGATCGTGGTCGTGACCCACGGAAAGGTGGCGGAGGAGCTGGTGGCCACGGCACGGACGATCCACGGCGAGCTGCCCGGCATCGTCGCCGTGCCGCTCGGCTGGGGCGACGACGCCGCGACGGCGAGCGCCGCGGTCGAGCGCGCGATCGAAGCGGCAGGCTCCGACGTGCTGGTGCTCACCGACATGTTCGGCGGAACGCCGACGAACCTGAGCCTGCCGTTCCTGTCGGCGAAGGTCGAGATCGTGACGGGCGTGAACCTGCCGATGATCATCAAGGCGGCGGCGCAGCGGGAGGGGCCGCTCGCGGAGGTGGCGCGCGCCGTGCGTGACCAGGGCAAGGGTTCGATCTACGTGGCGTCCGAGATCCTGGCGGCGAAGAAGCCGTGATCCGGCGCTCGCTGCGAATCCGCAACCGGCTCGGGCTCCACGCCCGCGCCGCGGCCCGCTTCGTGCACACGGCGAGCCGCTACCGCTCGCAGGTGAGCGCGAGCCGCGACGGGCGCACGATGGACGGCAAGTCGATCCTGGGGATCCTGCTGCTGGCGGCGCCGCAGGGCGCGCTGATCGAACTGGCGGTGGAAGGCCCCGACGAGGACGAGGCGATGGCGGCGCTCGAGACGCTGGTGGCGGACGGCTTCGGGGAGCGGGCGTGAGCACGCTGCGCGGGACCGGCGTTTCGCCGGGCATCGCGGTGGGGCCGGCGCTGATCGTGGAGCACGAAGCGGGACCCGTGTTCCGGCTGGCGCTCGATCCCGGGGCGCTCGACGCCGAGGTCGAACGGCTCGAGCAGGCGCTCGCCGCCTCGGCGGCCCAGCTCGAGGGGATCAAGCAGCGCCTGGAGCACGAGGTGGGCGCGCCGCACGCCTACATCTTCGACGCGCACCTGCTGATGCTGCGGGACCCGCTGCTGCGGGCGCGGGCGGTCGAAGTGGTGCGCAGCGAGGCCGTCAACGCGGAGTGGGCGCTCCGAACCGTCTCGGAGGGGTTGCACGCGCTCTTCCAGAAGTTCAGCGACGCGTACCTGCGCGAGCGAAGCACCGACCTCGACGACGTGATCGGCCGCATCCAGCTCAACCTGCGCGGCTCGCCGGGGGCGCCCACGCTCGCCCGGCTGCCCGAGCCGGTGGTGCTCGTGGCCGGAGACCTGCGGCCCTCCGAAGCCGCCGCGCTCGACTGGGAGCGCGTGCTCGCGATCGTGACCGACGTCGGCTCCTCCACGTACCACACCGCGATCATCGCGCGCTCGCTCGGGATCCCGGCGGTCGCCGGACTCGAGGGCGCGACGCGGCGGATCCCGCCGGGCGGCCAGGTCGCGGTGGACGGAGCGCGCGGCGAGGTGGTGGTCGAGCCCTCGCCGGAAGCGATCGTGTCGCTGCGCGCGGCGCAGGAGCGGCACCGCCGCGAAGAGGAGCGGCTGCGGGGCACACGCGCGCTGCCCGCGCGCACGACCGACGGCGTCGCGGTCACGCTCGAGGCCAACGTCGAGTTCCCGGAGGAAGCCGCGACGGCACAGCAGTACGGTGCCACGGGCATCGGGCTCTTCCGGTCGGAGTACCTGCTCGGGCGCGGGCTGCGCTTCCCGGGCGAGGAGCAGCAGGTCGACGTCTACCGGCGGCTCGTCGAGCAGATGCACCCGCACCCGGTCACCGTGCGCACCTGGGACGTGGGCGGCGAGGCGATCGGCCCGGAGGGCCCGTCGAGCCCGAACCCGGCGCTCGGCGAGCGCGCGCTGCGGCTGATCGAGCGCGCCGAGGAGCCGTTTCGCGTGCAGCTGCGGGCGCTGTTGCGCGCGGCTGCGCACGGGCCGGTGCGGATCATGTTCCCGTTCGTGAGCGGACCCGCAGACCTGCGCCGCGCGCTCGCTCTGCTCGAGCAGGCGAAGCGGGAGCTGCGCGCCGAGGGCACGGCGTTCCACGAGGAGGTCGCGGTCGGCGTGAACGTGGAGGTGCCGAGCGCGGCCGTCGTGGCCGACCTGCTGGCGGGGGAGGTCGACTTCTTCAGCGTCGGCACGAACGACCTGATCCAGTACCTGCTGGCCGTCGACCGCACCGACCCGCGCGTCAGCGCGCTCTACGACCCGTGGCACCCGGCCGTGCTGCGGACGCTCGACGGGATCGCACGCTCGGCCGGCGCCGCGGGCCGCGCGCTCTCGGTCTGCGGCGAGATGGCGGCCGATCCGCTGCAGGCGGCGCTTTTGGTCGGGCTCGGCTTCCGCTCGCTGTCGATGACGCCCTCGGCGATCCCGCGGGTGAAGGAGGCGATCCGCGCGGTGAGCGCCTCCGATGCCGAGGAGCTGGCCCGGCGCTGCCTGAGGCTCGGCAGCGGCGCCGAGATCGAGGCGGCGGTGCGGGGAGCGCTCGCTCCGGGGGACAGGGGGGCGTCCGTTTCGTCGAAGTCCGCCGCGCGTCAGTAGCGGGCAAGCTCGCGCATCGCGGCGACGAGCGTGCCGACCTGCGGCAGGATCGCGTCCTCGAGCGCGGGGTTGTAGCCGACGAAGGTGTCGAGCGCGCCCACGCGCTTGACGGGCGCGTCGAGGAACTCGAAGAGCTCCGAGGCGATGCGTGCAGCGATCTCGGCGCCGTAGCCCCACGACAGCGAGTCTTCGTGCGCGACGAGGGCGCGGCCGGTGCGGCGCACGCTCGCCGAGACCGCCGGCCAGTCGTAGGGGCTGAGCGTGCGCAGGTCGAGCACCTCGGCCTCCACGCCCTCGCTCGCGAGCTGGCGCGCGGCGGCGAGCGAGCGGTGCACGAGCGCCCCGAAGGTCACGACGGTCAGGTCGTGCCCCTCGCGCACGCGCGCGGCCTTGCCGAACGGGACCCGGTAGTCGGGCCCCGGGTAGGGCGCGCGGTTGTGGGTCTGGCGGTAGAGGTGCTTGTGCTCGAGGAACAGCACCGGGTCGTCGCTGCGGATCGCGGTGCGCAGCAGCCCGTTCGCGTCGAGCGCGTTCGAGGGCAGCACCACGCGCAGCCCCGGGATGTGCGTGAAGAGCGACTCGCCGCACTGGCTGTGGTAGACGGCGCCGCCCTGCAGGTAGCCGCCGTAGGTCACGCGGATCACCAGCGGGCACTTGAAGCTGCCGTTCGAGCGCCAGCGGATCAGCGACAGCTCGTTGCGGATCTGCATGAACGCCGGCCAGATGTAGTCCATGAACTGGATCTCGGCCACGGGCTTGAGCCCGCGCGTCGCGATCCCGATCGCGCGCCCGACGATGCTGGCCTCGGCGAGCGGCGTGTTGTAGACGCGGTGCGAGCCGTGGCGCCGCTGCAGGTTGTGCGTGACCTTGAACACGCCGCCCTTGCCCTTCACCTCGCCGAGGCTCGCCTCGCGCGAGCAGTCGGCGACGTCCTGGCCGAAGACCACAACGCGCGGGTCGCGCGACATCTCGTCGTGGAGGCACGCGTTCAGCAGATCGACCATCGTGCGCGGGTCGCCCTGAGGCATCGGCTCGCTCGCGAACGCGGCCGAGGTCGGGTCCACCTGCTCCGAGTAGACGTGGCGCGTCGCCGTCTCGGGCTCGGGCCCGGGCGCCGCCAGCGCCTCGTCGGCCGCGGCGCTCACCTCGCGGTCGATCTCCTCGCGGATCCGCGCGAGGTCGGCCTCGGTCGCGGCCCCCTCGGCCAGCAGCTGGCGCGAGAACAGCAGCAGCGGGTCGCGCTGAGCGTCGAGCGAGCGCTCGCTCGACGCCCGGTAGAGCGACTCGTCGTCGGAGAGCGAGTGCGAGTAGGGGCGGATCACGTGCGCGTGCACGAGCGCCGGGCCCTGGCGCGAGCGGCACCAGGCGGCCGCCTCGCCCAGCACCGAGAGGCTCGCGAGCGGGTCGCAGCCGTCCACCTCGCGCACCAGCAGGTTGGGGAAGCCGGTCACGAGCCGCGAGATGCTGCCGCCCGCGGTCTGCACCTCGACCGGCACCGAGATCGCGTAGCCGTTGTCCTCGATCAGGTAGAGGAGCGGCAGCTTGAGATTGCAGGCGGTGTTGAGGCTCTCCCAGAACTCGCCTTCGGACGTCGTTCCGTCGCCCGCCGAGCAGTACACGATCTCGTCGGCCGCGAAAGCCGGCGGCGTGGCGCCGGCGTGGCCGGCCGCGAGGTAGAGACCGGCCTCGGCGCTGCCCACGGCCTGCAGGAACTGGGTCCCGGTGGGGGACGAGCGCGTCACGACGTTGAGGCCGGGGTGGCTCCAGTGCGACGGCATCTGGCGCCCGCCCGAGCTCGGGTCGTCCTTCGCGCCGACGGCGCCGAGCAGCATCTCGAGCGGCGTCATCCCGAGTTGGAGCAGGAGCGCGCGGTCGCGGTAGTACGGGAAGAACCAGTCGTGCCCGGGACGCAGCACGAGCCCGGCGGCGACGAGCACCGCCTCGTGGCCGGCGCCGCTGATCTGGAAGTAGACGCGGTTCTGCCGCTTGAGCTGGATCTCCTTGTCGTCGAGACGGCGCGACAGGAGCATCGTGCGATAGATGTGGAGGAGGGTCTCGGGGTCGGGACGCGAGCGGCCGTAGGAGGGGAGGGCTGTCACCGGGAGCGCCTGCGGTCGAGTCGGGTGCATCTTATCCCACCCCTTTCAGGCCGTGATCAGGTCGAGCAGAAAGCCGGGGCCGAACGCCGCGCGGGCGGGAACGAAGTCCCCGGCGATGCCCACGAGGCGGTCGGCGAGGTCGGGACGCCGCGCGAGCTTGCGCGCGAGCGTGTTGGCCGCCTCGGGCCAGCCGACGGCGAGCTGCAGTGTGCGGTTGAAGCGGAACTTGGCGCGCGTCGCGGCGTGGCGCGCGCGCTCGTAGGCGGACAGCCGCGGCAGCGGCTCGGACCCGCCCCGTTCCAGCTCGTCGGCGATCGCCGCGGCCGCGAGCTCGGCGCCACGGAGGGCGAGCGTCACGCCCTCGCCGGTGAAGGGGTCGTAGAAGCCGGCCGCGTCGCCGATCAGCACGGCGCCCTCGGCGGCGACGGCGCGGGCCGTCACCGCGAGCGGCCCGATCGCGCGCGGAGGAGCCACGAGCCGGGCCCGCGCGAGCCGCTCGGCGATCCGCGGCCAGCGCCGCTTCAGGCTCGCACGGTAGAAGCCCTCGAGGTCGCCGGCGGCCGCGCGCATCTCGCGCTGGTCGAGGACGAAGGCCACGTTGGCGAGCGTGCCGGACAAAGGCGCGATCCCGCAGTAGCCGCGCTCGCCGACGTGCATCTCGCCGAGCTCGCTCAGGCCCTCGGCGGCTTCCCAGTGTCCGCGCACCGAGAAGCGCCGCAGGCGGTCGCGGGCGCGGAGCAGGCCGAGCCGGCGCGCCACGACGCTGCGCCGGCCGTCCGCGCCGGCGACGACCCGGGCGCGGATCTCCAGCGGCTCGCCGGAGACCTCGGCTGTCACGCCCGCGACGCGGCCCGCGTCGAAGACGAGATCGCGCACGCGGGCTCCCTCGATCACGCGCGCCCCCGCGGCCCGCGCGGCGGCGAGCAGCGCGGCGTCGAGGTCCACGCGCCTCACGGCGAATCCCGGCCGCTCGCTCCGGTAGCGGCCCGCGAACGCGGTGCCGTCGGGCGAGACGAGCCGCATCCCGAGCACCGGCCGGGGCGCGAGCGCGCGCACGCGCTCGGCGGCTCCCATCTCGTCCAGGAGGCGCCAGCCCTCGGGCGAGACGCTCTCGCCGCAGACCTTGTCCCGCGGGAAGCGGGCGGCCTCGAGCACGAGCGCGTCCTTGCCGCGCCGCGCGAGCAGACACGCGAGCGCAGAGCCGGCCGGCCCGCCCCCGACGATCACGACCTCCGCGGCTTCGCTCAAGCCGGCCTCGACGCGCCCGTCAGCGGAGCGACGGCAAGCAGGCGGTAAGGGAATGCGCGGCGGATCTCGACCGAACCGAGGCCCGCCTGTGCGAAGCCTTCGCGGAGCTCCGCGTCGCGGAAGCCTCGGCGGATCGAGACGAGGCCGTCGTGGACGCTCACCGGTGTCTCGAAGAGCAGCGGAAAGACCGCGCGGCCGAACAGGTACGGGACGAGCGCGCGGCGCAGGTCGCACAGAACGACTGCGCGGCGCGCGACGCGGGCGAGCTCGCCGAGCACGATCGGCAGCTCCGGGGCGTCGAAGTGGTGGAGGAAGAGGGACGCGGCCACGACGTCGAAGCTGCGCTCGGCGAACGGCAGGCGCCGAACGTCGCCCGCGACGCCGTGGAGCTGCGCGGCGCCGCTCAGGTGGAGCGCCTTGATGTCGAGTCCCACCGCGAAGCGGGGCTCGAGGCGCGAGCGCAGGTAGGCGAGCACGTCGCCCGAGGCGCAGCCGACGTCGAGCAGGCTTCCGCCCTTCGGAAGCTGCGGGGCGATCGCTCGCACCAGGGCTCTGCGCGCGCCGAGGAAACGGTTGACGAAGCGCAGGTCGGCGAGGCTCTTCAGGACCTCGCTCTCGGGCAGCTCGGCGTCGAGCAGCTCGGGATCGGTCGAGCGCGCGCGCAGGTTCGGCCAGAGCACGCTCGCGGGCAAGGGCAGCGTCCTCTCCCTCACGCGAACTCCAGGAGGGCGAGCTCGGCGCCGAAGCCCGGCCCGAAGGCCCCGAGCACGCCGAGCGTGCCCGGCGCCGGGCGTTGCGTGCGCAGCACTTCGTCCAGCACGAACAGGATCGTCACCGAGCTCATGTTGCCGTGCTCGGAGAGTACCGCTTCGGTCGCCTGGAGGTCACGCGGGCCGAGGCCCAGCCGCTCGGCCATCACCTCGATCACGCGCCGGCCTCCGGGGTGGAGGATGAAATGCGAGATGTCGTGGCGCGCGAGGCCGCGCGCGGTCAGGAAGCCCTCGACGGTCGGACAGATCGTGCGCCGCACGAAGGGGGCGATGCCGCGGTCCAGGATGATCTGGAGCCCCGTGTTCCGGAGCTCGAAGCCCATGAGGTGCGCGGTGCCGGGGAAGAACACGCTCTCGGCGCTGCGGACCGCCATCCGGCCG
>Ga0335076_10001084_pt1 | contig 25973 bp, 19 predicted proteins | sample Lox_Sample_25_FD_206717 | JGI IMG/M metagenome (GOLD analysis project Ga0335076, IMG submission 206717) | Soil microbial communities from Loxahatchee National Wildlife Refuge, Florida, United States - Lox_Sample_2.5 | ecosystem: Environmental > Terrestrial > Soil > Wetlands | place: USA... | reverse complement strand
GCATGTCGGGCGCGAGGGCCGGAGCGCGTCTCGGGCTCAGCTCAGGCCGCGCGACACGAGATGAAGCCCGAGGGCCTTGTCGCTGACCAGGATATGGTCGGTCAGCCACTCCCGAAGAAAGGTGGTCGCCTCGATCGACAGCACGAGCCCCCCCCTTGAGAAGCGGTCCATCAGGTCGCCGACCCGCCGGGTGAAGTCCGCGTGCTGCGCCCGGTGCTCCTTCGAGTCCGGAAACCGGGCGAGCGCCATGAGACGCTCCTCGGTCGCGAAGTGGTAGCGCGTGTATTCGACGAGGCCCTTCAGCAGCTCCCCGAGCGCCTGCTTGGCGGGCCTCCTGCCGTCGAGCGCCGCGTAGAACGCGGAGACCATCTCGATCAGGCGACGGTGCTGGCCGTCGATCTCCGACACTCCGACCAGGAACCGGTCGCTCCACGCGAACGGCCCTCCAGCCGCCGGCGACGCCTCACGATCGGTCCCCTCGGTCACGCTCTCCCCTCCCTACGACCGCGACGATACCAGAGGCGAGGCGACTGCGCGATTCTTCACGGCGGCAAGGGTGAGCATTGCCGCGTCGACCGACACGAACGCGGTCTCGGCCATCGTCGGCAAGGCCCGTTCCCGGACGGGACGATCGAGCTCGGCCACGTCCTTCACCGCCGACACCGGCCGAGTGTCATCTCTCTTCTGAGGCCGGAGGCTCCCGGGCATCGCTCCCGCCTCGAGCCGGTATGATGTGCGGACGAGGCTAGCGCGAGGGCCCTGATGAGCCTGCCCGCCCGGATGTCCGTCCAACTCGGCTCCGTGCAGGAGTCGATGCTGGTCCCGCTCTACGCCCGCGCGGTCGAGACGCAGAGACGACACCCGATCCTGAAAGACCCGAAGGCGGTCGAGATGGTCGCGGCGATCGACTGGGACTTTCGGCGATTCGGGCAACGGAGTCGGACCGCGGGGTGCGCGCTGCGCAGCGCGCTGCTCGACGAGTGGGTCGCCGCCTTTCTGAGCCGGCACCCAGAGGGCACGGTGGTCGAGATCGGCGCCGGGCTCAACACTCGCTTCGAGCGGCTCGACAATGGCGCCGTTCGCTGGTTCGACCTCGATCTGCCGGACGTCGTCGCGCTGCGACGACGGTTCTTCGCCGACCGCGACCGGCGCCGGACTCTGGCCTGCTCGATCGTAGAGTCGAATTGGGTCGCCGCGGTGGGTCAGAGCCCCGGACCGCACTACTTCGTCGCGGAGACCGTGTTCGTCTACTTGACGGAGCAGGACGTGAAGGCAGCGCTGGCTCGGATCGCCGGCAACTTCCCGGAGGCGATGATCGCCTTCGACACGGTCGGCCCCAGGGCGATCGCGCACACGAACAAGGACCACGAGCGCCTGAACCTGGACGCTCGTTTCGTGTGGGCATGCCCGGATCCGACGGAGATCGAGGGCTGGGGGCTCGGTCTGCGCCTCGTGGAGTCCCTGAGGCTGACCGACATCCCCGCATCGCTGTGGTCGCGCCTGCCCTGGCCGATGCGCGCCGGCTTTCGCGCGGTGTCCGCTCTGGTTCCGGGGATCGCGGACGTCTACCGCTTCAACCTGTTCGCGGGGCCGCTCGGCACGGGGGGCTGAGGACTCCAGGGCCGATGGGGTCGGGTCGCGCGGGGCGGGCCCTGCCTCATTGTGCGGGATAGAATTCCCCAGCCCGAGTCGCTCATGGAACCGCCCGACGAGGAGCGCCCGACCGTCACCCAGACCGCCGGAACCCGGGGGACGGGACCTGCGGGCGGGCCGACGAAGGCCGATCCGCACGAAGCAGGGGCGACGTTCGGCCGGTACGTGCTGCAGCAGAGGGTGGGCGCCGGAGGCATGGGCGAGGTCTGGGCCGCCTTCGACCCGGAGCTGAACCGGAGGGTGGCCATCAAGCTCGTCCGCCACGACCGCGTCGGGACCGAGGGTCGGCAGCTCCTGCAGCGCGAGGCGCAGGCCATGGCCCGCCTGTCACACCCCAACGTGGTGGTCGTGCACGACGTCGGCGTGGTCGGCGAGCAGACTTACGTGGCCATGGAGTTCATCGAGGGGCCGACGCTCGCGCAGTGGATGGAGCGCGAGCATCCCCGCCCCCGCCGCGTGCTCGAGGCCTTCATCGACGCCGGACGCGGCCTGGCTGCGGCCCACGCCGCCGGGATCATCCACCGGGACTTCAAGGCCGGCAACGTGATGATCGGAGTCGACGGGCGGGTTCGGGTGACCGACTTCGGCCTCGCCCGGCTGGGAGGGACCCAGGCTGGCGGTGAGCTGGGGGCCGGCACGACACCGCCGGGCGAGGGAGCGGCGACGGCGGCATTCTTCGGGACCCCTCGCTACATGGCGCCCGAGCAACATCGGGGCGAGCCGGCCGACGCGCGATCCGATCAGTTCTCGTTCTGCACCGCGCTGTTCGAGGCGCTCTACGGCGGGCACCCTTTTGCGGCGGGCGCCTCGTCCGAGGATCTGCGGCAACGCGTCCTGGCCGGACACGTCGCCGAGCCGCGCTCCTCGCCGGGCCTGCCAGCGTCGGTTCGGCGAGCCATTCAGCGCGGCCTCGCGGTGGACCCCGGCGAGCGTCACCCGGACATGGCGTCGCTCCTCCGGGTTCTGGCCCGGGATCCGCATCGCCTTCGCCGGCGGATGGTCCTGGGGTCGGTGGTCGTCGCCTCGGTGGTGGGGATCGCCTTCGGTCTCGCACAGGTCCGCGAGCGGCGGCGGCGGCTCTGCTCGGGAGGTGAGGCCGCCTGGGACGCGGTCTGGGGACTGTCACGCCGCCAGGGCATCGAGGAGGCCTTCCGAAGGAGTGGGGCGCCATTCGCCACGGACGCCGCGCGGCAGGTGGTCGCTTCCCTGGACGGTTATCGGACCCGCTGGGTCGCGTCCTACCGCTCGGCCTGCGAGGCGACGCGGGTGCGGGGGGAGCAATCGGAGCAGATGCTCGACCGGGAGGTGAGCTGCCTGGGGCGCGGGCTCAAGGAGGCCGACGCCCTCGTCTCCCTGCTGATGAAGGCCGACGCGGAGCGGGTGGCGGCAGCCGCCGAGGCCTTGAGCGGGCTGCGTCCCGCCTCGGCCTGCACCGACGTGGCCGCCCTCGGGCAGGAGACCTCGCGACCTCTGAGCGGCGAGGAGCGCCGGCGCGCCGAGGCGCTCGAGACGCGGCTGGCCGAGGCCGAGGCCCGCAAGCTCGTGGGCCGCTACGACGAGGCCCTGGATCTGGCGCGCTCGGCGAGCGCGGAGGCGGCTGCCGCATCCCTCGCCCAGACCGAGGGTGCCGCCCAACGGCTCGTGGGCGAGCTGCTCATCGACCTGGATCGGCCCGACGAGGCGGAGAAGGCCCTGCGCGCCGGTCTGGCCTCTGCCGAGAGGATCGGCTCCGACCGTGCCGCGGCCGCCGCGGCGAAGGAGCTGATCTGGCTCGAAGCGGTCACGCGAAACCGCTTCGCCGAGGCCGACCGATGGTGGGAGTTCGGCCAGGCCAAGCTCCAGCGCCTGGGCGGAGGCGAAGACGTCGAAGAGGGGCTCTTGACCAGCCGTGCCGCTGCGCTGAGCGCCGAAGGGAAGTACGCGGAAGCCGCCCGCATGGAGCGCCGGAACCTCGAGATCGCGGAGAAGCGCGACGGTCCGGAGAGCTTCAGCGCCGCCGTGAGCCACAACCAGCTCGGCCAGGCTCTCGACGGGGTCGGCGACTACGCGGGCGCCCTGGAGCACCTGCAGCGGTCGGCGGGGATCAAGGAGCGCGTGCTCGGGCCACGGCACCCGGTCCTCGCCTACACCCTCTCGAACCTGGGCTCCGTCCTGAGCAAGGTCGGTCGGCACGAGGAAGCGATCGCCGCCCACCGGCGAGCCCTCGCGATCCAGGAGCAGGCCTTCGGGCGCGACAGCCCGGTCCTCGGCGTCACGCTGAACAACCTCGCCTACAGCCTCGAGCAGGCGGGTCGGCTGACCGATGCCCTGCAGGTGCACGACCGGACGCTCGCCCTCACCCGGGCTCACTCGGGAGAGGACGATCCGCAGACCGCCTATGCCCTCCTCAACAGAGTGAGTCTCTTCCGAAAACTGGGCCGATATGATGACGCGCTCGCCGACGCCCGGCGTGCCGAGCGCATCCTCGCCGCCGCGCTGGGACGCGACCACCCCAACTACGCCTTCGCGGCGAACGCAGTGGGCTTCATGCTGACCCTGACGGGGCGACCGGCGGAGGGGCTTCCCCATCTGGAGCGCGCGCTCGCCATCCGGCGCGCGAGCGCCACCGAGCCCCTGGTGCTCGCCTCCACCGAGGTCAACGTCGCCAAGGCGCTCTGGGGCGCCAAGGCCGACCCCGTCCGGTCGCGGGCCCTCCTGCGCTCTGCGCGCGCGACCTTCGTCCGACTCGGCGACGTGGCCCGCGAGGACCTCGCCCTCATGGATGCGTGGCTGGCCGAGAACCACGTTCGCCTGGCGGACTGACGCCGGCACGGAGGCTCCCTCGGGCCCTGCCCCGGGGAGCGGCTGGGGTGCCGCAGCTTGCGGAGGGCGCGCTACGCCTCGAGGATGCCCTCCCAGCCCTTACGGTACTCGGGCCGCTTGATGAACGGGGCGGCTTCCGGGGCGTTGCCGGCTCGCATGTTCCGATGGTCCCACTCGATCTTCTTCCCGGTCCGGTAGGCCACGTTGCCGAGGTGGTTCGCCTCGGTCGTCCAGCCCGAGTACTGGAAGTTCGAGCCGGGCATCGGTCCGTCGCCCTTGCAGGCGTTCACCCACTCGACCCAGTGCCCGGGCGAGCGGGGCAGCGTCGCGGGGGGCGTCTGGAAGTCCTTGAACCTGTCCTCGGGCAGCAGCTTCCCGCTGCCGAGCAGCATGCCCTTGTCGCCGACGAACAGGCTCGAGCGGCCGCCCCACTCCGGCACCCACCCGGGCGGCTTGCTGTCGCCCTGGTGCCAGACGAGCTTGAGCGCCGGCTGGGAGCCCACGGCCGCGAACTCGTAGGTCACCGTCATGGTCGCCGGGGCCAGCTCCTTGTGGGCCACCCGCCCGCTGGGCGACAGGGCCTCGACCGTCAGCGGGGCCAGCACACGCCCGCCCTCGCCGTCCGGCCGCCAGAGATCCAGGACGGTGAACGGAACGTCGTTGTCGTGGCTGCCGAGGTCGCTCATGGTGCCGTTGCCGAAATCCCACCAGCGATACCACCGGGGGCCGGGCAGGTACGTGGCATGGAATGGCCGCGCCGGCGCGGGGCCGAGCCACAGGTCCCAGTGGATGTTCGGCGGAACCGGCATCTCCTCGGGGAACCGATCGACGATCTGGATGCCGTTGTAGAACCCGTGCGGCTTGTCGAACCTCTCGGCGGAGGCGGCGTCCTGCAGCCCCCAGGCGCGACTCGCCCACACGTGGACCTCGCGCACCGGGCCGATGACGCCGGTCATGAGGATCTCCCGGATCGTCCGCCGGGCCTCCGCAGCGTGGCCCTGGTTGCCCATCTGCGTGGCCAGCCGGGGATGCTTCGCGGCCGTCTCGCGGATGAGCCGGGTCTCCCAGATGTTGTAGGCGAGCGGCTTCTCGCAGTAGACGTGCTTGCCGTGCGTCAGGGCCAGGTAGGTGGCGAAGGCGTGCGTGTGCTCGCAGGTCGCGACCACGACGGCGTCGAAGCTCTTCGGCTCGTCGAAGACGCGACGGAGGTCGTTGAACTTCCTTGCCTTCGGGAACCGGACCGCCGCGCTGTCCACGGCATTCTGGTCCACGTCGCAGACGAGGGCGACGTTCTCGTCGGGATGCGGTGCCGCCGCCGCGACTGCGCCACCGCGGGCCTCGCCGCCGGCCGCCGCCCCGCGGCGATCGCGCCCCGGCGGGAGGGTGAGCTCGTCCATGAGGTCCGTGGCGCGGCCGCCGGAGGCGATGAACGCGATGTCCAGCTTGCCGTTCAGGTTCTTGCCGCGCAGGAGCGCGGGTGCGCCCGTGATGACCCCCGCCGCCCCCAGGGCCCCCCCGACGAACTCGCGCCGCGTCATCTGTCGCCGGCACTCCTTCCTGCTCGTGGCTTTCATGGCCGCGTCCCTCGCCCTGTGGCTCCCCGACCCGGATCCTCCTGATGGACGACCAGTGAGCTCCGTGCCCGTGGGGCCAGCGCGTATTGTCATCGAGCTGCCCAGGGCCGACAAGGAGGATCGGAGGGTGCGTGTACCGAGGGCCCGCTGGCGTTCAGCTCAGGCAATCTGCAGAGCCACGGGAGTCGTCATCCCGAGCCTGCACGCGGTCAGCGCTCGTTCGGGCTCGAGATCACCACGCCTTCGGGTCGTTACTGGTCTACTGGAAGTACCCCACCACGTCGAACACGAAGTCCGTGTGTCCCGTGGAGCCGGCCGGCATGTCGCACCGGACGGCGATCTGCCCGTCCGTGCCCAGGGTGACGATAGCGTTGTTGGCCCGTGTCTGGCCCACGGAGAAGTTGATGGAGCTGGAGGTCGGCGCGCTGCCGCCTGCAGCGTACAGGCGCAGGTTCCCCTGATCGGTCGCGCCCACCACCGTGACGTTGATGGCGACGGCGGTCGCCGAGGGCGGCACGTCGCAGAGGCCGGTCACCGGGAAGATCCGGGTGCTGTTGGCGGCGAGGGCGGGGCCTCCCCAGGCGCTGATCGGATTGCGCGTGTCGGCCACCCGGCAGGGCGTCAGGGTATAGAAGCCGGTGGGCCGCGAGAGGCCGAAGTCGATCCCCGCAGTCGTCGCCCCCACCGTCACGCCGATGGGTTTGCCTTTCGTCACCGTGCAGGCTCCGTAGGGGCATGCGATGTCCTTGTACAGCTCGTCCGTATACCCCAGGGAGTTCGCCGTCCGCGCGTAGTAGGTGCCGGAGACCAGGCCCACGCTCGTCGTGTAGGCCCCCGAGCCGCCCGTGATTCCGACCGCCGCCCAGGTGCCGGCAGAGTCGTAGATCCGTATCTCCACGCCGGCCAATGGCTGGCCCGTGGCCGCGTCCCTCACCACTCCAGCGACTCGTCCGCCCGGCGTCAGGTCGAAGTTGACCCCCGCCGTCGTCACGCCCGTCGTGACGCTGATCGGCGTGCCCGTCGTCACCACGCACGCGAGGTCCGGGCAGGGGATGTCGTCGTAGAGCTCGTAGAAGTAATCCGAGTTCCCTGTCTGCGCGTAGTACGTGCCGGAAAGGAGGGCCCTCTCGCTCACATAGGCGCCGGAGGGGTTCGTGTAGCCGTCCGTCACCCAGGCGCCGGTCGAGTCGAAGATGTCCACGAACAGGCCGTAGAGAGGCTGGTGGGTCACGGAGTCCCTCACCGTGCCGCTGATCCGCCCGCCCGGCGCCAGCCGGAAGTCGATCCCCCGCGTCGTCGCTCCGACGGTCACCGCGATGGGCGTACCGCTCGTGACGGTGCAGCCGTCTGCGCACGGTATGCCGTCGTACAGCTGGTCGATGAAGCCCTGCCAGTTCGACGTCCGGGCGTAGTAGTTCCCGGAAACGACCAGGCCCGAGAAGACGTAGACGCCGGAGCTGTCCGTCCACACGGGGTTCAGGTAGCCGCCGCTCGAGGTGGAGAGGTAGACCTGCACGCCGGCCAGCGGCTGGCCGGTCGCAGCGGCCGTCACCGTGCCGGTGATCTGCCCGCTCCGCCAGAGGGCGAAGTTGACCCCCGCGGTCGTCGCTCCGACGGTCACGCCGATGGGCGTGCCGCTCGTCACCGTGCACGCACCGGCGGGGCAGGGAATGTCGTCGTAGAGCTTGTCGATGTACCCCAGCCAGTTCGAGGTCCGAGCGTAGTAGCTCCCCGAGTTGAGGAGCCCGGTGATGGTGTACACACCGGTGGCGTCGGTGGCGCCGTCCGTCACGTACAGGCCCGTGGAGTCGTAGACCACGATGGGCACGTTGGCCAGGGGCAGGCCCGTTGCGACGTCCGTCACGGTGCCCCTGATCCGCCCACCGGGCGTCAGGCCGAAGTCGACGCCCGCCGTCGTCACGCCCGTCGTGACGCTGATCGGCGTGCCGCTCGTCACCGTGCACGCCCCGGCGGGGCACGGGATGTCGTTGTACAGCTCGTCGACGTAGCCCGGCACGCCGGCCGTCCGCGCGTAGTAGGTTCCGGACGGGAGTCCGCTGCCGCTCGCGTACACTCCGGCGCCGTCCGTCTGTCCGTAGGTCGCTGGCGCGCCCGCCGAGTCGTAGATCTCGACCGGGCCGTTGGCGAGAGGGAGGCTCGTGGCGACGTCCGTCACCGTGCCGCCGATCCGCCCGCCGGCCGACAGGCCGAAGTGGATCCCTGTGGTCGTCGCTCCCGGCATGACGGTGATCGGCGTGCCGCCCGTGACGGTGCAGACCTGGAGGGCGCAAGCGAGGTTGTCGTAGAGCTCGTCGAGGTAGCCTTGCTGGTTATAAGTCTCCGCGTAGTACGTCCCGGCGACGATCCCGGTGCTCGCGTAGGTTCCGGAGGCGCTCGTCACCCCATACGCCGCGTACTGGCCGGACGAGTCGTAGATCTCGACGTACACGTTGGCCAACGGCGCACCGCTTGCAGCGTCTGCTACCGAGCCGGAGATGTATCCGACCACGACCGAGACCTCGGCGTTCCGGCCGTTGGATCCCGCCGCGGCGACGGACACGACGGGTCGGGGCCGCCTTTCGAAGCGAGCGTCCTGTCCGGATGCGTCGAGGCCGGCGAGTGCGCCCGAAGGCTGGCGCAGGTGCGGCTGAATGCCCTGCTCCTGCGACAGAGGGGCGCGTGATTGCGGGCCCGCTCGCTCGTCGTCGGCGGGTGAGGCCGAGCTCCCGGACAGCACGACGCCAACAGCCACGGCCCAGGTCCACGTCCACGTAGGGAGCATGACCTCCTCCAGTCGTGAAGCGGAGGCCAGGCGCCGTGCACCTCGTGCGTCGTGACTGGCCCTCGTGGGTGTAGCACCACTCGAGCGAAAGCGCCAAACTACGATCGATCGGCGCGAACCGGCCAAAGTACTCCAGTCGTCCCCGGCCATGCTCCGCGGCCCCTCGGGCCGATTCCGCGGATCTTTGGTCGCCCGGCCCGGACGGTGCTCCTCCGGATGGCAGGCCAGGGCGCCGGCTGGGAACCGGGCTCGGGATGACGGGCGAGGATCAGGCTGTCCGCGTCAGATCCGGCTGCCCTCCAGGAAGGCCTTGAGCTTGCGGCTGCGGCTCGGGTGGCGCAGCTTCCGCAGCGCGCGATCTTCAGGACCTTCCTGACCTTGGAGACCGGGATGTCCATCCGCTTCGCGATCTCTTCCGAGCTCGGCTCGCGGCCGAGCTCCTGGACGAGGGCGCGGGAGGTCCGGATGAGCTTGATTGCGGGCCTGGTTGCTGGCCGCGCCACTCGCCGTACTCGCCCGTTGGAGGCAGGTCCACCCGCTCCAATGTCCGCCCGCCGGAAGGGCCGGCCCTCCCCCCAACGCTAGGCGGCGCGCCGAAGCACCACGGCGAGCCGTCGGTCGAGCCTCCGCTCGACCGTGAGTCCCGCCACAGCCGCCGCCTGGATCTGCTCCTCGAAGGCGGCCTTCGAGACATGGCCGGGAGGCTCGATCAGGAGCACGCGTCCGGCGGGGGCAAGAGCAGCCTGGACCTCGCCCAGGGCGGCCGCGGCGTCGGGCATCTCGTGGAGCACGTGGATGAGGACGGCGAGGTCGATCGTGCCGGCGTCGCCGGCGAGGCCGAGGGAGTCGGCGCCGCAGAGGCGCGGCTGGATCCGCTTCTCGAGGCCCGCCCGCCGCGCGCGCCGTTCGAGCGCCGCGAGCATGCGCGGCTGGACGTCGAGGCTGATGACGCGGCCCCCCTCGCCGACGAGCGTCGCGAGGGGGAGGGTGAAGAAACCCATCCCGCAGCCGACCTCGAGGACTCTCATCCCGGGCTGCACGTGAAGTCCGAGCGTCCGCTCCGGGTTCTCGACGAGCCGCCGGAGGGGTGAGACGAGAGGGTACCCGAGCCACCAGGGACAGACGTGATGGCGTCTCCGGGTCGTCGAAGGGTCTTCGTCAGTTCGCGCCGGCGCCGTTTCCGTGCTCATCAGCCGCTCCATTGAAAACCGAGCATTGGCTCGGTATCGTCTCCCTCGTACTTACGAATCCTGGGGCGTCTGGTCGACTCGCATTCGTGGTCCGGGAGGGGGCTCTGCCGGAGCGCCGTCCAACTCTCACGCTGCCAAGGGGATCGCCTCCGGGAGATCGCCGATCGAAGGCGACCGCCCGCCGCGCGGCTCGCCTTTCGCGGGTTGGGGGGGCCCTGCCCGAGGGCCTCCGGAAGCGGCCGCGGCAGGAGCGCGCACGAGCGACCTTCGACGCGGTGCTGGAGGCGGCGGCGGAGGTGATCACGGCGCACGGCTACGCGGCAATGACTACGAACACCGTCGCGCGTCGCGCCGGAGTCTCGATCGGCTCTCTCTACCAGTACTTCCCGAACCGGGCCGCGATCCTGGTCTGCCTCCTCGAGCGGCACATTCGCGAGATGCAGCCCGTGGTCGCGAAGGGTCTCGAGGAGCTCGCCGACCCCGACCGACCGTTCGAGGATGCGCTTCGGGAGTCGTTGCTCCGTTTCGTGGCGGCGCACGACCACCACGGACCCCGCCTGCAGCAGGTGCTTTCCGAGGAGGTGCCGCATCCGCCGTCGATCCAGCGGCTGCGGCAGAAGCTCGAAGCCGGCTACGTGTCCCAGGTGGCCGGGATTCTCCGCGGCCGCGGCGAGCTCCGGCTGGCGCAGGCCGAGGTCGCGGCGCAGATCGTCGTGGTGGTGGTCGAGGCAGTGACCGTGTGGCTGGCGCACGGGGCGCCCCGCTCGACCGACCGCCGCGCGTACGCGGACGAGGTCGCACGGATGCTCGGCGCCTACCTGCGGGCCGGGGCGAGGGAGTGAGGCACGACGCCGCCGTTTGGGCGACCGGATCTTCGATCGCCGGACGGTCAGCGCTCGCAAGCCGCGGAGGCGGTGCGGCGCGCTGTGGAGGTGGCCCCGAGCGCGCAAAGAGGGGAGCAGGTGGAGATGCCGAGGTGCGAAAGCGAAGGTGTGTGCCTCGGAGCGGACCGCGTGTGTTGGGCGCACACGAACGCGATCGGGCGACGGCGCGCCTGATGGAAGGGGCGTCATGACGTGGACATGGATCCTGGTCGTGCTGATCTGGGGCGTGTTCTCGGCACAGCTCCTGGCGCGGGCTTGGATCGCCTGGCTTGGTGTTCCGATCTACCTGGCAGGGCTGGCCTTCGGGCGTGGCTCGCGAAGTCACAACAGGCGGATCGCCGCCTGCGTGGCTCAGCTCGTGGTCTTCGCGGTTCTTCTGGGCATTGGCGACATCCTGGTCAGGAGCATCCTGCACCTCGGGCACACCGGAGCCCAGCAGGTCGTCTACTGGAGCAGCGCCGGTGTCGCATTCGTCGTGTCGGTGTGGCGCGGCCGTCATCTTGTCACGCGAATGTGGCGGGAGGCGATGGCGGAGACCGAGGTGTCGGAGTCCCGAGAGCGCCCGAGTGACGGCAGGGCGGTCGAATGATGGAGTCGACCGGACCCGCGTCGCGTGCAAGCCTGCAGTGGGATTGCTCTTCTCGGCCAGGGCTTCCGTGGCCGGTAGACCCGGCAGGTGACCTCCACGCCCAGACCCGGGCCGGGGGGAGAGTGGCCGGCAGGATCGGCAGGCGGACGGCCCGCCTGTCACGTGGGTAAGGCTCGCCGAGCTCAGGGCCGGGCGAGGTCCGGATCGTCGAGCGGCGGATCCCTCGCACGCCGCTCAGGAAACCGCGTTCGGGATGACAGGCGCGGCGGGACCGCGCTTCGGGGCGACGGACGTCGGTCAGACGGCGTGCGTCAGATCCGGCTGCCCTCCAGGAAGGCCTTGAGCTTGCGGGAGCGGCTGGGGTGGCGGAGCTTGCGGAGCGCCTTCGCCTCGATCTGGCGGATGCGCTCGCGGGTGACCTGGAAGCTCTGGCCCACCTCCTCCAGCGTGTGCTCGGAGCCGTCCCCGATCCCGAACCGCATCTTGATGACCCTCTCCTCGCGGGGAGTGAGGGTCTTGAGGAGGGCGTCCGTCTGCTCCTTGAGGTTCAGGTTGATGACGTTCTCGGCCGGCGACACCGCGGAGCGGTCCTCGATGAAGTCCCCCAGATGCGAGTCCTCCTCCTCCCCGATCGGCGTCTCGAGCGAGATCGGCTCCTGGGCGATCTTCAGGACCTTCCTGACCTTGGAGACCGGGATGTCCATCCGCTTCGCGATCTCCTCCGAGCTCGGCTCGCGGCCGAGCTCCTGGACGAGGGCGCGGGACGTGCGGATGAGCTTGTTGATCGTCTCGATCATGTGCACGGGGATGCGGATGGTGCGGGCCTGGTCGGCGATGGCGCGGGTGATGGCCTGGCGGATCCACCACGTGGCGTAGGTCGAGAACTTGTAGCCCCGCTTGTACTCGAACTTGTCGACGGCCTTCATGAGGCCGATGTTGCCCTCCTGGATGAGGTCCAGGAACTGCAGGCCGCGGTTCGTGTACTTCTTGGCGATCGAGACGACGAGGCGGAGGTTCGCCTCCACGAGCTCCTTCTTGGCCTGCTCGGCCTGGGCCTCCCCGGTGATCACGGTGTCCAGGGTGCGCTGGATCTCCTCCGCCCGGGCGTCGAAGTCCTCCTCGATCTGGTCCAGGACCTGCTTCTGGTCCCGGACCATCTGGCGCACCTGCTTCCGGTAGTCGTCGCTCACGTCGCGGCGGAGCTTCTGCTCGAGCCGCGCGATGCGGTCGTCGGCGTCGCGGATGCGGTCGACCGTCTCCCGGATGCGCTCGACGAGGCGCCGCTTGAAGCTCTCCGCGAACTCGATCCGGCGGATGGAGAGCGACATCCGGACCCGCAGCCGCCCGAGGCGCCACTTGCCCTTCACGTAGCCGCGCGACTTCTTCTCGAGCTTCGTGAAGTGCTTGCGGTAGGCGAGGTAGTCCTGGTGGGCCTGGCTCGCCTTGCCGACGAGCTTGAGGGTCTCCTTGATCTTGGCGTCGAGCTTCTCCTCGGTGACCTCCTCCTCGTTGAAGACGACCGCGTCGCGGACCCCGATCTCGCGGGCGGCCAGGCGCTCGCCGAGCCGGGCGACCTCCTGGGCCGCCATGTTGGTGCGCGAGATGGCCCTGAGCATCGCGTTCTTGCCCCGCTCGATGCGCTTCGCGATCTCCACCTCGCCCTCGCGGGTGAGGAGGGGCACGGTGCCCATCTCGCGCAGGTACATGCGGACGGGGTCGTTCGTCTTGTCGAGAGCGCCCGGAGTGAGGTCGAGCTCGACGCCCTCCTCCTCCGACTTCTCCCGGAACTTCTGCTCGGAGTCGACGACCTCGATGCCCATGGACCCGAACATCGAGAAGATGTCGTCGAGCTCGTCCGAGGAGCCGAGGTCGGAGGGGAGGAGATCGTTCACCTCCTCGTAGAGGAGGTAGCCCTTCTCCTTGCCCATCGTGATGAGCTGCCGGACCTCGTCGTACTTTTCTTCGATCGTGAGCGCCATTTCTCTTCCGCTTGCTCCTTGAAGCCTGCCTAGAGGCTCGCCATCTGCCGCACGAGGCGCGTCTTCTCGGCGAGGAGCGCCTCCTGCGCGTCCCCGCTCGCCCCGGCCAGCCGTTTCTGGATCTCCGCCATGCGCGCCCGCAGCGGCTGCCGCCGCAGCTCGCGCACGCACTCCTCGGCCGAGAGGTGCTCCGCCGGCACTCCTTCGACCGCGATCTCCGACATCATCCGCTGCGCGTCCTCGTCGAGCCCGGCGACGACCGCGGCGAGCGTCACCCGCTCGTCCCGCCGGGCCACCGCCTGCGCTGCGCGCAGGAGGGGCGCCGAACGCAGGCCCTCGAGGTCCGGCTCCTGGAGCTCGTCGAGGGCGATCTCCACCCCCGCCGCTCCCTGGGCCACGAGGGCGAGCAGCCACCGCTCGGCGGGCAGGAGGACCGCCGCCCGCGCCGCTACCGGCCGGCGCGCCGCCGCCTCGGCCACGGCCGAGGGGCCGCTCGTGCGCCCGTGGAGGGCGCGTCGCAGCTCCTCGCGCGCGCCTCCCGCGTCGAGAGAGCCCCGCTCGACGACCCGCCCCAGCCACGCCTGGCGCTCGACCGCGTTTCCGGTGCGGACGAGGGCGGGCAGGACGGCGGCGAAGAAGGCCGCCTTCCCGGCGGGGGACTGGAGGTCGCCCGCCGCCTCTGCCCTCCGCATCAGCCACTCCACGGCCTCCGGGGCTTCGTCGAGGCGCTTGCGGTAGGCCTCCGCCCCCTCCGCCTTCAGGTAGGTGTCCGGATCGTGTCCCTCCGGCAGCTCGACGATCCGCACCCTCATCCCCTCCTCGAGCAGCACCTCCAAGCTCCGGCGCGCGGCCTTCTGGCCGGCGTCGTCCTGGTCGAAGTTGAGGACGACCGTCTCCGCGAAGCGGCGCAGCAGCCGGGCGTGGGAGGCGGTGAGGGCGGTGCCGCAGGTGGCCACGGCCTCCCCCACGCCGGCCTCGATCGCGCGGGCCACGTCGAGGTAGCCTTCCATCAGCACGGCCCGCTTCTCACGGCCGATCGCCTCCCGCGCCCACGAGAGGCCGTAGAGCACCCGGCTCTTCGAGTAGACCGGCGTCTCGGGGGAGTTCAGGTACTTGGGCTCGCTGCCGTCGAGCGCGCGCGCACCGAAGGCGACGACCTTGCCCGACTCGTTGAGGATCGGGAAGACGGCGCGGTTGCGGAAGCGGTCGTAGTGACCCTCCTTGCCCTGCCGCTCGAGGACGAGGCCGGCCTTCGACAGGAGCGGGGGGGCGAACTTCCCGCGCAGGGCAGAGAGGAGGTCGTCCCACGCGTCGCGCGCCGCTCCGGCGCGCACCCTCTCGAGCGTCTCCCGGCGAAAGCCGCGGCCGAGGAGGTACTCGCGGGCCTTCGTGCCCGGCGCCGCCCAGAAGGTGTGAGTGAAGTGCTGCGCCGCGGCCTCCATGAGGGCGAGCATCTCCTCGCGCTCCCGGCGGTCGGGCCCGGGCTCGGCGCGGCCCTCGGGCACCGGCACGCCGAAGCGCCGGGCCAGCATCTCGATCGCCTCCGGAAAGCTCGCCTTCTCGCGCAGCATCACGAACTTGAAGACGTCGCCGCCCTCGCCGCAGCCGAAGCAGTGGAAGACGGCCGGCTCCGCCCGGACGTTGAAGGACGGCGTCTTCTCCTGGTGGAAGGGGCAGAGGCCCTTCCACGACGTGCCCATCTTCTTGAGGGCCACGTGCTCGGAGATGACGCGCACGATGTCGGCCGCTCGCCGCACGTCCTCGACGAAGCCGTCGGGGAAGGCCATGGCTAGTCCTTCAGCTCCACGACCGTGGCCCCGCCGCCGCCCTCGCCGGGTCCGCCCAGGCGCCACGAGGAGACGAGCGGGTGCCCCTCGAGCATTCGGGCGACGGCCTTCCGGAGCTTGCCCTCGCCGAAGCCATGGACGAGGCGGATCTCCCGGCGGTCGGAGAGCGCGGCGTCGTCGAGCACCTTCTCGACCCGCTCCGTCGCCTCCTCGACGGTGAGGCCGATGAGGTTCACCTCGGCGGGGACGGACTTGGTGGGGAGCGAGAGGGTGACCGTGGCCGCCGGCGAAGGGGCAGGGTGGCGAGGGGACGGGCCGGGGACCGTCACGGAACGCGAGGAAGTGCGATCCCGGGATGCAGCACCGTAGACGCCCACGGCGTCGTCCAGCTTCCTTTGAGCCGTGGGGATTCCGTCCCCCCGGGCCCCCCCGGGTTGCCTGTGGGTGAGGGCGACCAGCTCGGCCTGCGGCACGTGCAGGCGCTTGCCGGAGACGGCGACCTCGGCGGCGTCGCCGTGGAGGGCCAGCACCTCGCCGGCGAGGCCCATCGCCTTCACCCGCACGCGCATTCCTGCCGCGAGGGCCAACGCCGGGGCGTCCTGCTCCTCGGGCAGGTCGAGCTCGGGATCTCTGAGCACCTCGTCGCGCGCTTCGCGGATGGTGGCGACGGCCTCCGAGCGGAGGCGAGGCGCCGTGGCCGCCGCCTTCCGGGCCGCCTCCACCTTCTCGACCGCAGCCCGGATCGCCTCGGCCGCCCTGCGCTCGGCCTCCTCCCCCCGCCGCCGGAGCTCCTTCGCGAAGGCCTCGACCTCCTTGCGCTTCTTCGCCTGGATCTCGCGTTCGGCGACGAGGGCCCGCGCCCTCGCCCCCTCGGCCTCCGCCTTCATGCCCTCGATGCCCACCTTCTCCCGCTCGATCTCGGCCTTCTCCTTCTCGAGCCGGGCGAGGAGGGCCTCGGCCTGCCGCTCCTTGTCGTCGCGGCGGGCGCGGGCGTCCTTCACCACCTCGGCCGGCAGCCCCAGCCGCTCCGCCATCTCGAGGGCGAGGCTTCGCCCGGGCGCGCCGAGGGTGAGGCGGAACGTCGGCTCGTAGGTGTCGGGGTGATAGCCGAAGGAGGCGGTCGCGACGCCGGGGGTCGACTGCGCGTAGGCCTTCATGAGGCCGTGGTGCGTCGTCGCCAGCACCATCGCCCCCCTCTGGCGGAAGTGCTCGACGATCGCGACGCCGAGGGCACCGCCTTCGGTGGGATCGGTGCCGGCGCCGACCTCGTCGAGGAGGACGAGCGCCGGCCGGGCGAGCTCGCGCGTCATGTCGACGATCGCCGCGAGGTGGGAGGAGAAGGTCGAGAGGTTCTCGGCGATCGACTGCTCGTCGCCGATGTCGGCGTAGATGCGCCGGAAGACGGGCAGGCGGCTGCCGGGCGCGGCCGGCACGTGGAGGCCGCACTGCGCCATGAGGGCGGAGAGGCCGACCGTCTTGAGGGCCACGGTCTTGCCGCCCGTGTTCGGGCCGCTGACGACGAGGACCGGCTCCTCGCCTCCCACGCGGAGGCTCACCGGCACCGGCTCGCTCGATCGCGCGATCCCGAGCCGCTCGGCCAGCCTCGGCATGAGGAGGGGATGGCGCGCGTCGAGGAGCTCGATCTCAGGGGCTCCCTCGACGACGATCTCGGGGGGATGGGCGTCCATCTCCGTCGCGAGGAGCGCCATCGCTTGGACGGCGTCGAGCTCGCCGAGGACCGAGGCCATGTGGGCGAGGTCGGACGCCCGGTCCCCGGCGCGCGCCGTCAGATCCTGCAGGATGCGGAGGACCTCGTTCCTCTCCGCGTCCTGGAGCTCGACGATGTCGTTGTTCAGCTCGACGGCGGGGAGAGGCTCCACGAAGAGGCTCGCGCCGGAGCCCGAGGTGCCGTGGATGATCCCCGGCAGCTGCCCCTTGCTCTCGGCCTTGAGCAGGAGGACGTAGCGGTCGTTGCGGGTGGTGACGATCCGGTCCTGGAGGAGCCGCTCCGCGTCGGGGCTCCGGAGGTAGGCCTCCATCACGCTCGTGAGCTGCGACTTCAAGCGGAGGAGGGTGCGCCGGACGTCGGCGAGGCGCGGCGACGCGTCGTCAGCCACCTCACCCGAGGGGAGGATCGCCCGGCGGATCGCCGCCGCGACGTCGCTCGCGTCCCGCACCTCGGACGCGAGGCGGGACAGCCGGGGGGTGCCCTCCGCCCGTGCGACCCGGCGAGCGATCTCGACCCCTCCCTCGATGAACGACGCGAGGTCGCCGAGGAGGCGCGGCTCGAGGTGAGCCCCGCGGACCCGCGCCCCGGCCAGGGCCTCGGCCGGGTCCGGCAGGTCGTGATAGGGCTGGCGGCCGAAGGCTCCGAGGAGCGCGACTCCCTCGCCCGTTCGGGCCTGGGCCTCGCGGACGGCGGCGGGCTCGACGAGCGGCCGGAGCCCCTCCAGGCGGGCGCGGCCCTCGGCAGACCCCGCCTGTTGCAGGAGGAGCGCTCGGATGCGGTCGAACTCCAGTGCCTTGAGAGAGTTAGCGTTCACGCGCGTCGGCCCGGCCGTGCTGTCGGCTTTCTCGCGGTGCCCCGGTGCGCCACATAGGGGCGCCGAGCGCGCACAGCCGAGGCCCTTCCGCGCATGAGGGGTGGGACACGGCGAGACAAAACCAACCTACAAGATCAGCAGAATCAAGGGGTTTGTCAAGGACGCGTTGCCCCTCGCGACGAATCTCGCCCCGCGGAGGAGGATCGTCCCTTCAGGATGAGACAGGCCAGGTGGGCGGCCCCGAAGCCATTGTCGATGTTCACGACCCCCACCCCCGAAGAGCAGGAGTTCAGCATCGCGAGGAGCGCGGCCAACCCGTGGAACGAAGCCCCGTACCCGACGCTCGTGGGCACGGCCACGACGGGGACGTCGACGAGGCCCGCCACGACCGAGGGCAGGGCGCCCTCCATGCCCGCCGCCACGATCACGACGTCCGCCTGGCGGATCGTCTCGGCCCGGTCGAGCAGCCGGTGAAGGCCCGCGACGCCCACGTCGTAGATGCGATCGACGGCCGCGCCGTGGAAGGCTGCGGTCACGGCGGCCTCCTCGGCCACCGCCAGGTCGGAGGTGCCGGCCGCGCAGATGGCCACCCGCCCCGGGAGGGCCGGAGCCGCTTCTCTTGCGACGGTCAGGCACCGGGCCTCGGAGTGGAAGAGGGCCTCCGGGTGGCTGGCCTCGACCCTCCGGTGGACCTCGGTCGTCGTCCGCGTGACCAGCACCCGCTGCCCCCGGACGGCGATCCGCTCGACGATCGCGACGATCTGGTCCGGCGTCTTGCCCTCTCCGAACACCGTCTCGGGGAAGCCCCGCCGCAGGGCGCGGTGGTGGTCGACCTTGGCGAAGCCCAGGTCCTCGAAGGGGAGGGTCGCGAGGCGGGACGCCGCCTCCTCGGGCGAGACGGACCCGGCCTTGACGTTCTCGAGCAGATCCTTCAGGTCGCGGGGATCCATTGACTTGGGGCGCGGCTCCGGTAGACTAACGCGCAGTGCCGGAGGCATGAGCCCCTTTTCTGGATGAGAAGGGGTGCCTTCATGCGGCACTTCCGAAACTGCCATCATCCGCCGGCGATTCGGACGTTGTCAAGGGAGCGCGGTCGTGTCCGTCGAGCCGGGCGGGCGCGATGAGCGTGGGGAGCTGGTCGAGACCGTCATGAGCGCGATCGAGTTCGGGATCCTGGGTCTCTACTTCCTGACCCTCGTCATCCTGGCCGTCCTGGGCTTCCATCGTTACGTGATGGTGTGGCTCTACTTCAAGCACAAGGCCCGGAAAGCCGTTCCCGCCCCGCTGCCCGCCGAGCTTCCCCGCGTCACCGTCCAGCTCCCGATCTTCAACGAGGTGTACGTGATCGACCGCCTGCTCGAGTCGGTGGCCCAGATCCGCCACCCGAAGGACCGCCTCGAGATCCAGGTCCTCGACGACTCGACCGACGAGACGACCGCGATCGCGGTCCGAGCCGTCGAGCACTACAGGGAGCGCGGTTTCGACATCCGCTACCTGCATCGCGCCGACCGCACGGGGTACAAGGCGGGGGCCCTCGACGCCGGCCTCCGCACCGCGACGGGCGAGTTCGTCCTCATCTTCGACGCCGACTTCGTGGCTCCCCCGGACATCCTCGAGAAGACCCTCGGCCACTTCGCCGACCCGGGGGTCGGGATGGTCCAGGCCCGCTGGGGCCACATCAACCGCGACTACTCGCTCCTCACCCGCGTGCAGTCGATCATGCTCGACGGGCACTTCATCATGGAGCACGGAGCGCGCAGCCGATCCGGCCGCTTCTTCAACTTCAACGGGACGGCGGGCGTGTGGCGCCGGGCGGCGATCGGGGACGCGGGCGGTTGGCAGCACGACACCCTCACCGAGGACCTCGACCTCTCCTACCGGGCGCAGATGAGGGGCTGGCGTTTCGTGTACCTCCCCGACCTCGTCTCCCCGGCCGAGCTGCCGGTCGAGATGAACGCCTTCAAGACGCAGCAGCAGCGCTGGGCGAAGGGTTCGGTGCAGGTGTGCCGGAAGCTGCTGCCGCGCGTCCTCGCCTCCCCGCTGCCCTGGCGGAAGAAGGTCGAGGCCACCTTCCACCTCACCGCGAACCTCGCCTACCCCCTGATGGTCCTCCTCGCCGGTCTCATGTTCCCGGCCATGGTCATGCGCTACAACATGGGCTTCGCGGAGATGGTCGTAGTGGACGTGCCGATCTTCCTCGCCGCCACCGCCTCGGTCTGCGCCTTCTACGTCGTCTCGCAGAGGGAGCAGTTCCCGTCGGGCTGGACCTCGAAGGCGAAGTACATCCCGGCCGTGCTCGGGATCGGGATCGGCCTCAGCCTCAACAACGCGATTGCGGTCATCGAGGGCCTCTTCGGCAAGACCTCCGAGTTCGCCCGCACGCCGAAGTACAGGATCGAGGGCACGGACGACACGTGGAAGCAGAAGGTCTACCGGGGCAAGGCGAACTGGGTGCCGTACGCGGAGCTCTGCCTCGCCGGCTACTTCACCTTCGTCGCGCTCTACGCCGTGGCCTTCGGCCTCGTGGGCACCCTGCCCTTCGTCGCCCTCTTCCTCTGGGGCTTCCTCTACACCTCGGGGATGTCGCTCGCCCAGAGGTTCGAGTGGCTCCTCCCGCGCGAGCAGGAGGCCTAGCGCTTCCCGCCTCCGCAGGCCTTGCAGGGGCAGAGCTGGCGGAGGAGCCGATAGCTGTAGATGCCGGTGCTGTGGCCGTCCTGCCAGGTCAGCGAGACCGCGTAGTTGCCGACGCCGTCCACGTGGACGAGCTCTTGGCCTTCGAGGCCGAGGTACTTGGCGGTGGGAGCGTGGCCCTGGCAGGAGGCGCAGGGACACCAGGAGCGCAGGTAGTCGAGAGGGAAGACCGATTCGTGCCCGTCCTCCCAGAGGACGACGACGCGACGGGCCTTTCGCTCGTGGCGGATCTCGACCGGCTCGGGGTGGGCTTCGTTCACTCGGTCCCGAGAGTGACGTCGTCCACCTTCCAGGTCCCGCCCTCCTTGATGAGCTTGACCACGATCGGCTTCGGCGAGCCCCCTCCGGTCAGCACGCCCCGGAGCGTCGCGCGGTCGTTGTCGAGCGAGCGCTGGTAGAAGGTCGCGTCCTTCGAACGGGCGATCGCGTTCTGGATGGCCTGGAGCTCGTCCGGGCTCAGCCGCGAGCGGCAGGCCTCGGTCATCCCCGCGTCGGGGCGCTCGCCCTGGCGGATCTCCCCGAGCCACGCGTGGGTCGCGTCCGCCGCGCCCTTCGTCGACATGTAGACTCCCCCCCCGATCACGAGGGCGAGGACGACGCCGAGCAGCAGGCAGCCGCAGCAGCCGGCGGTGATCCAGAAGAGCGGGCTCCGGCCCTTCTTCGCCGGGGGAGCGCCGGCGGGCATCTGCGGGACGGGCGCCGAGGGCGCGCCGGGCCGGAAGCGTCCCTTCGCCGCGGCCGCGCTCGGGGGTGATGGCGGCGCGGGCGCCGCCGCCGGCGGGGGCAGCGGTGGCGGTGCGGCCTTCGGGGCCGGCGGCGGAGGCAGGGGCGGAGGCGCGGGCGCAGCCGGAGGCGCGGGCGGGGGCATCGAAGGCGCCATCACCGTGGCCGAGTCGTCGGCGAGGACCGGCGTCGCGACCGTGGCCTCCGGGTCCTCGACGAGGTCCACCCGGAAGGCGAGCGCGCCGAAGCGCAGCTCCTGGTGGTGTTTGAGCGCCTGCTCGGCGACGCGCAGGCTGTTGAGGTAGGTGCCGTTGGCGCTGCCCTGGTCCACCACCCACCACGCCCCGCCGCGCTTCTCGAGCCGGGCGTGGCGGCGGGAGACGGAGCCGTCGGTCACGACGATCTCGCAGCTCGGGTCCCGCCCCACCATGCTCTGGTCCTTCACGACCTCGATGGGGGGGCCGGAGACGGGCATGAGTCGCAGACTGGCCATTTGGGGACGCTCCCTCGCGGATGCTTCGCGCCCGTGCTCGGACGGAAGTTGCCGTCGATTCTAGAGATGCGCGTGCGGGGGGTCAACGGCGGCAATCGGTGCGTTTGGCCGCCTTGGCCCGTTTATTGACAGCGCGAGGCGGCCCCTCCTAGAATATCGAGTCGGCCCTTCTCGACGGAAATCCCATGAACGACAAGGCCTTCGGCGGGCGACTGCTGGCGTTCCTGTCCTCCCTCCGACTGGCCGTCGTGACGATGGTGACGCTCGGGTCCGTCTGCGGGTTCGCCACGTTCTACGAGATGGAGCACGGGACCCCGGCCGTCCAGCGGGAGATCTACCAGACTCCCTGGTTCGCCCTCATCCTCGGCCTCCTCGGTCTCAATGTCTTCTCGGTGATGGTGAGCCGCTACCCGTGGACGAAGCACCACATCGGCTTCCTCGTCGCCCACGTCGGCATCCTGCTCGTGCTCACGGGGTCGGTCTACTCGCTCTACCGCGGTCTCGACTCCAACATGGCCCTCTTCGAGGGCGCGACCTCGGGCCGAGTCGAGCTCCTCGAGAAGGCAGTGCACGTTTCCGTGCCCGGCCTGGGAGTGAGCGGCGCGTTCCCGGTCGTGTTCGAGAAGCACCCACCCGCCCCGGGGCGGGAGAAGCGCTACGCCCTGCCGGGTAGCGACCTCGTCCTCGTCGCGGACGATTACCAGCCGCACGTCGCGATCGTGGAGTCGTTCGCGCCCGCGGACGCCGGCGCGCCCGCCCTCCACTTCGTCCTCCAGGCGCCCATGGCGACCCAGGAGCAGTGGCTCGTGGCGGACGACCCCCAGCGGAGGCAGCTCGACCTGGGCATGGTGTCGTTCGAATTCAGCACCGCGGCGAGCGACGCGCAGGCGGCCGATCTCCTCGGAGCCTCCGCAGGCGCCAACCACCTCTCGTTCGTGATCCGGTCCGACGGCGCCTTGCTCTTCGCCGCCGCCGACGGGTCGGGTGCCGTCCGCGAGGGCACGGTCGAGACAGGGAAGCCCATCCCCACCGGCTGGCCGGCGATGGGGGTGACCGTCGACCGCTTCCTCCCGCGGGCCCGCCTCGAGCGGACCGTCAAGCCGGAGACGCCGCCGGCCAAGGAGGAGCGCCGGCAACCGGCCGTGCGCCTCCACCTCGAGGGGCCGAAGGGGAAAGGCGAGCCGGAGTGGGTGCCGTGGGGCGAGAGCGTCCGCGTCGCCTACCTGGACCAGACGGCGAGCCTCGCCTACCGCTCGCCGGAGGCGGAGCTGCCGTTCAAGGTCACGCTCCTGAAGTTCAACAACGAGCCGTACCCGGGCTCCCGCATGGCCTCGACGTTCGAGAGCAAGGTGCGGGTGGAGGACCCGGAAGAGGGCACGTTCGAGACGCTCATCTCGATGAACCACCCTCTGCACCACCGCGGGTACATCTTCTTCCAGTCGTCGTTCGTCGAAGGCCGGCCGATGATGTCGATCTTCTCGGTGGCGCGGGCACCGGGGCTGCCGCTCGTCTACCTGGGCACGACCCTCATCGGCGTGGGGATCGTGTGGATGTTCTACGTCAAGCCCTGGCTGGCCAGGCGCCAGGCCGCGGCGGCTCTGGCCGCGCACCGCGCTCGGGAGAACCGGAATGAAGCGAACGCTGCTGACCCTCTCTCTGCTCGCGCCTAGCGCGCCCGTCTGGGCGGCGGGGCCCGAGCTCCAGCCGCTGCGCGAGATCGCCGTCCAGGACGGCGGCCGCGTGAAGCCCCTCGACAGCTTCGCGCGTGAGCTCGCCAAGCGGGTGCAGGGCGCCCGCGCCTTCGGCTTCGAGAGCGTGGCCGGCCTCGAGCCCGCCGAGTGGCTGCTCGCCACGCTCGCCGCGCCCGAGCGCTGGAAAGAGGAGCCGGTCGTCAGGGTCACCCACGCCGGCCTGCGCCAGGCCGCCGGCCTCCCGAGCGACAAGGACCGCTACAGCTTCCAGGAGCTCGCCGACCACAAGGGCCTGCAGGACGCGGTCGCGCGGGTGCGGGAGAAGCTCGGCCGCAACGAGGACCCCGACCCCGTGGAGAGGGAGGTGCTCGACCTCTACGACACTCTCGTCATCTACCAGGGCGTGATGTCGGGCGAGTCGCTCCACGTCGTCCCCCACCCCGACGACCCGAAGGCCGCCTGGTCCTCGATTGCCGACCTCGCCGGTCCCCAGGCGGCGGCGATCCCCCAGGCGCAGCGCCTCCGGGCGCTCGTGACCGCCCTCGTCGTGGCCTACCGCGACGGCGACCGGGCCGGCGTCGGGACCGCCGCCTCGGCCCTCGGCCGCCGCCTCGCCGAGCTCGCCCCCGCGGTCTACCCCGCGGAGAAGGACCTCGCCCTCGAGGTCCACTACAACCACGCCAAGCCCTACCGCGCGGCCTGGCTGCTCTACCTCCTCGGCTTCCTCGCCCTCCTCGCGAGCTTCCCCCTCGCCTCGCGGCACCTCTCGTGGGCCGGCCTCGCGCTCGTCGGGGCGGGATTCCTCAGCCACGCCTACGGCATGGTCCTCCGCATGGTGATCTCGGGCCGGCCTCCGGTCACCAACATGTACGAGTCGGTCGTCTGGGTGGCCTTCGGCGCGGTGCTCTTCTCCCTCGTCTTCGAGGGCATCTACAGGGTCCGCATCTTCGCCGCCTGCTCCTCCGCCCTCGCCGTCGTCTGCCTCATCCTCGCGGACAACGTGCCCATCCTCGACAGCTCGATCTCCCCCCTCGTGCCGGTCCTCCGCGACAACATGTGGCTCACCATCCACGTGCTGACGATCACCCTCGGCTACGCCGCTTTCACTCTCGCCATGGGTATCGGCCACCTGAACCTCGGCCTCTACTTCTTCCGCCCGGGCGAGGTCGCCCTCTTCAAGTCGCTCTCCCTCTTCCTGTACCGGGCCCTCCAGGTCGGCACCCTCTTCCTCGCGGTGGGCACGCTCCTCGGCGGGGTGTGGGCGTCCTACTCGTGGGGCCGCTTCTGGGGCTGGGACCCCAAGGAGACGTGGGCCCTCATCGCCACCCTCGGGTACCTCGCGATCCTCCACGCCCGCTTCACGGGCTGGATCAAGGACTTCGGGATGGCGGTGGGGTCGCTCCTCGGCTACCTGCTCGTGCTCATGGCGTGGTACGGCGTGAACTTCGTCCTCGGCACCGGCCTGCACTCCTACGGCTTCGGCTCCGGCGGCTACCGGTACGTCGGTGGTTTCGTGGCGTTCGAGGTCCTGGTCATCGTGTCCGCGCTCCTGCGGCACCGCTCCGAGCAGTCCAAGCACGCGCCGGCGCCCACGCCGGCGCCCGCACACTGAGGAGGACTCCGATGAAGAAGGTGTGGGCTCTTTCCCTCCTGGCCCTGCTCGTCGCGGCCCGGGCGCCGGCCGCGGAGCAGACGGTCACGTTCAAGAGCGGCGACGAGCAGGCCTCGGGCCTGCTCGTGACGCCGGACGGCAAGGGGCCCTTCCCGGCCACGGTCGTGATCCAGGAGTGGTGGGGCCTCAACGACTGGGTCAAGGACCAGGCCCGGGCCCTCGCCCAGCAGGGCTACGTCGCCCTCGCGGTGGACCTCTACCGCGGAAAGGTGGCGACGACCCAGGAAGACGCGCACCAGCTCATGATGGGCACTCCGCCCGACCGGGCGATGCGCGACCTGCAGGGCGGCCTCGCCTACCTGCGGTCGCGCGCGGAGGTGAAGAAGGAGCGCATCGGCTCCATCGGCTGGTGCATGGGCGGCCGCTACAGCCTGCAACTCGCGACCGTGGAGCCCGGGCTCGCCGCCGTCGTCGCCTACTACGGCGCGCCGCCGACCGACCCCGCGGCCATCGCCGCGATCAAGGCGCCGGTGATGGGGAACTTCGGGGCCGAGGACAAGGGGCCGACGCCGGACCAGGCGCGCGCCTTCGAGGCCGCCCTGAAGAAGGCGGGCAAGACGGTCGACATCAAGATCTACGACGGGGCCGGCCACGCCTTCGCGAACGTCAACAACCCCTGGGGCGGCTACCGGAAGGAGGCCGCCGCCGACGCGTGGGCGCGGACGACGGCCTTCCTGGCCCAGCACCTGAAGAAGTAGCCGCTACCGCTCGAGGCGTAGCTCCGCGAAGCCGACGGCGCAGGTCGCCCGGCTCGACGCCTCGTCGAGGATGCGCGCCCAGTCGACGAGCGCCTGGCCTCGTTCCCAGCCGATCCCGTCCGCCGAGTCCGCCCAGCCGATGGGCAGGTCGCCGCGGGACGTGCGCGAATCCTCATCGATGGGCTCCGGCCCGCGCCCCGGTGTCGGCCCGGCGACTCGGGG
>Ga0335076_10001083_pt1 | contig 25973 bp, 20 predicted proteins | sample Lox_Sample_25_FD_206717 | JGI IMG/M metagenome (GOLD analysis project Ga0335076, IMG submission 206717) | Soil microbial communities from Loxahatchee National Wildlife Refuge, Florida, United States - Lox_Sample_2.5 | ecosystem: Environmental > Terrestrial > Soil > Wetlands | place: USA... | reverse complement strand
TGGCACGGGATTCACATATCTGGGATTCCGAGCGGCCCGCTTCGCGGGCCAAACGCACGGGAGAGGGAACGCTCCGGACGGACCCACTCCCTGTAAAGGCGCTCTCCCGGCTCGCCCCTCGGGGCCTTTCGCGAGCTATTCTGCGAACGTGGCCAACCGGTTAGCCCTCGAATCGAGCCCCTACCTCCTCCAGCACAAGGACAATCCGGTCGACTGGCACCCGTGGGGCGCGGAGGCCTTCGCCCGGTCGCGCGCCGAGGAGAAGCCGATCTTCCTCTCGATCGGCTACTCGACCTGCCACTGGTGCCACGTGATGGAGCACGAGTCGTTCGAGGACGCCGAGACGGCCGCGGCGCTCAACCGCGACTTCGTCCCCATCAAGGTCGACCGCGAGGAGCGCCCCGACGTCGACGACATCTACATGCAGGCGGTCCAGCTGATGACGGGCCAGGGCGGCTGGCCGCTGTCGCTCTTCCTCACGCCCGACCTCCAGCCCTTCTACGGCGGCACCTACTTCCCGCCGGCGCCGCGCTGGGGCAAGCCCGGCTTCCCGCAGCTCCTCGCCGCGATCGCCGCGGCCTGGCGCGACCGGCGCGCCGAGCTCGTCGCGTCCGCCGCCGAGATGCTGGCGCACCTCGCGCCGCCGGCGGAGAAGCCGGAGCGGGCGGCCCCGCCGGATCGGGAGACGATCGCGGCGGCCGTCCGTCTGCTCGAGCGACAGTACGACGCGCGCGACGGCGGCTTCGGCGGCGCGCCCAAGTTTCCGCCGGCGATGCGGCTCGAGCTCCTCCTGCGCCACTGGCTCGCGACGCGGGAGCCGGCCGCGCGCGGCATGATCGAGAAGACGCTTCACAGGATGGCCGAGGGCGGGATGTACGACCAGGTGGGCGGCGGCTTTCACCGCTACTCGGTCGACGCGCAGTGGCTCGTCCCCCACTTCGAGAAGATGCTCTACGACAACGCGATGCTCGCGCGCGTCTACCTCCTCGCGCACCGGGCGTTCCCGGGCGACGGCCTGTACGCCCGCATCGCGCGCGAGACGCTCGACTACCTCCTCGCCGAGATGACGCCGGAGGGCGGCGGCTTCTTCGCGGCGCAGGACGCGGACTCGGGCGGCGAGGAGGGCACGTACTACGTCTGGAACCCGCGCACGCTCGCCGAGGCGGTCGGAGCGGAGAACGCGCCGCTCGTCGCCGCTCGGTTCGGCGTCACCGAGGGCGGCAATTTCGAGCACGGCGAGACGGTCCTCTCGGTCGTCCGCGGCCTCCCCGGGCTCGCGAAGGACTTCGGCCTCCCCGAGGCGGACGTCGCGGCGGCGCTCGCCGACGCCCGCGCGCGGATGAAGGCCGCTCGGTCGCGGCGCGTGCCGCCCGGCACCGACGACAAGCTCCTCACCGACTGGTCGGCCCTCGCGATCGGCGCGTTCGCGCTCGGCGGCGGCGTGCTCGCGGAGCCGCGCTACGGGCTCGCCGCGCGGTCGGCGGCCGACCGGATCCTCGAGCGCTGCGTCGCGGACGGCGGCCTCGGCGAGCTTCTCCACCGCGAGAAGGCGGGGCGGGCGGGGATCCCGGGGTTCGCGAGCGACTATGCCTTTCTCATCGAGGCGCTCCTCGACCTCTACGAGGCGACGTTCGTCCCGCGGTACTTCGCCGAGGCCGTGCGGCTCCAGGAGGTCTTCGACGAGCGGTTCGCCGATCCGGCCGGCGGCTACTACCTCTCGGCGGAGGGCCACGACGGGCTGATCCTCCGACCGAAGGAGAGCTGGGACGGAGCGACGCCCTCCTCCAACTCGGTCGCGGCGATGAACCTGCTGCGCCTCGCGGTCTTCACGGGGGACGAGCGCTACCGCCGGCATGCCGGAGACGTCTTCGCGAGCGCCTCCGACGTTCTCTCGCGCGCGCCGGCCGCGCTGCCGCGCCTGCTCTGCGCCGTCGACTTCGCGTCGGACCCGCCGCGCGAGGTCGTGCTCGCGGGCACGCCGGGCCGGGCGGACTTCGAGGCGCTGCGGCGGACGGTCATGGACAGCCCGCGCCTGAATCGCGTCGTGGCCCACGCGGACTCGGCCGGCGAGACGCCCGCGCTCGCCGCGCTCGCGGAGGGGCGCGCCGGCGGGGACGGGCCGGCACGCGCCTTCGTGTGTTCGGGCTTCGCGTGCCGCGCGCCCGTCTCGGAACCGGACGCGCTCGCGGCGGCCCTCGACACGCCGTGACGACCGGCCTCGTCTTCGACGAGCGCTTCCTCGACCATCGGGCGCCGCCGGGCCATCCCGAGCACGCCGGACGGGCCGCCGCGATCTGGGGCCGCCTCGAGTCGGAGGGGCTCGCCGCCCGCTGCCGGCGCGTGCCCGCGCGCGAGGCGACGGACGAGGAGCTCGAGCGGGTGCACACGCCGCGCCACGTCCGGGCGATCGGGGAGACCGCGCGGCACGAGGCCCTCCTGCTCGATCCCGACACGTACACGTCGCCGGGCTCCGCCCTCGCGGCGCGCCTCGCGGCGGGCGGCCTCGTCGACCTCGCCCTCGCGGTGGCGGAGGGGCGCCTCTCGAACGGCTTCGCCGTGCTCCGCCCTCCGGGGCACCACGCCGAGGCGGAGCGCGCGATGGGGTTCTGCCTGTTCAACAGCGTCGCGGTCGCCGCCCGCGCCGTCCAGGCGGCCGGCGCCGCGAGGCGCGTGCTGATCGTCGACTGGGACCTGCACCACGGCAACGGCACCCAGCACTCGTTCCGCGAGGACCCGTCGGTCCTCTACTTCTCCGTCCACCAGTTCCCCTTCTATCCGGGCACGGGAGCGGTCGCCGAGATCGGCGGCGGCGAGGGGCGGGGCTTCACGATCAACGTGCCGTTCCCGGGCGGCATGGGCGACGCCGAGTACCTCGCCGCCTTCGACGGCGTGCTCCTGCCGGTCGCGGACGCGTTCGATCCCGAGCTCGTGCTCGTCTCGGCCGGATTCGACGCGGCGGACGGCGACCCGCTCGGCTCGATGCGGGTGTCCCCCGAGGGCTACGGGGCGCTGACGCGGCGGCTGCTCGGCCTCGCCGGCGGACGCGTCGTCCTCGCCCTCGAGGGCGGCTACGACCTCGAGGCGATCGCCCGCTCGGCCGCGGCATGCGTGCGAACGCTCCTCGGCGACCCGGCGCCGGAGCCCGCTCACCGGGAGCCGGCCCGTCTCGCGCGCGACGCGATCGCCGCGGTGAAGGACGCGCACCGGGAGTATTGGGCTGGCCTTTCCGCGGCGGGGAACGCCGCGTCGAATTCCGGGCCGAGCGAAGCGAGGGCCGGACTTCGAGGTAAGATGTAGTTCACGTTGGGTTCATGATGAGCCCGGCAGAATTCTCCTTCCCCCATGAACCGATTCCTCCGGACCCTCGCCGCGGTGCTCCTGCTGTTCCCCGCGTACGCGGTCTTCGCCTACGTCGTGATGCCGGTATCGTGGCGGCAGTACCACCGGATCACCGGCGCCCCCGGCTCCGGCGGCGTCACCCGCACGCTCGAGGGGATCGCCGCCGATCCGCTCAACGTCGCTCTGGTCGGTTCCGAGGCGCAGGTGACCGACGCCATGACGGCGGCCGGATGGACGCGCGCCGACCGCATCACGCTCCGCTCCGGCTGGAAGGACGCGACGAGCGTCCTCTTCGCCCGGCCGTACGCGTCCGCTCCCGTCAGCACCCACGTGCTCTGGGATCGGCCGCAGGACCTCGCGTTCGAGCAGATCGTCGGCGGCAGCCCGCGCCGGCGCCACCACGTCCGCCTGTGGCGCGCGAACCGGCCCGCCGATCCGCGGAACACGGTCTGGCTGGGCGCGGCGAGCTACGACGCGAAGCTCGGGTTCTCGCGCTACACCGGGGAGGTCATCCACCACATCGACACGCGCGTGGACGGCGAACGCGACCGGCTGCTCTCGGACCTCGACCGCGGCGGACGCCTGGCGCGCTCGCGATGCGGCGCGGGCCCCGTCGCCGCCAGTCACGGCATCAATGGATCCGGCGACGCCTGGGAGACCGACGGACGCCTGTGCGTCGCGGTGCTCGGCGAGCCGGGAGAGAGCCGTTCCTCCGGGCCGTCGCTCGATGGAACCCTCGCGGAGCTCCGTGAAAGGGCGACGCGTCCGGGAGACCGGATCGGCCGGGACGCGATCCGCGCGCGTTAGGCGCCGGTCAGTCCCGCTCTTCCGGCTCCTCGAGGATCTCCGTCAGGTCGTACGAACCCGGCGCCAGGTGCAGCGTCAGATGCCCTTCCTCGAACGCGGTCCGCTCGAGCGAGAAATCCGCGCCGGGCGGCATCCAGTCGTTCAAGTTCACCACCATGATCCGGTCGTCCCGATACCAGGTCAGGAGCCCCTCCGGCGCCTTCTGGACGAGGTAGATCAGGAGCTGGTCCGGGATCGGGATGAACGACAGCGCCTGCACGCGATCGAGGACGAACGCGAGGAAGCCGTCCTTCAGGCGCAGCTGCGAGAGCGAGGCCCGGGCGGAGAGCGGCACGCCGAAGCGGCGCACGGTCAGGGTCGCGGCGAGCTCCCCTTTCGTGACGCGGATGCGCAGATCCTGCAGATCGGGGATGCGGTCCACCAGCCGGTGGACGAGAGCGTTCAGCGTCCGCTCGTCGAAGGACACGGAGAGCCCGCTCCAGCGAACCCGAAAGCCCGGCTCTTCCGGCGGCGCCGGCCACTCCGGCGCCGCGTTCTCTTTCATGAGGCTTTTATTTTACGCCCGGGCGGCCCCTCTTACACCAGGTATCCGGCCGCAAACCCCGCCTGGGCGCACATGAGCATCAGGTACATGTGCGTCCAGGCCGGGTGGTTCTCCGTCGAGGCGAGCTCCTCCGGGTTCTTCACGAGCAGGCGCGCCGTGTAGGCGCCCCACGCGGCGAGGACGAGCCCGAGCGCGGTCAGGAACGCGCGGTTGCCCGTCAGGCGCGCGCCTCCCGGCAGCCACGTGAACACCGGGATCAGCAACCACGGCACGACGAAGAACGGCGCCATGATCCATGCCGCGCGGCGCACGCCGAAGCGCACCGGCAGCGTGATGCATCCGTGCGCCCGGTCCCCTTCCATGTCGGAGAAGTCCTTCGTCGAGGTGGCGCCGAGCAGAAACAGCGCGAAGATCCCGCCGATCGCCCAGCCCTCGCCCCAGAGGACCGACGCAACGAACGACCAGCCGGCGACCTTCAGGAGGCCGCCCCGCGTGACCGCGATCGTGAAGTTCGCCCAGAACCAGTGGCGCTTGGAGCGCCCGAACGCGCGAAACGAATACACGAACGTCGCGAGCGCGCCCACGAGGTAGATGAAGAACGCGGCGTGGAGAGGGATCGGCGCGGTCAGGCGCGCGTCGAGGCGCTCGTACGGGTACGGCACCACGAGCCAGGTCGGCACGATCGAGATGACGTAGAGGACCGCCGCCGCCCACCAGGCGCGGCGGATCGCGATCTCGCCCGTCACGAGCGGACGCTCGGGCTTGTTCTTCCGATCGATCTCGAGGTCCGCGATCTGGTTGACGATGTTCGAGGCGGCGTTCATCGCGGACGCGCACAGAGAGCCGAGCGCCACGGTCAGAATGACCGCGCCGGTCACGCGCCGCGCCGGGTCCGGGTTGTGCGCGGAGCCGAACGCACAGATCGCCCCCGAGACGATGCCGACGAGCGGCGGCAGGAGCGTGAACGGGCGCGCGAGCCGCAGGTACCGTCTCATCGCGTCACGCGGGCAGGAGGCGGAGCGCGAGCATCGCACCGGCGAACGTGTTCAGCGCGTTCGCGAACTCGTGGTCGAGCGAGAATCCCGCCCGCCGCCCGAAGTCGTTGAGCACGCTCTCGGCGAGCGCGCCGAGGAAGCCGCCGGCGGCACAGGCGAAACCGGCGGAGCGCGGGACGAGCCCGATCGCCACGGCGGCGGCCGCGACGAGCGCGGCGCCGAACGCCGAGGCCGCCGTGCCGGGCAGCGAGACCGCGCCGGGCGTCCCCGCCGGCAGCGGACGCAGCGAGAGCGGCGAGAAGGGCCGCCGGCCCCAGAGCGTTCCGACCTCGGTGCCCAGCGTGTCGGCGAGCGCGGCGCCGAATGCCGCGGCGAACGCGGCGCCGGGAAGCCCGAGCACGACGAGACACGCCGGCACCAGGCAGTTTGCGGCGACATGCGCGGCGCCGCGGCGGCCGCCCTTCGCCTGGGCGGTGCCCGCCGCGGCCTTCCGCCGATACCCGAGCCGCGTCGCGAGCGTCCCCGCGAGGAAGAAGACCCAGAGGATCGCGTAGGCGCGCCAGCCCCCCGCCGCGAGGATGACGAAGCCGGCGACCGCGCCGCCGATCGCGCCCGACGGGCTCACGACGCGCGCCGCGCCCATGGCCAGGGCGACCGCCACGTTGACCGCGAGCGCGATCCCCAGTTCCCCCGCAGACGCGGCCGCGCCGGGCCACGGAACCGGCGGCCAGTGCGCGTTCAGCCCGTAGAGCAGCAGCGCCGTCGGCAGCGCGGCGACGACATTGTCGTCGATCCCCGCGCGCACCGACTCGAGGAACGCGTAGACCGCGGCGCCGATCCACAGCACGGCGACCGTGTCGCCTCCCGGCGCGCGCGCGGTCACGAAGCAGAAGACGGCGAGCGACGCGCCGAACGCGATCGCCCAACCGGCGAACAGGCCGGCCCAGGTCTTCGTCCCGTTCCACGGCAGCGTGGGACCGCCGATCGTCCGGCCCGCGACGGCGGCGGCGGGATCGCCGAAGGCCATCATCGCCCAGACGGCGGCGACGAGCGGCAGGTCCGTCTTCCCGAAGACGAGGACCAGCAGCAGGACGACCGCGGGATACGCGACGATGCCGGGATCGTGCCGCCGTGGAATCCCGGTCCGGTACAGATGGCGCCCGATCCGCGGCATCGCATAGAGGTTGAACGCGAGGGCCGCCGCCGCGCACACGGCGGCGCCGCGCCAGTCGAGCCAGCGCAGGGCGAGCGCGAACAGACCCATGCCCGCGTGGACCGCCTTGCGCTGCCACTCGCCGGACGTCAGACGCGAGGCGGCGCTCAGCGGCCCCCCGCCGCGCTCCCGGCCGGCGCCGCCGGAGCGGCCTTCACGAATCGGCCGTACCAGGCGGCGTAGCGCTCGAGTCGATCGCGCACGAAGCTCGGCTTGCGCAGGCCGTGGTGCTGGCCCGGGTAGATCACGAGCTCCGTCGGAATGCCGAGGCTCCGCAGGGCCTGGTACATCTGCTCCGAGTTGATGAGCGGCATGTTGAAGTCGGCGTCGCCGCACAGGAAGAGCGTCGGCGTCGAGATCCGGTCGGCGTGGAAGAACGGGAACGACACCTTCAGGTAGTTGTCGAGATTCTTCCAGGGCGTGCCGAGCTCCTGCTCGTACTCGCGGATGTACTGGTCCGTGCCGTACTCGGCGAGCGCGTTCGAGCTGCCGGCGCCGCTCGTCGCGGCCTTGAAGCGCGGCGTCGACGCGATCACGTAGTTGGTCAGCATGCTGCCGTAGCTCCATCCGCCGACGCCGAGCCGGTCCGGATCGGCGAGGCCGCGCGCGACGGCGTCATCGACGGCCGACAGGACGTCCTCGACGTCGCGATGCCCCCAGTCGGCCCAGATCGCCCTCTGGAATGCCTCGCCCCGGCCCGAGCTGCCCCGGGGATTCGCGGCGATCACGAGATAGCCGTTCGCGGCGAGCCACTGCCATTCGGCGTCGAAGGAGTTCTCGAACTGGCCGACCGGGCCGCCGTGGATGCGGAGGATCGCTGGCCGCCGCTTCGCCGCGGGTCCCGGCGGATGGACCAGGAACCCGTGGACCTCGGTGCCGTCCGCGCTGCGGGACTTCGTCTCCTCGACGGTCGCGAGCTCGACCTCCGCGAGCCACGCCTCGTTCTGGCGCGTGATCGGGCGCAGGCCCGAGGGCTCGGCGGCGTAGACCTCGGCGGGACGGAGCGGGTCGGTCACCGTCGCCGCGATGTGCCCGTCGCGGGAAGCCGTGAACGCCTCCACGACGCGGCGTCCGTCGATCAGGCGCTCGATCCGCCCCCCCGCGGCCGGCATCTTCGCGAGGTGGACGGCCTGGTCCTCCTCGAGCAGGAAGACGATCGAGCGGCCGTCGGGCGTGAACGCGGGCGAGGCGACGTTGAGATCGACGTCCGGCGTCAGCACCCGCTCGCCGCCGCCGGCCGCGGACACGACCGCGAGCTTGTGCAGGCCGTAGTAGATGAGCTTGTCCGGGCCGCCCTGGAGGTAGGCGATGGTCCGCGAGTCGGGACTCCATGCCGGACGGCTGTCCCAGTCCGGCTCGTCGTCCGCGCCCTCGAACGTCGTCAGCCGCCGCGCGGCCGCGCCGGCCCGCGGCTCGATCGCGAAGACGTCCCAGTTGTCGGTGCGGTCCGGGTCTGGTCCGCGCTTGGAGACGAACGCGATCGTCTTCCCGTCGGGCGACCACGATGGCAGCAGCTCGTCGTAAGCGCCTTTCGTGAGGGCGTCGACGCGGCGCGTCTCGAGGTCGAGCAGCCGCAGGTGCGACCGCCGCGCGTCGAGGTAACCGTACTCGTCGAGCTTGAACTGGAAACGGTCGACGACGATCGGCTTCGCCGGTCTCTTCGCGTCGGCCGCGGGCTTCCCGGCGGCGGGCGCCTCCGCTCCGGGTTCGGGGTCGCGCACCACGAGCACGAGGCGGCGCGAGTCGGGCGCCCAGTCGTAGTCGTCGACGCCGCCGCGGACGTCCGTGATCTTCTCGGGCTCGCCACCGCCGGAAGGCAGGAGCCACAGCTGGGACTCCTCCTCGGGATCCCGGCGGCCGGACAGGAACGCGAGGAATCGCCCGTCGGGACTCCAGCGCGGCTCCGTCTCGGACTTCGGTCCCGCCGTCAGGCGGACGGCCTCTCGCGCGTCCCAGCTCGACACCCAGATGTGCGTGACGTTGCGGTCCTCGGCGGCGTCGACCGCGCGCACCGTGTAGGCGACGCGACTCCCGTCCGGCGAGACCTGCGGATTCGAAACGTGCCGGATCCGGGCGAGATCGTCGAGGGAGAAGGACCGCGGCGCCGCCGCTGCGAGCGCCGGGCAAAGGAAAAGGAGAGCGAAGAGGACTCGGCGCATGCGATCTGCTCCTGAAATCGAGTGATCCCAGTGTATCGAAGACGGGGTCAGGTCTCTCAAAGGTGATCTTGCGGCGGAAACGCTCTTTGAGAGACCTGACCCCCTAGGCTTCGGGATGGGCGCGGGCCGCGAGGTACTCGGCGAGCGGCTCGCGGAAGGAGCGGATGGGTCGTCCCGTCACGCGCTCGTATTTTCCCGTGTCGAGGACCGAGTAGGCGGGACGCCGCGCGGGGCGGGCGAGCGCGTCGGCGGTCGTCGGCTCGATTCCGACGTCGCGACGGCCGGCGCGCCAGAGGATCTCGCGCGCGAACTCGTTCCACGAGACCTCGCCCCGGTTGGCGAAGTGGTAGACGCCGATCGCGCCGACGTCGAGAAGCGCCGCGATCGCCTCGGCGAGGTCCGGTGTCGCGGTCGGCCGGCCCACCTGGTCCGTGACGACCGAGAGCTTCGTCTTCCCGCCTTCGACCTGCCGCAGGATCGCCTCGACGAAGTTCCAGCCGGAGCGGCCGAAGAGCCACGAGGCGCGCACGACGAGGCTGCCCGGCGCCCGGAGCGCCGCCTCCTCGCCGGCGAGCTTCGTGCGACCGTAGGCGGAGAGGGGTCTCGTCGCGTCGTCCTCGCGGTACGGGGAGGTCTTCTCGCCGTCGAAGACGAAGTCCGTCGAGATCTGGACGAGCCGCGCGGCATGGACCCGGCACGCGTCGGCGAGGTGCTCGACCGCCCGGGCGTTGACCGTTTCCGCGCGGGCGTCCGTCTCGCAGTCGTCCACCTTCGTGAACGCAGCGCAGTTGACGACGACGTCCGGCGAGAGCTCCCGGATGACCCGCGACACCGCCTTCGCGTCGGCGATGTCGAGCTCGGCGTGCGGACGCCCGAACACGTCGTGCCCCGCGGCCGAGAGAACCGGGACGAGGTCCGACCCGAGCATCCCCGCGGACCCCGTCACGAGCACGCGGCGGCGGCGGCGAGCGGCGGGACGCGGCGCGGCGAGCAGGGCCGCGTCGAAGTCGAGAGAACCGGCGCCCGCGTCCGACATGGCCGCGCCTCTTGCCTCCTAGCCGGGCTTCTTCGCCGTCGCCGAGGAGGTGGCGAGCCGCTGCTCGTACTGAGTCCGGTAGTACTCGCGGTAGGCGGCGTCGCGCTCCTTGATCGGCCGCCACCAGTCCTCGCGCTCGCGATACCAGCGCACGGTCTCGACGAGGCCGGTTTCGAACGGCGTCGACGCGGTGAAGCCGAGCCGCGCGAGCTTGCCCGCGTCGAGGGAGTAGCGGCGGTCGTGCCCGGGGCGGTCGTCGACGAAGCGGATCAGGCTCTCGGGCTTCCCGAGCTCCGCGAGCACCCGCTTCGTGATCGCAATGTTCTCCGCCTCGTTTCCGCCCGCGATGTTGTACGTCTCGCCCGGAACGCCGGCGTCGAGCAGGAAGTCCACGGCCGCGGCGTGGTCCCGGACGAACAGCCAGTCGCGCACGTTGCGGCCGTCGCCGTACAGCGGCAGCGGCAGGTCGTCGACCGCGTTCGTGACGAAGAGCGGGATCAGCTTCTCGGGATACTGGTACGGGCCGTAGTTGTTCGACGCCCGGGTGATGACCACGGGCACGCCGTAGGAGGCCCAGTAGGAGTACGCGAGCCGGTCGCCGCCCGCCTTCGAGGCCGCGTAGGGGTTGCGGGGGTTCAGCGGCGACTCCTCGGTGAACGAGCCCTGCCCGATCGAGCCGTACACCTCGTCGGTCGAGATCTGGACGAATCGGCGCACGCCGCGCCGCCGCGCCTCCTCGAGGAGCACGAAGACGCCGCGCACGTCGGTCTCGATGAACGAGGCGTCGCCGAGGAGCGACCGGTCGACGTGCGTCTCCGCGGCGAAGTTGACGACCGCGTCGCAGCCCTCCATCGCCATCGCCACGACGTCCGGGTCCACGATGTCGCCGCGCACGAACCGGTAGTTCGGGCGATTCGCGACGTCCGCGAGGTTCGCCGGGTTGGCCGCGTAGGTCAGCTTGTCCAGGTTGACGACGGAGACGCCCGCGCCCCGGGACCCGAGGACGTGCCGGACGAAGTTCGACCCGATGAAGCCGCACCCGCCGGTGACCAGCAGCTTCATACGAGCCCGATCTCCGAGTTGTCGCCGACGAGGAAGCGGTGGACGCGCGGCCGCTCGAGACCGGGGTGGATCCGCACGTTCTTGCCGATCAGCGAGTCCGCGATCCGCACCGGGATCCGCTCGAGACGCGAGGCCTCGAGCACGATCGAGTTCTCGATCTCGCAGCGGTCGATCAGGCAGTCCGGCCCGATGGCGGTGTACGGGCCGACGAACGCGTCGCGCACGGTCGCCCCGGGGCCGATCACCGCCGGGCCGCGGACCGAGGCGCGCTCGAGCCGCGCGCCGGGCTCGAGGACGACCTTCCCCTCGACGCGGCAGTCCGCGCCGAGCCCGTCGCACCCGCGCGCCGTGAACGTGTCGAGGATGATGCGGTTCGCCTCGAGCATGTCCTCGATCTTGCCCGTGTCCTTCCACCAACCCGACACGAGGTGCGGGTGCACGGTCTTCCCGTGGTCGACGAGCCACTGGATCGCGTCGGTGATCTCGAGCTCCTGCCGCGCGCTCGGCCGGATCGACCGCACCGCGTCCCAGATGGAATCGTCGAACATGTAGACACCGACCAGTGCGAGGTCGGACTTCGGATCCTTCGGCTTCTCGGTCAGCTTCACGACGCGGCCGCCCTCGAGCTCCGCGACGCCGAACTGCGACGGGTTCGGGACCTTCGCCAGCAGGATCTGCGAGTTGCAGCCGATGCGGCGGTAGTCGTCCACCAGGGCCGTGATGCCGTCGGCGATCACGTTGTCGCCGAGATACATCACGAAGGGCTCGCCCCTCAGATACTTCTCCGAAATGAGCACGGCGTGCGCGAGCCCGCGCGGCGCGTCCTGCTCGATGTAGGTGATGCGCGCGCCGAACCGCGCGCCGTCCCCGAGGGCCGCCTGGATCTCCTCCCGGGTGTCGCCCACCACGACGCCGATGTCCCGGATACCGGCCGCGACGATCGCCTCGACGCCGTAGAAGAGGACGGGCTTGTTCGCGATCGGGACGAGCTGCTTGGCGCGGGTGTAGGTCAGGGGGCGCAGGCGCGTCCCCTTGCCGCCCGACAGGATGAGCCCTTTCATTGACGCGGGATGATACCGGAGGCCAAACCCTCCTAGGGCTGCCCGAGGAGCGCGTTGATCGAGCCGTTGACGTCGAGCAGCGTCCCGATGTCCTTCAGGTTGACGACGAGCCGGACGTCCTTGCGCGGCGTGGGCGGCAGGTCGAGGTCGCGGAACTCGAGGAAGACCGTGTAGCAGGAACCCTTGTAGGTCACGAGGAAGCGGGCCTCCTGGAGCAGGTCCTGGTCCGCGCTGTAGGCGACGCTCGCGTCGAAGCGGAAGATCCGGGACAGGTCGGCTCCGCCCGTGAAGCGGATCTGGTCCGAGTTCGCGGCCGCCTGCCCGACCGGCGTGACCGGGTTCGTATTGAACCAGGAGACCGCCACGAAGTCGGTGCCCCAGTTCGCGCCCGCGGTGACCGACGCGTTGGTCAGCTGGTGGGCGAACTGGTCGTAGTTGACGGTCCCGTCGACGTGGAAGATGCCGCCCTGCGCGATGCGGAGGATCGCCTGGAAGGGGCCCGTGCGGCGCTGCACGATGCCCGGCGTGGGCAGGAAGATCGTCTGCGGCAGCTCGAAATAGTAGGTCTGGTTGATCTCGAGGGAGGCAATCTCCTCCGCCGACCCCGAGGCGCCCGACCCGGCGGTCTTGCCGAGCAGCCGGTTCACGATCGCGTATCGGACCTGGTTCTGGCCGAGGGTCGTGTCGATCTGGTCGAAGGCCGGGATGCGCGACGGGTCCTCGACGTTCGAAACGTACGTGTAGTCGATCCGCGGCTCGATGACGTGCTTCAGCTTGATCCACGGACCGAGCGACACGTCGTAGATCCGCGAGAACGAGGGCCCGACGAGCGAGAGACCCGCCGTCGCGTACGCCCGCAGAAAGCCCTCGCCGAGCAGGTGCGTCTGCCCGGCGTCGGTCGAGTCCGTGTACTCGGTCAGCCGTCCTCCGGCCTGCGCGAGCACCGACAGCCAGGGGAGCGTCTTGATCGGCAGCGAGAAGGTCGGCGCGGCGTCGAACCGGCCCCACGACCCGTGCAGGAGGCCCTGCCCCTTGTTGACGTACAGGTCCGAGAGCGAGGCCTCGAGCGCGAAGAAGAACGGCGACTCGCCGATCGGCGCCGTCCGGTGGAAGTACTCGAGCGAGGGCAGCCGCTCCTGGATGACGGTCGCGGCGTAAAAGGTCTCGGTCCTGTCGAAGCGGAGGTTCACGGAGTCCGCGCCGAAGTTCTTCGTCAGGTAAGCGAACGACGGGATCTGCCGCGCCGTGTTGAGGTTGAAGTTTCGCTCCCAGTCCTGCAGGTACTCCTCGTCGGAGTAGGCGCGGATCGACACCACGCCGCGGATGTCGTACGGCAGGTCGTCGGAGACGTGGTCGAGGGCGATCTTCCAGCGGGTCTCCTTGCCCGTCGTGTACACGCCGAGCGCTCCGTTCGGCAGCGTGCACACGCCGTTGTTGACGGGCGGCGCCTCCGCGATCGGGACGCAGATCGTCGCGTCCTGGTCGCGGACGACGAAGCCCCGGAAGATGCCCGCGGATTCGTCCGTCGGCCTCCAGCGCGCCTCCTCGCCGAGGCCGATCGTGCCGTCCGTGTAGGCGGCGAGCTGCGTCGTCAGGTCCGTCGACCGGCTCGTGACCCAGTAGTAGTTGAGGCCGATGAACGCGCCGCGCTGGTCGTTGAAGCCGAGCCCCGGCACGAGGAAGCCCGACGCGCGGTTCTCCTTCGTCGGCCAGATCAGGTAGGGCGTCCAGAACAGGGGCACCTGGCCGGCGCGGAACGCGACGTCCTTCATGCGCGCGTAGTCGTCGAGCGTGACCGTCGCCTCCTTCATCGTGAAGGACCAGGGCGGCTTCGGCAGCTCGCAGGAGGTGAACAGGCCGGTGTGCACGCGGTACGTCGCCTCGCCGATCTTCTCGATCGACTCGGCCACGATGTGGTACGAGGGCGGCAGGTCCGCGACGACGTTCTCCTCGACGACGCCCGTCTTCGTGTCGAGGTGGAACGTGCCCCGCGTCCCGGAGATGCGCGTCGGCCCCTGGTCGATGACGACGTGGCCGGTCAGGATCGCGGTCTTCGTCGGGAAGTCGTAGCGCGCCGCGTCCGCGGTGATCTTGATGTCCTGGTACTCGATCACCACGTCCTCGCTCCCCTCCCAGTAGAGGTCCTTCTCGAAGTGGACGGGGTTCTTCGTGTACAGCCGCACCTCGCCGCCCGCCTCCGGGACGTGGAACTTGATCTGAAAGTTGGGGTGCGTCTTGAAGCGGGACTCGAAGGGGTCGGTCTGGTTGTAGGGATCCTGCGCGAGCGCCGCGAGCGGGATTCCGAGAAACAGAACCGCGGCCGGGACGGGCTTCACGCGTCCATGGCGCGAATCGAGCCGGCCTCCCGGAACGCGGCGCCCGTCTTCGCGCGGACCTCGTCGACGCCCACGCCCGGCGCGAGCTCGACGAGCTCGAGCCCCGCGCCGCCGGGCAGGACGTCGAAAACGCAGAGATCGGTGATGATCCGGTGCACGCAGCGCCGGCCGGTCAGCGGCAGGGTGCAGCGGTGCAGGATCTTGTGCTCCCCCGACCTCGCGGTGTGCTCCATCGTGACGACGAGACGCCGAGCGCCCGCGACGAGGTCCATCGCGCCGCCCATGCCCTTCACCATCTTCCCCGGAATCATGTAGTTGGCGATCGAGCCCTCCTCGTCCACCTGCATGGCCCCGAGGATCGACAGGTCCACGTGCCCTCCGCGGATCATCGCGAAGGAGTCCGACGAAGAGAAATACGAAGCGCCCGGCTTGACCGTCACGGTCTCCTTGCCGGCGTTGATGAGGTCCGCATCCACCTCGGCGTCGGTGGGATACGGGCCGAGGCCGAGAATGCCGTTCTCGGACTGGAGGATCACCTCCATGCCGGGAGGGATGTGGTTGGCCACGAGCGTCGGCATGCCGATGCCGAGGTTGACGGTGTAGCCGTCCCGCAGCTCCTTCACGGCGCGGCGGATGATCCCCTCGCGGTCAAGCAAAGGACCGGGCCCCCTCACCGCGAACCTCTCCCGCCGGGAGAGGGAGATCCGAAGAGCGGGCGTTTCCGGAAAACCCCGTCTCCCCCCATCGGGGGCAGAGGGCTGGGGTGAGGGCGGTGAACCTCACGCCTTCCTCACGGTTCGCCGCTCGATGCGCTTTTCGCGCGGCGCCACCACGACGCGCTGCACGAAGACGGCCGGCGTGTGGACGCACTCCGGGTCGAGCTCGCCCACCTCGACGAGCTCCTCGACCTCGGCGATGGAGACCCTTCCGGCGGTCGCGGCCATCGGGTTGAAGTTGCGGGCCGCCTTCCGGTACACGAGGTTGCCGAGGCGGTCGGCCTTCCACGCCGCGACCATCGAGAAGTCGCCGACGATGCCCCGTTCGAGGACGTACTCGCGGCCGTCGAACTCCTTGAGCTCCTTGCCCTCGGCCACGAGCGTTCCCACGCCCGCGGGCGTGTAGAAGCCGGGAATCCCGGCGCCGCCGGCCCGCATGCGCTCGGCCAGGGTGCCCTGCGGCACGAGCTCGACCTCGAGCTCGCCCGATAAGAACTGCCGCTCGAACTCGGCGTTCTCCCCCACGTAGGAGGACACCATCTTCCGGATCTGCCGGGTGCGGAGGAGGAGCCCGAGGCCCCAGTCGTCCACACCGCAGTTGTTCGAGACGACCGTCAGGTTCTTCACCCCGCGGCGCACGAGAGCGGCGATGAGATTCTCGGGGATGCCGCACAGGCCGAAGCCGCCCACGACGAGGGTCGCTCCGTCCGGCACGTCCCCGACGGCCTCGTCGGCGGAGCCGACGACCTTGTTGATCATTCCGGTCGATGATAGCGGAGCCGCCGCCGATCCGCGTCGATTCCTTTCGCCGTTTCGGCGACGGCGACGAACTCCGCCGCGTCGAGATCCGGCGACGCTCCGGTGAGCGCGCCGAGGCGATCGCGCCGCACGGCGCCGGCCGCCGAGGCGGGCAGCGTCACCGTGTCGATCGCTCGCACGCGATAGCCGCTCGCCTCGAACAGATCAATCAGCGATGAACGAGTGAAGAAGCGCACGTGCGTGCCGGAGAGGATCGAGTACGGCACGTAGTCGAAGCGCCCGCGCAGCAGGTCGTCGAGGACCGCCCAGTGCCCGAGGTTCGGCACCGACGCCACGACGACGCCGCCGCGGGCGAGCCACGGACGCACGCGCACCAGCGCGTCGGAGGGGTCCTCGAGGTGCTCGAGCACGTCGCCGAAGAGCACGGCGTCGAATCGGCCGGCGAAGTCCTCCGCGACGTCCTCGAGGCGCTCGGAGAGCACGCGGTCGTACGCCCGGGCCGCCTCCGCGGCGTCCTCCGCGTCGGGCTCAATGCCCGCGATCCAGCGGACCCCTCGGGACCGGAGTGCCGCGGATGTCGCGCCCCGGGAGCAGCCGACGTCGAGCACCGCGGCCGCGCCGGGGGGCACGCGCGCGGCGAGGTCCTCCCGCGGCGACGCGTCCATCGCGCCGTAGCGGTGGAGGTAGGCGCCGCGGTCGACCGCGGTCCGGAGGTCGGGCCGGTCCGCGGGCAGGCTCTCGAGCCGCGCGCCGGGCGCGGACCGCGCCAGCGCGGCGCGCCGGACCGCGTAGACGGGCGAGGCCAGCCCCGTCACGACCTGCGGCGGCGGCACCGACGCCGCGAGGAACGCGGCGGCTTCGGCGAGGAGCGCGGGCGTCGAGTACGCGAACGGCGGCGCGACCCGGGCGGCCTCGCACCAGGGCTCGTTCGTGCCGGGCGCGACGAGGTCGAGGTCCGGGCGCGCGTCGAGGGCCTCGAGGAGGCGCCGCGCCGCCTCGGGCACGAGATACGCCTCCGGGTCGGCGTGCACCAGGACGAGCGGGCTCTCGCCGGCCGCGTCGGCCACGACCGGCGGGCGGCCCGGCGTCTCGGTGGTCCGGACGGCCGGGAGGCTGCGGGAGAGTCGCGACAGGAGGCGCCATGCCCAGGGCGCCTCGGCGCGGAAGCGGGGAACGCCTCCGACGATCCGGTCGAAGGCCGGGGCGGGCCGCCCCGGTGACGTCAGGAAGCGGCCCTCACACCGCCTCGACCAGCATCGCCGTGGCCTCGCCGCCGCCGATGCAGATCGCCGCGATGCCGCGCTTCTTGTGCTCCCGGCGCAGCGCGTGGACGAGCGTCGTGAGGATGCGCGCGCCGGATGCCCCGATCGGGTGTCCCAGCGCGACCGCGCCGCCGCGGACGTTGACCTTCGCGGGATCGAGCGACAGCTCGCGGATCGCCGCCATCGCCACCGCCGCGAACGCCTCGTTGATCTCGAAGAGGTCCACGTCGGAGAGCGCGACGCCCGTCTTCTCCACGAGCCGCTTCATGGCGCCGACCGGCGCGGTCGTGAACCACTCCGGCGCCTGCGCGACGCCGGTGGACGCGACGATCCGCGCGATCGGGCGCCAGCCCTTCGCCTTCGCCTTCTCGGCCGACGTGACCACGAGCGCCGCCGCGCCGTCGTTGATCTTCGAGGAGTTCGCGGCCGTGACGCTGCCGTCCTTCTGGAACGCGGGCTTCAACGTCGGCATCTTCTCGAGCGGCGCCGCGAACGGCTCCTCGTCCGCGTCGACCTTCATCGGGTCGCCCTTCTTCTGCGGGATCTCGACCGGCGTGATCTCGTCCGCGAACAGGCCCTTCTTCGAGGCGTCCTGCGCGCGCCGGTACGACTCGAGCGCAAACGCGTCCTGCTCCTCGCGCGTGAAGTGGTACTTGCCGACGCACATCTCCGCGCAGTTGCCCATGTGGGTGTCCTTGTACGGGTCCCACAGCCCGTCCTTGATCATCGAGTCGACGAGCGTGCCGTTGCCCATGCGCAGGCCGGTCCGGGCCTTCTCGACGAGGTACGGGGCATTCGACATGGACTCCATGCCTCCCGCGACCGCGACCTCGTACTCGCCGGCCTGGATCGCGTTGCCCGCGTCCATCACCGCGCGCATGCCCGAGCCGCAGACCTTGTGCACGGTCACGCAGGGAACGCTGTCCGGGATCCCGGCGCCGAGCGACGCCTGGCGGGCCGGCGCCTGGCCGATGCCGGCCTGGAGCACGTTGCCCATGATCACCTGCTCGACCTCCTCCGGCTTGACCCCGGCGCGCGAGAGCGCGCAGCGGATCGCGGCCGAGCCGAGGGCGGGGGCGGGCACGGACGAGAGCTTGCCGAGGAAGCTGCCGATCGGCGTCCGAACGGCCGAGAGAATGACGAGTTCCTTCATAGGGATCCGATTCTATCTTGAGGGAGTCGTCTCGATCGGCGGCGTGCCGTCTGGCGTCGGCGCGTCGAGCGGGGCTCCCATCGCTACCTGGCCGATTCGAGTTTCCAGCCTCCGCGCACCGTGGTCGCGTTGCAGTAGGTCTTCTCGCACTGCGCGTTGTTCAGGCAGGCGAGGACCGACTCGCACGCGGCCGCCGCAGTCGAGCCCGCCGCGATCGGCGTCGACTGCGTGCACGCGCCCGAGTAGGCGGGGTTCGTGAACACGCAGGTCGCGGTCGCGCCCGACGGGGAATCGCCGGACGCGGCGCGGCCGCGCGTCGCGGCGAAAATCAGAAGGAGAACGGCGGCGACGAAGAGACGGCGGGGAATCCCGGTGACATGGCTCACGGCACGCTCCTCCTTTTCGGACCGGCGAAATTCCTCCGATCATAGCGCCGCGCTCGTCTTGCGGGTTACTCTTGAACGATGGCCGTCGTCGTGGCCGTGGACTTTGGAGAGAAGCGGATCGGCCTGGCGACTTCGGACGCCTCGGGGACCCTCGCGACCCCGCGCGCCACCCTGACGCGACGGAGCGACGCCGCCTCCGTCGAGGCCCTCGCGCGCTTCTGCCGGGACGCCGAGGCCGAGCTCGTCGTCTTCGGCGTGCCGCGCTCGCCCGAGGGGAACGAGAGCGCGTTCGCGTCGCGCGTCCGCTCGTTCGCCGGACGATTCCACCGCGAGACCGGGATCCCCGTGCGCTTCCACGAGGAGACCCTCACCTCGAACGAGGCGGCGCGGCGCGTGCCCGCCGGGGCCGGCAAGGCCGCGCTCGATCGCGAGGCCGCCGCGGTCCTCCTCGAGGACTACCTGCAGCATGCGGGGGCGCGGACGCGATGAGCGCCGGCCGCCGCCTGTTCCGCATCGGCCTGCTCCTCGCGCTGCTCGGCCTCGCCGTCGGCGTGTACTTCTACTGGTGGCTCGAGTACCCGCGGCGCCCCCCCACCGGCCCGGCCGTGGTCGTCGACTTCCCGTTCGGCACCCCGACCGCGCAGATCTTCCAGCGTCTCGATCGCGAGGGCGTGGTCCGCCCCGCCTGGCTCGCCGAGCTCTACTACCGGGTCGCGCGCAGCGCCGCCGCGCTCCAGGCCGGCGAGTACCAGTTCGACCGGCCGACGCCGCTCTCGACGGTCCTCGACCGCATGGAGCGGGGCGATGTCCTCCGCCACATCGTCGTCGTGCCGGAGGGACTCACCGCCGAGGAGACGTTCGAGCTCTTCTGGAGCCGCGGAATCAGCCGGCCCGAGGCCTTCCGGAACGCGCTGAAGAACCCCCAGCTCGTCGACTCGATCGCCAAGGGCGCGCCCGACCTGGAGGGCTTCCTCTTCCCGGACACCTACGTCGTGACGCGGTCCACGTCGGCGCACCGGGTCGTCGAGACGATGCTCGCGAACTTCCGCCGCCACTTCACGCCCGAGATGCGGGCGCGCGCGCAGGCGACCGGCCTCTCCGGACGGGACGCGGTCATCCTCGCGTCGATCGTGCAGAAGGAGACGTCGCTCGACCGGGAGGAGCCGCTCATCGCCGGCGTCTACTGGAACCGCCTCCGCCACCGCATGCGGCTGCAGGCGGACCCGACGGTCGCCTACGCGCTGAAGCGCGACGGCAAGTGGACGGGAACGCTCTACCGGTCCGACTACGGCTACGAGTCCCCGTTCAACACCTACCTCGTGGACGGGCTGCCCCCGGGGCCCATCTGCAATCCCGGCGAGGGTGCCCTGAAGGCCGCGATCGCGCCCGCGGCGACCGATTACCTCTACTTCGTGGCCGACCGCACGGGCGGCCACACGTTCTCCCGGACCTTCGAGGAGCACCTGGAGGCGATCGCGATTGCCCGGCGGCAGCGCGCCGCGGCGCCTCCCCCCGAGACCCCGCCGGCCCAGGCCGAGCGGCCGGCCGCTCATCCCTCGGGGCGCTGACCGGCGTTCGCCGACCGGTCGCTCCGAAGCTCGGTCGGTCGCGCTGGCCGGAACTTGACCCCGGGCGGGAGGGGCCCCACAATCGGGCGACACCCCTCGATGACGACGGAGAAGCTGCCCCGATCGTTCGGAAACTACTCGCTCATCGCGGCCGTCGGCAGCGATGCGCTCGGCGCCGTCTACCGCGGTGTGCGGCTCTCCGAAGACCGTCCGCCCGTGCTCCTGCGCGTGCTCGAGTCGGAGGAGCTCTCCCCCGAGAAGGTCCTCGACGCGATCGAGGAGAACGGCGAGGTCCACGAGTTCCTGAAGCACGCCGCGATCGCTCGGGGCGTCGAGATGGACGCCGTCGACGGGGTCCCGTTCATCGCGTGGCAGCAGCCGAACGGCCGCACGCTCGAAGCCCTGATCGGAAAGTGCCGCGTCGCCGGAAAGCGCGTTCCCGCCGAGCACGCCCTGCTGATCGCGGAGAAGGTCGCGACGGCCCTCGACCACGCGTACAACACGACCGTCGATGGCGACCGCACCCTCCACGGGCTCGTGTGGCCGGGGTTCGTCGCGATCTCCGACGACGGGGAGATCCGCATCGGCGGCTTCGGGCTCGCGCCGGGCATCCTGCCCTCGATCCGAAAGCCGCGCCTCGCGGCGGAGGTCGGTCGCTACCTCGCGCCCGAGGAAAGGGACACGGGCGAGGTCGGGCGCAACTCGGACGTGTACTCCGTCGGCATCCTTCTTCTCGAGATGCTCACCGGCCACGCGGCGCCGCCCGACCCGTTTGCCACGGTCAAGGGGGTCGCCGGCGTGCCACCGCCGCCCGTCGCTCCCGAGATCCTGGCCGTGCTGCGAATGGCGCTGGCCCCGGCGGAGACGCGCTACAAGACGACGGGCGACCTGAGGCGCGAGCTCGGCAAGCTCCTCTTCTCCGGGCCGTATTCCCCTTCGACGTTCAACCTCGCGTACTTCTTGAACGAGCTCTTCCGCGCCGAGATCGAGGCCGAGACCCGAGCGCGCGGGGGCGGGGCGAATGCTGCGCCGGCCGCCCCGGCTCCGGCATCGCCGCCCCCCGAACGCCCGCGCGACCGGCACGAGGCGGCGCCGGACGCCCCTCATCCCGACCCTGTCCCGCGGGGCGAGGGAGAAGGTGGAGGCGGCGCCGCGCGACGCGGCCCGATCGCGGTCATCGGCGCGGTCGTCGCCGCCGTGGCGATCGGGGGCGCCGTGCTCGTGCTCTCCCGGAAGAGCCCGGTTCCCGCCGTGCGGCCGACGCCGGCTGCGGTCGTGTTCCCGGAGAAGACCACGCCGACCCTCCTGCCGGAGCTCGCGGCGACGCCCGCCGGGCCGACCAGCACGATGTCCGAGGCCGACTTCCGGGAGGAGGTCGCGCGCCGCCTCGCAGTCGAAGTCCAGAAGCTCGAGGCGTCCTCGCGTCCGCGCGGCGCGGGCTCGACCCGGCCGCTCGCGCCGGCGGAGTCCGCACCCGAACCGCCGCCGAAACAGTCCGCGGCCCTCGCCCCGACGGCGCCGCCGCCCACCGCGCCGCCCACCGCGGCGATCAACGCGGCGTATCCCGAGGCGATGGTCGCCGCGGAGCCGACCGCCGCTCCGACGGCGCCCCCGGCGAGGATCGCGGTGCGCAGCGGCGCCCTGGTGGAGCTCGACGACGTGGACACCCCGCCCCGCGTCGCGAAGGTGGTGAAGCCTTCCTATCCTCCGCTCGCCCTCCAGGCGCGCATCGGCGGCATCGTGATCCTGCGCGTGCTTGTCTCGGAGAACGGCGCGCCGGCGGACATCCAGGTGCTGCGGCCGGGCCGCGCGGGTCTGACCGAGGCCGCCGTCCGCGCGGTGAAGGACTGGACCTTCCAGCCCGCGATCAAGGACGGAGTCCCGGTCCGCACCTGGATCTCGGTGCCGATCCCGTTCGAGCCGTAACCAAGGGGGTCAGGTCTCTCAAAGAGCGTTTTCGACCGGAAGATCACCTTTGAGAGACCTGACCCCAAGCTTCGTCGCTACGGCTTCGGGTACTCGATTCCCTTGAGCGAGGCGTCCCGCGTGCGGAGGTAGTCCTCCATCACCTTGTCCTCGATCCACGAGATCTCAGTCCCGTCGATGAAGTAGGTCGGCGTCGACTTGACGCCGAGACGCTGGCCCTCGTCGAGGTCCTTGCGCACGTCGGTGAGGCTCTCGTCGCGGAGGTAGCACGCGAGGAAGTCCGCCCGCGGAATGCCCGACGCCTCGGCAAAGGTCACCGCGAGGTCGTCGATGCCGGCCACCGTCATGACGGCCTGCTGCTGGTACACCTGCTTCTTGAACGCGAACATCGCCGGCGCCTTGGCGAAGCGGAAGATGCAGTCGGCCGCGGAGGCGGCGCGCATCGACCAGACGTGCGAAAACCACAGCGGGAAGAACTTGTAGTACCGCTTGTACGAGAGGTTCGGGTTCGCCTCGAGCAGCTGGTCCATCTGGAGACCGCGGTAGCGGCAGTACCCGCACTCCATGTCGGCGTACTCGACCATCGTGATCGCGCCGTTCGGCTTGCCCTCGAACCGATTCTGGGAGAGGTCGATCCGCTTCTTGCGCTCCTCGCGGGGATCCGTCTGGAACTCCCACAGCGAGCCGCTGAAGTACCTCGTTCCGTCGGGCATGACGTAGCCGGGCACGCGCATCGGGCCGAGGCCGGTCTCGATCGCGAGCGAGACCGCCTTCAGACCCGCGGCGTCCTGATTCGGAACGAGCGTGGCCTTCGCGCGCGTGCGGTACAGCGCCGACGTGCGCGCCTCGATCCAGGCGAGGTCCGCGTCCGAGCGGACGAGCGCCGGATTGGGGTTCGCGACCGTCTCCCCGTCGAAGAACCACTTGCCGTCGTCGGAGACGTACACGGTCTTGTCGACGTTCAATTTCGCGTACTTTCCCGTCCTCTTGATCTTGTACCCCTGGAATCCGGGCAACCGCTCGGACGACTTCTCGACCGTCACCTTCGTTCCCGGGTCGAACGGAAGGTACTGGACGAGGTAGGTGTTCAGGCGCGCCTCGACGCCGCTGGCGGCGGGCTTCGCGGCCGCCTGCCGCGCGAGGGCGCCGGGCGGCGGCGCGGCGAGCGCCGCGAGGGCGACCACGAGACCGAATCCCAGGGTGCGTGTTCTCATTCGTCTTTCCCTTTCCCTTTCAGTGCTTCTCCGGACTCGCAGGCAGGCCCTTTTCTAACATTTCGAGGGACCGAATGGCTCCCGGCTGATCGGGCTTGAGGGCCAGGGACCGCCGAAAGAGCCCGATGGCGGCCTCCGGGCGACCCGTGCACGTGGCGAGGAGCGCCAGGATGTTCAGCGTGTCGGGGTCCTGCGTGGTTCCCTCGAATCGCGCGACGGCGGCCTGCGCCGACCCGCAGTTGCCCCCCTTGAACCGGAGCACGGCGAGCTGCCGGGCCACGCGCTCGTCGGCGGGGTACTGCGCCGCCGCGCGCTCGAGAATCTCTTTCGCGCGCGCCGGCTTGCCGCTCTCCTGGTACTCGATGCCCCAGGTCGCGGCGGTCGCCCCCGGATCCGCGTGACCCGTGGCGAACGAGCGGAAGAGCCAGTCGATCGCCTCCTTGTCCCGGCCCTCGCGCCGGAGGAGCCCGGCGAGATTGAACTGCGGCGAGTGGTAATCGGGCCGGAGCTCGAGCGCCTTGTGAAAGGCCGCCTCCGCCTCCTTCGCCCTCCCGGGACCCCCGGACAGGGAGAGATACAGCCCCAGGTTGTTCCACCCGCCCTCCGTCAGCCCCGGCCGGTCGCCGCCCGGGGGAACGAGCTTGCCCGGCTCGCCGCCCGAGAGATAGCCGAGGGCGAGCAGCTTCTTCGTGTACTCGCTCGCCTCCCGCTCGGAGACGCCGTCGGTCGCGAGCCGCCGCACCGCGATCGAGGAGAGATCCTTGCGCGCCGGCGACACGAGATCGGGAAAGGCCGACGAGATCACGGTGCCCGCCGCGCGGCGGTCGAGCGGGAGATCGAGCAGGGCGGCGACGGTGGGCGCGACGTCGAAGACGCTGGCCGTGCCCCTCTCGGAGCCGCGGCGGACCCGCGCGCCCCACGCCGCGAAGACGCCGTCGAGGCGGTGCCAGAAGCCGGCCGTCGCCGGATTCAGCGAGTCGCGCGAGCACGACCGGTCTTCGCCCCATTTGAAACCGTGATCGGAGTTGATGATCAGCGTCGCCCCGTCCTCCTCCGCGCGCCGCATCCACTGACCGAGGAGGCGGTCGACCAGCGCGTAGTACTCGTCGACCACGCGACGATAGCGCGCGAAGTCGGCGTCGCTCGTGCACGCGAGGCGCGGCGGCACGTCCGCGGCGAACACGTGGCCCACGACGTCCGTGCCCTCGAGGTAGAGCATCGTCAGGTCGGGAAGGTTCCGGTCGTACAGCTCGCGGGCGATGCGCGAGGAGACGCGCGTGGCGCCGATCGTCCGAGCGAGCGCGATCAGCGGCTCGCGGAGACCGTTGCCGCTCGCGCGCGCCGCCGCGATCTCGGAGAGCGGCACGTCGGCGAACCGGGTCAGCTCCTCGTCGGTCACCGTGCCCTCCCGGGCCGTGATCTGTTCGATGCCGGGCGCGAGCGAGGCCGGATAAGCCAGTCCGTTCTTCGGCAGCCCCTCGAAGAGGATCGGGCTCGCGTGATCGCTGACGAAGAAGCCCTTCACCTCCTCGGCGGGGTGGGTGCCCCACCACCCCACGACGCCCACCGTCCGGCCCTCGGCGGACGCGACGTTCCAGATCGCCGGCAGGGCGCGCGAGCGCCCGGAGATCGGGACCTTCTGGCCGGTGACGGGGTCCACCTCCTGGAAGTCGAGCACGCGGTGCAGGTCGGGGCCGACGCCCGTCGCGAGCGTGGTCCAGATGACGGGCGACAGGATCGGGACGAACGACCTCAGCTTCGCCGTGGAACCCTCTTCCGTGATCCGCTTCCAGTTCGGCATCTTCCCTTCCGAGGAGAGCCGGTCGAGCAGATCCCAGTCGAGGCCGTCGAGGCCGAGCCAGATCACCGGCGCGCGTCCGCCGGCCGGCCGCCGCCTCCGCGTGGCGACGTCCTCCGTCTCGGTGTGTGCGACCGGCGCCGCGGTCGTGCGGGGCGAAGACGCGGACGACGCGGCGCGCTCGCCCGAGCGGCCGCACGAGAGAGCGGCCGGCAACGCCGCCAGCGCGAGGATCGGAAGGAACGGAGGACGTTTCATGGCGATCGGCGCGCCGGCGCTCCCGGTCCGTCCTCAAGCACGGCGAGCGAGCGGACGACCGTCTCCTGGGCGGGGTCGATCGAGAGCGACCGGCGGAAGGCCTCGACCGCATCTTCCCTCCGGCCCAGGCACCCTCGGATCAGCCCGATCGCGTTCAGCGTGTCGGTCGAACGGGTCGCCGCCGCGAACGGCGCCAGCTCCCGATCCGCCCGCGCGCAGTCCTTGTGGGCGAAGAAGTCGAGCGCGAGCGCACGTCGGATCGCCTCGCTCTGCGGATACGTGGCGGCCCCCCGCTCCAGGACGCGCCGCGCCTCCGCCGGCTTCTGTTGGCGGGCGTCGTCGAGGGCCCACCCGAGCACGAGGCCGTCGGGATCGGGCGCG
>Ga0335076_10001082_pt1 | contig 25994 bp, 21 predicted proteins | sample Lox_Sample_25_FD_206717 | JGI IMG/M metagenome (GOLD analysis project Ga0335076, IMG submission 206717) | Soil microbial communities from Loxahatchee National Wildlife Refuge, Florida, United States - Lox_Sample_2.5 | ecosystem: Environmental > Terrestrial > Soil > Wetlands | place: USA... | reverse complement strand
CCCAGGCACTCGTGCCGCCGGCCGTGCCCGAGCCCGGCTCGCGGCTGCGGCTCACCGCGATGGCGTCGCATCGCGCCGAGGAGCTCGAGGCGGCCGCCCGTGTCCTCGGCAAGGCCGCTCGTGAGGTGGGGTTCGACCCGAAGTCGGCGATCACGCCGATCGACGAGCCGGAAGAACTGTACGAGGATGAGCTCTACGAGGCTGAGGTCTACGAGGACGTCGACCCGAGCGTCCCCTACGACTTCGAGCGGATCCCCCGCGCCGCCTAGCGCCTCGTCGCTTACTCGTCGTACGGCTCGAAGTCGCGCTTGCGCGCCCCGCACACGGGGCAGAACCACGTCTCGGGAATGTCCTCGAACGCCGTCCCAGCGGGAATGCCCCCGTCGGGATCCCCCTCGTCAGGGTCGTAGATAAAGCCGCACGAGCCGCAGATCCACTTCACCCCGAACAGGCTATCGGCGCGTCGGGGAGAATGCGGCTAGATGAGGAGCCCGCCATGAGCCACGACCAGCGCCGGCCGGAACAGGAGCTCCACTTCGGTGAGCGGACGGTCCCGCGCCCTGCCGGCACCGTGATCCTGCTGCGCGGCGGCGCGAGCTCGCTCGAGGTGCTGCTCGTGCAGCGCAACCCCGACGCGCGATTCATGGGTGGCGCGTGGGTGTTCCCGGGCGGCTCGGTCGACCACGACGAAGGCGACGGCGACCAGGGCGACGGCGACGCGGCCGCGCGCGCCGCCGCCATCCGCGAGCTTGAGGAGGAGGCGGGCATCACGATCCAGGATCCCTTCGAGCTCGTGCCGTTCTCGCGCTGGATCACTCCGGCCGAGGTCAAGATCCGCTTCGACACCTGGTTCTTCCTCGCGCCGCTTCCGGTGGGGGCGCAGGCGCGCGCGGACGGCAGCGAGGTCATAGATGCTCGCTGGTATTCGCCGGCGGCTGCGCTCGACGCGCGCACGCGCGGTGAGCTGTTCCTCGTGTTCCCGACGATCAAGCACCTCGAGCAGCTGTCGGCGTTCGACTCGACCAATGCCCTGCTCGCGCACGCCCGCGGCCGCGAGATCCATCCGGTCCAGCCGCGCGTTGTCACGCAGGGCGAGACCGCGCGGATCGTGCTCCCCGGCGAACCGGGTTACTCTGACTGAGACGTCGTGACGGGATCTCTTCCACCTGATGTGCAGGCGGTGTTCGACCGGTTCATCACGACCGAGCTGACCACCGTCGACACCGCCGGCCAGCCGATCACCTGGCCCGTGACTCCGTACTACCGTCCGGGCGACCCCTGCATCGACGTGACCACCGGACTCGGCTTACCGAAGAAGGCCAACGACGCGCAGGCCAACCCGTTGGTCTCGATGCTGTTCTCCGACCCGACTGGCAGCGGCCTGGAGGATCCGCCGGTGGTGCTCGTCCAGGGGTCGGCCGAGGTCGACGACCAGAACCTCGACGCCAACCGCGAGCGCTACGCCCGTGAGTCGGCCGAGAAGCTGCCCGGCGCCGTCCGCCGGCTGCCGCCCGAGCCGCTCAGGCGCTTCTTCGGCTGGTACTTCGACCGGATCTACGTCCACGTCCGCCCCGAGCGTATCTACGTGTGGCCGCCGGGTGCCTCGGACCCCGAGCCGGTGCTGTACGACGCCCACATGGAGGAGGTTCGCTCCGGCCACTCCGAGGAGCCGGAGCGGTTCCACGCCGGCCCCGAGGGCGGCGGCGGCGCCTGGCACCCCAGGATGCTCGAGCTGGGCAAGCGCTACCCGACCGCCGTGCTCGCGATCGTCTCGCCCGACGGCTTCCCGTTCTCGATGCGCGCCCCCGTCCACGCCGACGAGGCCAACCGCTGGGTCTGCATCGATACGCCGGCCGAGGGCGCGCCGCTCCAGCCCGGCCTGGCCTGCCTGACCGCGCACCTGCACGAACCAGAGCTCAAGTGGATGGAGAACTTCCAGGTCCGCGGCGATCTGGTCCAGGGCGATGACGGCTGGAAGCTCGTCCCGCACAGACTCGTGGGCGGGTTCGAGGCGCCGGCGTCGCAGGTGGCGATGCTCCGCGCGAACGCCGGCAAGGCGCTCCGCTTCCGGCGGACCGCGAAGCGCGAGCTGGCCCGCCGGCGCTAGCCGCGCCCTATACGGTCGCCTCTTCCTCGGAGATCACGTGCATGACCGCGTTGATCAGCCCCAGGTGGGTGAACGCCTGCGGGTAGTTGCCTAGATGGCGGCCGGTTCGCGCCTCGAGCTCCTCGGCGTAGAGACCCAGCGGCGAGGCGTGGGCGAGCAGGCGCTCGCACAGCTCGCGCGCCTGGTCGGCCTCGCCGATCTCCGACAGCGCCGACACCAGCCAGAACGAGCAGATCAGGAACGTGCCCTCCTCGCCGGTCAGCCCGTCGTCGGTCTCCTCGACCCGATAGCGCAGCACGAAGCCGGCCTCCTCGAGCTCTGACTCGATCGCGAGCACGGTCGCCTTGACCCGCTCGTCGTCGGGAGGCAGGAAGCGGACGAGCGGGATCAGCAGCGTCGAGGCGTCGAGCGCGTCGGTCTCGTAGTGCTGGCGGAACACGCCTCGGTCGGACACGCCGCGTGTGAGGATGTCCTCGCGGATCTGGTCGGCTGCCGCCCGCCACTCCTCGGCGAGCTCGACCTCGCCCTCGAGGTCGGCCAGCCGGGACCCGCGGTCCGCCGCCACCCAGCACATCAGCTTCGAGGAAACGTAGTGCTTGGGCTCGCCGCGCGCCTCCCAGATCCCCTGATCGGGCTTCTGCCACACGTCGAGCGCGCACCTGACCTGGTCCTGGAGGATTGGCCACAGCCGCTGGGGAATGTGGCCGCCCGCCCTCGTGTGCAGATAGACCGAGTCGAGCACGGCGCCGTACACGTCGTTCTGGCGCTGCTGGTAGGCGCCGTTCCCGATCCTGACCGGCGAGGCGCCCTCATAGCCCTTCAAGTGGACGAGCTCCTGTTCGTGCAGATCGCGCTCGCCACCGAGGCCGTACATGATCTGAAGGGCGCCGTCGCCGTTCCGCCCGAGGTCGGCGACGAACTGCATGAAGTCGTCGGCCTCCCAGTCGAGGCCGATCGCGTGCAATCCCCACAGCGTGAACGTCGCGTCGCGCATCCAGCAGTACCGGTAGTCCCAGTTGCGCTCACCGCCGGGCGTCTCGGGTAGCGACGTGGTCGCCGCCGCCACCGTCGAGCCCGTGGGCGCGTACGTAAGTCCCTTGAGCGTGAGCGCCGAGCGCTGGAGATGCTGGCGCCACCGATGGTCCGGGAATCGGCCACCGGCGAGCCAGTCGCGCCAGTAGTGGAATGTGGTTTGGAGCCGCTCCTTGGCGTTGGCGCAGTGCTCGGGGCCGTTCAGGCCGTGCCGCCACCCGAGCGCGACGAATCGCTCCTCGCCCTCGGTCAGCGTGTGCCGGGCCCGCGCGCGGTTGCCCTCGATCCCGATCCGCAGGTCGCTGATCAGCCGGAGCACCGTCTCGCCGTCGCTTGCCTCGGCCGCCGACCAGTTCTCCTCGACCATCTTCCATTGAGCCGCCGTGCGACCGTAGTCGAACATCGGCTCGCACACGGCCTCGACCTGAACCGTGCCCTGAATGCACTCTATATGCCGCACCAGCATGTGATCGGCGTCGTGGTCGGTCGGCGACCTCGTGTGCGACGTCTCGTCGGCGTGGTGGTCGTGCCAGGGCCCGATCGTCAGCCCGTCGTGGACGACGATCCAGCCCGACGGGGTCATCCACGTTGTCTCGAGGATCATCGTCCCCGGGACGTAACGCACCGACAACGGCACGACCGTCCCGTACGGCCCGACGCGGAACGAGCCCGCCCGCCGGTCCAGCAGCGCGCCGAACACGCTCGGCGAGTCGAACCGCGGGACGCACATCCACTCGATGCTGCCGTCGGGGGCGACCAGCGCGCCCGTGTGACAGTCCGACAGGAACCCATAGTCCGCGATCGGCGGGAACGGCGAGCCGCCGCTTAGCGGCAGGTCGTGGGGCGGGATCGGGATGCTCGGGCTCACCGCCGGCGCAGCCTATCCGTCCGCGCCTTCTCGCAATGCACGCAAACCCCCAAATGTCCAGGTCGGTTACGCCCGGTCGGCGAGTCTGCACTTCCGCGGCCAGCATGGCGGCAAACCGCGATCTCGACATCGCGCGCTGGTCGAGTTCCCGATTCGGTGCCATGGTGGCGGGAAATCGGGAACTTACCGCGCCGGCGACACCGAGTTACACGTTGGCCGCCATGCGACGCGGCCCGCGCCGGAGCGCACATTGGACCCATACCCGGCACCTCGCTAGGCTTGTCCCAAGGCGAAGGAGGGAGGTTTCGAAGTGTCCGAGGAAACGAGACACGACCAGGCGCCGCACCGCCACTCGGCAAGCGCCGAGGCTGCGGCAACCCGGTGGCGGCAGAGCCACCCCGACGACGACGTCGATCACGATCCGCCGTCGGCTGTTCCCGAGGGCGAGGAGGGCGTGCCGAACCGGCATTCGGCGAGCGCCGAGGCCGCCGCGCTCCGTTGGCGCGAGGACCACGCCGATGACTTTTAGCGGCGCGGCTCAGCCGCCGCCGTAGGTGACGACCAGGTCGGTGAGCACGCCGACCAGGAATCCGGCGGCGACCATCAGTAGCCCGAGCTCGCGATATCCGTAGCGGCGCATCCCGTTCCAGATCTCGCCGATCACATACAGGATCGCGCCGCCGGCGCACGCGTAGAACGCGAGCTCGAGTGGGTCGCTCGTCACCGCGTAGCCGACGATCGAGCCGAGGAAGGTCGGGCCGCCCCCGATCAGGCCGGCGAGGCCGATCCATTTCCACGACGGCTTGACGTCGCCGAGCGGGCCGACGATCCCGAACCCCTCGGTCGCGTTGTGCAGCGCGAACCCGATGATCAGTACGGTCGCGAGGCTGATCGCGCCGGCGCGTGCGCTGACGCCGATCGCGAGGCCCTCGGCGAAGTTATGCACTCCGATCGCCGCCGCGATCGTGAGGCCGACTCGGAGCGCCCGCCGGCGGGCCTCGTGCAGCTCGAGCCCCAGCGGCTCCGGTTCGGACGCCGCGACCGCGGCGGCCTCGGAGGCGCCACCCGCGATCGGGGGCTTCCGTGCCGGTCGCATCGTGCGCTCGAGCAACGCGAGGCCCGCGCTGCCCGCCGTGAACCCGGCGGCAAGCAGGACGACCAGCCACACGACGTACCCCAGGGTCCCGCGGTCGTCCTTGAACGCTGTGAGCGCGTCGTCGACGATCGACAGCCCGTTCGACATGACGTCGACGAAGATGAAGGCCAGCACGCCCACGGAAAACATCGCGAGCGCGACGCGCGTCCGACTCGAGAGCAACTGCAGGCGCCCCACCGGCAACCCGAGGAAAATCGTGAATCCGGCGAGTGCACCAAGGGCGACGGTCTGAGCGAACGACATGGGACCTCCGGGGGGACCTCCGGGGCTGAATTAGGCCCCCCTAATTACCTCGGGTACCGTACCAAATTAGGGCACCCTAAGTCCAACCGATGCGGTCGGAGATATGACCGGGTGCTCGGGACCGCGGATCGTGCCGCGCCCGGCGCCCGCCGCCCGACGCTCAGACGCCCGCCCCGACGCCCGACGCTCAGACGCCCGCCCCGGCGCCGGAGGCTCAGGTGTCGGAGTTGAGGTCCGGCAGACCCAGCGACTGCAGCCAGTGGTTCACGGTGATGTTGAGCTGGGTGAACTCGCCCGTCCAGATCAGCACGCCCATCCCGATCAACACGATCCCGCCGGCGCTGATCACGACTGCGTAGTGGCGGCGAACGACGGCGAGGGCCGACGTGGCGGTCCCGAACGCGAGCCCGGTGATCAGAAACGGGACGGCCAGGCCGGCGCAGTACACGGCCAGCAGGAACGCGCCGTGAGCTGCCGACCCCGACACGCCGGCGGCGGTGACGATCGCCCCCAGCGTCGGCCCGGTACAGGGGGTCCACGCCAGCGCGAACGCGGCCCCCGTCACGACGGGCCCGCCACGCCCGGCCTCGCTGATCAGCCGCCCGACATGCCACTCGCGCGAGAGCATGGGCACGAACGGCGCGAGCACGAACACCACCCCCATCGCGATGATCACCGCTCCGGAGATCTTGAGCGCAGCGGGCCCGGTCAACGCCCCGTGGAGGGCCTGTTGCCCGAGCAGCCCGAGCGCGATGAAGATCGCCGAGAAGCTCGCCACGAACGCGAGGCTCGGCCCGATCACGCGGCTCGCCCGGATGTCGGCCGGCGCCACGCCGGCTACCGCCGAGATATAGCCAGGCACCAGCGGTAGCACGCACGGCGACAGGAACGAGATCAAGCCGGCGCCGAACGCGACTGGAATTGCGATCCCGGAGGCAGGGTCCATCGTGCCCTGCTGAGAGTATCGCCGCCGTCTGGAGCGCGAGACCCTGTCGTCGTCCTGACCGCCCCGGCCGGCCGCCGTGCCGGTCTGGAGAGCCCGACCCGATCGCGGTCCTGACCGCCCCGGCCCGCCGCCCACTCGAGTCACGCTTTTCCGAAACCTTCGGCCGGATTACGCGTTAGAGTGCGTGGGGTTCACGTGGAAGCTTCCGCCCTCCCAGCACCGGCTGCAGTAGCCCGGACGCGGACATCGATCGGGGCGCCACTTCTTCGCCTGCGTTCGGATGAGCAGCTCGTAGCCCTGTTCCGCGCCGGCCACGACGACGCCTTCCGGGTGATTCACGACCGCTACCGCCAGCGGCTGTTCGCGTACACGCGCCAGATGCTGCCTCACCGTCAGGACGCCGAGGACGCGCTACAGGACATCTTTGTGCGCGCCTACGCGGGCCTGCGGGCCAACCATCGCGAGCTCGCGCTCAGGGCCTGGCTCTACCGCGTCGCGCACAACCGCTGCATCGACGAGCTGCGCCGGCCGTCGCCGCCTCCCCCCGAGGTGCTGGAGCTGTTGCGCTCGCCGGTTCACGACCCGATCGACGAGGCGGACCGGCGCGAGTCGCTCCGCCGCCTGATCGCGGACGTGCGCCGGCTCCCCGAGCAGCAGCGGTCCGCACTGCTGATGCGCGAGCTCGGCGGAATGTCCTACGCGGACATGGCGGGCGCGCTCGGGGTCACGGTGCCGGCGGTGAAGTCGCTGCTGGTGCGGGCCCGGCTCGCGCTTGCGCAGGCGCTCGAAGCCCGCGACACCGCCTGCTCGGACATCCGCGAGGAGCTGATCATCTCCCACGACCGTGGTCTGCGCCCGAACGCGATGGCACGGCGCCACATGCGGGACTGCGACGGGTGCCGGGAGTTCCGCCACCAACTGCGCGGCGTCAGCCGGCGGTTCGCCGCGATCGTCCCGACCCTCGGGCCGCTTGGCGTGCTCGCCAACGTGCTCGGGATCGGCGGAGCGGGCAGCGGCGCGGCCGGGGGCGCGGTCGCCGCGAGCGCCGGAGCGGGGGCGGGAACCGGATCGGCGATCGTCGGGGTCGGCGCGATGAGCGCCGGAGCCACGCACGTCGCGACGTTGCTGGCCGCCGCGGTCGTCACCGCCGGCGGCGCCGTCGAGCTCCAGCACACGATCACGACGCCGGCGTCGCCGCACCATCAGCGCGCGCGGGCGGCGAAGATCGCGCCGCCCAGCCACCACGTGGCGCAGGCGGCCGCCCCGGTCACTTACTCGAGCGCGGATCCACCCGAGGAGGCGGCGCCGGCGGTGGCGTCCCAGACCCTGCAGCCGCAGGCCCAAGTCAAGCCGCTCGCCACGTCACGGTCCGCGACCGTCCCGACCACCGTGACGACGTCGACGACTACGACCACGGTCCCGGTCAAGCCGAAGACGCCGGTCACCGGAGGCACATCGACGATGATCAGCGGCGGCGGCGCGACGCCCAACGGCGCCGGCACCAAGAACCTCGACGCTCCGACCGACGGCTCGGCCACCACGACGACGCCCACTGATACGTCAACCACGTCATCGACCACGACGGGGACGGGACAGTCGTCGGGTACGTCCGGCTCGAACACGCAACCGGGCTCCACCAGCACCGACGGCTCGACCACGTCGAGCACGAACACGGGTAGCTCTCAGACCACCGCGACCGGAACGGGATCGTCGGCTTCGACGATCTCGACTTGGTCCCCGCCGCCCGCACCGTGAGCACGCCGGGCTCGGGTGGCTCCGGCAACTCGGAGGCCGATCCGACGATAGACGGGTACCAGGAGACGCTCGACCACGAGGACGTGGCCGTGCGCCGCGGTCGGCGATCCGGCCTGTACTCGTTCGTCGCCGTTCATTCGACGGTCCGCGGACCGTCGCTGGGCGGATGCCGGATGTGGGGGTATGCGGACGCACGCCAGGCGTTGCGCGACGCGCTGCGGCTGTCGCGGGCGATGACGTACAAGTCGGCCGTCGCCGACCTCCCGTTAGGGGGCGGCAAGGGCGTGATCATGACCGCCCCGGGGACGGTCCTTTCCTCCTCGCACCGAACCGCGGCGCTGCTCGATTTCGCCGACACGGTCGAGTCCCTCCAGGGCCGCTACATCACCGCCGAGGACGTCGGCACCTCGAGCCGCGACATGCGGGTGATCGCCCAGCGCACTAAGCACGTGGCGGGGCTGCCGCGCGGTCAGGGAGGCTCGGGTGATCCGAGCCCGTACACCGCCCTTGGCGTCGAGGCCGCGATTCGCGCCTGCTGCGAGCGGGTGTTCGCGTCAAGCTCGCTGAAGGAGCGGACGGTGGCGGTGATCGGACTCGGACACGTCGGGTTGCGCGTCGCCAAGCGATGCGCCAAGGCGGGCGCCAGGCTGGTGGTGAGCGACATCGACGAGCACAAGCGCCGCTTCGCCGACGAGCTCGACGCACGATGGACGACCCCGACGCAGGCGCTGGAGCTCGAAGTCGACGTGGTCGTGCCGTGCGCGCTCGGCGGCGTCCTCAACGAACGGACGGTTCCGCGCCTGCGCTGTCAGATCGTCGCCGGCGCCGCCAACAATCAGCTCGCGAACGAGTCGATCGCGGATCTGATCGCGGCCCGTCAGATCCTGTGGGCGCCTGACTTTGTCGCCAATGCCGGCGGCTTGATCAACATCTCCGAGGAGCAGAACGGGTACAACCCCACCGCCGCCGGCCGGCGGGTTCGCCGGATCGGCGAGACGATCACCCAGATCTTCGACGAGGCCGACGCGACAGGTGCCACACCGCTCACCGCGGCGCTCGAGATCGCGCGCAAGCGGCTGGCTTCCAGCTAGCGGTCCGCGACTCAGGGACAGACCGACGTGTAGCGCGGCTCCCCGACGAGCTCGGTCCATTCCGCCCGCGTGAGGTTCCGGCCGGCGAGCGAACAGGCGTGCTGCTGCCACGCCCCAAGTGAGGTCGGCCAGGTGTAGGCGCCACCGCGGTCGTCGACCACCAACAGATCCCCACCGCCGGATTCGAACGCCGCCGCCGCCGTCGAGTTCGGGATCGACGCGAGTCGTGGCCCCTCCTGCTGCAGCCCGGAGGTGAACCACAACTTGATCGTGCCGTCTTCGTCGCCCGTGGTGACGAACCGCTGGCCGCTCTGGTCGAAGGCCACGTCGGTGATCTCCTCGGTATCCGCGAGCAACGGTGGCGCGAGCCGCTTGCCGGTAGCCGCATTCCATAGCTCAACGGCGCCGCCGATCGTTCCCGCGGCCACGGTATCGCCGGTCCCGAATGCGACCGACGTATTCTCGTCGCCGGGATCGGCGAGCGTACGCAAAAGCTGTCCCGTCGAGGGGTCGAACACCCTGACGCCGCCGACGAGCAGGCTCGCCGCGAGCAGCTTGCCGTCGCGTGAGAACGCCACCTCGTCCGATCCGGTCAGGCCGTTGCCGGTCCCCAGAGTGGCCGTCGGGCCGACCAGTATTCCCGCGCCGACGTTCCAGACGGCCATCGTCGCGAGCGGCGACGCGAGCGTGTGCCCGACCGTGGTGCCTTCGCTCTTGTCGGTGCCGGCGAGCAACTGGCCGTTGGGCGAGAACGCGAGTGACTGGACGGCCTCGGTCAGACCGAGCACGGGAGCCAACCCGTAAAGCGTGCGCTCAAGCGCCGGCGTGCCGTTCACGCTCCACACCTGCACTACCCCGCCGTGGGCTCCGACCGCGACGGCGTCGCCATCCGGCGACCACGCGAGCGCCGTGATCGGATCGTCCGTCGGCGCGATCCTGAACGAACCAAGCCGTGCGAGTGTGCGCGTCGAGAACAGGCCGACGGTCGAGGCGGCGATCGGCACCGCGAACCTCAACCCATCGGGCGAGAGCGCGAGCGCGGGCTCGGGTGGAGAGACTGAGTCGCAGCACGGAAGCGCGCGATCGAGGCGTGCGCTGTGCCCGAAGCCAAGGCGGCCGGTGAGGTCCCAGGCGAGCACCGCGCCGCCGACCGCGGACGTGTAGAGCGTGGTGCCGTTCGGGCTGACCTTGGCATCCTCGACGTGTCCGGCGGGACCTGGTAGCACGGTCTCTTCGGCGGCCGTTGCGGGATTCCAGACGATTACCCTCCCGTCGTCGCCCACCGTGATCGCGGTTCGGCCGTCGGGGGCGTAGACGACGCTTGCCACTTCTGCCGTATGTCCACCGGTGCCGGGTTTCGCCACGCCGGTGGCGGCGTCGACGAACGACACGGAGCCGCTCTTCGAACCGATCGCGATCCTCGCTGCCTCGGGGCCGATCGCGGCGGACGACGGGTTCGCGGGCGCCGGCGCGATCGCCACCGATCGCTCCAGACGCAGCGTCTGCGCGTCGTAGGTGTCGACGTCGTGCGCGGTCACGACCATCAGCTCGGCGCCCCCGTCGATAAGCGCCGCCGCGAGCAAGGGACCGGATCCCAGGTGCGCCGTCGGCAGCCGCCGGCCGCTCGGCATCGACCACCGGGCCAGGTAGGCGGCGGACGCCTGACCGGCCTGATTCAGGAGCCAGTAGGCGTAGTAGATGGTGCGCCCGCCCGGGCCGGTGAGGATGCTGGCGTCGGGCACGTCGGCCGTGATCTGCTTGCTGAACGGCGGCCCGATCAGCAGCCGCTGGCGCAACGCCAGGGTGTTCGCGTCACGCACGGCGAGGAACGCGCCCGCCGAGTAGACGAGCACCGAGCCGTCGCCGGAGTACGTCGGCGCCTGATCGCCGTAGAAGTCGCTCAGCTCGCGCCCCACGAGCGCACGAGTGCGGCTGTCATAGAACCGCACCTGGTCGGCGACGCTGTCCGCCACCGCCACCGTATGGCCGTTGGGTGCGATCGCGACGTTCGGCTCGGAGTTCGTCGGCATCGAGAAAGTGGCGATCACCGCGGGGCTCCGCATGAGCGTCGTGAGCAACGTCCCCTCGGTCTGCGGCGAGGTGTCGAGCGCCACGGCTTCGCGCGCGAGGAGCGCGGCCACGTCGAGCCGCGGTTCGGTCAGAGCCTCCTGGCCGAGCTGGCGGCCGAGCGCCGAGTGCTCCTCGGCGAGGGCCAGACGGGCATCGCTGTTGGCTCGCTGCTGCCCGATCACCGCCACCACGCCCGCAACCACGGCGAGGACCAGCAGCGCGCCGGCGCCGAATAAGAGCGCGCGCAGCCGGCGATTCTGCGTGCGCTGGCGGCGCACCTCGCGGTCGGATTCGGATCGGCTCGCGGCGACGAACTCGCGCTCGAGACGATCCATCTCCTCGGCGTGCTGGGCGCGGAACTCGAGCGCGGCCGCGAGCCTCGCCCCCCGATAGAGGTCGGCGGAATCGCGCCCCCGGGTATCCCACTCGCCGGCGGCGACGCGCAGATGGGCATGCAGCCGGCGCCCGACCCTATCCTCGTCGAGCCAGCCGCGGTAGCGCGGCCATTCGCGCAGGACCGCCTCGTGCGAAAGCTCCACCGCTCCGGACCCGACGGTGACCAGGCGCGCATCGGTCAGCGCCTCCAGCACCGGCCCGGCGCCTTCGATCCGGTCGATCTCGGCCAGCGGCACCTGCCGGCGCTCGGGCGCGCCGTTCCCGACGTCGGCGAGCCGAAGCAGCAGGACCCGGGCCACGCGCCGCTCGGGCTGTGACAGGCGCATGTACGCGGCCTCGGCGATCCGCGCGACGGCCCCGCGGACCCCGCCCGCGGCGCGATAGTCCTGGAGGCGCAGCACCCGCCCGCTCCGCGCCTGCCACAGCTCCAGCAGCGTCGTCGACAGCAGTGACAGTGCCCCCGGCTCCTCCGCCACCTCGTCGACCAGCGCCTCGACCAGCGCCGGCTTGACCTCGAGCCCGGCACGCAGCGCCGGCTGCTCGATCGCCTCCTTGAGCTCGTCGCGATTCAGCGGACCCACGAGCGCGTGGCTGCGACTCAGCAGGTCGGCGAACTCCGGGTACGCGCTCAACCGTCCGTAGAAGTCGGCGCGCAACGTGCACAGAACCAGCACGCGCCGCTCGTGGTCGCTCACGGCCGTCACCAGTCGGTCGAGGAACTCGGACCGCTCGGCCTCCGACTCGCACACGGTGAACAGCTCCTCGAGCTGGTCGACGGCGATGACCATCCGCGCCCCGCCGCCGACCTCGGCGAGCACGTCTCGAACGTTGGCGTCGCCGAGCGCTCGCCGCAGCTCTTCGCACGGATGTTTTCCGGGCCGCAGCAGGACCTGTGGCCAGCGCGCACTGCCCGGCAGCGAGCCCGCCCGGAGCGCCGGCACCACGCCCGCCCGCAGCAGCGAGGACTTGCCGATACCCGACGGTCCGAGGATGCCCACCAACGGCCACTCGGCCAGCCGCGCCACCAGCTCCGAGATCACCCGGTCGCGTCCGCAGAAGAACTCGGCGTCGGAGCTCTCGAACGCGGCAAGGCCCTTGAACGGGCACACAACCGGCGTCGCGGGTGCGGCCGGGGCGGACGACTCGGCCTCGGACCGCTTGACCTCAAGTCCGGGATCGTGGCGGAGGATCATGCACTCGAGCTCCCTGAGCTCGGCGCTCGGAGTCAGCCCCAGCTCGTCGCGCAGCAGCGCGCACGCATCTCGGTACGCCGCGAGCGCTTCGGCCTGGCGACCGGACCGGTACAGAGCGAGCATCAGTTGACCGCGCAACCGCTCCTGCAAAGGCGCGACCCGGATCAAACGCTCCAGCTCCGCGACCACATCGGCGGCACGACCGAGCGCGAGCTCCGCGTCGATCCGCTCCATCTCCGCCAGTAGATGGAGCTCCTCGAGGCGCCTGACCTCGGGCTGCAGCTCGTCGACTGCCGCGAGGCCGGGGAGCGGCGGGCCGCGCCAGAGGGCGAGCGCCTCGGACAACCGCGCCAACCCAGGCTCACGTTCCTCCCGCTCGAGCAGCGCGCGGCCCTCATCGATCAGACGCTCGAACACCGCCGCGTCGAGTTGCTCGGCCTCGACCGAGAGCACGTACCCGCCGCGGCGGGTCAACAGCATCTCGGCGCCGTCGTCGCGGAGCGCGCGGCGGAGCCGGGACACGGCCACGTGCACGGCGTTGGCCGAGCTGCCGGAGCGCGAGCCGTTGAAAAGCTGATCGATCAGCCGGTCGGTGCTCACGAGCTCGTTGGCGTGCACCAACAGCAGCGCCAGGAGCGCGCGCTGTCGCTCGCCGCCCAGCGCAAGCGTCTCGCCGTCCAGGGCAGCCGTCACCGGCCCGAGGATCCGGAACTGCACCGCGGTCCTCCCCAGCGAGCGCATTGCTGACGATTATCGCGCACGCGCGACGCGGACCTGACGGGGTCTGTCAGCGGCCTGTCAGAGGCTCGTAACCGGGGCTCCTGATACTGCCGGCGACCGTCCGCCCGGGCACCCTGCCCGGGCGGACGCAGCACAGAAAGGAGGTTTAGGTGCCACCAGGTGGCTGCGGCAAATGAGCCCCAGGCCCGCTGAGACCGGGGACCCCGGCGGGCAAACGGATCGGGCACGGCCGCGAGTCATCTACGGCCGCGGTGAACGAGGTACTGAGGAGCTGACTATGAGAAACGTCACGCGTAGGTGGGCCGCGGCGCTGGGCACGGTCCTGGTGGTACTGGTGGCAGCGGCTTGCGGATCGAGCTCGAGTTCTTCGGGCGGTAGCAGCGGGGGCAGCAGCAATCAGGGTTCGTCGACCTCGACGTCGACCGCCCCGACCGCCGGTCCGGGGCTGACATCCGCGACGGCTCCAAGCGGGGCGAGGCAGTCGGGCGGCACCGTCTACTACACCGAAGGCGCGGGGGCAACGCCGAACTACATCTTCCCGATGACGAGCGCCCAGGTGTGCGGGACGCAGAACATCAGCCAGTTCAACGCAATCCTGTACCGGCCGCTCTTCTGGTACGGCAACGACTACAAGCCGACGATCGACTACAGCTACTCGATCGGTCAGCAGCCGACGTTCTCGGACAACAACCAGACGGTCACGATCAAGCTGAACCCATGGAAGTGGTCAAACGGCGAGACCGTGACCTCGCGCGACGTGATGTTCTGGATCAACCTCTACAAGGCAGATCCGGGCAAGAACTACTGCGGGTACGTGCCCGGCTACTTCCCGGACAACGTGACGAGCGTGGACGCGCCGAACGCACAGACGGTCGTCCTGCATCTGAACAAGTCCTACAACCCGGAGTGGTTCACGTACAACGAGCTGTCGCAGATCTATCCGATCCCGCTCGCCTGGGACCGGACTTCGCTCTCCCAGCCGGCGCCCACGTCGGACAACGGCCACCTCCCCGACGCCACCAAGTCCGGCGCCGAGAACGTCTACAAGTTCCTCGACGCCCAATCGAAGGACCTCGGCACGTGGGCGTCATCGCCACTTTGGAGCGTCGTCGACGGGCCGTTCAAGCTGCAGAGCTTCACGACCACCGGTCAGGTGACGCTGGTGCCGAATACGGACTACTCCGGCACCCCCAAGCCGACGATCTCGAAGTTCGTCGAGCTTCCGTTCACGAGCGACGCCGCGATCTTCAACGAGATCCGGTCCGGTGGGCCGAGCGCGATCACGATCGGGAACCTGCCCTCCGCTTATGCACCGCAGACCTCCACGGTCGAGGGCGAGGGCTACGTTCTCAACCGGGCGGCGAGCTACTCGTTCAACTACTTCCCGTTCAATCTGAACAACCCGAAGGTCGGGCCGATCTTCATGCAGCTGTACTTCCGCCAGGCGTTCCAGCACCTGATCGACCAGCAGGGCTGGATCCACGCGTTCCTGCACGACACCGCGATTCCGACATACGGACCGGTTCCGGTGTCTCCGGAGAGCCCGCTCGCGAGCGTCAACGCCTCGACGAACCCGTACACGTTCTCGACCCAATCGGCAGCCACGATCCTGTCGAGCCACGGCTGGAAGGTCGCTCCGAACGGGACGACCACATGCGAGCACCCCGGAACTGCCGCCACCGAATGCGGCGCCGGCATCGCCTCCGGCGAGGGGATCTCGTTCAACATCGACTACCAGTCGGGCGTCGCCGCGATCGAGAGTGAGATGAACGACCTCGCGGCGCAGGCCAAGCGAGTGGGCATCAACATCAACCTGACCACCCACCCGTTCACGACCGTGATCGGAACCGCGATCGCTTGCCAGCCGAGCCAGGCCGACTGCGCCTGGACGGCCGAGAACTGGGGAGCCGGCTGGATCTACGCCCCGGACTTCCTCCCGACCGGTGAGTCGCTGTTCGGCAACGGCGCGGTCGCGAACTACGAAAGCTACGCCGACCCGCAGGCGAACCAGCTAATCGGGGCCACGATCACCGGCCCGGCGGCCGGCGAGGCGCAGGCGCTCAGCAATTACGCCCAGTACATCGAGCAGCAGGTTCCGGTCGTGTTCGGACCCACGTCGATCGGCTCCTATCAGGGCGACGCCGGCACGCTGGTCGCCAAGAACCTGGGCGGCTACGCGGCCAACGCGTTCGGCTACATGCTGCCGGAGGACTGGTACTTCACGAAATAGACAGCGTCCCGTTCACAACACCATCGACCTGGATCTGGCGTGACGGGATTCATCATCCGCAGGCTGGGCGAGGCGATAGTGGTGGTCCTCGGGGTCACCATTATCACCTTCGTCCTCCTGCATTTGCTGCCCGGGAGCCTCGCCCGTGACATTCTTGGCAACCGGGCGTCACCTCAGGCCATTGCGGCGTTCAACAAGGAGAACGGCCTGAACACGCCCGTGTGGAACCAGTACTGGCTGTTCCTGGACAAGCTGCTGCACGGAAACCTCGGGTACTCGTTCCAGTACAACCGGTCGGTCGACTCGCTGCTGGCGTCCGAGTTGCCCCGAGATCTCGTGCTCGGTGGTTTGTCACTGATTTTCTCGCTGGCGATCGCCATTCCGATCGGCGTCGCACAGGCGGTACGCCGGAACGGGGCGCTCGACTACGCCGGTACGGGAGTGAGTTTCGTGCTCTACTCGATGCCGCAGTACGCGATCGCGCTGCTGCTCATCCAGTTCCTCGCGATCTCGTTCCATGTGTTCCCCGCCGAGGCGCCGCAATCCGCCTCGGCCATCGGGATGCTCGAGCACCCGTCGGGACTGGTGCTGCCGGTGGCCGCCCTGACGCTGGTCACTTATGCCCTGTTCAGCCGGTACATGCGCTCCTCCGCAATCGACACTCTGGCGCAGGATTACATCCGGACCGCACGTGCGAAGGGACTGCCGGAACGCCTGGTGCTGACGCGTCACCTTCTGCGTAACTCGCTGATCGCGGTGGTGACACTCGTCGGGCTGTCGATCCCGACGATTCTCACCGGAACACTGATCATCGAGCAGGTGTTCAACTACCCGGGCGCGGGGCTCGAATACTTCAACGCGGCCTTACGGAACGACTATGAGGTGATGCTCGGAATCACCGTGCTCGTCGGCGTGGTCACCGTCCTCGGCAATCTGCTCGCCGACATCGGCTACGCGATTCTCGACCCGCGGATCAGGTACTGATCGTGGAGAGTGTCGCCCCCGCGAAGGTCGACGTCGAGGTCCAGCCCGAGGGAGGCGAGGTACAAGCCGCCGGCAGCCCGTGGCGGCTGATCGGTCGAACCTTCCTCCAGAACCGCCTCGCGATCGTCGGGGTGGTGGTCGTCGTCGTGGTCGCGCTGTTCAGCTTTGTGGGCCCGCTCCTGTACCACACCGACCAGTTCAACCCGAACCTGATCGCCACCAACATGAGCCCGTCCGGCAGCCACCCACTCGGCACCGACCAGAGCGGGTTCGACATCCTCGGCCGGCTGATGGAGGGCGGCAAGAGCTCGATCGAAGTCGGCTTGGCCGTCGGCGTCATTGCCACCGTGTTCGGGCTGATCTACGGCGCGGTGTCCGGGTTCTTCGGCGGCGCGGTGGACGCGGTGATGATGCGCGTCGTCGACATCGGGTTGGCGGTCCCCGTCGTGTTCCTGTTCATCTTCATGGCGCAGGTCTACAAGCCGACGCTCGCGCTGCTGATCGTGCTGCTGGCGGTCGTTTCGTGGCTGATCCCCGCCCGCCTGGTCCGCGGGGAGACCCTGAGCCTCAGAACCCGCGAGTACGTGCAGGCGGTGCGGGTGATGGGCGGGCGCTCGGGCCGCATCATCACCAAGCACATCATCCCCAACACGATCGGCACGATCGTGGTGACGGTGACCTTCCAGATAGCGAACGCGATCCTGATACTCGCGGTCCTGCAGTATCTCGGGTTCGGCCTGCCCGCCACGACTCCGACGTGGGGGTCGATGCTGTCGGACGGCACGACCTACCTCCAGGACGGCTACTGGTGGGAGGTGTATCCCGCGCTCGCGATCATCGTGATCACGGTCGTCGCGTTCAACTTCATCGGGGACGCGCTCCAGGACGCGTTCGACGTCCGCCTGCAGGAGCGATAGTAGCGATGGCCCGCCTGCTCGAGGTCGACGACCTCAAGACCCGCATTCGGCTGCGGAGCGGCACCGTCCACGCCGTCGACGGCCTCAGCTTCGACGTCGAGGGGGGCGAGACTTTGGGCGTCGTCGGCGAGTCCGGCTGCGGCAAGACGATGGCGGCGATGTCGATCATGCGTCTCCTGCCTCGCGGCGGGTTTATCGCCGGCGGCGAGATCCGCTTGCTCGGGCGGAACCTCGTCGCTTTGAGCGAGGAGGAGATGCGCAAGGTCCGCGGCGACGAGGTCGGGATCGTCTTCCAGGATCCGATGACGTCGCTCAACCCGACGATGACCATCGGCAGGCAGATTGCCGAGACGGTGTCGATCCACCGCGATGTGTCGAAGGACGCCGCGATGTCGCGCGCGGTCGAGACGCTGGAGTTGGTCGGAGTGCCACGGCCGCGCGAGCGGGTGCACGACTACCCGCACCAGCTGTCCGGCGGGCTGCGCCAGCGGGTCATGATCGCGATGGCGCTTGCGTGCGAGCCCAAGCTGCTGATCGCCGACGAACCCACGACCGCGCTCGACGTCACGATCCAGGCTCAGATCCTGGAGCTGCTCGACCGGCTCAAGCGCGAGCTCGGGATGGGGATCGTCCTGATCACGCACGACATGGGAGTGATCGCCGGGCGGGCCGACCGCGTCGCCGTGATGTACGCGGGGCGGAAGGTCGAGACCGCGAACACGGTGGCGTTGTTCCGCGACGTCCGCCACCCCTACACCGAGGCGCTGCTGGCGTCGATTCCCAAGCCCGACCAGGACAAGACGCAACCGCTGTATTCGATCCCCGGCATCCCGCCCGACCTGCGGCGCCCGCCGCTCGCCTGCCGGTTCGCGGCGCGATGCGCGTTCGCCACCGAGCGGTGCCGGACCGAGGACCCACCGCTCGGGGGCGAGGATCCGAACCACCCCTACGCGTGCTTTCACCCCCGGCACTCCTCCGCCAACGAGATGGGCGAGCTCGGCGCCTCGCTGCTGGCACAGGCCGAGCGCAACCAGGCGATGGTCGGGACTTACGGCAAGGAATTGGAGATTCTTGTTTCGGGGGACGATGGGCCGGCCGCGCCGCCATCGAGCGAAAGCGACGACGACGGCGGGCGCGGGGAGAACGTCCTCGAGTTCCTCGATGTGACCCGGGAGTTCGAGGTCCACGCCGGCGCGATCTTCCGCAAGCGGATCGGAACGCTCCACGCGCTGTCCGGGATCGGGCTGGCGATCAAGCGCGGCGAGACGTTTGGACTGGTCGGCGAGTCCGGCTGCGGCAAGACCACGCTCGGCCGGATCGGAGTCGCGCTCGACTCTCCGACGAGCGGGCAGGTGCTGTTCAACGGCGTCGACCTGGGGTCGGTGAAGGGTGGGGAGCTTCGCAAACTACGGCGCGACCTTCAGCTGATGTTCCAGGACCCGTATGCGTCGCTGGACCCGAGGATGCGCGTGAAGGAGATCATCTCCGAGCCGCTCGACATCGCCGGGCGAGGGACTACCGCCGAGCGCCTGAGCACCGTCCACCGGCTGCTCGACGAGGTGGGCCTGGCGCACGACGCGATCGGGCGTTACCCGCACGAATTCTCGGGCGGCCAACGCCAGCGGATCGCCCTCGCCCGGGCGCTCGCGCTGAACCCACAGCTGATCGTTGCCGACGAACCCGTCTCGGCCCTCGACGTCTCGATCCAGTCGCAGATCCTCAACCTGATGAAGCGAGTCCAGGCCAGTTACGGACTCACCTACATCGTCATATCCCACGATCTCTCGGTGGTGCGCTACATGGCTGATCGCATCGGCGTCATGTACCTCGGCAAGCTCGTCGAGGTCGGCCCAGGAAACGACATCTACGCCAACCCGGCGCATCCCTATACCGCCGGCCTGGTCGAGGCGATTCCGGTGCCGAATCCCGAGATCGCGCGCGAGCAGAGCGGCAAGGTCGCGGTGCGCGGCGAGCTCCCGTCGCCGCTGAACCCGCCGTCGGGCTGCCGCTTCCGCACCCGCTGCCCGTTCGCCAAGGAGATCTGCGCCGAGGAGGAGCCCGAGCTGCGCTCGTTCGGACCCGGTCACGTGGCCGCGTGCCACTTCCCGCTCCAGACGGCGCGTGATCAGCCGAGCTCGAGGGTCGGCCTCTCGACGCCGTCCGGCACGCGTCCCTCGTCGGACAGCTTGTCGAGATGAGCCGCGAGCGTGACCGCGGCCGCCGGGCGTAGCGGCGGAGGCACGTCGTCCCAGACGTTGTCCAGCAGGTCTTCGACACTGCGGTGTCCCTGGTCGAGTGCCGCGACGAGCCGGCGTTCTCGGTCGAGGCGATGGGATATGTACTGGTTCAGCTTCGCGTCCGGGTCGAACACCGGCGGGCCGTGTCCGGGCAGGAGCACGGTCAGCGGGCGCTCTCTCAGGCGTGCCAGGGCAGCGAGGTAGGCGGCCAGCGCGCCAGGATCGGGCGAGATGAACACGCTGCCCTCGCCGAGCACGGCGTCGCCGGTGAGCGCCGCCGTGCCGGTGACGTAGGCGAGATGATCCGGCGCGTGGCCCGGCGTCCTGACCGCCTCGAGCGGGCCGAACGTGTCGGCCTCGGCGAGTTTCACGTCGACGTCTCCTTGCGCCCCGGCGAGCGGAGCGTCCGGATATCGCGCGCGGATCGCCGGGACAGCCTCGGTGTGGTCGGCGTGGCGATGCGTGAGCGCGATGCCGCCGAGCCCGCCACGCTGTTCGAGTTCGGCGATCAGCGCGTCCAGATGGGCGTCGAGGTTCGGACCGGGGTCGACCAGCCAGGCCGGGTCCCGGCCCACGACCCACGAATTCGTCCCGCAGAGCGTGAACGGCCCCGGGTTGGCGGCGCGGATCCCGACCAGATCGTGTCCGGGGATGTCGAGGCGCGTCATCGGAGGGAGCATGACAGCGGCGCGTTCCGGTCACATTCGTCTCCGTCAGAGGGTCTAATCCATGACAGTGGCCAACGAGGGGATGTGACCCATGGATCAGCAGGAATGGCTTGCCCAGCGGTTCGAGGAGCACCGGCCCCATCTACGGGCGGTCGCCTACCGGATGCTCGGCTCCGTCAGCGAGGCCGATGACGCCGTCCAGGACGCCTGGTTCCGGCTCAGCCGTTCGGACACGAGCGAGGTACACAACCTCGGCGCCTGGCTGACGACCGTCGTCGCCCGCGTTTCGCTGAACATGCTGCGTTCGCGCAAGGCCCGTCGCGAGCAACCGCTCGACGTGCACGTCCCCGACCCGATCGTCGACTCGGCCGACGGGACCAACCCCGAGCACGAGGCGCTCCTCGCCGATTCGGTCGGCTTGGCGCTACTCGTCGTGCTCGAGACGCTTTCGCCGCCCGAGCGCCTCGCGTTCGTCCTGCACGACATGTTCGCGGTGCCGTTCGACGAGATCGCGATGATCCTCGACCGCTCGCCGGACGCGGCGCGTCAGCTCGCGAGCCGCGGGCGACGGCGCGTACGGGGTTCCGCGCCCGTTCCCGATCCCGACCTGAGCGCCCAGTGGGAGGTCGTCGAGGCCTTCCTCGCCGCCGCCCGCAACGGCGATTTCGACGGGCTCGTCGCGGTGCTCGACCCCCACGTCGTGCTCAGAGCCGACGGTGGCCTCGAGGGGATCTCCAGGCATGTCCAGGGGGCGGAGACCGTCGCCGGCCAAGCGCTCATGTGGTCGCGCGTCGATCTGACCATTCACCGCGCGCTGGTCAACGGCGCGGCCGGGATGGTTTCTCTGCGGGACGGCCAACCCTTCTCGGTCGCGGCCGTCACCGTCCGCGGCGGCAAGATCGTCGAGTTGGACATCCTCGCCGACCCCGAGCGCGTGCGCCAGCTCGATCTCGCGGTCCTCGGCGAGTAGCGCCGGCGCCCCGCGGCGATCCAGTCTTCGATGCTGACTTCGCTCACCCGTTGCCGGTCCGTTCTTTTGGCGGTTGTTTCGGTGGCAGCGCCTCGGCGTGCGCGACCGCCTGGCCCACCCATCGCTTGAGCGCCGGTCCCTTCAGTCCCTCCGGCCTGACCGTCACGAAACCGCGCATTCGGCGGCCGGTCAGGTCCATCGGGCGGGCGTGGGGTCGCCGCACGGCCGCATCCTCCTCGGCTGGGTCGAGGCGGACGATCAGCTCATCCCGATTGACGCCGCAGCACATGTGTCCGCCGAGCATGAACGTCAGGCCGCCGAACATCGCCCGCTCGGCGACATCACCTCGGTCCGACAGCAGCGTGCGGATTCGCGCCGCCAGCTTCTCGTCGTAGGCCATCGTCGGCTACTCGCGCAGGGTCCTCGGTAGACCGAACGCGGCGAACACGCCCGTGTCGGGAAACCCGGTCAGCCCCGCCACCTGCTCACCGCGCAGCGTCAGCACCATCAGCCCATATGCGTGCGCAATCGGCGCCCGCGGGTCCCTGAGATAGCAACCGAAGGCCGGCTGCCCGTTGGCGCGCGTCGGCACGAGGCGGAAGCGCTCGAGCGCGCCCGCGGCGGGAACGGTCGAAAGGAACCGGCGGATCGCCTCCGGCCCCTGATATTCCAGCGGCTCGGGCGGCATAGTCATCAACGCGTCATCGGTCAGCAGCGCGACCACGCCCGCCACATCACCCGACTCGAACGCGGTGGCGAAGCGAGCCACCAGGTCGCGCTCCTCCCGCGAATGCGGCAACGGCGCGGCCTCGAGCTCCCCGGGCCTCATCGCCTGGTCCACGGTGGTCCGTGCGCGCTGGAGCGCGCGATTGACCGACACCTCGGTGACGCCGAGCATCTCCGCCACCTCGCTCGCGTGGAACGCAAGCACGTCCCGGAGGACGAGCACGGCCCGCTGCCGCGGAGGCAGACGCTGCAACCCGACCACGAACGCCAGGCCGATCGCCTCGCGCGACGCGTACCGAGCATGCGGATCCTGCCCATGATCGGGAAGACGCTCGAGCAGCACGTCCGGGTACGGCTCGACCCAAACCGGGTCACGCAGTCGGCTGGGCTCCGGCGGGGGCCCCGGCGGCTCCGGCGGCTCGGGCAGTTCCGGCAGCCGGCGACTGCGATCTCGAAGGTGGTTCAAGCACCGGTTCGTGGCGATCCGGTAAAGCCAGGTGCGCACCGACGCCCGCCCCTCGAACCCTTCGAGGCCGCGCCAGCCGGCCAGCAACGTCTCCTGCACGAGATCCTCCGCGTCCTGCACCGACCCGACGATCCGATAACAGTGCACCTGAAGCTCCGGGCGAAACTGATCGGTCAGTTCCGCGAACGCGTCCTCGTCGCCCGCTCGCGCCCGGTCCAGAAGCCGTGCCGTGATCACCCGCCCGCCCGCGCCATCGCCCGCCGGAGTCGCTCCGCGTCATAGATCAGCTCGCCCCGGACGATCACCCCATCCTCGACCTCGAGCAACTCAGCGGACGTCATCCTCCCCACCCCGGGAGTCGCCATCTCCCAATCGATGATCGAGCAAACATGGTTCCCGTCCACGAACTGACGGCGTACCGTGAAGCTCGTCACCGCCTGGCCCGCCTCACGCGCCGTGCCGGTTCTGCCAGCCGTCGTAGTACTGCGCAACCGTCTCTGCTGTGGTCATGCGGGTTCCTCCGTCGTCGGTCGAGCCTGCGGATCCACCCAGGTAGACACCAACCGTCGGCAATACTGACCTCCGCCGAACCGAGACGGTCGAACCTGGTCAACGTCGCCGATCAGGCGGCAGACGCCGCCACGTTGATCTCGGGCGCCCCGCGTGCCGCGGGGCGATGCGCACCGAGGGTCTCTCCGCGCTCGCGCTTGAACGCCTTCGCGAGGGCGGCCTCGGTGCCGTAGCCGCTGAGATAGGCGATCTCGTGGTGGCTGAGCCGCGTTGTGGCGAGAAGCCCGGCCGCGTGGCTGAGGTGATCGTCTGGAGCGCCTGGGCGACCGGCTCGTCGACCAATTCGGTACCGGCGATCAAGCCCGACCGCTCCGCGTCTATCAGCCATGCCCGTAGCGCCTCGGCAATGAAGACCTCGGCGATCTTGGCCTGCATCACCTGCGCGCCCGGAAGACCCTCCTGCGTCTGCCTGGCCAGGGTCAACAGGACCGGCTCGAGCCACGCACTCAGGGCGAGCGCCGCAACGTCGACGAGTAGCACACGGGGAATCAGCGACCAAGCGGAGCGTGGCAGCTCCGTGCCCAGCACGAAGCCGCCGCACAGCAGCCGACGTGGCTTGGCCGCAGTGGTACGCCGAGCGCATCGTCGAGCACTTTGGCCGGCGTGGCTAGTAGGTCGCGAGACTGCGCGGATGCGGGAGGTGTACGGTGTCGCCGTGACGCAGAGAGAGGCGTCTTGCAGCTGCGGTCAACTCAGGGCGACGGTGGAGGGAGAACCGAGGCGCGTCTCGATCTGCCACTGCCTCGCCTGTCAGCGTCGCACCGGTAGCGCGTTCGGCGTTCAGTCACGCTTCGGCCGCGACCAGGTCCGCATCACGGGCACCTCGCGGGAATACACCCGCGTCTCAGATGAAGACGACGACCAGCGGACATTCCACTTCTGTGGCGAGTGCGGCGCGACCGTCTACATCGCGTTCAGCTCAGCACCGGAGATGTTCGTGATTCCCGTCGGTGCCTTCGCCGAGCCCGCGTTTCCATCACCGACCGTGTCGGTGTGGGAGGACCGCAAGCACCACTGGGTCGAACTGCCGGCAGAGCTTCAACACTTCCCGTGAAGCCTGCCGCCAGACGACTCAGCACGATCCAGGTTGCTGCTCGGACCGATCGACATAGAACTCGCAAAGCCCCCAGAAACGCGAAATCCCCCACGTTGGCGGGGGATTCGCGAATCGGGGCGCCCGGATTTGAACCGGGACCTCACCGACCCGAATGTTGGGCGAAATCTGCGGGTGCTGTGAGAGTAACCTGCAAATCGGTGGGTTCCGGTGTGAGCTCACCTCCCCTCGGATCCTCGGAAATTGCGGTGGATTCCCGGGGTTTAGGCAGGGAGATCGACTCCCTGGCAATAGCGGACACCGAATGCCGGCCTGCTGATGTGCATCGCGTCGGCGGACTCTGAAGGCCGCAGCGCCGTCGGACAACGACGCGCGTATCTCGTCGTGCACGCGCTCCAGATGCGGCGCCTGCCCATGGCCACTCGGCGACGCTCGAGAACCCGATCAGTCGCCTCAGTTGAAGCCTCGCCGTGCCATCGGCGGTCACGCCACAGCCGTCGATTGGCGGTTCCGACGAGGTCAGCAGGGGGGCGCGGACACAGCGGTGTGGGGGCTTGCCTGCGCGGGCCGGTGTCAGACAGATCCCGCGGGAACTGCCAGCGCCGGCCAGAGCATCGGACCCATGGAATCGATTTACGTCTTGCTAGAATCGTAAAGCAATGAGCAAGGTCTCCAGCAAGCACCAGGTGACTCTCCCCGTGCGCGTGCTCAAAGACGCCGGCCTCTCCGCAGGCGACGAGGTCGTGATCCGCGCAGTCGGACGCGGTCGGATCGAGGTCGAGCGTGCCGAAGACGTGATCGATCGCTACGCGGGCAGCCTTCCGGCTGGTACGTACCCGCCCGGGTACCTCGACCGACTGCGCGACGAGTGGCCCGGGTAGCGCTCGACGCAGACATCGTGATCGCCCTCCTGGACCCCGGGGACGACCAGCACGGCGCCGCAGTCACACAACTGCGACCACGATTGGCAGCCGGTGACAAGTTGCTCCTCGGCGCGACCGTCTACGCCGAGACGATCGTCCGTCCCCTGCGGCACGGGACCGACGCGACCGTCGACCAGTTCCTCGACTCGGCCGGCATCGCGGTCATCCCGATCGACCGCGCAATCGCTCGTCGAGCAGCAGCGCTTCGGGCCGAGCATCCGTCGCTGCGGCTCCCCGACGCGATGTCGCTCGCGACCGCCATCGCAACGGGCTCGACGCTCCTCACTCTGGACAAGAAGCTGCGGCGGGTCGCCCGCCGCATCGAGCCGCCGTCCCGACCCTGAGCTCCAGGCGAGATGCCGCGCCGCGCATCCTGCGCGTTGGGGGTCTGAGCGGCTCCGCCGTTCGGAGTCCTGATCTCGGAGTCCGCTGCGTCCGGTCCCTCGCGCAGTGACGACGCGGCGGTATGCGTGGATGTGTTGCCGCTGTCCGACGGGGGCAAAGGTGGTGCTAACGAGTTCAGTTACGCATCGCCGTCGTCGCGGCGGCGTAGGAGATCCCGCCGACGGCCAGCAGCGCGGTGTATGGGGTGGTGCTGTCTCCGCGCGCGAGGGTGAAGGCGGCACATCCTGTGATCGCGATGACGAGGAC
>Ga0335076_10001081_pt1 | contig 25997 bp, 30 predicted proteins | sample Lox_Sample_25_FD_206717 | JGI IMG/M metagenome (GOLD analysis project Ga0335076, IMG submission 206717) | Soil microbial communities from Loxahatchee National Wildlife Refuge, Florida, United States - Lox_Sample_2.5 | ecosystem: Environmental > Terrestrial > Soil > Wetlands | place: USA... | reverse complement strand
CGCGCGCACACCTCGGTGCCCGACAGGTCCGGCAGCATCAGATCGAGGATCATGACATCGGGCGGCGCGCGGCGCAGAGCCGTGAGCGCGTCGCTGCCCGACGCCGCCGTCTCGACCGTGTAGCCCGATTGGGCCAGGTTCACCCGCACGAGCTCGAGCAGATCCGGCTCGTCGTCGACGACCAACACGCGCGCGGTCATGTCACCGCTCTCGCGCATAGCGCGCAAGCTTCTCGGCGTGCTTCACGTTTCGCGCCTCCGCGACCAAGATGACCTCCTCGGCGACGTTGGTGGCGTGATCGCCGATGCGCTCCAGGCTCTCGGCGATGAAGATGATGTCGAGCGTCTGCGCGGCGTTGCCCGAGTCGCGCTCGATGCGGGCGATGAGCTCGCGGACCAGCGTGTCCTGCATGCGGTCGAGGCGGTCGTCCCCGTCGAGGACGGCCTGCGCGCCCACCACGTTCAGCTCCTGGAACGAATCGAGCGCGGCCGCGAGCTGGTTGGTGGCCTCGCGCTCGAGCGGCTCGAGCCGCATGGGCAGGTCCGTGCGCGGCCGCTCGGCCAGGCGCGCGCCGCTCTTCGCGATGTTCCGCGCGATGTCGCCCACGCGCTCGAGGTCGGTGGCCATGGTCTTGATGGCCACCACCTGGCGCAGGTCCTCGGCCACCGGGGACTGGAGCGCCAGCGCGCGCAGCACCGCGTCGTCGATCTCGATGTCGAGCTTGTCCAGCTCGAGGTCGTCGCGCTGCACCTCGGAGGCCAGCCGGGCGTCGCGCTCCCGCACCACGCGAAGGGCTTTCGCGAGGATCGCCTCGGCCAGCGCACCCATGCGCAGGACGAGCTCCCGCAGGCCCTCGATCGTGGCTTCGGACTTCGCCGTCATGCCCGCGGTGAGGATAGCCTCGCTTCCGCCGGACCGCGTGTCATTTCGGTGACGCCGGAACAGCGATTCCGGGAAGACGATTCGTCACGGAAACGTCACCCACGCGCCGTTCCGGCGACACTGCCGCACACGAACCTTCCGGCGAACCCACTGCCAAGCGAGGGTCGCAATGCGAAGGGGACGTCTCGTCGCTCTCTTTCTGTCCGTCGTTCTGCCGGCCGCGGTCGGGGCCGCCGCCGAAGCGGAAGTCGACGCCAAGATCGCCGCGTATCAGAAGACCAGCGGAGTCGCAGGGAATCTCTCCGCGATCGGTTCGGACACTCTGAACAACGTGATGACCATGTGGGCGGAGTCGTTCCGCAAGGTCTATCCGTCGGTGCAGGTGCAGGTCGAGGGCAAGGGCTCGTCGACCGCGCCGCCCGCGCTCATCGCCGGCACGGCGCAGCTCGGCCCGATGAGCCGGGAGATGAAGGCCGACGAGCTCGACGCATTCGAGAAGAAATTCGGCTACCCGCCCACACAATTCCGTGTCGCAATCGACGCATTGGCGGTGTACGTCCAGAAGGACAACCCGCTCGAGAAGCTGACGCTCACGCAGGTCGATTCGATCTTCTCGAAGACGCGCCGCTGCGGCAGCACGGCGGGCGCGGAGACGTGGGGCGACCTGGGCGTGAAGGGCCCGCTCGCAAGCGAGCCGATTCGCCTGTACGGCCGCAACTCGGCGTCGGGCACCTACGGCTACTTCAAGGAGATCGCGCTCTGCGGCGGCGACTACCGCGACACCGTGAAGGAGCAGCCGGGCTCCGCGGCGGTGGTGCAGGGCGTCACCGAGGACAAGCAGGGCATGGGCTACAGCGGCATCGGCTACAAGACATCGGGCGTCCGGTCGCTCGAGCTCGCGAAGGACGCGAACAGCGCGTATTCCTCGACGGAGCCGGACCAGGTGTACGCCGGCAAGTACCCGCTCGCGCGCTTCCTCTACGTGTACGTGAACCGGCCGCCGGGCAAGACGCTCGACCCGCTCACGGAGCAGTTCATCAAGTTCGCGCTCTCGCACGAGGGCCAGGAAGTGGTGAAGAAGGACGGCTACATGCCGCTCAAGGCCGCCACCGTCGACCAGGAGCTGGCGAAGCTCCGCTAGCGATGGAGCCCGCGCCCCGGTACGAGCCGCGCGACGAGCTTCTCCCCGGCGAGCCGCCTTCGGGAGTCACGTCGCGGCCGCGCCTCTGGCTCGACCGGGCGGCGGGCTGGGTCGTGCTCGGCGGCGGGATCGGCGTCGGGCTGTCGCTCATCGCGATCCTCGTCTTCCTCGTCGTCGAGACGGCGCCGCTGCTGCGCGGCGCGCGGGTGCGCGAGCGCGCGCCGGTGAACCTGGCCGGCGCGGCGCCCGCGGCGGTCGCCGCCGAGGAGCGGCTCTCGCAGCTCGCGGCGGTCAGCGCGGACGGGCACGTTCGCGTCTACGACGCCGCGACGGGCGAGGTGCGCCTCGATGCGGCGCCCGGGGCAGCGCCGCCGCTCGCGGTCGCGGGCGTGCCCGGCGAGCCGGCCTTCACGTTGATCGAGCCGGACGGCCGCGTGCTCGTGCAGCCCGTCGTGTGGACGGCGTCGTACGGCGCGGAGGGCCGCAGCGTGGTGCCTTCCGCGCCCGCGCCGCTCGAGCTCGCGCTCGAAGTGAACGGCGCCGACGTGCGTGCGCTCGCTGCGCGCAGCTCGGGCAAGCAGACGACCGCGGTCGCGGCCGTCGCCGGCGGCTCCCTCGTCGCCGTCCGGAAGAGCGTCAGCGTGAACGCCTTCAGCGGGGAGCGCGAGGAGTCGAGCGCGCGCTTCACCGCAGCCGCGCCCGAAGGCATCTCGCTCCTCGCGCTCGATCCCGACCAGCGCACCGTGTTCGCCGCGGACGGCTCGGGCGGGCTCTACGTATGGGAGCTCGGACCCGACGGATTGCGCGGGCCCGACGCCGCGAACGGCGCCTCGCCGGCCACCGCGCTCAGCCTGCTCGTCGGCGGCCGCAGCCTCGTGGTCGGCCACGCGGACGGCTCGCTGTCGGTGTGGTTCCACCTGCGCGCGGGCCGCGCGCGCACGGAGCTCGTGCGCGCGCACGCGTTCGGCTCGCAGGGCGGCGCGATCCGCGCGCTCGCGCCGTCGGGGCGCGGCCGCTCGTTCCTCGCGCTCGGCGAGGACGGCGTGCTCGGGCTGTACCACTCCACGTCGGAGCGCGTGCTGTGGCGCGGCGCGTCCGGCGTGTCGGGCCCGGCGACGCTCGCGTTCTCGTCGCGCGGCGACGGCGCGTTCGTCGCGCAGGCCAGCGCGCTGCGCGCGTTCGACGTGTCGAATTCGTACCCCGAGATCTCGCTCTCGGCCCTGTTCGCGCGCGTGTGGTACGAGGACTACCCCGAGCCCGCGTTCGTGTGGCAGTCGACGGGCGGCAGCGAAGAGTCCGAGCCGAAGCTGTCGCTCACGCCGCTCGCGTTCGGAACCCTGAAGGGCACCCTCTACGCGCTCTTCTTCGCGATCCCGCTCGGAATCTTCGGCGCGCTCTACACGTCGCAGGTCATGGACCCGCGGCTGCAGCGCTGGGTGAAGCCGGCGGTCGAGATCATGGCGTCGCTGCCCAGCGTGGTGCTCGGCTTCCTCGCCGGGCTGTGGCTCGCACCGCGCCTCGAGGGCGTCTTCCCCGGCTTCCTCGCGGCGGTCATCGTGAGCCCCCTGCTCGCGCTGCTCGCGGGCGCGGCGTACGCGGCGCTGCCGCGCCGAGTGAGTCGCCGGCTGCCCGTCGGCACGGAGGTCGCGCTGTCTGCGCTCGTGCTCCTCGCGGGCGCGTGGCTGTGCTTCCAGCTCTCGCCGTTCCTGGAGCGCACGCTGTTCCGGGGTGACTTCTCCACCTTCCTGCGCGACGTGACCGGCGCCACGTACGACCCGCGCAACGCGATCGTCGCCGGCGTGGCGATGGCCTTCGCGGTGATCCCGATCGTGTTCGCGATCGCCGAGGACTCGCTCTCGAACGTGCCGCGCTCGCTGTCGGCGGCGTCGCTCGCGCTGGGCGCGAATCGCTGGCAGACGATCGCCCGCGTGGTGCTGCCGGCCGCGAGCCCGGGCCTGTTCGCCGCCGTGATGATCGGCTTCGGCCGCGCGGTGGGCGAGACGATGATCGTGCTCATGGCGACGGGCAACACGCCGCTCATCGACCTGTCGCCGTTCGACGGCTTCCGCACGCTGTCGGCGAACATCGCCGTCGAGATCCCGGAGGCGCCGCAGGGCGCCACGCTCTACCGCGTGCTGTTCCTGTCGGCGCTGCTGCTCTTCGCCGTGACCTTCGCGGCCAACACGCTCGCGGACGTCGTGCGCGAGCGGCTGCGCCGCCGCTACGCGGGTGCGCGATGACCGGCTGGACGAGCGCTTCGCGCCGGGCGCGCTTCGGCGACGCCATGCTGTGGCTCGCGGGCGGCGCGCTCGCGATGAGCCTGCTCCTCGTGGTGGGGCTCGTCGTGCTCGTCGCGTGGAACGGGCTCGGCTACTTCTGGCAGGCGCCGGTCGCCGAGCTCGCGCTCCGCGACGGCAGTCACTTGCTCGGCGAGATCGTCGAGCGCCACGCGGACGAGCTGCGCGTGCGGCTCGGCAACCGCGACCTCGGCAGCGACGACTTCCGCTGGGTGAAGGACGCCGACGTCGCGTCCACGTCGTACCCCGACGACGCGCTCGTGCTGGAGCGCGAGCAGAACGGCCGGTTCTACGGCTTTCCCGCCGTGCTGCGGCGAGGAGACACTGTGACTCAGGAGGGCGCGCCGGCGGTGCTCGGCGCGCTCGACGGCCTGCTCGCGCAGAAGCGCGCGGAGCGCGCCGACCGGCTCGATGGGCTGCGCGCCGAGATCCGCCGCCAGAACCAGGAGCTCGAGCGGCTGCGGCTCGCGAAGCGCGACCCGTCGGAAGTGCAGGCGCGCTACGATGTCTCTGCGGCCGAGCTCGCCAAGCGCGAGGCCGAGTATCTCGCCGACGTGCTCGTGATGAAGACGTCCGACGGCCGCCAGGTCGACGTGCCCATCGCGTACGTCGTGCGCGCCGTGCGCGCGAACGCGCTCGGCGCGGGCGGCAAGCTCGCGCTCTACGCGTCGCGCATCGGCGAGTTCCTGTGGGCCGACCCGCGCGAGTCGAACACGGAAGGCGGCATCTTCCCGGCGATCTTCGGCACGGTGCTGCTCGTGCTGCTCACGAGCGTCGCGGTGTCGCCGCTCGGCGTGCTCACCGCGCTCTACCTGCGCGAGTACGCGAAGGAGGGCCTGTTCGTGCGCAGCGTGCGCATCGCGGTGAACAGCCTCGCGGGCGTGCCGTCGATCGTGTTCGGCGTGTTCGGCCTGGGCTTCTTCGTGTACGGGATCGGCGGCACGATCGACTCGATCTTCTTCGCGGACCGCCTGCCGACGCCCACGTTCGGCACGGGCGGTCTGCTGTGGGCCGCCTTGACGCTCGCGCTCCTGACCCTGCCCGTGGTGGTGGTGGCGACGGAAGAGGGCCTCGCCGCCGTGCCGCGCATCGTGCGCGAGGGCTCGCTCGCGCTCGGCGCCACCAAGGTCGAGACGCTGTTGCGCGTGGTGCTGCCGGCCGCGCTGCCCGGCGCGCTCACGGGCCTCATCCTGGCGATGGCGCGCGCGGCCGGTGAAGTCGCGCCGCTCATGATCGTCGGAATGGTGAAGCTGGCGCCGAGCCTGCCGCTGGACGGCGAGTTCCCGTTCTTCCACTTCGAACGGAAGTTCATGCACCTGGGCTTCCACATCTACGACGTCGGCTTCCAGAGCCCGAATGTCGAAGCCGTGAGGCCGCTCGTGTTCGCGACGGCGCTGCTGTTGATCCTCGTGGTTCTGTGCACCAATCTGACGGCGATCCTGATCCGCAATCACTTGCGCCGTAAGTACGCCGGGAGCGCGGTGTAGCCATGCAACCGGCACGGAGTCCCGATCTGGCCAGGCTACCCGAGTTCGAGAAACCGGCTCTGCGCGTCCAGAAGCTCTCGCTCTGGTACGGCGAGTCACAGGCGCTGCACGACATCGAGATGGAGGTGCCGCAGCGCAAGATCACCGCGCTGATCGGCCCGTCCGGCTGCGGCAAGTCGACGCTCTTGCGCTGCATCAACCGCATGAACGACCTGGTCGACGGCGTCCGCGTCGCGGGCGAGATCGTGTTCCACGACCGGAACATCTTCGCGCACGACATGGACATCTTCGCGCTGCGCAGGCGCATCGGCATGGTGTTCCAGAAGTCGAACCCCTTCCCGAAGTCGATCTACGAGAACGTCGCGTACGGCTGCCGCATCCACGGCCAGAACGGCCGCGCCCAGCTCGACGAGATCGTCGAGAAGAGCCTCGTGCGCGCGGGCTTGTTCGACGAGGTGAAGGACCGCCTGCAGTCGAGCGCGCTCGGGCTCTCGGGCGGGCAGCAGCAGCGGCTCTGCATCGCGCGCGCGATCGCGGTCGAGCCCGAGGTGATCCTGCTCGACGAGCCGTGCTCCGCGCTCGATCCGATCGCCACGCAGAAGATCGAAGAGCTGATGCAGGAGCTGAAAGAGCGCTACACGATCGTGATCGTCACGCACAACATGCAGCAAGCCGCGCGCGCGTCCGACTACACCGCGTTCATGTATCTCGGCAAGCTGATCGAGTTCGGCGAGACGGGCGAGATCTTCGTGAAGCCGCGCGTGCGCGCCACCGAGGACTACATCCGCGGCAAGTTCGGCTGAGCGCGTGGGTAGGGTGCCCACGCGCTCCTCGGACGGCCGCGTGGGTAGGGTGCCCACGCGCTCCTCGGACGGCCGCGTGGGTAGGGTGCCCACGCGCTCCTCGGACGGCCGACGACTATTTCCGCTCGCGCACCGTGAGCACGGGCGCTTCCGCCGTGCGCACGACGCGTTCGGCGACGCTGCCGAGCAACAGGTGCGACAGCCCGCGCCTGCCGTGCGTGCCCATGGCGACCAGGTCGGCGCGCTTCTCCTTCACGACTTCCAGGATCACGTGGTCGGGCGAGCCCGCGCGCGCCACGTACTCCGCCGAGAGGCCCGCGCTCTGCAGGTCGGCGAGCATGGCGTCCAAGTCCTTCGTCACCTGCTTCGAGATGCGATCGAACGTCGCCTCACCGTGCTCGGCGAGATACTGCTCGAGCTCGACGGGCACGTAATACGCGTGCACGAGCACCAGGTGCGCGGGGCCGCTTTTCTTCGCGAACCACTTGGCGAGCTCGAGCGCCTGCTTCGCGCCGGGGGAGAAGTCCATGGGTACGACGATGGTGCGGAACGCGAGCGCGCGGCCGTGGTCCTTCACGGTGAGCACCGGGCACTTTGCGTAGCGCACGGTGCGCTCGGCGACGGAGCCGAGCACCAGGTGCTTCAGGCCAGTGAGACCGCGGCTGCCCATGACGATCAGGTCCGCATGGGAGCGCTCGGCCGCGTCGGCGATCGCGAAGCCGGGCATGTCGTCGATCACCTCGACGTCGCAGGCGACGCCCGCGGCGGCGACCTTCTCCTTCACGAGCGCGAGCCGCTTCGCGGCGTTGTCGTGCAGCTCGCGCCAGAACGCCACGGGCGCGACCGCGAGCTCCGGACCCGCCGGCTGCACCGGCGGCTGCACCACGTGCAAGAGCCGGAGGCGCGCGCCGAAGCTCTTCGCGAGGCTCGTCGCGGTCTCGATCGCGCGCTCGGCGTCCTGCGAGAAGTCCGACGGCGCGAGGATCGTCTTGATCTCCATGCTCAACTCTCCTTGTCCCGCAGCTGCGCCGCGCGCGCGCGGCCGTTGCGCCGGTAGAGCGTGCGGCGGTTGATGCCGAGGATCCTGGCTGCGCGCACCTTGTTGCCCTTCACGCGCGCGAGGATCTTCTCGGTGTAGAGCGCCGTGAGCTCGTGCAAGCTGAGCTCGCGCGCCGCGGCCTCTTCGACGAGTGACTCGGCGGGCGGCAGCGCGTGCGGCGCGGCATCGCCGCTCGCGCCGCCGAAGCCGAGCTCGCTCGGGCCGATCTCGTTGCCCGTCACCATCAGCAGCGCGCGCTCGACGGCGTTCTCGAGCTCGCGCGCGTTGCCTTCCCACGGCTGGCGCTGCAGCAGCTCGAGCGCCGCGCGCGAGAAGGCCACCTTGCGCCCGCCGGCGTGGCGCTCGAGGAACGCCTGCGCGAGCAGGGGCACGTCTTCGGGCCGTTCGCGCAGCGGCGGGACGTGGATTGCGATCACGTTCAGCCGGTAGTAGAGATCGCGGCGGAACTCGCCGTTCGCGACCGCCTTGCGCAGGTCCTTGTTCGTCGCGGCGATCACGCGCGCGTCGACGCGCACGCTCTTGTTGCCGCCGACGGGCCGGATCTCGTGGTCCTGCAGCACGCGAAGGAGCTTGCTCTGCAGCGCCGCGCTCATGTCGCCGATCTCGTCGAGGAACAGCGTGCCGCCGTTCGCTTCCTCGAAGAGGCCCCGCTTCGCGGTGTGCGCGCCCGTGAACGCGCCGCGCACGTGGCCGAAGAGCTCGCTCTCGAGCAATCCCTCGGGCATGGCGGTGCAGTTGATCGGCACGAACGCCGCGCTCGCGCGCGCGCCCGTGAAGTGGATCGTGCGCGCGACCACTTCCTTGCCCGTGCCGCTCTCGCCCGTGATGAGCACGGAGGAGCGGCTCGACGAGATCTTGCGCACGAGCGCGAAGATCTCGCGCATGGCCGGGCTCGCGCCGAAGAGGTCGCCGAACGACGTCGTGCGGTCGAGCGCGCGGCGCAGGCGCCGGTTCTCCTGCTCGAGCGCGCGGTGCTCGAACGCTCGCTCGAGCGAGGCGAGCACCGCCTCGCGCTTGAACGGCTTGGTCACGTAGTCGAACGCGCCGAGCCGCATGGCCTCGACCGCCGAGTCGATGCTGCCGAAGCCCGTCATCAGCAGCACCGGCGTCTCGGGGCGCGTCTCGCGCAGCTCGGCCAAGAGCTCGAGCCCGCTCTTGCCCGGCATGCGGATGTCGGAGAGCACGGCGTCGAACTCGCCGTTGCGCGCGCAGGCGAGCGCTTCGTCGGCCGACGCGGCCGTGCGCGCCCGGATGCCCGACTCGTCGAGCAGGGAGACCAGCATCTCGCGCATCGCGGGCGCGTCGTCGACGACCAGGACCGAACGGGGATCGCTCATCGCCTCTCTCTACAGCAGGTGCCGTGCCGGCCCACGGGCCCCCGCTGGGCCCGGGGATCCTTGCGATGGAGACATTATGTCACATAGTATGGCCTGACTGCGCACGTCGCCGCTTGCGAGAGCCGTACACCCGAGCGCGGCCTGGGCACGTCGCCTGCACGCCTTTGGCGTCCATGGCTCCTTCGCGCACTGCGGCTCTCGTCGAGCGACCCGTAGCTTCGCTCATGCGCTCGAACTTCATCAGCGCGAGCCCCGACGACAGCCTGCTCGAGGCGGACCGGATCATGCGGCTCGCGCGCATCCGCCACCTGCCGATCGTGCGCAAGGGCGTGCTCGTCGGGCTCTTGTCGCACCGCGACGTGCTCGCGGCGTCCGTGGCGAAGCTGGAGAAGTGCGAGCCCTCGGACCGGCTCGAGCACCTGCGCGGCATCGCGATTCGCGAGGTGATGAGCCGGGACGTGGAGACTGCCCTCGAGTCGACGAGTCTCGCTTCCGCGGCCGTGCGCATGCTACGGCTCAAGATCGGCTGCTTGCCCGTGGTGCGCGCGAACGCCGATGGTCCGCAGCTCGTCGGTCTGTTGACCGAAAGCGATCTCCTGCGCGCGGCCTACGCGCCCGACTTCACCGGCGCGTCGGACTGATCCGCCGCCGCTGCGAAGCGCGGGAAGCGGAGCCGGAACTCGGTGCCGCGCCCGACCGCGCTGGCCAGCGAGATCGAGCCGCCGTGATCCGACACGATCCCCTTCACGACCGACAGCCCGAGGCCGCTGCCGCGCCCCGGCTCCTTCGTGCTGAAGAACGGCTCGAAGACCCGGCTCTGCGTCTCGACCGGCATGCCGCAGCCCGTGTCGGCGAGCTGGACTTCGAAGGCGTCATCGCCCGCGGGCCGCAGTCGCACGCTGAGCCGGCCACCGTCCGGCATCGCATCGACGGAGTTCAGCACCAGGTTGATGAAGACCTGTTGCAGCTTGTCGGCGTTGCCGCGGACCCGCGCCGGCCCCGGCGCGTCGAGCTCCACCTCGACCGCGTGCGCGCGCAGCTTCTCGCCGAGGAACGCGAGGGTGTCGCGCAGGATCTGCGCCAGGTCGAGCTGAGCGTCGAGCCGGTCGTCGGGCCGCGCCATGTTGAGCAGCGTGTGGATGATGTGCGAGATGCGCTCGATCTGTTCGCGGATCGTGCGCAGCTGTCGCTTGCCGCGGTCGCTCTCGACGGATGACTCCAGCAGCTCGGCGTGGCCCTGGATCACGCTCATGGGCGTGCCGATCTCGTGCGCGAGCCCGGCCACGATGGTCGCGAGCGAGGCCAGGTTCTCGGCGGCCCGCGCGCGCGCGGTCGCCTCGCGGGAAAGCGCGTGCTCGACTTCCCAGCGGCGTTCGGCTTCCAGCGAAGCGGAGGCGAGCTCCTGGTTCTGGAAGTTCAAGCGCTCCTCGCGGCGCGCGATGTACGACTCCATCGCGACGCTCATGTCGAGCATGAGCACTTTCTGCAGCGACAGGATGATGGCCTCGGCCAGCGGCAGGTCGCGCTGCCAGTGCTCGAGAATCGCGGGCACGAGCAGGCGGAAATACAGCGAATACGCTCCCAGGTAGTAGCGCGGCGCGAGCCCTACACGCACGTGTGTCGCCCCGATGGCGAGGCGCTGGCGGAAGTAGTCCATGTCGAGCGGCGGATCCATGAGAGAGAGCAGGTACTCGCGCTGCTTCACGAGCAGACGGTCTTTCACCTCGGGCTCGGCCAGGAGCGAGCGCGTGCCCTCGAAGCTCAACAGGTGGCGATAGAAGTTCGCCACGAATGCGTCCGCGTGCTTCTCGAGCAGGGGCCGCAGCAGCGCGAGGTGCTCGCGGTCTCGCGGGCCGAGCTCGAAGAACGCAAGGCGTATTTCGCGGTCCTGTGGGGTCGGCATGGCGGCACCACAATGTCTGCGCGCGGCCGGCGTGCCGTCAAGCGGCATGCGGCGAGGCGGCACGGGGCGATGCGGCACAGTGCGCGGCGGTGACTCGCGTTGCCTCGCTGTCTGCGCGCGACGTGCGGCACATCGTTTGCTCCTCGAGGTCGTCGAACCAAACGAAGGAGAACCGGTCATGGCCGAGGATACGAAGTCCGTCAAGCGTTGGAATCCGTTCAGGGACGAAGCCTTCTTTCCGGAGAGCGTGTTCGGCGACTGGGAGCTGCCCTTCGGCGGCAGGCTCGCGAAGCGTCTCGAGAGCGCCGCGCGGCGTACCGCACCGCTTTCGCCTGCGGTCGACCTCGCGGAGAACGAAGCGAGCTACATCGTGACTGCCGAGCTGCCGGGCGTTGCCAAAGACGACGTCACGGTGGAGCTGCACGAGGACGTGCTGACGATCCGCGGCGAGAAGAAGAGCGAACGCGAAGAGACGAAGAACCGCTCGCACTGGGTGGAGCGGAGCTACGGGGCGTTCTCGCGCTCCTTCACGCTGCCGCCGACCGCGCGCGCCGAAGAGATGCGCGCGAGCTTCAAGGACGGCGTGCTGCGCGTCGAGATCCCGAAGAAAGAAGAGGTCAAGCCCCGTCAGATCTCCATCAAGTGAAGCGGAGCTCTGTGCGTCGCGCGACGCGCGAGTGAGTCACTCGCGCGTCCAGCGCACGCGCATGAGTTCTCCAGCTTCGCTCCAGGGGGCGTGCAGCTCGCCTTTGAAGGCGGCGTGGAGCGCGGTGCCGATCGCGTGCGCGAGGTGCGGATCGGTGGTGGTGACCACCAGCTCCGTTCCGTCTTCGCGCATCGCCATCACGCGCTGCAGCGGGTGATCGAGCTTCTCGCGGTCTTCGACGTGGCGCACTCTTGCGGTGATCTCGGCCCGATGAGCCGCCGCGAACGCGCCGCCGATGCGCACCTCGCCGAGCGGCGCGTCGTCGCGGATCCGCAGGCAGGCCGGGCAGAGCGTCGGCCTGCCGGTCGCCGGCTTCACGTCGGGCCACGTCCAGCGGCCTTCCTTGTAGAGCGCGCCGCACTCGCTGCAGATCGTCGGCTCCGCGAGCTTGGCCTCCACGTGCTTGCGCTTCGCGCGGTACGGGTCGCCGTGTGAGTCACTCCGCGCGGGCTGCATCTTGCCGCCACGCTGGCCGGCCTTCTCCTTCTTGGGCTGCTTGCTCTTCATTGCCGTGAGCCTTCTTCCGCGCAGTGGCGACACACGGACGTGCCGGGCAGCGCGCGCAAACGCGCGATCGGAATGTCGCGGCCACAGGACTCGCAAGCGCCGAACTGGCCGCGCGCCGCGCGCGCCAGCGCGTGGCCGATCGCGCCGAGCCGGCGCGCGGCGAGCGAGGCGAGTGGCTCTTCGACGGAAAGGTCGGCGAGCTCGGCGGCGCGGTCTTTCTGGTCCGTCGTGGCGCCGCGCCGCCCCTCCGCCAGCTCGCGCCCGGAACGCTCCAGCTCGGCGAGCTGCTGGGCGATGCGCGAGCGCTCGGCGCGCAGCTCCGCGACCAGGAGCTCCAGGTCGAGGACCCGCCCCGCGGGGCGACGCCGCCAAGCCGCGGGTTCGCTGGCGAGCGCGTGCAGGGCGTCGCGCTCGGTGAAGATCCCGACGACCTTGCCCGACTCGTCGACGACGGGCAGACAGCCGATTCGGTAGCGCGCGAGCAGCGCGGCGGCCTCGCCGAGCGGCGTGTCGGGCCGGGCCGTGATCGCGCCGTAGCTCATCACGTCTCCGACGCCGAGGTCGCGCGCATCCGCGCGGTCGCTCGCGGCCGGCGGCACCGACAGGTTGACTTCGAACGGCAGCGCGGCGCGCAGGTCGTCGAGCGACACGACGCCGCAGAGCCGGCCGCGCGCGTCGAGCACGGGCAGGTGGCGGATGCCGAGGTCGATCATGAGGTCGAGCGCCTGGAGGGCGCCGAGCTCCGGCGACACGTTCGCGGGATCGGGCGTCATGAGATCGTGTACGGTGACCATCGCTACTCCTCTGCGAGAGCGCTCGTCTCGAACGGCTCGTCGGACTCGGGCTCGGGCCACACCACGAGAAGGGCGGGCAGCCCGGCGCGAGCGACGCGGTCTGCCACGCGGCCCGGGGCGCCGCCGCGCTCGGCGCCCAACACCACGAGGTGGACGCCGGCCGCGCGCGCGGCCGCGGGAATCTCGCGTGCGGGATCGCCGCGCCGCACTTCGACCTGCGCGGGGACCGTGCGGTCGACGCCGGCCGCGAGAGCGGCGAGCTGCCGCTCGGCGCGCGGGGCATCGCCAGCGTCTTCGGGCAAGACGTGCAGCAGCACGACCTCGGACCGCTCGTCGTGCGCCAGGTGGAGCCCCGCGCCCAGCCACGGCGACGCGGCGGGAAAGCTCTCCTGTGCCACCAGGATCTTCTTGAACTCGCCGGCGGGCGGCGGCTCGGTCACGAGCAGGAGCGGGCAGCCCGGCTGGTGGAGCAGCTGGCCGGCCACGCTGCCGAGCAGCGCGCGGCGCAGCCCGCGCAGGCCTGCGCCGCCGACGGCGACGAGGTCGGCGCCGAGCAGCTCGCGCTGCGCGAGCAGCTCCGTCAGCGGATCGCCGGCGACGAGGTGCGTCTCGACGTGCGCCGGCGCCGCGTCGCGCGCGAGCTGGTCGAGCTGCGCGCGAGCGCGCCCAGCGTTCTCGCCGACCTCCACGTGCACGAGGTCGATGCGCGCGCCGACTCGGCGCGCGAGCGCGAGTGCAGCGCGGAATGCCGCATCGGCCCCGGCCGAGAAGTCGGTGCCCACCAGAATCGAGCGCGGAGGCCAGGTCATGCCGGCCGTCGGTGCAATGCGCGTACCCGGCGCGCTGCATCGCCCTTGCGCGCGAGCTGTGACTCGCCGCCCCCGGTGAGACGGGATGCCACGGAGCTCTTCAGCCGAGCTCGCGCAGCGCGGCGAGCCAGGCGTCGACGGAATCGACCGTGCGAGCGCCGGTGCTGGCGAGCTCGGCGTCGAGGCCTTCGCAGGTGAGCGCGAGCACGGGCTTGCGCTCGAGCACGCGTGCGGCGACGCGCGCGAACTTCTGGGCGTTGCCGAGCTTCGAGACGGCGAGCGCGACTGCGCCCGTGGCTTCGTCCTCGGCCCAGTGCTGGAGCAGATCGTTCAGCGACACGTCCGCGCGCCGTCCGAGCGAGACGAACTGGGCGACGCCGACGCCGGCCGCGCGCAGCTGCGCGAGCAGCTCGGCCGCATCGCGGCTCGCGTCGCAGGCGATCGACACGCGCCCGGGCGCGGGAGGCGGGCCGAGGCCCGCGCAGAGCGACACGCCGGGCGCCGTGTTCGCGAGCCCGCAGCTCGCCGGGCCGAGCAGCCGCATGCCCTGCCGCCGCACCGCGATGCGGAGCTCGAAGTCGAACGCGTCGCGCTCGAGACCGGCCGGCTCGCCGCGCAGCTCGCCGAGCAGGAGCGCGTGCGCCTCCAGCTGCGCGGCCGTCGCGACGAGGCCCGGCACTTCGCCCACCGGGCCGGCGTACAGCACCAGATCGACGCGCTCCGGCAGGCGCTCGGGATCGGCGCTGAGCTCGCCGCGGAAGCCCTGCGCGCGCAGCCGCGGTGCCTGCGCGGCGAACTCGCCGGCCAGCGCCACGCTGCGCGGCGCGACGATCGCGGCGATCGAGCGCGCCTGCGCCAGGTGCTCGCGCCGCTCGCGCGCGAGCTTCGTCCGCGGCGTCTCGGCGACGGGGAAGCCCAGATGCACCACGCCGAGGTCCGAGGCGCGGTCGAGCTCGAAGCCCGCGTCCGCGAAGACGCGCAGCATGTCGCGGTTGTTCGACAGCGTGTCTGCGCGGAAGCGACTCACTCCGCGTTCTCGAGCGACCTCGGCGAGCTCCTCCAGCATGAGCGTGGCGAGGCCCCGCCCGTGGTGCTCGTCGGCGACGACGAACGCGACTTCCGCCACGCCCGGCGCGCCGTCGCCGTGGTAGCTCGCCAGCGCGATGATGCGGTCGCCGAGCTCGGCGACGAGCACCATGTCGCGGTCGAAGTTCACGCGCGTGAAGCGGTCGAGGATCCGCTGCGGCAGCTTCGCGAGCGCCGAGAAGTAGCGGAAGTGGATGGTCTCCAACGAGAGGCCGCGGTGGAACGCGACCAGCCGCTCCGCGTCGTCGGGGCGCGCCGTCCGCACGCGCGCGCTGCCGCCGTCGGCGAGCACGACGTCGCGCGCCGCGAACGGCTCGTGCGCCACGTCAGGGCCGGCGGGAACGCGGCAGCCGGCCGCTCTCGACCATGAGCTCCTCGAGCCGGCGGAGCAGGCCGGTCATCTCCTCGCGCAGCCGCACGATCACCGCGACACCGGGCAGGTTCACGTCCAGATCGCGCACGAGGTTCTGCGCGACGCGCGCGCGCTCGAGCATGAGCTCCGAGAACTCCGCGGCCGATTCCGAAGGCGCGTCTCGCGTCACGATCTCCTCGCGTTCGAGCGAGACGAGGAAGCCCTCGTCGATCTCTAGCAGCTCGATCACCTGCTTGCGCGTGTAGAAGCTCACGACTCACCCCGCAGGCGCGCGCGAACGTCGCGGCCCTGATAGAGCGGCTCGAGCTCCTTGGCGATGGCGTCGAGCCGCGGGTCCGAGGGATCGGGCAGCTCGGCCACGAGCCGCACGTACATGTCGCCGCGCTCGGCCGCGCCGAGCTTCGCCGCGCCCTTGCCGCGCAGGCGCAGCACCCGGCCGCTCGCGGAGTGTGCCGGAATCTTCATCGTCACGGGACCGTCCGGGGTCGGCACCTCGACCGACGCACCGTGTACGAGCTCGGGGATCGTCACGGGCAGGTCCAGGTGCAGGTCGCTGCCCTCGCGCCGGTAGAACGCGTGCGGCCGGACTTTCAACGTGAGGAAGAGGTCGCCTGCGGGGCCGCCCTCGGCGCCCGCGTCGCCCTGGCCTGCGAGGCGGATCTTCGTGCCCGTGTCGGACCCTGGCGGGACCTTGATGCGCAAGGTGCCGCGCCCGCCCACCTGCACGCGCACCTCGCCGCCGCGCACGGCGTCGACGAAGTCGACCTCGATCTCGCCTTCGGCGTCGTGGCCGCGCGCGGGCCCGCGCGGCCGGCCGGCACGGCCGCCGAAGATCCCGCCGAGCAGGTCCTCGAGGTCGATGTCGGCGCCGCCGCTGAACGTCTCGTACGACGGACTGCGCCGTGCGCCCTGCGACCAGCGCGCGTACTCGCGCGCGTGCGCGGGGTCGAAGCCTTCCGCCAGGCCCGCCGTGCCGAACTCGTCGTAGCGCGCGCGCTTGTCCTTGTCGGAGAGCACCTCGTACGCGAACGAGATCTCCTTGAAGCGCTCCTCGGCCTTCCGATCGCCCGGGTTCACGTCGGGGTGGTGCTTGCGCGCGAGCTTGCGATACGCCTTGCGTATCTCCTCGGCGCTGGCGGTGCGCGCCACGCCCAGGGTCGCGTATAGATCGGTGTCGGCCATCGGCTCCACAATAGCGGAGCCCGACGGCAGATGACGGGCGGGTGACTCCGCGCGGAATGCGTATGATCCCGGCACACGGAGGCAAACGCGCGTGAAGCGGATCCTCGTCGCCACGGACTTCTCGCCCCACGCCGAGCGCGCGCTCGAGTGGGCGGCCGCGCTCGCGCGCAGGTTCGGGGCCGAGCTCGAGCTCGCGACCTCGGTGTTCGTGGTGCCGTTCGCATCCGTGCCGGGCGGCTACGCCGCCCAGCCCGACAACCTGCGTGGCGCGCGCGCCGCGACCGAGCGCCGGCTCGAGGAGCTCGCAGCCGAGCTCGCGGGCTCGGGCGTGCGCGCGCACTACACCGTGCTGCACGAGGACCCGTCGAGCGGCATCTGCGCGCTGGCCCGCGAGAAGGGCGCCGAGCTCGTCGCGCTGGGCACGCGGGGGCGGGCGGGCCTGGCACACGTCCTGCTCGGCAGCGTGGCCGAGCGCGTCGCCCGACTCGCGCACTGCCCCGTGCTCACCGTACACGCAGAAGTGTCGGCGCCGAGGCCGCTGCGCAAGCTGCTCGTGCCGTCCGATTTCTCGGATCCCGCCGCCGCGGCGCTCCAGCTCGCGAGCTGGTTCGTCGAGCCGGGCGGGTCGGTCGTGGTGCTGCACGCGATCCAGCCCGTCCTCGCTCCGGGCGAACCCTCGGCGCCGCTGCCGGACCCGCGCTCCGAGGCCTGGGCGCGCGCCGAGTTCGAGAAGCAGCGCGCGCTGTGCCCCGGTGCAACGCTCGAGTTCGACCTGCGCTACTCGCTCGCCGACCCGGGCATCCTGGCGGCAGCGACCGAGCACGCGGTCGACGCCATCGTGATGGGCACGCGCGGCCGTACCGGCCTCGCGCACGTGCTGCTCGGCAGCGTCGCCGAGCGCGTGATCCGGCGCGCTGCGCTGCCCGTGATCACGACGCGGCCGCGCTAGTCGGAGACGAGCGGCACGAACATGACGGGGCCGAGGTCGCGCGTGTCGAGCTCGCCGTCCGCGCGCCGTTCGATGCGCAACAGCGTCTGTCCGCCGCCGCTCGCGCGCACGGGCACGACGAGCCGGCCGCCCGGCGCGAGCTGCTCGAGCAGCGCCGGCGGCACGCGCGGCGCGGCCGCGGACACGAGCACCGCGTCGAACGGCGCGCGCTCGGGCCAGCCGCGCGCGCCGTCGCCGCACACGAGCTCGACGTTCGCGACGCCCAGACGCGCGAGGCGCTGCACCGCCTGCTCGGCGAGCTCCGGATCGCGCTCGATTGCGAACACTTCGCGCACCAGCCGTGCGAGCAAAGCGGCCGCGTAGCCGGAGCCCGCGCCGACTTCGAGCGCGCGGTCTTGCGGCCGCGTGTCGAGCGCTTCCAGCATGAGCGCCACGACGAACGGCTGCGAGATCGTCTGGCCGCGCGCCGTCGGCAGCGCGCGGTCTTCGTACGCGAGATCGAGCTGCTCCTCCGACACGAATTCGTGTCGGGGCGCGTCGCGCATCGCGGCGAGCACGCGCGCGTCGCGGATGCCACGCGCCTCGAGCTGATGCGTCACCATCTGTCTGCGTCTGTCCGCGAAATCGCGCGTCTTCACCTCGCTGCGCTAGAGAATCGCGACGGGCGCGATACCTTCGCGCGAATTTGACGATGCGCCGCTCGCCGCTGCTCCTGCTGCCGCTCGTCCTGCTCGGACTGTCGGGCTGCGTCCTCGTCGACTTCTCCGAAGGCCAGATCGTCGCCGTCGATCACATTCCCGACATCGTGCCAGGCAAGACGACGAAGAAGGAAGTGCTCGACTGGTTCGGCGCGCCGCAGGGACTCGCGGACGCGTCGTTCTTCGAGAACTACCTGGTCGACCAGGAGCTCGCGCCCGGTCCCGTCGTGACCCTGCCGTTCGCCGACGTGCTCGTGTACCGCTTCACGAAGGGCACCGTGCGCGGGCTCATCACGATCGTCTGGAACTACGGCCGGTTCGACATCAAGAGCGACACGCTCACCGTGTTCTTCGACGACAAGGACGTGGTGCTCTACTACGGCTACCGGAAGGGCACCGATGACCTGTTCTAGGGCGGCGCTCCGGCTCGCAGCCGTCCTCGCGTGCGCATGGCTCGCGACGGGCTGCATCCTGGTGCGCACCTATCTGGGGAACGAACTGCCGCCGGCGGCGGACGGCGGCATCGTTCTCGGCAAGACGACGAAGGCCGACGTACTGCGCGACCTCGGTCCACCGGACCGGCTGGTGAGGCAGTACGACGGCGACGTGTTCGTCTACGCGTACATCCGCCGCAACGAGAGCACGCTCGAGCTGGAGGAGCCGGTCTTCACGCATGCGACGCTCTTCGAATACACCCGGGTGACCGAGAGGAGCGATCGCATGGTCGTGCTTTTCGACCGCGGCGGGATCGTGACCGGAGTGGGCTTCCGCCGCGGGACCGAACAGCTCGAGCCGTTCTAGCCGTGAACTAGTTCGCGGGCTTGGCTGCAGGCGCGGGCGCTGCCGTCGAGCTCTTCTTGTGGTGCCCGCCCATGTGGGACATGCACTTGTTGGTCGTGCAGTCCTCATGGTCTTTGCAGTACGCCTCCATCTCCGCATGCGTCTTCATGGCCTTCATGGCCTTGATGTGAGCAGCACACGGTGACGGCGCCTTCGTCGCCGACGTGGCGGCGAACGCACCGGTGGTGATTCCACTCCCCAGAACGAACGAAGCGATGACGAGAGCAGTCCGGACGGACTTCATTGGGTGACCTCCGGCGCGAGACGATGGCACAGGAAATTGGATCCGCCCGTCTTACGTGAGATTCTTCTCACCGTAGGAAAGCGGTGCGGCGGCCGCCGGGTCGGGGTACCGTTGCCGCCGGGATGCCGATCATCCCGAGGAGGCACGATGAAGGTCAGGAGAGTCCTTGCGCTCGCGCTCGTGGCAGGGCTGTGCGCATGCGCGACGAGCGGCGACATCGACAAGCTCAACACGAGAATCGACGAGCTGTCGAAGCGTCTGGACGAGCGCACCGCCGCCGCCGAGCAGCGCGCCGCCGCCGCCGAGCAGAAGGCGGAGATGGCCGCGAGCCAGGCGCAGGCCGCTGCCGGCCAGGCGGACGCCGCCGCGCGGAAGAGCGAGGCGATCTTCAACAAGTCCGTGTCGAAGGGCGGAGTGCACTAGGGGAGGGGCCAGACTCGCCCGATCCGCACCGGCACGCCGCGCGCCTCGGCGACGACGCGGCGCACCTGCTCTTCGTGCACCGATTTCCCGTCGACGAGCCCCAGCTGCTCGTATGCGATGAGCTTCGCGAGCAGCGCGGGCGCGGGATCGAAGTCCTTGTCGTAGCGGTCGCTGTGCACTTCCAGGTAGAGGTCGCTGCCGCGCCGGCCGAGCTTCACGCGCTGGTAGACGATGCGCACCGGCGTGCCGACGGGGATCCGCTCGAAGAGCGGGCGCATGTCGCTGTTGTACAGGCGTACACATCCATGTGTAGCCTCGCGGCCGATCGACCACAGGTTGTTCGTGCCGTGGATGCCGTACGTCGAGTTCCCCAGCGTCAGCCAGCGGTCGCCGAGCGGGTTGTCCGGTCCCGCGGGCACCACGGCCGGCAGCGACGGGTTCTCGGCGCGGATCGAGTCCGGCACGGTCCAGATCGGGTCGATGCGCTTGCGGCCCACCTTGAACGAGCCGATCGGCGTCGGGTCGCCGATGTCGCCCACGGCGACGGCGAGCACGGTCGGCGCCTCGGTGTCGCGCGTGTAGTCATAGAGCCGCATCTCGGGGATGTTGATCACGAGCCCCGTGTGCGGCGCATCGGGCAGCACGTACTCGGTCGGCAGCTGCACGCGCGTGTTCGCGGGCGGGATCCACGTGTCGACGCCCGGATTCAGCGCCTGGAGCGCGATGATCCCGACGCTCGCGCGCGCGGCGACGTCGAGCAGCGTGTCGTTCGGATGGGTGTACTCGTACGACTCGGCGCCGAGCACCGGGGGCAGGAGCTCCCCCGGCTGCGGTGCCCGCTTGGCGCCCATGAGCGCCAGGAGCGCGGCGGCGACTGCCGAGATTACGACGCTTCGCTGCTCACGCAGCGAGCGCTTCCTCGGTGAGCCGCTGGATGCGGCCGCTGCGCAACATCTGGGCCAGAGTGGCGGCCGCCTCGTCATCGGTCTCCGCAACCTGCTGGATCACTTCGAGAAGCTCCATCAGGGTGATCGGTCGAGACTTGGTCTTTTCGTCCACGATTGGCCTCCTACCGCCTCGTTGCTTGGACGCTCGAGGCGCTCGACCGTTACGGTCTGCACGAATCGCGCCAGGTCAAGTCTCGGCGGCTTTTCGCCCCGCTGGCTCGCTTGCGTCGGCTTCGCTCGGGCCCAGGCCGTCGGGCGACTCGGGGTCCAGCCGGCGGGTGAACTCGGCCACGCGCTGGAGCACGCGCGCCAGGTCGAGGTCGTAGCAGTAGAAGCCGTCGCCCGCCGCGCAATAGCCTTTTCCGACGCGCCGGATGAGGGTCGTCATCTCCGCTGCATCGGCGCGTGACCTGCCGCGCTCAACGCTGCGTCGCCCCGAGCCGGCCGCGGAGCGGACGCGCGGGACGCCGCGCGACCTTCTCGCCACGTCAGCTCGGCCGGCCGGCGCGCTCCGGGGTCGAGTCGTCGTCGAGAGCCGCGCGCAGCGCCGGAGCTTCCAGGTCGTCGAGCCCGCCGTTGCGCACCTCGAGGACCACCCAGCCGAGCAGGCTCGCTGCCAGCACCAGAGTCGCGGGGATCGTGATCCACAGAAAGCTCACTCCGCCCTCCCGAAACGCTGCAGGCGCAGCGCGTTCAGAGTCACGAGCAGCGACGACGCGCTCATCGCCAGCGCCGCAGAGAACGGGCCGAGCACGCCGGCGATGGCGAGCGGCACGGCGACCGCGTTGTAGGCGAGCGCCAGCGCGAGGTTCTCGCGGATGCGCCGCATGGCGGCGCGCGCCAGCTCGACCGCGCGCGGCAGCGACGCGAGCCGCGCGTCGTGACTCACCACGTCGGCGGCCAGCAGCGTGACGTCCGAGCCGGCGGCGAACGCGAAGCCGAGGTCGGCGGCCGCGAGCGCGGCGGCGTCGTTGATGCCGTCGCCGGCGAACAGCACGCGCTCGCCGCCCGCGCGCTCGGCCAGCACGCGCTCGAGCTTGCCCTCGGGCGTCACCCCGCTCGCGGCCTCCGCGATGCCCGTGGCCGCCGCCGCCGCGCGAACGGGCGCGTCGCGGTCGCCGGACACGAGCGCGGGCCGCAGGCCGAGAGCCTCGAGCCGGCGCACCGCGCGGTCGGCGTCAGGCCGCGGCGGATCGAGCAGCGCGAGCGCACCGAGCGCCGTGCCGCCGTCGGCCACGAACGCGAGCGTGCGCCCGAGCGCGAGCTCGCACTCGGCCGCGGCGGCCAGCTCCCCCAGCGGCGCGCCCGCCTCGCGCAGCAGCGCCTCGGAGCCGCAGCGCGCGGCACCCGCCTCGACGCCGAGCCCGGGCCGTTCGCGGCGCTCCGCTCGAGGCTCCTCGAGCTTGCAGCCCCGTCGCGCAGCCTCGGCGCGGATCGCCGCAGCGACCGGATGGGCCGACGCGCCGACGGTCGCAGCGGCGAACGCCACGAGTGCGTCGGCGTCGACGCCCTGCGCGCAGAGCACGCGGGTCACGGCGAGCCGGCCGGTCGAGAGCGTGCCGGTCTTGTCGAGGAGCGCGCGCGACACGCGGGCGGCGCGCTCGAGCGCGGCGCCGCTCTTGAACCACAGCCCGAGCTCGGCCGCGCGGCCCAGCGCTGCGCTCACCGCCGCGGGCGTGGCGAGGCCGAGCGCGCACGGGCAGGCGACGATGAGGACGGCCGCCGCGCGGAGCGCCGCGTCGAGCGGTGGCAAACCGGCCAGCGCGCAGCCGATGCCGGTCGCCGCGGCGACGGCGAGCACCGCCGGCGCGAACCCGGCGGCGGCGCGATCCGCGACGCGCTGCAGGCGCGGGCGCTCCGCCTGCGCGCGCTCGAGCAGGCCGACCAGGCGCGCAACGGTGCCGGCGCGCGCCGAATGCGTCACCTCGACGTCGACGTCGCCCGACGCGTTCACGGTGCCGGCGCACACGGCCTCGCCGCGGGCGCGAGTCACTGGAACCGACTCACCGGAGAGCAGTGACTCGTCCACGTCGGCGCCGCCCGACACGAGCACGCCGTCGGCCGGGAACGCCTGCCCGCGCGCGACCGCGACCCGGTCGCCGGGCACGAGCGCGTCCGCGGGCACGGTCTCGAGCCCGGCCGCCGCCCGGCGCTGCGCCGTCCGGGGCGCGCGCGCCGCGAGCGCCTCGACCGCCGACGAGGCGCGCGCGCGCGCGGCGCGCTCGAGCGCGCGGCCGAGCAGCATGAGGAAGACGATCGTCGCGGCCGAGTCGGTAAACAGGTCGCGCGCCTCGCCGAGCGTCCCCACGGCGCTGGCCAGGAATGCAGTCGTCGCGCCCACGACGATGGGGACGTCGAGCGTCAACTCGCGCCGGCGCAGACCGGCGAGTGCGCCGCGCCAGAACGGCGCCGCGCAATAGCTGAGCGCAGGCAGCGAGAGCGCCAGCGCAAGCCAGCGAAGGCCGCGCCGCAGCCCCGGCTCGATGTCCGAGAGCGCGCCGAAGTAGAGCGCGAACGAGACGACCATCAGGTTCCCGGCGAGGAACGCCGCGACGAGCACGCGCACGAGCGCCGCGCGCGCTTCGAGATCGGGCGGACGCTCCAGCGCGTCCGGCGCGAAGTGCGCCGCGCGATAGCCCAGCGCCTCGACGCGCGCGGCGAGCGACGCGGCGTCCGTGGCGCGCGCATCGAAGCGCACGAGCGCACGCTGGGTCGCGAAGCTCACCGTCGCGTCGCGCACGCCGGGAGCCGCGCGCAGCTCGCGCTCGACGCGCTGCGCGCAAGCGGCGCAGCGCAGGCCGCCCACTGCGATCGAGACTTCGGCGGACGCGGCGCTCACGGCGGCAGCTCCAGCGCGTACGTGCGCTCGACCCACGCGTCGGCCCCGCCCGCGCGCGCCACGAGCAGCCAGCGGCCGGCGAGCGGCAGCGGCACGTCCGCGACCCAGCGCGCGCCGTCGGGCGCGAGCGCGAGGTCGGCGTCCAGGTCCGAGCGCTCGGGCCGCTCGCGGCGCAGCCGCACGTCGAGGTCGTGCGGCAGCGGCTCGCCGGAGCTGCGCGGCGCCAGCTCGACGCGCACGCCGTCCGCGCTGCGCGCCGCGCGCAGCTCGAGCGTCCAGCCGCGCCGGCGCCCCGCCTCGCGCGCGGCGAGCTCCGCGTTGTAGCCCGCGCCCGCGTTCCAGGCGCCGTCGCCGATCAGCTCCTTCGGGTGGCGCGCAGCCGCCCAGTAGAACGCCAGCGACGCGCCCATGCCGCTCGCGAGGAGCAGCGCGAGTCCGAGCGGCCAGAGGCGCCCGTCAGTGCGCAGCGACATTGCGTTGCTCCCCGTCGCGCTTCTCGCCCCGCGACTCGAAGATGAAGGTGGTGGGCCGGCGCAGGATCCGCGCGCCGCTCGCGACGTCGGTGAAGGCGAACGCGATCGGCACCGGCGCGGCGCTCGCGTCGGACCACGGTGCCGCGACGAACACGCGCACCTCGCGGCTCGCGATCGGCTCGAGCTCGATGGGGTTCACGCCGGTGACCAGGTCCCAGCCCGCCGGCGCTTCGAGCGACAGCGCGAGACGGTGCGGGGCGCGGTCGCGGTTCTCGACGCGCAGCGTGAACGCGTTGCCGGGCCGCCCGTCCGCGAGCGTCGCGAACAAGCTCGCCCCGTTGTGCGCCACGAACGCCTCGAAGGGATTGCGCGCGTGGAGCGCCGCGGCGAAGCCGCCCGCCACCGCCGCGAGCAGCGCGCCGTACACGACCACGCGGGGGCGCAAGAGCCGTGCGTGGGCGCGCGGCGCGGGGCCGGCGACGGCGCGGTAGCCGATCAGTCGCGGGGCGCGGCCGAGCTTCGCCATCACGCCGTCGCAAGCGTCGATGCACTGCGTGCACGCGATGCACTCGAGCTGCAGGCCCTCCCGGATGTCGATGCCCGTCGGACACACGGCCACGCACAGGCCGCAGTCGACGCAGTCGCCTTGCGCGCGGCCGCGCTTGCCGCGCGGCTCGCCGCGCTCGGCGTCGTAGGCGACGACGAGCGTGTCGGCGTCGAAGAGCACGCCCTGGAAGCGCGCGTAGGGGCACAGGTACTTGCAGAACGTCTGGCGCACGATGCCGAAGTCGAGATAGGCGAGCGAAGACGCCGCGACCAGGAAGCCGAGCCTCGTGCTCGACACAGATCCGTGTAGGATCTGCGAGCCCAGCTCGCGGGGCGAGCAGAAGTAGGCCACCAGGTGGAAGCCGATCGCGAGCGAAAGGAGCGCCCAGGCGGCGTGCGTGGCCGCCACGCGGCTCGGCGCGACGCGCGCCGGCGCGCGCGCGCCTCGCCAGCCCTGCAGCCGCCGGGCCACTCCCGCGAACAAGTCCGAGAACACCGTCTGCGGACAGCCCCAGCCGCACCACAGCCGGCCCGCGAGCGCCGTGAAGAAGAAGAGCGCGAGCGCCAGGCCGATCACGATGAGCCACAGGAACAAGAGCTCGTCGGGAAAGATCACGAGCCCGACCACGTGGAAGCGGCGGTGCGGCAGGTCGAGGCGCAGGAGCGGCTCGCCGCCGAGCTCGAGCCAGGGCGCGAGGAACAGGATCGTCACGAGCACGACCTCGGCGCGGGTGCGCAAGGTGCGGAAGAAGCCGCGGACGGGGCGCGCGTCGAGCAACTCCGGCTCCTACTGTGGCGGCGGTTTCGGCGGCACGTAGTCGGGCGCGCCGAAGCCGGGCTCGCGCGTCTTGGGCAGGGTGTCGATGTACGCGAGCACCTTCCAGATGCGCTCGGTGCCGAGCTGCGGACCCCACGCCGGCATGCCGCCGGGCCGGCCCTCGTTCACGGTCTTGAAGCGGTCCGCGTCGGTCCCGCCGTACTTCCAGTACGGGTCGACGAGCGAAGGCCCCACGAGGCCGTGCGCGTCGGGGCCGTGACACGCCGAGCAGATCGTGGCGAACGTCTGCGCGCCGTCCGCGATCGCGGCGGGGTCGCCGGCGTACGGGTTTGCGGCGGCCGCGGGCGCGGCGGCCTTTGCCGTTGCGCGCGCGGCCGCGATCTCCTCGTCGTACGCGCCGCGCGCGGTCCACGTCGACAGCCCGAGGTACCACACGATGTAGCAGGCGCCGAAGATCCACGTGAACACCCACGCCGCGTTGAACCAGAGCGGCACGGGGTGATCGTCTTCGGCGATGCCGTCGCGCGCGGTGTCTGCACCGCGCAGCGGCCGTTCGGGAATCTCGAAGCGCGGGTCGGAGTCGGTCATTGCGCCGCTCCTTCCACCGCCAGGGTCTGCACGGGCTCGGCTTTCAGTGCGCGGCCCAGTGTCTCGAGGTACGCGATCAACGCGATGGTCTCGCATTGCTCCTGCGCGGGCGTGAGCGCGACGCCGCCTGCGCGCAGCGCTTCGGCGAGCGATGCCGACTGCGCGCGGGCAGCCTGTTCCGCGCCCGCGATCTCGGCGTCCGTGTACGGATGGCCGAGCTCGCGCAGCACCTCGAGCTTGCGCTGCACGAGCGACAGGTCGAGCTGCTGCTCGGCGAGAAACGCGAACGCGGGCATGTTCGAGCG
>Ga0335076_10001080_pt1 | contig 25999 bp, 27 predicted proteins | sample Lox_Sample_25_FD_206717 | JGI IMG/M metagenome (GOLD analysis project Ga0335076, IMG submission 206717) | Soil microbial communities from Loxahatchee National Wildlife Refuge, Florida, United States - Lox_Sample_2.5 | ecosystem: Environmental > Terrestrial > Soil > Wetlands | place: USA... | reverse complement strand
CCCGTCGCGACCGCGGCGCCGATCCGTTCGGCTTCCTTCTCGACCTCGAGCCCGGCGTCGGCAACGGCTTGCCGCGCCGCGGCGAGGATCAGGTGCGTGAAGCGATCCATCCGCCGCGCAGCCTTGCGGTCGATCCATTCCGTCGGTTCGAAGTCCTTCACCTCGCAGGCGAAGTGCACGGGGTAGTTGCTGTGGTCGAAGGCCGTGATCTCGCCGGCGCCGGATTCGCCCGCGAGCAGGCTCGACCAGGTCGACTCGACGTCGAGTCCCAGTGGGGTCACCGCGCCCAGCCCGGTGACGACGACGCGTCTGCGTCCGTTGAGAGAACCGTTCGCTGTAGTCACTACATCCCGAGTCCGCCGTCGACGAGCAGCACGTCCCCTGTGATGAACGATGCCTCGTCGGAGCAGAGGAAGCGTACCGCGCCCGCGACGTCGTCCGGCTCCCCGAGCCGCCCGAGCGGCGTGTTGCCGAGCATCGCGGACGTCGCGTCCTCCGGCAGAACGTCGGTGAGCTGTGTGCGGACGTAGCCCGGCGCGACGACGTTGGCCCGGACGCCGCGGCTGCCCAGCTCGCGCGCGAGCGACTTCGTAAAGCCGATGATCCCGGCCTTCGACGCCGCATAGTTCGTCTGGCCCCAGTTGCCGTGGACGCCGACGATCGAGGAGACGTTGACGATCGCGCCGGCCCGCTTCTTCATCATCGGCCGGCAGACCGCGCGGCATGTGTAGAAGACGGACGAGAGGTTCGTCTCGATCACGGCGCGCCAGTCGTCGTCGGGCATCCGCGCGAGGAGGCCGTCGCGCGTGAGGCCGGCGTTGTTGACGAGGATGTCGAGGTCGCCGGCTTCCGCGACGAGGCTCGCGGCCTCGCCGGGGCTCGAGACGTCCGCCTGGACGGCGTGGCCTCCGATCTCACCGGCGAGCGCCTCCGCGTCCTCGGCTCCGGTCCGGTAGCCGATCACGACCTCCGCGCCGGCAGCGGCGAGCTCCTCCGCAATCGCCCGCCCGATTCCCTTCGATGCGCCCGTCACGAGGGCGCGCTTGCCCTCGAGGCTCGCGAAGGTCACCAGCGGCCTCTAGTTCTCGGCGAGCAGCTCGGGAAGCCGCTCGAGGGCCTCGATGCTGTTCACCGAGACGGCCTTGACGCTGCGATCGATCCGCTTGACGAGCCCGGAGAGCACGTTGCCCGGTCCGACCTCGACGAAGGTGCGGACGCCGTCGCGCATCAGCTCGGTGGCCGACTGCGTAAAGCGCACCGGCGCGGTGAGCTGGTCGACGAGAAGCGGGCCGATGCGGTGCGCCGACTCGACGCGGGCAGTCACCGTCGACATGAACGGGGCGGCCGGCTCCTGGAAGCGGACCTTTTCGATCGCGGGCCGCAGCCGGTCGGCGGCGCGTGCGACGAGCGGCGAGTGGAAGGCGCCCGAGACCTTGAGCTTCACCGCCCGGCGGGCACCCTCGCTCTGCGCCTGCTCGATGCACTCCTCGACGGCGAGGTGCTCGCCGGAGACGACGATCTGCCCAGGGCAGTTGTAGTTCGCCGGCCACACCCCGAGGATCCTGCGGCAGAGGCCTTCGACCACCTCGTCGGCCAGGCCGAGGATGGCGGCCATCGAGCCGGGATTGCGGGCGGCTGCGTCGGCCATCGCGAGACCGCGCTCGCGCACGAGCGCGATCGCCTCCTCGAGGGTCATCGCTTCGGCGGCAGCAAGCGCGGCGAACTCCCCGACCGAGTGGCCGATGACGAAGTCGGCCTGCACGCCTCGCTCGCGCAGCGCGGCGAGCACCGCGAGCGAAGTCGCGACGAGGGCCGGTTGCTGGACCGCGGTGTCGAGCAGCTCCTCGGCGTCGGAGTGGAAGCACAGGCGCTCGAGATCGAGGCCGCTGGCCTCGCTCCCGCGCCGGAACACCTCCATCGCGGCCGGGACGGCTGCGGCAAAGTCACGGCCCATGCCGGCCTCGAACGAGCCCTGACCCGGGAAGCAGAACGCGACCTTGCTCATGTCTTGGCTCCCATCGTCCAGCGCATCAGCGCGCTACCCCACGTGAGCCCGGCGCCCATTCCCGTCATGAGTACGAGGCTTCCCCGCCGAAGTCTTCCATCCTCCTGGGCATCTGCGAGCGCAAGCGGAATCGAGCCGGAGGACGTGTTGCCATAGCGGTCGACATTGATCACCACCCGTTCGGACGGAATCCCGAGCTTCTTGGTTGCGTGATCGATGATGCGAACGTTGGCCTGGTGGGGAACGTAGACGTCGACGTCCTCGATGCTCGATCCACACTGCTCGAGCACGGCCTCGGCCGACTGGACCAGCACACGCGTCGCGAACTTGAACACCTCGCGTCCGTTCATCTTCACGAACGTGTCGGGATCCTCGAAGCGGCGCGAGCCGCTGCCCGGCAGCCAGAGATGCTCGCCGCCCCCGCCGTCGGCTCCGAGCTCGAAGGCGAGGAAGCCCGCCTCGGCCCCCGGCTCGAGCACGACTGCCCCGGCGCCGTCGCCGAAGAGCACCACGGTCGAGCGGTCGCTCCAGTCGAGGATGCGGGAGAGCACGTCGCCGCCCACCACGAGCGCGCGCTGCGAGAGGCCCGCGGCAACCATCCCGTACGCCTGCGCGATCGCATACATGAAGCCGGTGCAACCGGCGGAGAGGTCGTACGCAGCCGCGTCCTTCGCGCCCAGCTGGTCGGCGAGAATCGCCGAGGTCGAAGGGAACATCATGTCGGGCGTGACGGTGGCGACGATGAGGAGGTCGATGTCCGCTCCTTCGATACCCGCCTGCTCGAGGGCCTGTTGCGCGGCCGGCAGCGAGAGGTCGGAGAGCGCCTGCGAATCGGCTGCGATCCGCCGCTCGCGGATGCCCGTGCGCTCCATGATCCACTCGTCCGACGTGTCGACAAGCTTTGAGAGCTCGTCGTTCGTGACCACGCGGTCGGGTACGTAGGCGCCGAGACCCGTGATCGTGACGTGCATGTCGCGGCGAGCGTCGCCGATCATCCGCTCTCGCTCCCGACGAAGACCGTCAGCATGGCCTCGGCGGCGGTCTCCCCGTCCACGCTCGCACGGCCCTGGCCCTTGGCGATCGGCCCGCGCACCCGGACAAAGTCGCATTCGAGCTCGAGCACGTCCCCGGGGCCGACCACGCGCTTGAAGCGACAGTCGTCGATGCCGGCGAAGAAGGGAATCTTGCCCCGGTTCGCCTCGTCCGCGAGCACCGCGACGGCTCCGCACTGGGCGATCGCCTCGACCGTCAGCACCCCCGGCATCACGGGGCGGTCGGGGAAGTGGCCCTGGAACCACCACCCGTCCTCCGGCACGCGGTAGAGCCCGCGCGCGCTGCGGCCGGGCTCGAGCTCGACCACCTCGTCGACGAGCAGAAAGGGCGGCCGATGCGGGATGATCGACTCGATCGTCTCCCGGCCGAAGGGCGCAGCCGGCACGCTCATTTCACGCGACGTCTCGATCTTCCAGGCGATCGCGCAACCGGTTGCGGCCCCGGTGTGCGTGGCACTTGGCCGTCCCGACCGGCATGCCGGCGGCGGCAGCAATCTCTTCGAACGTGTAGCCGAGTGCGTCCTTGAGGACGATCACCTGCGCCTGCTCCGGCGAGATCCCGGCGAGCGAGTCACAAAGCTCCCGCCGCAGCTCGGTGATCCGCACGCCGCGGGTGGGATCGTGCTCGACGTCCGCGCCCAGCTCGTCGGGCAGGGGATCGTGGACACGCGTCCGCTGCCGCTCGGCCACGTCCCGGCAGGTGTTGACGACCAGCCGGTGCAGCCAGGTCGAGAACTGCGACTCGCCGCGGAACTGCTGTAGCCGGACGCAGAGCTTCGCCAGTGCCTCCTGCGCCGCATCCTGCGCATCCTCCGGGTCTCGCAGGAGATGCCGCGCGAGGCGCTCCACACGCGGCGCATGCCTGACGCACAGCGCTTCCAGCGCACGCGCGTCGCCGGCCTTCGCGCGAGTCACGAGAATCGGGTCGCTGAGGCTCGCGTAGTCGAGGCTGCGCTCGCGCAGCGGTTGGCTGATCCTCCCCACGGCCGCAGTAGTCTAGATGCGGGTGTCGGATCTAACCCCCGCCTCTGTCGAGCCGTTGCTGCAGGGGCGGCTCGGACGCCCGTACCGCTTCGTGGAGGAATGCGCCTCGACGCAGCGCCTGCTCGAGCCGGACGAAGCCGAAGGGACGACGGCGGCGACCGACCTGCAGACGCACGGACGCGGGCGCCTCGGGCGGACGTGGGAGGCGCCGGCGGGCCGCGCACTGCTCTTGTCGGTCCTGCTCCGCCCGAGCCCGCCGATGGCGCTCTGGCCGGAGCTCTCGCTCGTCACCGGGGCCGCCGTCGAGGCAGCGCTGTGCGAACAGACGGGCGTCGCAGCGAAGCTGAGCCATCCGAACGACGTCCTGATCGAGGGGCGGAAGGTCGCGGGCATCCTGCCGGAGGCGAGCGTGGGGCGAGTCGTCCTGGGGATCGGCGTGAACGTCAACCAAACGACCGAGGAGCTTCCCGCGGAGACGGCCAAGCCGTCGACCTCTCTGCGGGTCGAGACCGGGCGCGAGTGGCCACGAGCGCCGCTGCTCGGCGCGATCCTGCTCGAGCTCGAGCACCGCTACGACGAGTGGCAGCGACTCCACACGAACCACTGAGGACCCTCGGCTAGCCCTCGTCGGGGCGCTGCTCGCGAAAGCTCCGGGCAGCCTCGATCGCAGCGCCGAGGTTCAGACCCTTGTCCTTCGCCTGCTTGATCAGCATCACGGTCTCGAGCGCATCGATGTCGTAGATCCGCTGCTTCTTGCCCTTGGTCGGGATCTGCGCCTTGTTCGTCCAGTAGTCGAGCTGCATTTTCGAGATGCCGGCGATCTGGCAGACCTGGCCGAGGTAGAGCTCGACCTTGTCGAGATGGTCCGCCAGATTGACGGGTTCGAGTAGATCGACCTGCCGGCTCACTGCCATCGCGCGCCCTCACCGCTTCGCCGTGCTCCCCCTTTGAGAGTTATAAAGGTCGAGCGCGGCTTTTGGAAGGGGGCGGCGCCTACTCGGCCGCAGGCTGTGCATCGTCGCGCTCCGGGTCGCCGTTCGCCTCGTCCGACTCCACGACGGGTGCGAGCGCCGAGACCGTCTCGTCGTCGCCCCGGAGCCGCATCACGATCACGCCCTGCGTCGAGCGGCCGAGCCGCTTGACCTCTTCGACCGGCATGCGGATCACGGTTCCGGCGGTGGAGATGAGCATCACCTGGTACCCGTCGCGCACGACACGCGAGCCGACGAGATGCCCGCGCGCCTCGGTCAGCTGCACGGTCTTGACGCCCATGCCGCCGCGTCCTTTGACCGGGTACTCGGAGACGCGGGTGCGCTTGCCGTAGCCGTTCTCGGTCACGACGAGAAGATCCGCGTCGTCCTCGGCGATGTTGATGGAGATCACCTCGTCGCCCTTGCGGAGCCGCATTCCGGCAACGCCCGACGTGTCGCGGCCCATCGGCCGGACGTCGGTCTCGTGGAAGCGGATCGCCTGCCCCTTCGTCGAGACGATGAGGATGTCGTCCTCGCCCGACGAGTGGCGGACGCCGACGAGCTCGTCGCCCTCGCGCATCTTGATGGCGATGATCCCGTCCGCCCTCAGCGGCGTGTTGTAGGCCGCCAGCTCGGTCTTCTTGACGACACCGTTCTTCGTCGCGAAGACGAGGAACTTCGCCTCCTCGAAGTCGCGCGTCTGGATCACGGCCCGCACCTGCTCCTCCTGCCGAAACGGGAGGAGGTTGACGATCGCACGCCCCTTCGACTGCCTGGAGCCGAGCGGTAGCTCGTGCACCTTGAGCCGGTAGACCTTGCCGACGTTCGTGAAGAAGAGGATGTAGTCGTGCGTCGAGGCGACGAAGAGGTGCTCGATGTAGTCGTCCTCCTTCATGTCCATCCCCATCACGCCGATGCCGCCGCGGCGCTGCTCGCGGTAGGTCGTCACGGGTAACCGCTTGATGTAGCCGGAGCGCGTGATCGCGATGACCATGTCCTCTTCCGCGATCAGGTCCTCGAGCTCGAGCTCCTCCTCCGCCGCGACGATCTCGGTGCGACGGTCGTCGTTGCGCCCGTAGATCTGCTTGATCTCGAGCAGCTCGTCGCGGATGAGACCGTCGATCTTCGCCGGGTCGCCGAGGATGGTCCGCAGCTCGGCGATTCTCTCCTGCAGGTCCTTGTGCTCGGCCTCGACCTCCTTGCGCGCGAGCCCGGTGAGCCGCGACAGCCGCATCTCGAGGATCGCTTCGGCCTGGATCTCGCTGAGCGAAAACTGCGCGATCAGCTGCTCACGCGCCTCGTCCCTGTCGGCGGCAGCGCGGATGAGCGCGACGATCGCGTCGATGTTGTCGAGCGCGATGAGGTAGCCCTGGAGGACGTGCGCGCGGGCTTCCGCCTTGCGCAGCTCGTCCTTCGAGCGGCGGGTGACGACCTCGCGCTGGAGCTCGAGGTAGTGGCGGACGAGCTCGAGCAGTGACAGCGTCCGCGGGACGCCGTCGACGAGCGCGACGGCGTTGTAGCCGAACGTCGACTGCAGCGGCGTGTGCTTGAAGAGCTTGTTGAGCGCGACCTGCGGCACGGCGTCGCGCTTGAGCTCGATCTGGATCCGCATGCCGGTGCGGTCGGAGTGGTCGGCGAGATCCGAGACCTCCGTGAGCACCTTGTCGCGGACAAGGTCGGCGATCTTCAGGATGACGCCCGTGTCGCCGCCCTTCTTCACGCCGTAGGGAAGCTCGGTGACGACGACCGCCGAGCGGCCGCCGCGCAGCTCCTCGATATGGGCGCGGGCGCGCATCACGATCCTGCCGCGACCCGTGCGGTAGGCGTCGCGAATACCGCTGCGACCCACGACGAATGCGCCGGTCGGGAAGTCGGGACCTTTGACGTGCTTCATCAGACCCTCGACGGAGATGTTGGGGTCGTCGATCATCGCGACGACCGCGTCGATCGTCTCGCCGAGGTGGTGCGGCGGCATGTTCGTCGCCATCCCGACCGCGATCCCGGTGGAGCCGTTGACGAGCAGGTTCGGGAAGCGGGACGGCAGCACGGACGGCTGCCGCCGCGACTCGTCGTAGTTGAGCTCGAAGTCGACGGTGTTCGCGTCGATGTCGCGCAGCAGCTCGGTGGCGATCCGTGAGAGCCGCGCCTCGGTGTAGCGCATCGCGGCGGCCGGATCGTCGTCGACCGAGCCGAAGTTGCCCTGCCCGTCGACGAGCGGGTAGCGCAGCGAGAACGGCTGCGCCATGCGGACCAACGTGTCGTAGATCGCCGAGTCGCCGTGCGGATGGTAGTTCGCCATCACAGCGCCGACCGTCGAGGCCGACTTCTTGTACGGCCGGTTGGGCTGCAGGCCGGCCTCGTGCATCCCGTAGAGGACGCGGCGGTGGACCGGCTTCAGACCGTCGCGCACGTCGGGCAGCGCACGCGAGACGATGACCGACATCGCGTAGTCGAGGAAGCTCGAGCGCATCTCCTGCTCGAGCTCGCGCGGCTCGATGCGGCCCGGTCCCAAAGCCCCCGTGTCTACCTCAGACATCGAGGAACGCGTCCTTCGCGTTCTCCTCGATGAACACGCGGCGCGGCTCGACCTGGTCGCCCATCAGCATCGAGAAGAGCTGGTCGGCGGCGCTTGCGTCCTCGACGTCGACGCGAACGAGCAGGCGCTTCGCGGGATCCATCGTCGTCTCCCACAGCTGCTCGGGGTTCATCTCCCCTAGGCCCTTGTAGCGGGAGAGCTGGGTTCCGACCTCCTTCGCGAGCTCGAGCGCGTCGTGCCGCAGCTCGGAGAACGTCTCCGGCGCGGCCGTGTGCTTGCCGAGCGCGACCGAGAACGGCGGCGGCCCGACGACGTCCACGAGCTTCTCGTAGGCGCGGCGGAGGTTCGCGTAGATCGGCGACGCCAGCAGCTCGGCGGAAAGTCCGATCGTCTGGGCGGCCGACGTCTCCTCCTCGACGACCTTCACCTGCAGGCCGCTCTCGTCGCGCTCGAGGACGGAGAGCTTGTAGCCGTTCGGTGGGAGCGCGGCGATCGCCTTCTCGGCGGCCGCCGGCGTCGTGATGTCGAGCTCGACGAGCCGGTGCGACACGACGAGATCGGAGGGGTGCGGCCCGAAGTCGGCGCGCAGCCGGGCCGACCAGCCCTCGAACTCCGCGAGCGCGCCCGTGAACCGCTTCCAGCGGGCCTCCGTCAGCTTCACGTCGCCGCCGCCGCGGTCGCGCACCTCGAGCTCGCCGAAGCGCTCGCGCACGAGCAGCTCCTCGAGCTGCGATTCCTTCTCGAAGTAGAACTCCCGGTTGCCGAGCTTCACCTTGTAGAGCGGCGGCACGGCGATGTAGACGTGGCCGTATTCGAACAGCTCACGCATGTGCCGGTAGAGGAAGGTGAGGACGAGCGTCCGGATGTGCGACCCGTCGACGTCGGCGTCGGTCATGACGATGATCCGGTGGTAGCGCAGGCCCTCGATGTCGAACTCGTCGCCGATCCCGGTGCCGATCGCGGTGATCATCGCCTGGATCTCGTTGTTCGAGAGCACCTTGTTGATCCGGTTCTTCTCGCTGTTGATGATCTTCCCGCGCAGGGGCAGGATCGCCTGATACGTCCGGTCGCGGCCGGTCTTCGCCGAGCCGCCGGCCGAATCGCCCTCGACGATGAAGAGCTCCGCGGCGGCCGGATCACGAATGGAGCAGTCGGCGAGCTTGCCCGGCAGCGAGGAACCGTCGAGCGCCGACTTGCGCCGCGTCAGCTCGCGCGCCTGCCGGGCCGCGAGCCGCGCGCGCATCGCCGCGATCGCCTTCGTGCAGATCGCGCGCCCGTCCTGCGGGTTCTCCTCGAGGAACTGCGAGAAGGCGGCATTGACGGTCGTCTGTACGAGACCCTCGATGCCCGGGTTACCGAGCTTCGTCTTCGTCTGCCCCTCGAACTGCGGGTTGCGCAGCTTGACCGAGACGACCGCGGCCAACCCCTCGCGCACGTCCTCGCCGTCGAGGCTCTCCTTCTCCTTCAAAAGCTTGAGCTCCTGGGCCTTCGCGTTGAGCGTGCGCGTCAGTGCGCTGCGGAAGCCCGAGAGATGCGAGCCGCCCTCGATCGTGTTGACGTTGTTGGCAAAGGTGAAGACCGACTCCTGGTACGAGGAGTTCCACTGCATCGCGACCTCGACGGCGCCCTGGTCGGTCTCGCCCTCGAAGTAGACGAGGCGCTTGTGGATCGGATCCTTGGCCTCGTTGATGTACGCGACGAAGTCGCGGATGCCGTTCTCGTAGTGGAATTCGACCGTCTTTCCGTCCGCGCGCTCGTCGACGAGCTTGATGTGCAGTCCCGAGGTGAGAAACGCGGTCTCACGCAGACGCTGCGTGATCGTTGCCGCGTCGACGTCGAGCTCCTCGAAGATCTCGGAGTCGGGCAGGAAGGTGATCGTCGTCCCGGTCGGATCGCCCTTCGCCATCTTCCCGACGACCTCCATTTCACCGGTGGGATCACCACGCTCGAACTCCTGCCGGTAGACGTTGCCGTCGCGCCGCACCTCAGCGACGAGATGCTCGGAGAGCGCGTTCACGACCGAGACTCCGACGCCGTGCAGGCCGCCCGAGACCTTGTAGCCCTCCCCGCCGAACTTCCCGCCGGCGTGGAGCTTGGTGAGGACGACCGTCAGCGCCGGCAGACCCTGCTCCGGCATCACGTCGACCGGGATGCCCGAGCCCCAGTCCTGAACGGTCACGGAATGGTCGGGATGAAGCGTGACCTCGATCCGGTCGTTCCGGTCCGCCAGGGCCTCGTCGACCGAGTTGTCCACGACCTCGGTGATGAGGTGGTGGAGACCACGGAGGCCCGTCGAGCCGATGTACATGCCCGGCCGGAGCCGGACCGGCTCGAGTCCTTCGAGGACCGTGATGTCCCTAGCGGTGTAGTCTGTTTCAGCCATGAAAAAAGCCCTGCAAATTCCGCATTTGCGGGCACGTGGAAGTGTATCAGACCGAGCGGTCGTCCGGGGCGCGGGCAAGCGCTGCTTTTATGACTTTCGCGACAGATTCGCGCAGGGTTTGATCCTCGATCCCGACAGTGAGCACAGCGGCCTCCCGAGCGTGCTCGGGAGAGGCCTCGAGCGGCGGTGCCGGCGCCGGCCGGGGAGGCAGGTCCGGAAGCGGTCCCGGCGTGAAGCGGAGCCTCGGGCGGCCGGGTAGCCGCGCCGAGATCTCGGCTGCGCGCTGGGTCAGCTCGAAGCCCCAGATGGCGTCGCGGACATGCACGACGAGGGTCCCGTCCGGCTGCGTCCGCGCGGGCCATGCCTGCCGTGCGACCTCCTCGCCCACGGCGGCGGGCCAGGCTGCGACGGCGTCGCCGGCCCCGCTGTCAGCCCCGACGCGGTGCAACTCCGCACGGATCTGATCTCCGAGGGGCTCCACTTACGCGGCGGCCTCGAGCACCGTCCCCGGCGCCACTTCCAGCAGCTGGTCGGGAGCCGCCGGCAGCATGGCGGCATCCGTCGCGGTGACGAGCGCCTGACCGGCACTTCGCACCCGCGCCGCGAGGATCTGCCGCCGCGCCGGATCGAGCTCCGAGAGAACGTCGTCGAGCAGGAGGAGCGGCGGCACCCCCGTCCGGTCCGCGATCGTCTCGGCCTCGCCCAGGAGAAGGGCGAGGAGGGCGAGCCGCTGCTCGCCCTGGGAGCCGAAGCTGCGCAGGTCGCGTCCGTCGGCTACGAGCAAGACGTCGTCGAGATGCGGGCCGAGCGAGGTCGCGCCGCGGGCGAGGTCGCGCTCGAGTACCGCCGCGAGCTCTTCGACCGTCGGCGGCTCGCCCTCGTAGCGGAGCGAGGCATCGCCGAGACCGAGCTCGGCCGCTCGCGCGCTGAACGGAGACTCGAGCAGGGCAAGCGTCTCGAGGCGGGCCGCGACCAGCTCGGCGCCGAGTGTTGCAACGCGCGCGCTCCACGGCTCGATCGCGTCGCGGCCCGAGAGGTCCGCTGCGGCACGCCGCAGCGCTGCGTTCCTCTGCGCAACCGCGGCCCCGTACTCCGCGGGGAGCAGCGCCTTCGACGGGGCGAACCGGCCCAGAACACGGTCGAAGTACGCCCGGCGGGAGGCGGGCGGGCCCTTCACGACGCCTAGCCGGTCCGGCGTGAAGACGAGCGTGGAGACCATCGTGCGAAGCTGCTCCGCCGCCCGCAGCGCGGCGCCGTTCAGTCGGGCGCGCTTCCCCTCGCCGCGGCGGACCGTCACCTCGAGCTCCAGCCCGACGAGACCGCGCCGGCCTGCGACCGCCGCGCGCGCTCCCTCCGCACCGAAACGCACGACCTGGGAATCGGTGCGGGTGCGCGGTGAGAACCCCTGCGTGGCGACATGCACAGCCTCGAGCAGGTTGGTCTTGCCCACACCGTTCGCGCCGACTACGAGCACGAGTCCCGGTTGCAGTTTCAGCTCGAGCCGCTCGTAGGAGCGAAAGTCCCGGAGCAAGGCGGTGTCGACGATCAGGTCGTGCTTGCCTTTGCCCGGCTTTCAGCCGGGGAGACGGATCGGCATGATGAGGTACGTGAAGTCGTCGGCCTCGTCGGCGAGGATCGCCGGGCGGAGCGGACTGATGAGCTTGAACCGCACGTCGTAGCCGTCGACGGACTCGAGTCCCTCGCGCAGGAACTCGGCGTTGAAGCCGATGTCGAGCGGCTCGCCGCTGTAGGCGACGGGCATCGACTCTTTCGACTCGCCGACCTCGTGCGTGCGCGCCACCACCGTGACCTCGCCCTCGGCGAAGCGCAGCTGCAGCGGCGTCGCGCGCTGGATCATGACCGCCGCTCGCCGTACCACGTCGAGAAGCTCCACCCGGGACACCATCAGCTCGTGCTCGAACGCCTCCGGCAGCAGCTGCCGGACGTTCGGGAACTGGCCGTCGATGCGCCGCGTCGTGAGCCAGACGCCCCCGACCGAGAAGAGCACCTGGTTCTCCTGCACGCCGACCGCGATCTCGTCCCCATCGCCCGGAATGCGCGACAACTCCTGCAGAGCGCGGCTCGGAACGATGGCCTCGAGCTCGGGCGCCGGCGAAGCCAGCGACGTCTCCTTGACCGCGAGACGGTAGGAGTCGGTGGCCGCCATCACGAGCTTGTCGCCGGCGAACTGGACGAGCACGCCGGTGAGTACGGGGCGCGCCTCGTCGCGGGAAGCAGCGCGCGCGACCCGAGCGATCGTCTCGAGCAGCGCCTCCCTGTCGACAGCGAAGGTCGCGGTCTCGGTGAACTCGGGCAGCCGCGGGAAGTCCTCGGCGTTGTAGGTGTGCAGCCTGTAGCTCGCGCTTCCCGAGCTGACGTGGACGACCGACTCCGCTGCGCGATGCTCGATCGTCACTTCTTCTCCCGGCAGCAGCCGGGCGATGTCGACGAGCGTTCGGCCCGGCAGCACAACCGCTCCGTCTCCTTCCACCCGTGCCGTGACCGTGGCGCGCAGCGACAGCTCCATGTCGGTCGCGGCGAGGCGCAGCTCGCCGTCCCGTGCCTCGAGCAGGATCCCCGACAGGATCTGGATCGCCGTGCGGCTCGACACGGCGCGGCCGACGAGCGTGAGACCCTGCACGAGCTCGTCCGTCGCGCAGGTGATCCTCAGGCCGGCACCGACTGCGATGTCACTCTCGATCATCTAGGGATTCTCATAGAAGCCATAGGGAGTGTGGACAACGGGGAAGACGTGCTTCCGGGCGCTCTCTTCCTACGTTCGGCATGTGGAGCTCCATTGTGGACGATGGAGAGGTTCCCACAGGCGGTAAGCGTCAGCGGACCTGTTTCACACGTGCGGTGAGTTCCTGCACGAGGTTGTACACAGACCTGTCCTCACGGATCAGGCGGGCGATCTTGGACGTCGCGTGAATGACCGTCGTGTGGTCGCGGCCGCCGAACTCCTTGCCGATCTTGGGCAGCGAGGAATCGGTGAGCTCGCGCGACAGGTACATCGCAACCTGCCGTGGATAGACGATGTTCTGCGAGCGCTTGTCGCCGCAGAGCTCGTCGAGTGAGAGCTCGAACCGCTCGGCGACGAGGTCCTGGATCCGCTTGATCGAAACCTCCGCGGCCTCCCCCTGAGGGAAGACGTCGCGCAGCACGTCCTGGGCGAGCTCGACCGTCATCGGCCGCCCCGTGAGCGACGAGAACGCGACGACGCGGGTGAGAGCTCCCTCGAGCTCGCGGATGTTCGACGAGACGCGCCCGGCGATGAACGTCAGCACTTGCTCGTCGTGCACGTGGATCCCGTCGACCTTGACCTTCTTGCGCAGGATCGCGATGCGCGTCTCGAGGTCCGGCGGCTGGATGTCGGTGATCAGCCCCCACTCGAACCGGCTGCGCAGTCGCTCTTCGAGGGTCGCGATGTCGCGCGGAGGCCTGTCCGACGAGAGCACGATCTGCGAGCCGGCCTCGTACAGCGAGTTGAAGGTGTGGAAGAACTCCTCCTGGAAGCGCTCCTTGCCCTCGAAGAACTGGACGTCGTCGATGAGCAGGACGTCGTACGCGCGGTAGCGCTGCTTGAAGCCCTCGATCCGCTTGTCCCGCAGCGAGTTGATGAAGTCGTTGACGAAGGCCTCGCTCGTCATGTACCGCACGGACAGTGCCGACGAGTGCTCCGCGACGTATTGCGCGACGGCCTGGAGGAGGTGTGTCTTCCCGAGACCGGTTCCGCCGTAGATGAAGAGCGGGTTGTACGCCTGCGCCGGCGCCTCGGCGACAGCAAGTGCGGCGGCGTGTGCGAAACGATTCGACGAGCCGATCACGAACGAGTCGAATGTGTACTTCGCGTTGAATCCGCCGCTCTCCGGCCGGCCGGACATGCGCTGGACCATGGGAACGACGTCTTCCGACCCCACACGGCCCTCCTGCGACGCCGCCGCGTCACCCGAGACTCGAAGCTCGAGTGGCCGCTCGATGCCGACGATGTCGCGCACCGCCGCGCCGATCAGACCGAGGAAATGCCCCTCGATCCAGTCGCGGGTGAACTCGCTCGGGACGGTGAGGACGAGCGTCTCCCCCTCGACGGAGAGATCGTGGACGTCACCGAACCACTTGCTGTACGTCCCGTCGCTGAGCGCCTCCTTGAGCCGCCCCGAGATCTCCTCCCAAAGGTTCTCTGCAGACAGCTCGACTTGGTGTTCCACCGACGCCCCAACCCTCCCGTCTCCGACCCGGCGGCCAGCATAACAGCGGCTCCAGCAGGGGCAAAATGAGCGGTTTTGCAGGCGGTTTCCGGGCCGCCGCAATCCCTCCACAGCTGTGGACAGGCGTGGGGGCAACTCGCTCCGGCGGCATGCCTGCGCCGTCTGCGGCTGTGGAGAAACCGGTGGACGACGCTCGTCTATACTGACCGCCGCGCCCCGCGATCCGCGGGGATTTTTCTGGCAAAGACGAGCCTTTTCACCGTATGAAGCGCACCTACCAGCCCAACGTCCGTCGTCGCAAGCGCAAGCACGGTTTCCGTGCGCGGATGTCGACGAAGGCCGGCCGGGCCATCCTGAAGCGCCGCCGCGGCAAGGGTCGGGCTCGCCTCTCGGCGTAGCTGCGCCCGGCACTAAGCTGCATCCGTGAAGCGCGCCAACCGCCTGTCCCGCTCCCGGGACTTCGATGCGGTGCATCGCCGCGGCCGCTCGGTCTCGTCGCGCTTTCTCGTCCTCTACTGGCTGCCGCAGGAGGAGCCGGCGGAACCTCGTATCGGCTTCGCCGTGCCCCGGGCGGCCGGCGGCGCAGTCGAGCGGAACCGGATCAAGCGACGTCTGCGCGAGGTCTGGGGCAAGCGCCTCGAGCGCGTCCCGGAGGGGCACGACTACGTGTTGATCGTGCGTCCCGGCCTGGTGGAGGCTGCCGAGACGAACGGTTTCGAGTGGCTCGGCGCCCGCGTCGACGAGCTCCTCGAGCAGACCGGAGTCCTCGCGGCATGAGGGCCGTCCTGCGTGTGCCTTCGCTGCTCGGAGTCGGCCTGGTCTGGTTCTACCGGCTGACGCTCGGCACGCTCTTCCCGACCACCTGCAAGTACCACCCGTCCTGCTCGGAGTACGCGGTGCAGGCGCTCCGCCGCCACGGCCTCGTCCGCGGCAGCGCCCTCGTCGGCTGGCGGCTGCTCCGCTGTAACCCGTGGAGCCGCGGCGGCTTCGACCCGGTCCGATGATCCTCTACGCGATCCCGATCATCAGTCAGCTCGAGGCCGTGATGCGTCACGTCCTCAACTGGTTCCACTCGAACCTCGGGCTGACGTGGGCCTGGGCGATCGTGGCTACGACGGTCGTGGTGCGGATGCTGCTCGTCCCACTGACGATCCGGCAGATCCACTCCATGCAGAACCTGCAACGCCATGCGCCGCAGATGAAGGAGATCCAGAAGAAGTACAAGGGCGACAGGCAGAAGCAGAACGAGGAATTGATGAAGTTCTACCGGGAGAACAACATCAACCCGGCCGCCTCGTGCTTGCCGATGCTCCTGCAACTGCCGGTCTTCATCTCCCTCTACTACACGCTCAAGCACTTCAGCACGAACTTCCCCGAGTCGGCGCACCAGAACCTGTCGTGGCTCCATCCCCTCATTCCGGACATCACGGCGCACACGACGTCGTTCTGGGGCGGCTACGTGCTCCTCGTCGTCTACGTCGCGAGCCAGATGGCCTCGTCGTTTTTCATGATGACGACGACCGACAAGACGCAGCGCGTGCTGTTCATGGTGATGCCGCTCTTCTTCGTCTTCATCATCGCGCGCTTCCCGGCCGGGCTCGTCCTGTACTGGGTGACCACGAACCTCTGGACCGTGGGCCAGGGGCTGATCACGCGACGACTCGTCGCCCGAACGCCGACGCCGGTTCTCGAAAGACGGAGCTCACGGACGCCGCCGAAAGACGACGGCTCGAGCGGCAACGGCGCGCGGCGCGAGTCGCCGCCGCCGAAGCCGGCGCCCTCGGCCTCGCAGCAGCCTCGCCAGGTGCGGCGTAAGAAGAAGCGCACGAGCCGTAGATGAACGAGGTTGCGGATCTCACTGCCGAGGCGAGCGGGGAAACGGTCGGCGAGGCCAAGTGGGCGGCGTTGCGCGAGCTCGAGCGCAGGCATCCCGGGCTCGACAAGGCTGCGGTCCAGTTCGAAGTCCTGGCGGAGGGTGAGCGCGGCATCCTCGGCGTGGGTTACGCGCCCGCACGGGTGATCGCGCATCTGCCAGCGGCCGCAGCGCCGGCGGCCGTCGTCGCCCTGGAGGACGAGACCGGCCAGGCCGCCGAGGCCCGGACGCTCGTCGCGCGGATCGTGGACACGCTCGACGTCGACGCGGAGGTCGCCGCCGGCGAAGACGCCGACGCGATCGTCGTCACGTGCTCGGGCCCGGACGTCGGCCTGCTCATCGGACGTCACGGCCAGACGATCGACTCGATTCAGTACCTCCTCAACGTGATCGCCTATCGCGCCTACGGCGAGGAGAAGAAGGACGTCGTCGTCGACGCGGCCGGCTACCGGGCTCGGCGGCAGGCCACGCTCGGGACGCTCGCCCTGCGGGTGGCCGATCGCGTGCGCGAGTCGGGCAAGCGCGAGGAGCTCGAGCCGATGACCGCGGTGGAGCGCAAGGTCGTCCATCTGCGCCTCAAGGACGTTGCGGGCGTCGGGACGACCTCCGAGGGCATGGAGCCGAACCGCTACGTCGTCGTCGTTCCCGACTGACGACTGGCTCGCCGCGGTCGTCGCGACGCCGGGGCTGACGGCGCTCCGTGATCTCGGCCGGGCACGGAAGATGCTGTTCGACGACGCGCTTCGTGCGCTGTCGTTGGTCGAGTCGTACGCGGGTGGGGTGGTCGACGTCGGCTCGGGCGGCGGCTCGCCGGGGATCCCGCTCGCAGCCGCACTGCCCGATCGGGAGGTGACGCTGCTCGACGCGGAGCGGCGGAAGTGCGCCTTTCTCCGCAGCTGGGCGCCGCCGAACGCGGAGGTCGTGTGGGGGCGTGCCGAGGAACAGCCGCTCGAGACGTGGGGGGTCGCGACGGCGAAGGCGCTTGCGCAGCCTCCGGTTGCGGTGGAGCTGTGCCTTCCGCTCGTCCGCGTGGGCGGCGCGGTGATCCTCTGGCTGGGCGAGCAGGCGGATCTCGGGCGGCTGCGAGCTGCGGCCGAGCAGCTCGGCGGCTGCAAGCCGGAGGTCCACGCCGGTCTGGTCGTCGTCCCGAAGGTCGCGCGCACGCCGGCCGGCTTTCCCCGCCGCGTCGGCGTCGCGAAGAAGCGTCCGCTGGCCTAGCGACAATGGTCGGGCGATGTCCCGGATCTATGCGCTCGCGAATCAGAAGGGCGGCGTCGGCAAGACGACGACCGCCGTCAACCTCGCCGCCTGCCTCGCCCAGGCCGGTGAGCGTGCGCTCGTGATCGACCTCGACCCGCAGGCGAATGCGACCTCGGGGCTCGGGATGCGCGCGAACGGGACCTCGAGCTACGACTTGCTCGACGGTGCGCCTCTCGCCGAGCTCGTCCACCCGACCGCATTCGCGAATCTCGACCTCGTTCCGGCCAAGCCGGACCTCGCCGGCGCAGTCGTCGAGCTCTCCGGCCGTGATGACGGAGAGCGGTATCTCTCGCAGGCGCTTGCCTCCGGGAGCGAGCGGTACGACTTCGTCTTCCTCGATTGCCCGCCGTCGCTCGGGCCGCTCACGGTCAACGGCCTCGCCGCCGCCGATCGCGTGCTCGTGCCGGTGCAGGCCGAGTACTACGCGCTCGAGGGCCTGACGCAGCTTCTCCATTCGGTCGAGCTGATCCGGCGACGGCTCAACCCGAGCCTCAGCATCGGCGGCGTCCTCCTCACGATGGTCGACGGCCGGACGCGTCTGGCGCAGCAGGTCGAGGCGGAGGTGCGGCGGCATTTCGGACCGCTCGTCTTCCGTACGTCCGTCCCGCGGTCGGTGCGGCTCGCCGAGGCCCCGAGCCACGGACTGCCCGCGATCGCCTACGACCGTCGCTCCGCCGGAGCCGACGCCTACTGGAAGGTGGCGATGGAGCTTGTCGAGCGCGCCTGAGTCCTCCCCGCAGCGACGCGGTCTCGGCCGCGGCCTCGAGGTCCTGATCGGCGGCCAGCCGATCTCGACGGAGCTGGCCGAGATCCCGGTCGACGCGATCCACCCGAACCCGCGCCAGCCGCGGCGCCGCTTCGAGCCCGAGGCGGCCTCGGGGCTCGCGGAGTCGGTGCGCCGGCAGGGCGTCATCCAGCCTCTGCTCGTGCGCCCCCGGGGCGTCGGCGGCTACGAGATCGTCGCCGGGGAGCGTCGCTGGCGGGCGGCGCGGGAGGCCGGCCGCGAGACGGTGCCGGCGGTCGTGCGCACGGCCGACGACCGCGACACCCTCCTCCTCGGCCTCGTCGAGAACGTCGCGCGCGAACAGCTGACGCCCATCGAGGAAGCCCGGGCGTACGCGGTCTTGATCGACGAGTTCTCGCTCTCGCTCGGCGAGGTGGCCGAGCGCGTGGGCCGCTCCAAGCCGTCCGTCTCGAACCGGATCCGCCTGCTCGAGCTGCCCGACGACGTGCTCGGGATGGTCGAGCGAGGGCAGCTGAGCGAGGGACACGCCCGGGCGGTTCTCGCCGTGCCCGACCACGAGGGCCGCCGCCGCCTCGCGCGGGAGATCGTGCGCCGCGGCCTCTCGGTGCGGGCCGCCGAGCAGCGCGCGAAGTGGGCCGGTGCGCGGCAGCGGCCGCGCACACGCTCGGCTCCGGTCGATCCGGCGCTCGCCGAGCGAGTGCGTAGCGCGATCGAGCAGCTGACCGGCCGACACGCGCGGGTTCTCCCCGGACGCGTCGAGCTGCCCGTCGGCGACGAGAGCGACCTCGCGGAGCTGGCCGAGGCACTCGAGAATGCCGCGGCTCGCTAGCCGACCTGGCGAGAGTCGACACGAACTGCCGCGATCAGGTCGCGATACCAGTCGAAGCTCGACTTGGGGATGCGCTCCAGGGTCGGGTAGTCGACGTAGACGAGGCCGAAGCGGCGTCCGTAGCCGAGGCTCCACTCATAGTTGTCGAGCAGGGACCAGACGAAATAGCCGTGGATCGGCACGCCGTCGTCGAGTGCCCGCGCGACCGCCTCGAGGTAGCCGCCCAGGTATTCGATGCGTTCGGGATCGCGGACGCTTCCGTCGTGGCCCTGGATGTCGGGGAAGGCTGCCCCGTTCTCGGTGACGTAGATCGACGCGGGTGCATAGTCGCGATGGACGCGGGTGAGGACGTCATAGAGGCCGTCGGGGTAGATCTCCCAGCCCATTGCGGTCAGGTTGCCGTTCGCCGCAGCCACCTCGAGTGGCTCGCCGCCGTCCGGATTCGCCCGCACCACCCTGCGCGAGTAGTTGTTGACGCCGACCCAGTCCAGCTGCGGCGAGAGCGCCGCCATGTCGCCGTCGCGAACGGGCGGCGCGACCGGCGCGAGCAGTTCCAGGGCGTCGTCGGGGTAGCTGCCTAGGAGCACACCGTCGAAGAAGAACCGGTTGCGGAGTGCGTCGACCGACTGCGCCGCGGCCACGTCCGCCGGATCGTCGGTTGCCGGATACGTGGGCCACGCGTCGATGATGATCCCGACGTGGGGTTCGCGGGCCTCCCGACGGATCGCCTCGACCGCCCAGCCGTGCGAGAGCAGGAGGTGGTGTGCCGCGGCGACGGCATCGATGCGGCTCTTGCGGCCCGGGGCGTGCTCGCCGATCCCGTAGCCGAGCCACGCGGCGCACCAGGGCTCGTTGTGCGTCGACCAGTCCTTGACGCGGTCACCGAGCCTGGCGGCGACCGCCTCTGCGAGCTCGACGAAGGCCTCGGCGGTCCCGCGGTTCGTCCAGCCGCCGTCGTCCTCGAGCCGCTGCGGCAGGTCCCAGTGATAGAGGTTGAGGAACGGTCGAATGCCTGCTGCGAGCAACTCGTCGACCAGTCGGTCGTAGAAGTCGAGGCCGCGGGGCTCGATCCGGCCGCGCCCCTCCGGGAGGATGCGCGGCCACGACACCGAGAAGCGGAAGGCGTCGAGGCCGAGCTCTCGCATCAGGCGGACGTCTTCGGGGTAGCGGTGGAAGAAGTCGCAGGCGGCCGCACCCGACTCGCCGTTGCGTACGGCACCGGGAATCGCGGAGAAGCGGTCCCAGATGCCCTCACCGCGGCCTCCCTCGGTCGTGGCGCCCTCGATCTGGTAGCTCGATGCCGCCGCTCCCCAGATGAAGTCCGGCGGGAAGCTCGCGTAGGTGCCGTCCATGGTCATGTCCTTTCAGCCTGCCGCTACTAGGTGGTCGTCTTCGACGTGCACGAGCGGAGGCGCCTCGGCCTGCTCCGGAAGGCGCGTCACCGTCGGTGCCTTTGCGCTGTCGCGCCGCCATTTCTCGTGCAGGAGCGGGACCGACGCGAGCAGATCCTGCGTGTACGGATGCCTGGGATTGCCGAAGACCTTCTCGGTCGCGCCCATCTCGACGATGCAGCCGTGGCGGAGGATGAGCGTCGTGTCGCTGATGTAGTTGCCGAGCGACAGGTCGTGCGTGATGAAGAGGATGCCGAGGCCTCGCGCCTTCAGGTCGGCGAGCAGGTTGAGCACGTCGATCCGGGTCGAGGCGTCGAGCATGCTGATGATCTCGTCCGCCACGAGGTAGCGGATGTCGAGCAACAGCGCGCGTGCGATAAGGAGCCGCTGCAGCTGGCCGCCGCTGAGCTGGTGTGGGAACTTGTGCAGGCAGTCCCGCGGATTGAGGCCCACCGACTCGAGGGCTTCGTGAACCCGCTGCCGCCACTCGTCGGCGTCGACCCTGGGGAAGAACTCCGCGTGGAGAATGCTGAAGATCCGGTCCGCCTTGAAGATGGGGTTGTACGAGCTGAAGGGGTCCTGGAATACGCCCTGGACGTTCCGGTAGTAGTCCTTCAGCGCGCCGCGGTGGAGTGCGCCGATGTCGGTCTCGTCGTAGGTGATCGAGCCCGCGGTCGGCAGAAGAAGGCGGAGGATCATGCGACCGATCGTCGACTTGCCGCTGCCGCTCTCGCCGATCACCGAGAGCACTTCACCCGGCCGCAGCTCGAGGCTCACGTCGCGGACGGCGGTCAGCCGGCCGCGGCCGAGCGATCCGGTGCGGTAGGTCTTGGAGACGTGGTCGAGGCGCAGCATCAGCGGGCGTTCCCCACGAGAGGCTCGGTCGCCGTCGGAGCCTTGGACGCCTCCCAGCACGCCACGCCGCGTCCGTCTTCCTCCACCCACGGCGGCTCCTGCTCGCACTGTGCGGTCGCGAGCGGACACCGGTGGCGGAAGCGGCAGCCGCTCGGCGGATCGAGCAGGGACGGCGGCCGGCCGGGAATGCCCGTGAGCTCCTTCTCGGCGTAGCGGACGCCGACCTCGGGAAGCGAGGAGACGAGGAGCCGCGTGTAGGGGTGCCGCGGATTCGCCACGATCTCGTCGGCAGGAGCCTTCTCGGCGAGTTTCCCCGCGTACATCACGAGGATCGTGTCCGCGACCTGGTACAGCACGGCGAGGTCGTGCGTGATGAAGATCATGCTCTTGACGAAGCCGCGGTCGCGGATCTCGACGAGCGTCTGTGCCACCGCTTTCTGCGTCGAGACGTCGAGGGCCGAGGTGATCTCGTCGGCGATGAGCAGGGAGGGGTCGAGCAGCGTCGAGATCACCATCACGACGCGCTGCTTCATCCCGCCCGAGAGCTCGATCGGGTAGAGGCCGAGCACACCGGGGTCGAGCCCGACGAGCTCCAGCCGCCGCTCGAGCTCGGGCTGTGCACGATGGGGATCGACGCCGCGCGAGCGGAGCAGCTCGTGGATCATCCGCCCGATCCTGCGCGTGGGGTTGAGCGCGCTCATCGCGTACTGCGGCACGATCGAGACCCGGCGGAAGCGGAAGGCGTTCATCGCCGCGTCGTCCCAGATCGGCAGCTCCTCGCCGTCGAGCACGGTATGCCCGCTCACGTAGCGCATGCGGCCGTCGAGCCGGATGAGGCTCTTGCCCAGCGTCGACTTGCCGCAGCCGGACTCGCCGGCGAGCCCCATGATCTCGCCGTCCGCGACCTCGAAGGTGACGCCGTCGAGGGCCTTCACATCGCCCGCGAGCGTGCGGTAGTAGACGCGCAGATCTTCGACGTGAAGCGCCATCTACATCTCCCGCAGCTTCGGGTTGAAGACCTCGTCGAGCCCGACGTTCATCACGTAGAGCGAGCCGACGAGGGCCATGATCGCGAGCCCGGGCGGCAGGAACCACCACCACAGGTGCAACTGCAGAGCGGCGTTCTGCACCGACAGCTGCATCATCTGGCCGAGCGAGATCGTGTTCGACGGCCCGAGCCCGATGAAGTCGAGCGTCGCAGCGATCAGGATCGCGCCTCCGAACAGGAGGATGAACATCATGAACAGGTAGGAGCTCATGTTCGGCGCGATCTCCTTGAAGATGATCTGTCGGCTGCTGCGCCCGCTCAGGCGCGCCATGTCGACGAACTCGCGCGAGACGAGCGAGAACGTTTGCGCGCGTAGCGCGCGCGCCGCCCAGGGCCATGAGGTGATCCCGATGAAGACGGCCTCCATCAGGATCCCGCGCACCTGGAGATACGCCGCGATGACGAGCAGCAGCGCGAAGGTCGGGATGACGAGGACGACGTTCGTGAGCATGTTCAGCACCTCGTCGACGATGCCGGCGCGGTAGCCGGCCGTGAAGCCGATCACCATGCCGATGACCGCCGCGATGCCGCCGCCGAGCGCCCCGACGATGAATGCGAGGCGAAGCCCGGTCACGAACTGCGCGAAGACGTCCTGGCCTTGCAGCGTCGTTCCGAACCAGTAGCCGTCCCGCGTTGTCGGGGCCAGCGAGAGGCGGCCGCCGTACGCCAACGGGGCGTGCTTGGCGATGAGGGGGCCGATGATGGCGAACAGGAGCAGCGCCGTCGTCATCGAGAGGCCGTAGAGGAGCTTCTTGTTCCGCAGCGCGAAGTGGAGGGACTCCCGGAAGCCCGACATCGGCTGCCGGATCGGCGGCTCCTCGACCTGCGCCGGATCGGCCGGGCTGGCGAGCGGGGCGGTCGGAACGGAGCTCACGACCGGCCCCCTTCCATCCCGATCCTGGTCCGCGGGTCGACGATCAGATAGACGATGTCGACGATGAAATTGGCGAGGAGCACGCCGATGATGATGAACAGGAAGATGCCCTGGATCACGAAGTAGTCCTCGTTCGTGATCGCGCGGTAGATCTGGTAGCCGAGCCCTGGATACGAGAAGACGATCTCCGTCACGAGCGCCCCGCCGAGGATCGCTCCGAGGGCGAGCGCGAGCCCGGTGATCTGCGGCAGCATCGCGTTCCGGAACGCGTACTTGCGGATCAGGCGGTGCGGCGCCCCCAGCGCTCCGAGGTAGTGGGCGTAGTCCGACTCGAGCTCGTAGATGATCATGTTCCGCATCCCGATCGCCCAGCCGCCGAAGGCGACGAGGAAGAGGGACAGGAACGGCAGGAACCAGTGGTACGCGAGGTTCGAGACGAAGGGCCACGTGAACCCGCGCACCGCGGTGGGGTCGTATGCGTAACCCACCGGGAAGACGTGCCAGATGACCGCGAGCACCCAGACGAGCAGGATCCCGAGCCACATGTAGGGCGTGGCGGTCAGCGTGTAACCGAGCGGAAGCAGCGTGTTGTCGAGGGTCTTGCGGCGCGCGGCGAGCGCGCCGAACTTGTTGCCCGCGTACCAGCTGAGCGCGATCGCCGGTACGAGGAGCGCCAGCGTGTACGGAATCGCGTGGGTGATGATCGACATCACCGGCGTCGGGAATTGCAGGATGCTCGTGCCGAGGTCGCCGTGGAAGAGCGAGACCCAGAAGTACCAGTACTGCTTCCACAGCGGCAGGTTGAGATTGAACGCGCGCATGTAGTGCTCGTACACCTGATGCGCGACCTTCGGATCCTGGATCTGGATCCGGCCCATCAACGTGTTCACCGGGTTGCCCGGCATGAGGTGTGGGATCGCCCAGTCGATCGTCACGGCGACCACGAAGGTGAGCGCGTAGACGACCAGTTTTCTCAGGAAATACCGGGCCACTGGATTCCTCCGGGGGTCGGCCGCCGCCCCGCTGCGGAGCGGCGGCCGACCGAGATGGTCACTTTTGCTTGAGGTGCGTGATGACGTCGATCCCCGTCATCTGCAGATAGCCGCGCCACATCGCCGGAACGTACCGGCGTGAGGACTTGGCCGACGGCCAGTTCGTCCAGTACTTGGAGGTGAACTGGGCCCACACGCCGTTGTACCAGAGTGGGATCATCGGCAATTTCTGCATGAGGATCGTCTGCAGCTTGTCGTTGAGCGACCTGATCTGCTTCGTGTTCGCCGGCGAAGTGTGGTCGAGCTTCTGCACGAGCTTCCACGCCGTCGGATTGTTGTAGCGCTCGAAGTTCGCGAACGTCTGGCCCGTCCCGCCCTTGATGATCGGGAGGTGGTAGATGCCGTTCCAGTACGTCCACGGGTTGTCGCTGAGCTGGTAGTTGTTGTCGATCACGAGGTCGAAGTTGCCGGTGTTCCGATCCGACGCCCAGGTGTTGTAGTCCTTGACCTTGACGGTGATCTTGATGCCGGCCTTCGCCGCCGAGTTGACGATCATGTTGCGTGCGGTCTCCCAGTCCGACCAGCCCTGCGGCACGGAGAGATCGAGATTGATCGGCGATCCGTTCTTGTTCTCGAAGTAATTGCCGGACAGCTTGTACCCGTGCGCCTTGAGCAGCTTCGCGGCCGCCGACGCGTTGTACTTGAAGCCGTATTTCTTGACCGCCGCCTTGTCGACGTATTTGTTCCAGGTCGGCAGGAGGCCGGTCGGGCTCGCAGGCCGCACGAGGTGCGTGTAGTCCTGGCTCACGATCTGGCCGACGTTCATCGCCATCGCCAGGGCCCGGCGGAAGACCGGGTCACTGAGCGGCGCGCGAGTCGTGTTCGGCTCGAGCCAGGCGGTGTTGGCCGAGAGCATGTACGGCTTCGTCGGGTAGTACGTCGAGACCTTGTGCTGGTCCACGAGCTGGTTGACGCCGGGGAGGTAGTTGTTGTTGAGATCCTCCACGCCCGCCAGTACCGCGTTCAGGCTGTTCGTGTTACTCGTGTTGACGAGGTCGATGATGTACTTCGGCTTCGGCGACGGCGAGACGTGCGCGGCAGCCGCCCACCACTTGTTGTTCTTGACGTAGACGACCCGCGTCGTCGGATCGAATCCGGCGGCCGAGACCGTGTACGGGCCCGTTCCCATCGGGACCTTCGGGCTGTACGTCGTCAGCTGCTGCGCGCTCTTGATCGTGCTTGCCTGCGTGGGGTTGATCATCGGCAGGTTCCACATCAGGTTCTGCCACTGGATGTAGTTCGGCGTCCCCTTGAAGGTGACGACGACCTTGTCGCCCTTGACAGCGAGGTGCTTCACGTTCACGTACAGGTTGTTCCAGAAGGCCGTCGTGAAGCGACCGAGGTTGATGTTGAAGGCGACGTCCTTGCCGGCGAACGGCTTACCGTTCGACCACTTGACGTTCGGACGGACGACGATCGTGTACTGCTTCTTGCCCGACCAGCGGGCCGACTTCGCCAGCCAGTCGATGTACTTCCCCTTCAGCGGGTCGAAGCGGAGCAGCGTCTCGTTCACGAGCCCGACCATGCCGGTGGCGTAGTTGCCGGTGTAGGGGTTCGTGCCCGCGATGTTGCCCCACTGCGTTCCGCTCGTGATCAGCGTCTGCGAGCGCGGGTAGCCCGCGAAGGCAGCCTTCCCGCCGCCCGACGCTGCTGTGCTGAGAACGGTTGCGGCCAGCGCCGCGAGCGCTAGACCGAGTGCCGCCCCCCTCCAAATGCGTTTCATCTTCGAACTCCTCCTTGATGAGCATGCAAAGCGACCCCGAGCCTCGGCCTCACGCTTCGGCATCCCTCCCTTCACACGGGGCGGCGGCGGCCGGGCCCCCGGCCGGGGCACACGGAGACGCCGGAGGGATTACGCGCATGACGCCCCCGCCTCACTACCCGGCCACCGCCGCCTCGTCTCGCCCGAGGGGGCTGAGACTGGGAATGTTTC
>Ga0335076_10001079_pt1 | contig 25999 bp, 25 predicted proteins | sample Lox_Sample_25_FD_206717 | JGI IMG/M metagenome (GOLD analysis project Ga0335076, IMG submission 206717) | Soil microbial communities from Loxahatchee National Wildlife Refuge, Florida, United States - Lox_Sample_2.5 | ecosystem: Environmental > Terrestrial > Soil > Wetlands | place: USA... | reverse complement strand
ACCCCGATTCGTTCACCGTCCGAAACCAGAAAACCCAAATCCTGAAACAATGGGTCCACGCCAAAGCGTTTCTTTAATCCCTGCGCGCTAATAATAGGTGCCAAGCGTCCGTCCGTTCCTCACGCCAAAGTACAAACAACCAAGAATAACAAATCCTTCTCGCCGCCCTTCGTTTTTGCTTGCTTGTCCGCGCCGCCGATGGAATCCTGTGGGGCGCGCATTTTGATCGGGAAACCCTCAGGGAAGGGAAGAATGAATCACGTGCTCCCAGGTCTCCGGCAGTTGGCCGCTCCCTCATTCAAAAGGTAATCCCCGTGTCCGATGCCATTAAAGTCCTTCTGCTCGTCCTAAGCGCCCTCTTCCCGATCGTCGACCCTCTTAGTGGTAGCCCTATCTACCTCGCACTCACTCGCGACTACTCCCGTGAAACTCGCCGCGAACTCGCCTGGCACGTCGCCATCAACAGTTTCTTTCTCATGCTCGGCGCCTACTTCATCGGCTCTCACGTCCTCGGCTTCTTCGGCGTCTCCCTGCCCGTCGTGCAAGTCGGCGGCGGCCTTGTCGTCGTCTCCGTCGGTTGGAGCATGTTGATGCAAAGCGATCAACCTGCCGACAACGCCGCCCGCAAGACTATTCAACCCCAGGAGGTCTTTCGCCGCGCGTTCTATCCTTTAACCCTCCCGCTCACCGTTGGCCCGGGCTCCATCTCCGTCGCGATCACTCTCGGTGCAAACTCTTCCCACCGCTACGGCGTCCATATCCTGGTCATTCTCGCCGCGATCCTCGCCATCTTGCTGATCGCCTTCAGCGTCTATCTTTGCTACGGCTTTGCTGACCGCTTGGCGCAAGCGCTCGGCGACACGGCCATGCTCGTCATCATCCGCCTTTCGGCGTTCCTCCTCGTCTGCATCGGCGTGCAAATCATCTGGAATGGCCTCGGCGCGCTCCTTTCCTCCATTCCATTCCATGTGCAACCGTACCTCCACTGATCCAGATTCCGACCCACGAAAACAATTGAGATTTTCTGCAACCCGAGCCCCGCCGTGCCCATCCAAAAAGCACTCGCTGGCCAAATCACCGGAAAGCGCGTACCTTCTACCATCACCAGCCGCAAAGGAGAGCTCGCATATGCCAACCATCACCACCAAAGACGGCACAACCATCTTTTATAAGGACTGGGGCAAAGGTCAACCGATCGTCTTCAGCCACGGTTGGCCGCTCACCGCCGATGACTGGGACACCCAGATGCTCTTCTTCGGTCAACGCGGCTTCCGTGTTATTGCTCACGATCGCCGCGGCCACGGCCGCTCCGACCAAACCTGGGATGGCAATGACATGGACACATACGCCGACGACCTCGCTCAGCTCACCGAAAAGCTAGACCTCCGCGATGCTATCCACGTCGGCCACTCGACCGGCGGCGGCGAAGTGGCTCGCTACATCGGTCGTCACGGTACGAAACGCGTCGCCAAAGCCGTGCTCATCGGTGCCGTTCCACCGCTGATGCTCAAAACTGCGTCCAATCCCGGCGGCTTGCCCATCGACGTCTTCGATCAGATTCGCGCTGGCGTCGCCGCCAACCGCCCCCAGTTTTACAAAGACCTGACTCTCCCGTTTTACGGCTACAACCGCCCCGGCGCCAAAGTTTCCGAAGGGATTCGCGAACACTGGTGGCTGCAGGGGATGCTCGGTGGCATCAAAGCCCACTACGACTGCATCAAAGCCTTCTCTGAGACCGACTTCACCGGGGACCTGAAGAAATTCGACGTCCCCACGCTCATCCTACACGGCGACGACGACCAGATCGTCCCGATCGGCGCGTCCGCGCTTCTTTCTTCCAAGCTGGTCAAGAACTCAACGCTTAAGGTTTACTCGGGTTTCCCACATGGCATGTGCACCACCCATCCCGAAGTGATCAACCCCGACCTTCTGGCGTTTTTCCAACGCACCCAAACCGCCGCCTCCGCCTAGCCACACATCTTCATTTTCTCTTCGTCGGGGCGCAGTGTGCTGCGCCCCACCTCGACGCCATCTCAGCGTTTCGTATCGGTCTCCGCTGTGGTAGGGACCGCCTGCTTACCACCGCTCTCTTATTGAGTTCCGGCTCGCAACCCGGTCATCGACTCAATCTCCACCCGAAAAAACACCGGCTCGATAGCCAGCTCGTTTGTCTCTTTCTCGCGCCGCTCCGCTAACGCGTTTAACCACCACTCATAATGTTTTTCCAGCAACTCCCGCGCGTGCGCTTTCTCTGCCGTGAACCGCGGTTCCGGTAATTCCTGATAACGCCCATTCGCGATCAGGCTGGTCCACTCAAACGCCGAAGCAATTTCATCCAGCTGCAGGCAAACTCGCGGGTTCTCTCGCATCCACTCCACTTTTTGTCCCACCGTCGAAAACACATAGACGTACTTCTCCTCATACGCAATCCGCACCGGAACCACATACGGCTGGTTCTCCCGCGCGCAGCCCAACCTCGCCAGCGATACTCGTCCGAGAAGCTCCCGGCACTCTTGCTCGTTTAACTCGCGAATTACCATAGCCGCCTCCGGAATGGAACTCTCCCTATCACCACAACCCGCTTCCCCACGCCGCTTCGGTTCTATCTCGAGAGTATCGCAACTCCATCTCCGCGCAACCACCGTACGCGCGTCTCGCCCGCGATGTCTCTCGGGACCGAGAAATGCACTTACAGCCTATGTCCTGACGAGGTCTAGAACCGCTGCGATTCGCAGCAGGGAAGAGCGGTCGCCCCCAAATTTCGCTCGGCGCTCCAGCCCGGGCCATCTGCTAGCACATAACCAACGAAGGGTCATGCGACATCTATCTGTTAGGGGGACAGCAGCATGAACAGCCTTGACGCGATGTTACAACGTAACAAAGACTTCGCCGCGCAGCAGTCCGCCGAGGGCACTCTTATGCCCTCGCTTCCGAAGGCGCTGCCGGAGGTAAAGGCGATCGTTATTGGTTGCGCCGATATGCGCGTGGATCCTGCCGACATACTTGGAGTGAAACCGGGCGAAGCCGTTGTGATTCGTAACATCGGTGGGCGAATCACGCCGACCTTGTTGGAGGAATTGGGGCTACTTGGGCGAATCGGTGAAGTTGCCGGTGTGAAGGCAGGAGGCGGCGGTGAGTTTCACCTCATCGTACTGCACCACACCGATTGCGGTATCACGCGTCTGATGGGTGATCCTGCTAGGTTGGCACACTATTTTCAGATTCCGGAAGCGGAACTTAAGAGCAAAGCGGTCACTGACCCTCGCGCTGCGGTTGCACACGACGTTGCTTTGCTCCGGGCGGTTCCCGCGCTGCCGGGCACATGGCTCATATCCGGCTTGGTCTATGACGTAGCGACGGGACTTGTTGAGGTCGTTGTGCCGGCAGAGCGCCTCCGCGCCGCTACCGCATAAGTATCGTTCGGTGCGGAGCAACCGGGAGAGCCGCTACTTCTATTTTCCCCATGAAAACGTGTGGCTCTGGAAATCGAACGCTATTTGCTGCAGGCCGAGTGCGGAAGGCCCGAGCAGTCCATCAAAGTCGCGACTCTCGTCTTGTTGGTCCTCCACGACGAAGGCGTTCTCTTGCCCGAAATCCGTTTCTCCTAACTTTGTTCTCGCCAATATGACCAGTTGGAGCCGCAAGTCGCCACCCATGTTTGATGACGTTCGCTCGCCGAGGCTGATCAGTTCGGGGAGTCGATTACGAATTCGACTCTGAAAAAGAATAATGCCAGACGCAGCCGTGTCCAGTAGTACTTGAATAGAAACTCCATTCACTTCCATCCTTACGGTCAACCATGGCGGTGTACTTTGCAATGGAACAGATGAACCGTACACCACAGCTGTACCGAACACGATCCGTTTTGTCGTGTAGTCGATGCTGAAGTCGCTCAGCCTGAGCACATCTAGCCCAATCACCGCATCGATACGGATGCCGAGATCCTTCTGCAGAAAACCCAAGTCTCTGATTAAGACCGGGAGAGATTCCGCTCGCAGAATGCCTATTTGCACGCTCGGCAACACCGCTTGTTGCGCGTCGACGACCTGGTCGTGCACAGCAAGCTTCCCGACTGGTCCCGCCAAGTGCAGTTCGTGGGCTACGCGACTATCTATTACGCTGGGATTGGTTCCGGTATCGATTACGAGATTCCGTCTTATCTTGCTGCCCAGGGCCCCCTGCACAACGACGAGGTAGTCTCGGTAGATCAGGAACGGGAGTTCGCACCGTCCGGAGGGAGCGTCGTGCTTGTGGTCTCTTGTGGGCTCGGCTCGGGTCTGGCTGTGGTCCGGTACAGCAAGGGTCAATGTAAAGCTGAGGAGGAAACCTCCCGCAGCGATTTGTCTTTTGGTTTGTGCCCTCATGCCCTCATTCCACGGAATCGAAATGAGGGCCAATTTCGGCTAAGTGGTCTAGTGCCTCAATGCAAGGCGGCTCATATTCACGTCAGAAACGGGTCACGCAACGATCACGGCTTGCTTTCAACGGTTTAGGCCTGATCGCAGCAGCACTTCCGTGTGGGATGTTTATAGGGTCGAGACTTCCCTTGGATGGTACAATCCTCGAAATCTTCCGGGGGGCGCTGTGAAGGAAAGCTATCGGTCCCCTAAACGGATTCGCTTCGAAGGATTTCAACTAGACCTGCATTCCGGGGAGCTGCGCTCGGATGCGGGTAAGACTGTCCGCCTGCCCCAGCAGCCCTTCCGAATCCTCACAATGTTGCTTGAGTGCCCAGGTGAAGTCCTGACACGTGAGGATATTCGCAAGGAACTCTGGCCGGACAACACGATCGTAGAGTTCGAACACAGTATCAGTGCCGCGATGAACCGGCTGCGGCAAGCCTTGGGCGACTCGGCAGACGATCCCCACTACGTTGAGACTCTGGCCCGTCGAGGCTATCGCTGGATGGTTTCCGTGGAGGGGATGGAGGTAGGACCAACCTCCAACGTCAAGCCTCACCGTTGGTGGCGTTGGGCGGCTGTGCTACTTGCAGTAGTCGGCTTGGTCAGCAGCATTCAATGGTTTGTTCGTCCAGCCCCGAAAACTCCCGAACCGCAGATGTCCATTACTCCTCTAACTGCTTCTCCGGGCATTGAAGGCGACCCAAGCTTTTCGCCGGATGGCAATCAAGTGACCTTCGTCCGGCAGGAAAAAGGACAGAAACCGCAGATCTACGTCAAACTCATAGGCACTGGCGGGGCGCCACTGCGCCTTACTACTGGTTCGACCTCGGACTACAGCCCCGCCTGGTCGCCAGACGGACGTCACATCGCGTTCCTTCGGGTGCTGTCTCAGGAAAGGATAGCGGTGCTGCTGATTCCGGCCCTGGGCGGTCCGGACCGCAAAATTGCCGAACTATCTGCACCGGGATGGTCTGGAGACTGTACCTGGCTGACCTGGTCCCCCGATGGCAATTCGCTTGTCGTCAGTGACCGAGACTCACCGAAGGAACCTGTCGGATTGTTCCTGCTAGCGATTGACACTGGAGAAAAGCGGAGACTGACGTCCCCACCTTCTTCAGCAATCTGGGATTCGAGCGGCGATAGTTGTCCGTCCTTCACCCCAGACGGGCGAACACTGGCGTTCAGCCGTTTGATCGAGGAAAACATGCCTGATCTGTTCTTGTTGGCTGTTTCCGATGGACTCAAGGCGGTGGATGAACCAAGACGGATTCTTCGCGGATTTGCACCAGTTTGGACCGAGGATGGGCGCGACATTATTTATAAGGGTGGGGCCCATTCGCTCTGGAGAATTGGCGTTTTCGGCTCCGCAGGTCGATCCGCCGAACCGCAGCGACTCACGGCTCTTGGAGAAAATGCTGGAGCGGCAGCGATTTCGAGCCGGGGGCACCTCCTTGCTTACTCAAGCTTTTCTACCCATTCTAGTATTTGGCGCATCGCTGCACCGAGTGGCTCAAAGGCTCGTGATGAAGAGAGCGCAGGAGCCTCTTTCATCTACTCAACCCGAGGTGATTCTGCTCCTGAGTTCTCGCCAGACGGCAAGAGAATAGCGTTCATGTCAAATCGCTCGGGAAATCCGGAGATCTGGGTGTGCGATAGCGATGGCTCGAATCCTGTCCAACTAACCTCATTCCGCGGTCCGCAGGTCACATTGCCACGCTGGTCACCCGACGGCGGACGAATTGCTTTTGACTCTAATGCAGAAGGAGGGTTTGACATTTGGGTGATCAACGCCACTGGAGGAAAGCCCAAGCGAATGACCATCGACCCCGCAAATGATGGCAACCCGAGCTGGTCGAGAGACGGGCGTTGGATCTACTTTGATTCTGCTCGCACAGGTGAGCCGCAGGTGTGGAAAATTCCGGCGGCCGGCGGCGATGCGATCCAGGTGACGCAGGACGGTGGCTGCGCGCCGCTTGAATCGCCAGACGGCAAATTTATTTATTACACCAAAGAACTGGCAAGGACAAGTGTTTGGAGGGTCCCCGTGGCGGGTGGTCAGGCCGCCAAAGTGCTTGAAAATCTGAGTGTTTCTCGGAATCTAGTCATAGTAAGCAAAGGAATTTACTTCGTTCCTCAAAGAGGTACGGGTTTGGGCTCTTCTATCGAATTCTTGGACTTCGCGACTAATCACACCAAGCGGGTAGCTAGTTTTGGAAAACCTCGCGATTGGGGCCTGGCTTTGTCTCCCGATGGCCGATGGATCCTATATGCCCAAGTAGATGAAGCAGGCGCCGAGCTGAGACTCGTCGAAAACTTTCGCTAACGCCAATTCTGCATTTTGCCGTACGCAGACCGCGTATCCCAAAGCGCATCAAGAACCAAAGCGCCGTTGTTTGCCCAATTGACCATCGAATCGAATACCGATCTTGGACTAAGCCCCGATGTAACGGTGCCGGTTCAAACGGTCGAAGTAGTACTGATTTTGGTCGATATTGATTTTAAGACGTGTCAGTTGCTAGAACTTCTTGTTCGGACGGTGTATCGTGTCCCCTAATTGAAATACCTCAAAATCTTGCGTCGTATATTCGCAGTCTCCGCGGGCAAAAGATGTAGCGACTTGGGCGACTTTGGTAGTTGCGAAGAAGTACGGTAAGTTCTCTAGATTCTGGTGGACGAGAAGGGATTCGAACCCTCGGCCTCCTCGTTGCGAACGAGGAAAACAAAACCATAAGACTCGGTACTGCAACCACTTGAATTGTTTTTCTCAGTTTCGAGCTGGCCTACTTGGCCTACTGTAGAGTTGAATGTCGGATCGCGGCATGAAGGCAGCAGTTGGTTCCACCGTCTATCGGCGGAAGATTCCTTTCGACCCGTCAGTCAGCCACAAAGTTTTCGCTGAATTTCAGAAGCTCAGAGTTCGGCTCTTCCAGATATTTTCGGAGAGCGTGAAGAAAGATTCTCGCCGTTTCAGCCTCATGCTCGCGAGCTATGCACGCCTCACATTTAGAGCCGGAGGGCCCGGGCGGCCAGGTGATGAGACGATCTCAAGTGCCTTCGAGATGAGGCAGAAAAATAGATCCTGGCCGTCAATCTACGCTGCTTTGCAGATCGGCAGTGTATCGGACAGGTCAAAGCTTCGTGATGCGGTTCGTCGCCGGCAACATGCGAAACGTCGCAAAGCGATCGCGGAGGCGCGGAGTAATTCGTTAAATTGTTCTTCTTGAAGACCAGCTAACCCCTTTCTACCATCGAGCCCAAGTGACCAGCTCTAGTTTGTGACGGTCCTGACACGCAAAGATTGGGGGCGACTGAGCACCGTTCCCATTCTTTCCTGTCTTTTGGACCAGCAACGGAAAAAGACCTTCATGGGAAATCCGACAGTGACGCCCGTTGGCTCATGGAATCCCCGAAAGGGGAAGACGTGGACGTACGAGCAAGCTGCTGCGAAAAAGGACAAGGCCGAGCAATTCTCCCGCGACGTACTGGAAGATGATGATCTCGCGGACGACATCGCAGCCATGTCTGTTGAAGAGTACGCAGAGGATCGCGGAGCCGAGCTGGTGAAACAAGGAGAAAGCATGATCAGAAAAAACGTCACACCCAGAACGAATGCTTCAACACAGAGCAAGACCGCAACGGCTGTATCGCGGACAAACCCCGCGGTAGCGGCCCTGCAAACTGCCTCTGACGCCCTGGCGAAACAAAACGATCTCCAGGCGCAGGTACGAGACCTGCAGGACGAACTGCAGGATCGAGACCGTCTACTGGACGCGATCGTCGACATTGTTGACGATCCGGATGAGGATTTTGACGCCCAGTCACGAATTGAGGCGATCCAAGATCTGATTCCCGACGACGACTCGGGAAACGACTAGAGCGGCACGGCGAATGCGGACAGCTTTGGCGCAAGGCTACGGGCGATCTGACTGACCGTGCCTTGCGCTATCGCGCCACACATCCATCTTGCCGGCCGCCTAGTCCGAAGGTCTGTGTTTTCTGCGGGCGAAGTCGAAACGTTGAGGTTCATCACGTGGACGGGAATGAAAGTCACACCGCTCCTGAAAATCTCCTCTGGAGCTGCCGTAGCTGCAACGTCGTTGCGGGCATGGTCCTGCGAAACGCCGGCATCGGCAGAAAGACCCAGCAGTTCAATCCGGGTTCTAAACCACGAGGCGCACGCTCTTTGGGACAGTGGATCGCGGCACTACAAGGATTACGAGGCGAGTCCAACATCGATCCCGCCTCAGCGATCGCCATCGTGCACGCCACGCCAGCCTCCCGGCGATCTGACTTTGCGATCGAGATCTGGCGGCGGCGCCGCCAACACTACGGCCCTAAGGGCCACGGATGAGCGAGCAGAGCGGAAGGCGTCACAGTGGCTGATGTTGCAAAGCGGCTGAGGTGCACATTTCTAGCTAGAGTTTCACGTCCGCCGCATCTCTTCCTGCGGTCTTCGCAGATCTAAATTGCACGCTGGCTCGTGAAAGTAGTGATCTTGGTTTGGATTTTCAATTCGCCCAATTCGGGCTCACAGTTGCATTGTCTTTCTTCGCCAACCTGCTCATCAACCCGATCTAATTTGGCAAGATTTATGTAACCTACCTTGTCGTAATAGGCGTGGGATTGCCTATCATGGTGAGTTTCGCCTGGCCGTTTAGTTTGCCTGTGCCCGCTTAATCATCCGTGTTACATCCTCGTTGGCATTTTCGAAATGCAGACTGACGTTAGGATGGCTGCGAGCGAACACGCGGAAGATTTCATCCGCGAACGCTTGCCCGATCTGGCTGACGTTTGTGAAATCGAGAACAACCCTGCGGAAGCGGTCGATCCGCAGCAGCAAACGCTTCGCCTGCGAGCGCGAGACGAGATCATTAGGATTCTGCTCGGCGAGTTTTACGGGCACGACGGTTTTGTCGAAGGCGTAGTCATTATCCGGTGATGCAAACTTGTCGAATATTTCCGTGCGCGATCTCGTTGTGTTGTTCTTCAGCTTCATCCACACAGCCGTTCCTTTGCCCCTCGGGCTGATCGGCGGCGGATCGGAAGGCGAAGAGAAGTAGACACCGCCAGAAGAAATGTCGAAGGCGTCGAGCACCTTGGACGTGAAGAAAATTCCTTCGCCGGTATGGCGTGCTGGATCGGTCGTGAATTTTCCTTTCGCAAGTTCGAGCGTAGAGTAGCGCACGTTTGGGAACTTCATGGCCTGCTGGATTTTTTTGAAGATGCCGATGCCGTTATCGATGATCGCGATCTCGGCGTTGACGGCTGTGCGCTTCAACTTGACAGTTGCTCGCGATCCACCGGAATGATCGATGGCGTTGTTAAACATTTCGGTGAAACTGTAGCGCCAGACATCCAGCGCGTTCTCGGGCAGGTCCGCAAGCTGCGGCTGAACATCGGCTTCCCAAACATCATGCTCGCTTTGCGCGGCACTGCGACCAGCGAGGCTGTAGGTTTTCTCCCAAGTTGTCTTAGGCGCGAGGTAGAACCGAGCGCGGCGAGTCCTTCCTTTTCGTATGACATCGCGGTCAGCGATTAGCCGCTGTAAGTGCAGGTTAGCAGCTTGTCGCGTCATGCTGAAATGCTGGGCGGTCAGCTGGGCGATATCGTGCGGATGATCGTCGACGTTTGCTAAAATGAATTGGCGGACTTCGATGCCTCGCGCATCCTGTGTTGTTCTCACGGAATTCCCTCAAGCCGATTGTCAAGTTTAAGGCAGTGATTGTCAAGGTTATCTTCTGGATTGTCAAGCCACTGGAGGCGACGCGTCACCTTGCTACACAATCCACACGCACGCGTATCTCGGGCCACCGGCGTCATCGTTGGACTAATCGGGGCCATCGTGATCATCCCCATCAGTATCGCAATCGAAATCGCCATGGTCACCACCATCATGCCGCCAAGCAGCAGTCCTCCGACCTCCACTTCCTCCTCCAGCTCCGCCACCGATACCGCCACCACCAGCCCTCCCACCACCGCGTCCGCCACCGCCTCCAGCAGCACCACCACCAGCACCACCACCAGCACCAGCGTTAACACTGCGATTACACACCGACCTATGGCTGGTTACCGAAGGACGCTTGGGAGTGGATTAACACCAAGATTGGCTAGAGCCGCCTTCTTCGTCAAACTGAGTCACTACCCGAATTTGGGCCAAAGATGGATAACAGCGACGGCGTGAACGCACGTTGTCGCCTGCTTGTAGCCTGCGACGCATTTCTGCAGAAGCGCACCAAATTTCTCCTGCCCGCTTCGTCCTTCGAGGTGACGCGACATTGCGGTTGCTGCTAACTCTCCAGCGAAATGCAAGTGTACAAGTCTTCCTCTTATCTCTATTTTTCCAACTGTTTCTGAGTCCAGGTTAGAGACGGTGAATCGTGCAGCTTCCTCACCGAAGTGGCCTCCGATATCATTCCTCACCCTCTGTAGAAAGCCCTCGTTGTCTTTGAAGAATCCTACGGCTGCCTCCCATCGGCCGCTGATGTCGGCAGGAAATTCAGTTCTAATGCTGTCAAATTCTGGACAAGCATTAAGAAGCCTAAGCGCTTCAGCAAATTCCAGCAGCGTAGCTATCGATCTACGCAGAAAATAATTCTTGGTGTACCTTCGGTCCGTTGCGTCTAGAACCCGAATGTTCTTCTGTGCAATCGCCATCAATTCGATCCGGAGATCTTCGTACAGCACGCACAGGCGGACGATTCGGGCAGACAAATCCTTATCTTCTAGCGCTGCGGGAAAAACTCTTCCAAGGACCTGCATTCGAATTTTGGTGTTCATCGGTTATCGCCTAGCTCCTGGATAAATCTTAGGTCTGCTCGCCGTTCTAGTAAATGAGTCGCGAAACTATGAGGAAGAGTGTGAGGGGACAGATTGGTTAGACCTGCCCGCTTCGCGGCACGATGCACGATTTTCCAAAGTGTGGTTCTACTCACACCGAATAACGATCCATGATCGCGATCGCCGAGCCAGGCTGCGAGTGCACTGCATGCCCTACTTCCAAATAGCACAACGCGATCCTTATCTCCCTTTCCTCTCCGTACGCGGATGCTCTCTCCATTGAAGTCCACGTCCTCGACCCGAAGTGTCTGGAGTTCGCTCGATCGGCACCCGGTCGCGTAAAAGAGTTCAATCACCGCTCGATCGCGTTGCGAGACAGCGCTAAGGTATCGCTAACGACAGGGCAGAAAATGAAACAGTGTGTCGTGGTGCTAGAATGCCCAAAAAGGATCGGTGGACAAATGAGGACAAACCGGACATCGAAAAAACGAGCAAATAGGATAAAAGTGAGCAAGAAGAGACGGCATCTCAGGCAAAATCGGGCGGCAAATGTAACAGCAAATCGGACATCAGCCCAGAACGTATCGGTGACAGTCCCCGAAGCAGCACGCCTTTTAGGTACCGATCCGCGAACTGTGAAAAGGTACAGGGCTTCAGGGAAGCTTTCTGGCTACGTTACGCCCGGCGGTCACTGGAGAATCTCGCGCGCTTCGATCGACTCAATTCTTCACGGCGGGCCCCAGCCGGCCGCGTCCGCCGCGACCGTGCCAAGTGTCGCTTCAGCGAAATCTCGCGTTGACGAAATTAATTCCCAAATTGCCGAAGAACGCGCGATAGCTACGCTTGAAGAACTTAGGTTGGCCCGGGTCGATCGGAACCAAGCAAAGCGCCGACAGGAAGAAAGGGAACAGGCCGAGGCTGAAGAGCTGCGGCACGCGGACCAAAGTGACCGGTCGGAGCGAGAGGAGTTATTACGCTCCCAACGCATCGAACAGGCCTCCACCCGAGCCCGACGCAAATACGAACGCGAAAAACTGGCCGACGCGCTACGGATGCTGCCGGCAGATCTGCCTGAACACGCCGTCATCAGCATCACCGCTGCGCTCCGTGAAAATATCGCGGGTCTCTACGAAGAGGACGATGAGGTCGCGGATCGCCTGGTTGCGGCAACCGTGAGCCGAATGATCAGACCCCACATGAAACGCAAGGATGCTGAGGCAATAGCGTCGCACGCGATCAACCGTTGCTTAAGTGTGCTCGCGAAAGCGTACGCTCGGCAGCCCCTCTCGAAATGGCAGATCAAAGCGCGAAATCAGGCTGTCGCAGCAGTCATGGACCTACCGGATCCTGCAAGTCCTGAGGAAATGGCGACAGCGGCGATATCCGCAGTCGCAGAAGTCAACCGCGAATTCGAACACGGCGAACGTTTGCAGTCCTGGATAAGTCAGATTCCGTACACACTCGCGCGGTCGCTACCACTGGCCGGCCAAGATGACCGAGAGACGGCAAGACGCACTGTCGAGACCGCATACCTACAGCTTCCAGTAGGCGCGACACCATACGAATTTGAAAGCGCACGTAATGCGGCGCTTGAGCCATTTCTCGCCACCGAGAAAACAGCCCAACTGAGAAAATCTGAAGCTGATGCCAAGAGCCGAGCTGAATTCGATGCGGACTTTCTGCTACTACCTGGTGTCGTGGCATATCTTGCAGAACTGGAATCAGCTCCTGATGGATGGGATTTTGAAGGCTCACGGCACAAGATTGCCGAGCAAATCAAACAGGAGATCCGCCCCGCGTTGATTGCCGATCTCCCGCTTGATCCCGGGGCTGGCCGAGCGCGAGTTCAGGAGTTGGTGGACGAATGGATCGAAGCCCATTGTGAAACGGCCTAGCGACCGTGAAATTAATAGCCGCGTTCTCGCTCCGACCGGCTCCGACCGGCCTTGCTTTGCCGATCTTCCCCTAGATCCAGGCGCCGGACGAGCGCGTGTCGAAGAGTTGGTTGAAAATTTGTGACTTCCGGCCGAGAAGTACAGGCCTCTAAAATGAATTTGCTTTCCTGATCGGTCAGAATGCCGGCTGGCGGGAGCTCAAATCTGGGGAAATTGTACGTTTTACGTGGACTGGAAGACTGGAAGCTTTTTAGCTTAAAGGTCGCAAACTGCGCTTCAACGACCGCCGCAACCGCCGCGTCGGACTTGAGGCCCCGCCGAAAACGTCGGATCCTCTCGTAGGCGGATTTCCGCTCACAGTTGCGACTGGTGACCAGGAAGTCTATAACCTTCCGCAGGCGTTTCCTGTCCGTAATCGACAAGGCAAGCAGCATCTCTTTTTCATGCCTTTCTTTTTCACGTTGCTCCTTCGTCGTGTTCTCTCGGCCAAGCGCTTTCGCCAGTGCCGTTTGTATTTTCCGGTCTTGTCCAGCCGTTGCACGTTGCCTTAGCTCTGTTAGTGACTCAATCGCTACTTGACTATATCCGTCGGCAGCGGGAGCAAAGAAATCATTTCTGGCCCGCCGTATTTTCTTCACAAAGTTCTCACAGCAAGCGGCGAAACGGTTGCTTTGCCTCTTTGCGTATTTTTTGTTGGTAGGCTCAAAAGCTGACTGCTCGCGAATGGCCCTATCGAGCCAACCACCGAACTTATTCCAGTCACGCTTCCACTCGGTGGTGACACGTTTTGGCACCGATTTGTGCATAACACTCCTGCTACAAAATCTTGCACATTATGTACGCGATGTATCGCGAACTCAAAGCACAAATTGTTTTACGTGGGCTGACTCAAAGAACTGTGGCCGAACGGCTAGGCTGTTCGGAGTTTCGACTCTGGCGACTTCTGCACCGCCGCGCTCGACCAACGGTCTCAGAACGACGCCAACTTGCAAAAATCCTTTCTCTGCCCCAGTCGCAGGTTTTTTGGGGTAGACCAAATGGAACGGGAAGGCAGGCAGGCCAATGATGGCCAAATAAAACGCCCGACGCCACGCTAGAAACGTGACGCCGGGCAAAACAGGATCTTATGGATAATTCATCCTACCACACATCCGGTCTGCGTTGCTTGCATCGCGCAGGCATTAAACTCCGCGAGTTAGCCATCCTCAAATTTCTATATGGCACTAACGATGAGGGTGTTTTCTTATCCCAACTTTCGTTCGATATGCGCTCGATTGCTAGCGGGAAGTTTTTTCGCGAGACGGCGACTTTTCGGGCATTCCGAGCCTATCAGCTAGCCTGTCGACCTAAGTGTCGCCACGCGACTACCGCCAGGCCGCCCCAAAAAGAAAATCTTTCAAAAGGAGAAGACTTATGACGAAGCAATTTCGCGGGCGTACGGAAGATGCAGATGCACCATTCGTTGACGGCAAGTTCTGGAAGGAAGGAGCATCGATCGCTGGCAAAGTGATTCGGACGTTTGACACCGAAAATGGGCCTTGCAGCGTTTTGGAACTTCTCGACTCCGTGAGGATCGATGGCGAAGCTGTTGATCAGGTCTCGATCGGTAATCTTACTGGTTTCCGGATGGCCCTGCAGGCAGCGGGGATTCAAAATCTGCAGGTTGGCGATGCCGTCCACTTGAAATGCACCGGGTTAAAGTCAACCACAAAGGGCTCACCACGGCCTAACTTCGAAATCGAAGTCACGAGGCAGTGATGATGATGAGGCGGTCCGAGCGCAAAGAGAGCGGGCAATCCTGGCGAGGATCCCGCGACCTATACGGCGAGCGGATCGCCTCTCTGTTTTTTTGGCACGCACCTTGCTCGCCGGCAGGGGTTAAAACGCGCTCCCTCTCCCGGAAGGGGAGAGGGCGGGGGGAGTGGGGCAGATGGCCAGGCCGGAAATTCAGCGCCCCAAAACGCGTCCTGACGCATGCCAGGAAGATTTTAGTGCCTTCGCCGAGGCAACGTGACCATTTTCGGACGAGTCGATGCGGCTCGGCGCGATCGCTCCCCTTTACTTGAGATAGAAGGATAACTGTGCCGACTCAGCCAACTCAGCCCAAGCCTGATTCATGGTTTCACTCAGCCGAATTTCATGCCGACTGCCACCGTCGACGGGCACAGCAGAGGGCTTTTTATAATCGCAAGGCCAAAGAGAAGACCAAGCAACGGGAACAAGTGCAAGTGCTGGATCCGGAGGACGTGTCCTCGCAGGAACGGCGCCGCACTGAAACTCGAAAGCGATTTTTCTCGCGTGAGAATGACAAAAAGCCACCACGCGGAGATCCACGTCAGGCATTACCAGACGGTAGCGATTTCGAAGCGTTTGCTGACATGTTCGGAGTAAAAGCTGAGCGTTTGACACAGGCTCTCGAAATGAGGCGCCTCGGACTTTATTCGAAAGGCAAACGCCGTCTGCTTTGCGGCCGGATCGGCCGTCGTCTTGATTGCATGGCGTCCGAGCATCATCGCTTTTTTTCGCCGTATATGTGCCGCTGTCGTTACTGCGAAACCTGTGGTCCGAATTGGTTTCGCGAAAAGTTCTCTGACATGGTGGCGGCACTGGATCCGGTCGTTGAGCGTCTGCAACACAGACAGCAGACTAGGCGCAGGCGCGAGATTGTGGTTGCAAAACTCGACTTCACGGTGCCGAAAACTAATGCTATGCCGACTCCTGCGTTTGTCCGCAAATTTCACAAGGACGTGCACCGTTTCTGGCGCGCGGCTGAACGGCGATTTGGTATCTCTCCTAATTTAACGGTAGAGCAGATAAAAAAGCGACGCGAGATTAGGCAGGCTCTTCGAGATTTGGCCACTCCACCTGAGATCAAGGCAAAGTTACGAATCGAGTTACGCCACCTGATTCAGGAGGCTCAATGCTATGGCTGGGCCGGTTGCGATGAGTTTGGAGGTGGAAACACGAATTTGCATCGTCACTGCGTGTATGTCGGGCCGAAATTGCCACAAAGTAAGGCCCGCAAAGAATTATCAGCCCTATGGAGCGAGATTCGAGGAGAACGTAGTTTCGTTTCGATTAAGCGCGCAAGGAGTTTCTAGGCAGCCCTCGCCCATGCTCTGAAATATCCCGCGAAATTTTTGGGCAGCTCTACTCCTGAGCGTCTTGCGGAATTAGAAGCGACATTTCATCGTACCAGGCGTTTTTCAGCGGGAGGCGCATTCTACAACGTAAAAGTTGTGAGGGAGCCTGGCCAGGACTCACCGATCGGCGAACGCCCTACGTGTGGTTGTCGGCTTGTGGAAGTGCTGGAGCCTTGGGTTCCTCGTTTTGTTTTGGAAGCTGAAGGGCGCCGCGATCTGAGTACGGCTCGTCGGGAAGCCGGTCGGGCAAAAGTGTTTGCAGATCCTCCCTCCTGACGGATCAAATGCAGAAAAGGCAAAATTCGAAGAAGGTTCGGCGTACCACCATGAAGATAGTGTGTCGGGGTGTTTTTAGACTTCAGCAATGTTTCTACAAAAGTAAGGGTGCTTGGGTCGAATGAGGCTCACGATCATCGTCCCTTAGCTTTTTCTGTCGCAAAGGGCATGAGGGCTCGCCACCACGGCTTCGTCGTGCGCTTCTATTACGCGTAAGTGTTTCCGGGAAGATTTGAGCTTTTTGCACAAGTACTAAAACCGAATGAGTTTGCTGCCTTCAATCTCTGATATAGACTCTCGATCGGTTGCAGTGCCGCGTCGGAGAGGCAAGACTTTGGCGCGTCGTAAGTATCAGAACGGCTACATTTTTCAGAAAGGAAAAAAACGATCGGATGCGTGGCTTCCCAAAGAACCTGCGTATGTGCAGTTCTGGAAGGATGTACCCGGACAGCAAAACCCAAGGCGAGAAGTGCTGGCGCTCGGACTTTGTCGTACACGCACCCTCGCACAACGAACAGCGGCCGAAAAGCTCGAAAAACTCGGCATCAACTCCACTCAGGCCTTTATCGAGGCAACCTCGACTATCAGTTTTAAATGCCAGGGAGAGATATGGCTCAAATCCCTTGCCAATCGCAAACGCAACCCTCTCGAACAGACCACAATCGACACCAGGCGATACGCGCTGGACAAGTGGATGTATCCGTTCTTCCGGGATCGCTTGCTGGCCGACGTCAACAATCGTGCGATGAAAGAATTCGTGGAATACATTTCGCACTTGTCCGCGGCGACCATTCGCGACTACACAAATATCGTGAAAGGCGTAGTGGCTTCCGCGATCGACGGGAACGGAGAACCACTGTTTCCGCGAAAATGGAACGACGAATACATCGACGCGCCGTTGGTGAAGAACCAGAGGCAGCCCAGCACGGACAGAGATGGGATACAGGCCATTCTCATTGAAGCGACAGGCCAGTTTCGCATTCTTTATGCGCTTCTTGCGGGATGCGGACCGCTTCGCGCTGGCGAGGCACTTGGCTTAGAAATCGGCAGGCACTTCACCTCAGACTGTCGTACGATTTTTGTGCGGCAAAAGGCCAAGCGTGGCCAGATCCAACCTCATCTAAAAACACAGAATGGCGAACGTGACGTTGATCTCTCCGGAGCACTTGCACAGATGATTAGAGCTCACATTGGCCAGCGGACTTCTGGGTTTTTGTTCTGCAAATCTTCGGGCGAACTCTTGTCCCAAAGGGACATCTTGAAGTACAGCCTACATCCCATCCTGAAAAGGCTCGGCCATGTCCAGGGTGGGCTAAACATTTTTCGGCGCTTTCGGATCACGGAGCTTAAGAAATCAGATTGCCCTGAATTTCTACAGCACTTCTGGTCTGGACACGCTCAAACGCATGTATCGGAGCGGTATACAAAATTGCTCCAAGCGCGCGACCATCGGCTTGAGTGGGCAGAGAAGGTGGGACTTGGTTTCGACCTGCCGTCGTGCTCAATTGGCCAACCTGGCCAACTGATTCAGTTCAGGAAAATAGGGTAAGTATCTTAAAATCTGGTGGACGAGAAGGGATTCGAACCCTCGGCCTCCTCGTTGCGAACGAGGCGCTCTCCCAGCTGAGCTACTCGCCCACGAGTAGCAATCGATTTATCTTAACAAAGCATCCCAAGCTTTCCAACTCGCCGGCGCCCAAACCAAAACAAAGGGCGCCCGTTTGCCGAGCGCCCAGGTCCAAATTTAATTCGCAAACGCTATGATCACGGCTGGTTGAAATGCGCGGTGTTTGAAGTGTTCCCGGCTCGCTGCGCCACGATCTTCCTAGCGTTTTCATACAGCGCGCGCGCTTGTGGAATTGCGTCTACAGCCTTCTGCACCTGCGGATCGGCTTCCAGCAACACCTTAAATCCTTCTTGGGTGCCGTAGTTCGACATGAACACTTCCTGCTTGATCTTGCGCTTCACCCAATCCTGATTCTCGGCAAATTCCGGCTCGGTATAGTGAACGTTGTGCTTGGTCAGGTAATCGCGGAACTGACTCATCACTTTGTCGTCGACTTCGAAGCTATGGGAAATGACAGGCCGTGTTCCCAGGAAATAGCGCGTGAAGCCTCCCACGCCTTGTTCCTGGGGGAAGAATACGTCGTTGCGGAACATCTCTTCCTGGAACTTTGTGTACTTCGGCTGATCCACCACGATGTCTGGAGTGATACCGCCGCCGCCGGTCACCTGGCGCCCGCTGTCGGTCTGGCGGATCTCCGACGGATGCTCTGGCACCTTGCGTTCGTAGTGATATTCGTACAGCGAGATGGACTTGTAATCCCGCTGAATCAGCCGGCCGCTCGGCGTGTAGTAGCGCGCGGTGGTCAACGCCAGACCGGTGTTCTCGGAAAGCGGAGTCACCGTCTGCACCAATCCTTTGCCGAAGGTGGTCTGGCCTACCACCAATCCGCGGTCATGGTCCTGCACCGCTCCGGTCACAATTTCCGCGGCCGACGCCGAATTATTGTTCACCAAAATCACCAGCGGCACGGTCATGCCCTGGTTCCCGCGAATCGCGTAGAAACGCCGTTCCGGAGCGCTGCGCCCGTGGTAGGACACGATCAACTGGTTCTTCTCCAAGAAAATGTCACCCACTGCAACGGCTTCATTGAGCAACCCGCCGGGGTTATTGCGCATATCAAGAACCAACCCGTCGAGCGAATTGGCGCCAAGCTGCTTGAGCGCGTCTGCAATCTCGCGGTCGGTGGTTTCGTTGAATTGCGTCAAGCGCACGTATCCAATGCCTGGTTTCAGCATAGTGACGATATCCACGGAGTGGCGGGGAATTTCATCGCGGGTCACGCTGAACACCAGAGGATCCGTCCAGCCTTCGCGGGAAACCTGAATCTTGACCTGTGTGCCTTTCGGGCCCTTCAGCATGTCCGCTACTTCGGTGGTGGAAAGCCCGTCGGTCGACTTCTCGTCGACCTTGGTGATGATGTCGCCGGGACGCAGTCCCGCCTTGAACGCCGGCGCATCCACATAAGGAGCGATCACGACGGTATGGTTGTCCCGCGGCGCCACCACCATACCTACGCCGTAATACTTTCCGCGCTGGTCCTCGCGCAGCAAGGCAAACTGCCGCTGATCAAAAAAGTTTGAGTGGGGATCGAGCATCCGCAACATTCCAGGGATGGCCCCCTGGTACACCGCGCGGTCCACATCGACCGGTTCCGCGTAGTTGGATTGGACCACGTCCAGCACTGACGTGAAGCTCTCCACCGAGGTTCGAAAATCGTCCGAATTCGACGTCGTGGCGCGCACGGACGGGCCGTACACCCCTCCCAGGATCGCGGATAGGACAAGGACCACGACCACCAGAACCAGTCCACGTCTTTCAGGATTCATGAATACCCCCGGCCGATCGACTAAAAGCCCAGTATAACATGCACTCTGTCAACTGTCGTTTGACACTCGTGCGCACCCTTTCTATGATGCACACAGGGCACATTTTGGGCACCCAAAGCGTCCGTCTGACTCGATAATGCTTAGCATTCCCCACATGGTCGTGATTTTCCTGGTCGTTCTGGTGGTCTTCGGCCCCCAGAAGCTCCCGGAATTGGCCCGCAGCTTCGGAAAACTCATGGCGGAGTTCCGCAAAGCGTCCAACGACTTCAAGAATGCCTTCGAAGAGGAGATGCGCGACCTGGAACGCCAAGCCCGCGTTGCCGAACTGAAGAAACAGGTCGCGGAGGCCAACGCCGCCGCGGATGCCGCCCTGCGTTCGAATCCCACTGCTGGCACTCCTTTGCCGGAATCTTCGGTAGCCACTACTCCATTGGCACAGGCGGCCAACAACACGCAGTCTCCTAACTTCCCTGAATTCTCTCCGCTACCGGACACAGTCCCTCGCTTGGACGCCGCCAATGGCGAAATGAAGGCACCCGACTCACCTGCCTCTCCCAATCCCGATTCGCCGCACCACGCTCCTGCTGCCGATTCTCAGGACACTACCCAAACTGCCGAAGCCCCTCCCTCCCATGACCAACAGCAGCCAGCCTGACACCTCCATCGCTGCCCGCATGGAAGCTGCCGGCGGTCAGATGACATTTTTCGAGCATCTCGCCGAGTTACGCAAACGCATTATCAACTCCCTCTATGCCATCGGTGTTGGCGCCTTCATCGGCGTGTACATCTCTCCCAAGGTCATCAAGTTCATCAATGAACCGATGCTCAAGGCCCTCAGGGAAGCGCATTACGAATCACGCCTGTACTACAACCATCCCGCCGGCGCTCTCAACCTCGTCATCACCTTGGGCGTCTATATCGGTGTCGTGCTTGCCTCACCCGTCGTCCTTTATCAGATCTGGCTCTTCGTTGCTCCGGCGCTCTACAAACACGAGCGCAGCGCCGTCACCGGTTTTCTCTTCTCAACCGTAGCACTCTTCCTTGCCGGTATTGCCTTCGGCTATTTCGTCACGCTGCCGTACGTCCTGCGCTTTCTGGTGGGCTTCCAGCAATTTGGCGGCACGGTGGCGCCGCTTCTTAGCATCAACGAATACTTTGACCTTATTCTGATGATCTTGCTGGGGCTCGGCCTGGTGTTTGAACTACCGATCCTTATTTTCTTCCTGTCTCTGTTCGGTATCGTGACCCCGCAATTCCTATGGAAGAATTTCCGCTACGCCGTCTTGGTCATTGCCGTTATCGCCGCCATCATCACCCCTACCCCCGACGCGCAGACAATGCTCATCTTTATGTGCCCGATGGTGATCCTCTATTTTGTCGGTATCGCCGTGTCCGCCGCTGTCGTTCGTAAACGCAATAAGCGCCTCGCCGAAGAAGCCGCCGCCAGTTCCGCGGGACCAACCACATGACCCGCTCCCGCCTCGTCCTGTTCGCGACGATTTGCGCCGCGCTCCTCGCGCTCGGTTGCAAGTCCGACAGTTCGTCGCAGCCCGCCGCCGCTCAGCCGCCGTTCATGAGCGCCGTCGCTGGCAATCCGCCCGTTGTAGATCCTGCCGACCAAGCACCTCCGGCATCCTCGACCGGTGGATTTGACGGCAAACGTGCCTACGATCAAGTTGCCAAGCAAGTTAGTTTCGGGCCGCGCCCGCCCGGCTCGCCGGCCATTGTCAAATTGCAGGAGTATCTCGAGTCCGAACTTAAGTCTTACGGCTGCGCCGTCGATACCGATACCTTCTCTGCCGACACGCCCGTCGGTCGCGTCCCGATGAGAAACATCGTGGCCAAGATTCCGGGCAAGACCCCCGGAATCATTCTCCTCGGCACCCACTACGACACAAAAAAGATGGAGAACTTCGTCGGCGCCGATGACGCCGGCTCTTCCACCGCCGTCATGCTGGAGATCGCCCGCCTTCTCTGTAAGGAAGCGCCGGGAAAAAATGCCGTTTGGATCGCCTTCTTCGACGCCGAAGAAGCCTTTAACCCTACCTGGCAGGATCCCGATCACACTTACGGTAGCCGTCAAATGGCAGCAAAAATGGCCGCCGATGGCACACTTCCTCACGTCAAAGCCTTCATCCTTGCAGATATGGTCGGCGGAAAAGGAAATCACTTCCGGCGCGATCCGGATTCCACCAAATGGGTTGTCGATCTGGTGTGGGGGGTTGCGGCGAAACTCGGCTACTCCGACATCTTCCTCAGCGAAGCCGGCGGCACCGGCGGCGACGATCATTATTCCTTCCTCAAGCGCGGTGTGCCTTCGGTAGACATTATCGACTTGTGGGGACCCGAAGTGCCCTACTGGCACACTCCCCAAGACAACATGGACGTGATCAGCCCCAAAACTCTAGCCGTAGTGGGACACACCATCTTAGCTTCGATCTCCGAACTGCAAAAAAAGTGACCCGAGGTTCTTTTTTTTGTGAGAAACAAGACGCAGTGGGAGAGGGTCGGCCGGTTTCAATTCACTGGATTGCGGAACTAGCTCCCAAAAATTACGCGCCAGGTATACGCCCTGCTCGTGGTATGGCCACGTTTAGCCGGGCGCAAGCTTGTGCTACATTTGAATTTACCCGCTCTCTGCGATGAAACCCTCCACCCCCATCCGTGTCCAGTCCTCGCTCGGTGACTACTCCGTCCTCTGCCAGCGTGGCCTGCTGCGTCGCGCCGCCGCTCATCTCACTGCCCTCGGCAAATTCTCCAGTATTCATCTCCTCAGCTCGCCGCGGGTCTGGCGCGCCGTCCGCAGCAAATTTCCACGCACGCTCTCTAACACGCAGAAGATCCACGTCCATCTTTTCAACGATGCGGAAGCCGCCAAGAATGTGAGAACCGTGGAGCAAATTTGCCGGGAACTGGTGCATGCTGGCGCGGATCGCAAATCCCTTCTCATTGCCATCGGGGGCGGGGTCATTGGAGACGTGGTCGGCTTCGTTGCCGCCTCCTATCTTCGAGGCGTAGCCCTTGTCCAGATTCCCACTACGGTCGTGGCGCAAGTCGATAGCGCCGTGGGCGGGAAAACCGGTGTCAACCTACCGGAAGGGAAGAATCTTGTCGGCGCATTCTACCCGCCGCGCCTCGTTCTCGTCGATCCCGAAGTCCTTGCCACGCTTCCCCCGCGCGAGTTCCGTGGCGGCCTTGCCGAAATCATCAAATATGGCGTTATCGCCGACGCAAAGCTCTTCGACTTCCTCGAGCAAAATATCGTGCGCATTCTCTCGCGCGATCATCGTGCTATGGAGCATGCCATCCGCCGATCCATCGAAATCAAGGCCCAAGTGGTCAGCAAAGATGAACGCGAATCCGGTCTCCGCGAAATTCTCAACTATGGCCATACCTTTGCCCACGCGCTGGAATCCGCTACGCGCTATCGCGTGTTTCAACACGGAGAAGCTGTCGCCTGGGGCATGATGTGTGCCGCGCTGCTTGGCCACCAAACGCAAACCATAAAAACTCCGCCCGACGACGTAGCTCGGATCATCGCCTTGGTCCGCGCCATCGGTCCACTGCCCAGGTGGCCCTCCGTGGAGCCGCAGCAGTTGTTCGACCTCATGCGTGCCGACAAGAAAGCGAAATTCGGCCAGGTCCGCTTCGTGTTGTCAGCTAAAATCGGCCGCGCCCGCTCCTACGACGGCATTGCTGAAAAATCTGCCATCTCCGTTTTGCGGTTCGGTCCTCGCTTAATCCTCGAGCACGCGCGCGTCCTAGATCGTCATCATGACTGAACCGCAGTCCTTTCCCACTGGCAGCAAGCCCGAAGGAGCTTCCACTCCGGAAGAATCGTCGCGGCACGTACGCGAGATGTTCACACGCATTGCACCGCGCTACGACCTGCTCAATCATCTGCTCTCCGCACAGATGGATCGGCGCTGGCGCGCTCGCACTGCCAAAGAGCTGCGGCTCGTTCTTCAACGTGCCGACGCGGTCGTTCTCGATCTCTGCTGTGGTACCGGCGATCTGGCCTTCGCGCTTCAGCACGATGCCAAAGCCCGTATTATCGGGGCCGACTTTTCTCACACCATGCTCGTTCGCGCGCGCGAAAAAGCCATGGCCGCCAACGGTGCCGCGCCCATTCCATTCCTTGAAGCCGATGCCCTTCGCCTCCCCTTCGCGGCAAATTCCTTCGACCTGGTTACCTCCGCCTTCGGGTTTCGCAATCTCGCCAATTACGAAGCGGGACTGCGCGAAATCTTTCGTGTGCTCAGGCCGTCGGGCACCATCGCCATCCTGGAATTCACCGAACCCCCTCCGGGTCTTCTCGGCGATGCTTACCGTTTTTACTGTCGCACGGTGCTGCCCAAAATCGGCGGCTGGATTTCGGGCGACCCCGCCGCCTACGCCTACCTACCGAAGTCAGTTGCCCGGTTCTTTCGTCCCGACGAGTTTGTCGAGGCGCTCACAAAAGTGGGCTACACCAATCCTCGCTACCATCTTATGACCCTTGGTTCCGTGGCCCTACACATCGCCACCCGGTTGTAGCGCTCTCACAGCCATGCTGTATGATTCCCACCATGGACTCTGTGCACGTTTTCTGCGCAAAAATCTATAAGGTCGGCCTGATTCGCTACGTTGACGTTCCGCCGGAGATCTCGCGTATTCTCGGCGGCGGTGCGACACACGTTGCGGTGAAGGGCGAAGTTGAATGCGTACCTCTACAAAGCACTCTCGTCTCGCGCGGTAAAGGTCTGTACCGCCTTGCCATCCACGGAAGTATTCGAAAGAAACTCGATATCGACGCCGGCGCCGTCGTGGAAATCGCCATCGAACGCGACCAAGATTCGCGCGAGCCATTCCTTCCTCCGGCTCTCGTCCTTGCGTTACGCAACTCTCCAAAAGCCCAGAAAGTGTTTCGCGAAATGACCACCGCGCTGCGTCGGCAAATTGTTCGCTATGTCACCACCGTGCGCCAGCAAAGCACGCTGGAACGTCGCGCCGGCAAACTCGTGCGCTCGCTCGAGCGGCGGCAAGGTCGCAAAGCTCCCAAAAGCAACGCGGCAAACGCGAAGACGCATCCAAGACGGGACCGGGAATAGGCATTCTCCCGGCCTTCTGCGCCTTTGGAAATGTGCGCAGTTTATTAATGGCAGGTACGCCCTTCTTATTGTCGCGACCCGCCGCACCCTGTAGTCTCACCAGAACAGGAAGCGGTGAGTCCGCGCGTTAGGGAGACTCGTTATGAAGGATCTTCACATGGCCAGCAACGGCTTGGCGCAATCCGCCAAAAGCGAATTGAAGGGTCGCATTCGCAGCATCCATCTGGAGGATGCCTTCGTGGAATTGGCCTGCGGACTTTGCATGGAAGAAGTTCCTGTGGAAACGGCCTTCCAGCAGATTCAGGATCGTGCCCTCGAACGGCTCGTTCCGATGCTTGATAGCCGTATCCTCAACGACGCCGAAGCCGTGCAAGGCTGCCTTGAATTGGTTGCTGAAGAATCTGAGCGGGTCGCGTGGAAAGCCCTGCAAAAGGGAACCGAGATGCTGGAAGAAGGCCTGGCTATCCTGGAATCGGGCGAAATCGAGTTGCCCGAAGACGGTTACATCAACTGACTTCGCAACGTCCCACCGAAAACTTTGTTTACCTTGCCCAACCTGGGTCGCCGCCAGCCTTTCGCAACTCATCTTCCATATCGCTCAATTGCTGCTTCAGGTCTTCAATTTCCTTTTTCTTGGCGTCGACCTTGCTTGACTTGTCGTTAATATCCGACCGGTCGTGTTGCTGGGTCAGCGCCTTTTGCGGGTCCGAATAATATTGCACCTGGTTCTTGTCTAATTCCCGCTGCAATAGGTCCAACTCCTGCTCTGAGGTCGCCAACTTGTCGTGCAATTTTTGAAACCGCTTCCGCCAATACTTCTCCGACTTCGGATCGTTATCTTCCGGCTGGCCCGCGGTGGCGTCAGTGGTCGCGGCGACGGCCTGCGCGCCTTCCTTTGGCGCTGGCGTCGTGGGTGACCCAGGTGGCTCGCTCGGTTTCTCGGAGGGAATGTCGTCGTTGGTCAAAACTTTCTTTGGTTTCGGAGCGTTCTTTTGCTGCTCGCGGGCTCTGCGCGCTGCTGC
>Ga0335076_10001078_pt1 | contig 26006 bp, 35 predicted proteins | sample Lox_Sample_25_FD_206717 | JGI IMG/M metagenome (GOLD analysis project Ga0335076, IMG submission 206717) | Soil microbial communities from Loxahatchee National Wildlife Refuge, Florida, United States - Lox_Sample_2.5 | ecosystem: Environmental > Terrestrial > Soil > Wetlands | place: USA... | reverse complement strand
CGCGGGTTGTTCACGTGCGCCTGCAGCCACTGGGTTGGCGTGGTGCCGAAGAACACGAAGCGGTCGAAGTCGATCATCACGTGGGCATGGACCCCGATCCCGAGGCGGTCGGCCGCGCCGCGCGTAAAGTCGTAGGCACTCAGCAGGATCATCATCGGCAGCCAGTCGCGCACGAGCCGGAGTACCTCGCGCCACGGCCGGCCAAGCGACGCGCAGGCGAGCGCCCCGCACACCCAGGCGACGACCAGCTCGCGCTGCACGGGAATCCCGTAGTGGGCGCTCCAGACCCCGAGCGAGATGAAGTACAGAACGAGGACGCCGCGGCGCACCGCCACCCAGTGCCCAAACCCCGAGTCGGCGGCCTCCTCGTCCCCGACGTGTGCCAAGTCAATCGCCGTCACGGAAGAGAATCTATTCCCCCGCACCCCCGGCTCGACTACAAAGACCCTCACGACCGTTGATCCGCGGTCGGCAAGCTGACCACGAGGGAGCGTCCGACGTCACGCAGCGTGATCACGAACCGGTGTACTGCATTGCACCGTGGGTGCGGCTAGTTTGGGGTGGGGACTCCGAGCTGGCGCCACATTCCGGCCTCGTCGAAGACCTCCCAGGCCTCGGCGATCTTGCCGCCGTCGATCCTGAAGATGACGATCTCGTCGACGGTGCACGACCGCTCGGTCGGCTGCACGCCGATGATCGCGCCGCGGTGCGTCCCGGCGTACGGCATGTGCGCAACGACGCGGTCGCCTTCGGCGACAAGGCTGAGCAGCGAGAACCGCCAGTCGGGGAATGCGGTCGTCCACTCCTCGGCGATGGCGCGGGTCCCCTCGGGGTCGCACGGCATCTCCGCGCCGGCAATGTGCAGCACGGCGCCGTGCGCCATGAGCGAGTCGAACCGGTCGAAGTCACGGGTGTTCCAAGCGTCGATGAAGGACTGGACGAGCCCCTTATTGGCCTCGGGATTCGCCTCGGCAGTGGGTTGGTTGAGCGTGGACATGGCGAGCTCCTCACCTACAGGCATTGACGTTGGCAAGAAGATGCAGGCCCGGCGCCAGAAGTTCGTGAACTTTTGTCCCGGTTCGTGCATCCTTCTGAGGCATGGAACGGGACGCCGTACATGAGGCCGAGCTCGGGGTGCGTGCCCAGGCCGGGGATGTGGACGCGCTCGCGGCGCTACTCGAACTAAATCGGGCGTCGCTCCACGCGACGGCGATCAGGATGCTCGGCAGCCGCGCCGACGCGCTCGATGCCGTTCAGGACACATGCCTGGTCGCGCTGGTCCGCGTCGGAGAGCTTCGTGACCCAGGCGCGGCGAGGGCGTGGCTGCACGCCGTCGTCCGCAACGTCTGCCTGATGCAGCTCAGGCAACGCCGTGAGCTCCTGTGCGAGGAGATCGAGCTGGGCGGCGCGACGCCGGACCCCGAGGAGGCGCTCGCACAGCACGCCCTGCGCGAATGGCTGTGGTGGGCGCTCGACGCGCTGGCACCCGACGAGCGCCTGGCGGTCATCTTGCGCTACTTCACCCGCTGCGAAAGCTACGAGGCCATCGCGCGGCTGACCGGTGTCCCGATCGGAACCGTGCGCAGCCGGCTGAACCGCGGCCGCTCCCGACTACACGCACTTCTACAGACCACCTCCGAGACGCCCGCGAGCCACCGCCAGCTCGAAGGCGAGCAGCGCGAACAATGGGAGGACTTCTACCGCACGCTCCACGAGCATCCCACGCCGCGCACCTACCAGGATCTATTCGCTCAAGACGTCGACGTCGGTGACCGGAGCGCGCGCTGGACATGCGTACGAGACTGGTCGGCGCACGAACGCGAGGCGATCAACCTCGGCGTGCGCGCCACGATCGTCGGGCTGATCGCTTCGAAGGATGTCACCGTCATCGAGCTCGACTTCACGAACCCAGCCGCCGCGCCGCACCACTGCCCGCCACAGGCGACCTTCGTGCACCACCGCGAGAGCGGAAGCTCGCGCTGCGTGCGCATCCACTACCCAATCGAACGACCACCGACCGCGCCAGCCTGAAGCCCCGCGGCCGTCCCGGAGCCAAGCCTTGGCCAAGCGCGAGGTCAGGGGGCCGAAGCTGGCCGGTGCTGCCGGAGATGCTCGACCCCGATCGGCGAGACCGCGACGAGCGCATCGCCGTGAGGTCCACGACGACGACTGATCAAGCCAAGTTCGTTGGCACGTTCCCACACTGGCAAGCGCGGACAAGACGTTCGCCATGCGTCGACCGTCTCGCCGTACGCACGGGGATTGGGGCCGATCCACTCCAGGAGGTCCAAGATCAGGCTGTCAACGTTGTCGTGCACGAGATACGGCCCGGGGCACCGACGCTGTCCGTGCGGCTCCCTGGAGGCTACACCTGGCAATCGGCTGCGCTGGGGTGGCCCGCATCAGCGCCGCCCTCTCCCCGATCGACTGGCATGAATCTCGTGCGCGTGTCATCAGTTAGTGAGTGACATTGGGGAAGGATCATTAGACGTCTGATGTCTGTTGTTCGCTGAAGACGCCTTGACGCCTCAGTTCGTTCCCAGCCACGGCCCAGCCCTCGACGAGCATGCCGCCACACCGGGGCGGACCGATCAAATCCCGCATGCAGCCGCGTTGGGTCGAGGACGCGGGAGCACCGAGGCTTTGCTGGCGCTGCAGCGACGCGTCGGCAACCGTAGCGTGGCGCGATTGCTTGCCCGGCACCCCGCGATCGTCGCCCCCGCCGCGCCGGCCACGGCACCGCCCGAGCACGAGCTATGGGCAGAGCGGACGACCGAGCCGAATATCCCACTTGCGCAGGAGATCGACAGGCTCGAACAATTGAACGCCGATGCATTCCTGCGCGAGCGCGACATCGTCGAGCTCAGGGCCTCGACGTACGGCCCCAACCACGACCAGGACGTGCGCGAACTCGAGGCGATCGAATTCATCGCGACAAACCGCAAGATCGCCCCGCACCGTTACATCGACCCCTACAAGCACAACGACCAGAACGCCGTCGACCGCCTGAACACGCGGCTGGTGATCGAAGCGGGGATCCGCGAGAACGGCTCGCTGGAGGAGTCGATCGACGAGATCAAGCGGCCGAAGTACAACGAGCACAACATCTGGGCGATCGAGAACGAGGCCCACGAGTTTGTGTCCTCGACAGCCTCGACGCCGGCGCTACCGAACTCGGGGCGCGCACCTGGCCGGCGAAGGCGGTCGGCGACGCGGCGCCCGACTTTGAGCTCCCAGACGCGCGCGGCGGCAGCGTGACGCTCGCCGGCCTCCGCTGCGACGGCCCCGTCGTACTGGTCTTCTACCGCGGCGGCTGGTGCCCGTACTGCAACCTGCAGCTGCGCGCGTTCCAGGCCGTGCTTGACGGCCTACACGAGCACGGCGCCACGCTCGTCGCGATCTCGCCGCAGACGCCCGACAAATCGCTCACGCTTGCGGAGCAGGCCGAGCTTGCGTTCCCGGTCCTCAGCGATGTCGGCAATGCTGTCGCGCGCCGCTACGGGCTCGTATTTGCGCTCGCGGCTGACGACCGCAAGCTGCATAGCGGCGTTGGCATCGACCTCACCGCCTTCAACGGCGACGACAGCTGGGAGCTGCCGGCGCCGGCGGTGTACGTGGTCGACGGTGACGGCACCATCCGGTTTGCGTCGGTCGCCGGCGACTACCGCTGGCGCGTCGGCCCCGACGAGGTACTCGCGGCGCTGCACCCCTGAGCGGCCATAGCGGACTGCGGGGCCGTCACGCGTGTCACCCCCGCAGCCCGCGAGCCGTAGCTCCCGGACAGCTGGGGTCACGCTGGACGTTGAGGCGCCGTCGCAGCAGGACTACAAAGCCGTAGTCCGCAACGTGACCGGTCTGGCCGCGATCAGGGGCGAGGATAGGCTCGAGCCCGATGCGGGATCATAAGAGTGCGCGAAGAATTCGCGCAGCTCCGGATTTGATCGCGTCGCATCTGGGAAGGAGCGAAGCGTCCTGAAGTAGCCGTGGGTGGGGACGGCCGGGTCTCTCGCGGCATCAAGCATCGCTGGAGGTCCTACATGCTCAAATCGTTCCGTCTGCGCCGTCCCTCGGCGCCGTTGCTCATCTCGGTGGTTGCGCTGTTCTTCGCCTTCGGGGGAGCCAGCTATGCCGCGTTTACGATCCCGAACAACTCGGTTGGGAACAGACAGATCCGCAACGACGCCGTGTCCTGGCAGAAGATCGCGCCGGGCACGATCGGCTCGGCCCGGATCAACAAGGCCCTTGTCCAGACCCGCGTGAATGGCAGCTGCACGGGCACGAACGGAGCGATCGGCCAGATCACTCAGTCCGGCCACGTGCTGTGTAACCCGAGCGCGCCGCAGGAGTTCGGCAGCTCCTCGACGGGAACAGCAGTGACCGGAACGGCGGCAACCGTCGCGAGCCGGTCGCTGGGGGCGGGGAGCTTTCTCGTGCTCGGCGACGCCTATGCAAACAACACCGGCGTCGGCAGTTCGACGCTCAGTTGCACGCTGGCTGTGCCGAGCGGTTCGAGCCAGGCCCGAACGATCACCGTGCCCTCGGGGCATCAGGCCGTCCTGCCGATTGATCTCGCCTCGACGGTCCCGAGCGCCGGCGCGACGTCGACGCTCGCCTGCACACAGACAGGCGGCACTGTGACTGTTGACGGGCAGATCAATGCGATAACGACGGCGAGCAACAGCTAGCCGCAGTCCGCCGCATGACCCGGCCTCGGGCGCTGCCCGGGGCCGGGTCAGGCGAAACAAACTCTCGCTCGGCCTTCGAGCGCTTCCGCCTACCGTTGCGGTCTAGGCGATGACGCCCAGCCGCGCACCCTCGCCGGCGGCTGCGTTTGCGTGCTCTGGTCGCACGGCGACGGCGCTCATCGTGAGACGACAAGGAGAGGGTTCGGTTTTTGAGGCTTGACGGCGGTCAGCCGACCGGCGACCGGTCCCGAACGATCCGAATGTTGCTCGTTCGGGCTTGGAGCCGGTCAAGCGCCTCGTCGAGGTCGGTCGGCGGCGGCTCGGTCGACCAGCGCTTGCCGACCTCTCGGATCTCGCCAGAGGCGGCGATCTGGCGCAGCCGGCGAAGCGTTTTGGCCTGCGGGAGCCCGGCGGCCTTGGCGATCTTTCCCGTGGTGTACTCGCCGTTGGGCAGCTCGCGGAGCACCTTTCTCACACGATCCTCGCGATCGGGAGGGCGCTGTGCGGGGGTGGCCGGGATCGAGTCCGCGGACCGGGCCGCGGGCGCTGCGGTCGGCTCGCCGGCCGGTGGTCCGGGCGGAGCGTCCCCGTATCGAGCTCGACAGGCCGCGCACATGACCACTGGCTCGCGACCGTCCGGCTGTACAACCGTGAACTGACGCCAGCCGCGGCCACTGCGGCAAACCGCGCAGCGGCGTCCGACGCGTTCGATCACGGCCAGCGCCTCGGGATCCACGAGCTTCACTCTCCTCAAGATAGAAGGTCGCCGGGGCGGGCGCGTTACCTTTTCGGACATGACCCAGCCCGAACGCCGTTACGCCCAGGCGCCAGGTCGCGTTTCCCGGGCGGCTTGTGCACGGGGTGGCCCGGCTCAGCCTGTCTCCACGGGGGGCGGTTCATTCTCGCGCCCCGGCGCCAGCAGGTACACGGCCGCCGCCAGTCCAACGATCGGGCCGATGTCCCGCAACATCGCCATCAGACCGTTAGCGACGTCGTCCGGCTTCGAGCCGGAGATCCCGAGTGTGCCCGCATTGTCGAGCTGGCGGGCGATCTCGTAAACGTGGACGGCGATCAGCGCGAGGGTCATACCAGCGAGACCGGCGATCACGAGCAGCGCGATCCCCGCGACACGTCCATCCGCGTGGTCAGGCAGCAGACCCGCTGCCGCGACGCCGCCGGCGCCGAATGCGATCAGGAAGATGAGAATCGGCACGCCCATGCAAGTTCCCTCAGCATGTTCACCAGACGTCTGACCTATGGCCATCCTTCCCACGGAACCGGCCGGCGACGGCCGGGAGAACCCGCTCGCTGCCAAGTCACGCGCCCGGCATCGCGAGGCCAGCCTCCCATCACCAAGCTGTGTGGTGTAGCCGGAGCCAGGCGAAGGGCTCCTCCCGGGTGCTTCGTGAACGCGACGCGACGTGCGGGGATACGTCCGCTTCACCTGTCATTCGCCCACCAGGTCAAGCCCGTCGCGGACGCCGTCTATCGCGGCATGACCGACTTGGTGGTACTCGAGCTCGACCCCGAGCAGGTGGGCGCGCCGGTCGTGATCGAGTCGCTCTTCCCCCACTTATATGGCGAGATCCAACCGCGGGCAGTAAAGCGAGTCCGCCCGTACCGGCCGCGGCCGGACGGCACCTTCGATGCCATCACGTAACGCAAGCGAACGCGCGCGTACGCTCCTGGACAAGAGGCGACGGCGGAGGGGACCGCCGTGAGCGTGAGTGGTGGCCGCTGTGTGTACGCTCGCGCTCATGCGCCCGGCCGTCGACATCAGCGTCGGCTCTGTCAGCGACATCCCGCGGGTGCGTGACGCGTTCCTCTCATTGCACGAGCACCACCGCCGGATCTCGACGGTCATGCTCACCGGGCCCGACGAGCGAGCCTGGAGCGAACGCGTCTCAACCTACGAGCAGTACTTCGCTGCAGGCCGCGCGCTCCTGCACGTCGCACGAATCGACGGCGGTTGCGTGGGATACGCGTTCACCGTGCTGCACGCGGGCAGCGACGACACTTTCCCGCTGGGGGCGGGATACGCCGAGCTGTACACCCTCGCGGTCGTGCCCGGCTCGCGTGGTTCGGGCATCGGAAGCGCCCTGCTGGACGCCGTCGACGCGGCGCTTCGCGATCGGGCGATCCCGAACCTCACGGTCGCGGTGATGTGCGCAAACGAGGCGGCCATCCGCCTCTATCGCCGCCGCGGACTCATCCCCGGTGAGCTGATCCTTTACCGGATCGGCGGCGCGCGATCCGTCGACTCCCCTGGCGACCAGGCGCGTGCCGGCTGATGGCCGAGGCTGTGGACCCGGAGCCGTGCCGGTAGGCTCCGTTCGATTGCCGCTGATGGGGATGGCAAGCGATGCTGCGACGGATTGGTGTGGCTATCTCGGTGGGCCTTGCGGACTCGCTCAACCCCAGCACGGTCGGACCGGGGCTGTACATCGCGACGGGGCGACATCGCGTCTGGCGCGTGGCGCAGTTCACGATCGGCGTGTTCAGCGTGAGCTTCGCCGGCGGCGTTGTGCTGACGATCGGTCCAGGCAGGCTGCTGCTGGGTCTGGTCCCTCACCCGCAGGGAACGGTCAGGCACGTGATCGAGCTCGTCGCGGGCGTTGCCCTGCTCGTCCTTGCGGCGGCGATCTTTGTGGGACGCCGGTCTCTGGCGCGTCGCGAGCTTCCGGGCCGTAGTGGCGGTGGAGGCTCAGCATTCGTCACCGGGGCGTCGATCGCCGCGATCGAGCTGCCAACCGCTGCGCCGTACTTCGCGGTGATCGCGGGGATCGTGGCATCGAGCGCGAGCGTCTCCCAGGAGATCGGGCTGCTTCTTCTGTACAACGTTGCCTTTGTGGTCCCACTGGTGGCGATCATCGCGGTGATGTTGCTCGCCGGCAGTCGCGCCGACCCATGGCTTCAGAAGGGCGGCGCCTGGTTGCAACACCGCTGGCCGGTGGTGCTCGCGAGCCTCCTTCTGTTTGTCGGCAGCGTCTTGGCCATCCTTGGCGGGAGCGGCCTTGTCAAGCAATAGTGAAGAGCGCGGAGTAGTCCGGCCAGATTCCGAACTCCGATCCGATATCAAACGCGAAACTCACCATCTGCGACCAGTGAACGGTCGGCACGCGTATGAGAGGTCGAGATCAGACACCTGCTCGGGAGGTATGGACGATGCCCCGCTTCGTCAAAGCGTTAGTCCCGCTCGATGGCACCAAATCCGTCCGCCTAGTGGTCGATTGGAGTGGAGGCCGAATTCGGAGGGTCACGCTGGAGTACGTACGCCCTCACTTGCTCCGGCGCCTGCTCCAAGCCGCGAAGCGCTAGGTTTCCACGTTCACGCGGCGGGGCAACCGAACAATCCCGCTTTGCCGGCGCTTGGGCCCTAGAAACGCCGGTCTTCGCGCCTGTCCTGGCGATCATCTCGCCGGTCCTCGCGACGATCGCCTCGGCGACGAACGCCGCGCGTCACGACCGCAGCGGTACCCGCCACAGCGGCGGTTCGCACGACCGGGCCGCCGATCACACCACGTCGACCGACTCTGCCTCTACCCAACATCTCAAACTCCTTCTGTTGTCGCTGCCTCGTCGGCCTCGATCGCCGCCGCTAGCGCCTGTATCGGGATCCGTCCGCTGGCCACCAGCTGGCCACCCGAATGGCGCACCGCCGACGCAAACGGCGCCGCCCAGGCGTTTTCCCACACGAGCACCGCAGCCACGCTGCCCGGTTCGAGTGCCGCCCCGATCGCCTCCACGTCGTCCGCCGCGAGCAACATCGCCAGCTCCGTCTCAAGTGCCCGCAGCTCCCCGATCTCCCCGTCGCCGAAATCGTGGGTCTCGAAGCCCTCGACCGATCCATCGAGGTCCTTCTTGAGAAACACCAGGTCGAGCACACGGACCGTGCCACGATCGATCAACGCCGATAGCTCCCTCGCCATCGCACCGGAGAAATCCGCTTGGTCAGCCGGAAACTCGACGACTATGTAGTCGACTGGCCCCAGCTCATCAACGTCATCGCTATCGCTCATCCTCACTGCCTCCTTTGGTTGCAGGGCACCCTCAAATTCCTCGACCGCAACATCCCACCGGCCGGCGCACCCGGCATCACCCGGATGAGATGAGGACGGCGCAGTCACAGCCGATCGGTATCTGCATGAGATCCCTGGCTCCTCGACCAGGGTCTTCCGCGTCGTCGAGTCCGACAACCTCGCATCGTGCGCGGTGCTCGAGCGCTGCGGGTTTGTCCACGAAGGTCGGCTGCGACAGCACGTGCCCGGCCACCGGTGAGGCCGGCCGGCGGTGGCGTTTACTGAGACCCGTCGCTGGACGCGGACTATCGCCTAGGCTCTTCGCGCAACCATTCCGCGTTTGCTCCACTCCTGCCGCCGATGGCAGAACGAACGATGAGACGGGCAGCTGTCGTGCTTTACATGCTCGCGCTGGCAGCCGTCGTGGTCTGCGTGGACATCCTGTTCTTCAGGCACAACTTCGTGGAGCCGCTGATAGCAAACATCGGCATTGTCTTGGTATTCGGTGCGGTCTACCTGAGGTTCCTGAAGCGCACATGACGGCAGTCGGGCAGAGGTTCGCTCACTCGCCGACGGGGCAGCCCGAGCACGCTACGAGCTCGATGCTTTCGGACGGGATCCCGCTGTACACCGCACCGCCGACGACTTCACCGGGCTCGAGCAGCCGATCGGACTCAAGACCGTCGCGGGGTCGCCCACCGCTTGGGACACGCTGCAAACGACTTCCGCTTCCGGCTCCGCGAGCTAACGGCCCAGGACGCCCTCGACGTCACCCACTCGTCGCAGCGCCGTTCACTCGCCGCGGCTTTCGCGGCCGTGTGGCTCCCAAAAGTCGAGCTCGGGCCCGATTGGGATGATGCCAGCCGGATTCAGCTGCGGCAGGTTCAGGTTGTAGCCGCGGATGAAGTGGTCGAAGTTGACCGTGGCGGCGACACGCGGCGTCTGGTAGAGGTCGCGCAGATACGGCCAGAGGTTGTCATAGTCGATCAGGCGCCGGCGGTTGCAGCGAAACAGGCCGTGGTAGACAAGGTCAAAACGCAGCAACGTGGGGAACGCCCGCCAGTCGGCCAGGGTGTGCCGCGAGCCGGCGAGGTACCGGCGCCCCGCGAGTAGCGCGTCCATGCGGTCGAGCGTCTCGAACACCGGCCCCACGGCCTCGTCATAAGCCTCCTGCGATGAGGCAAAGCCCGCCCGGTAGACGCCGTTGTTTAGACCGGTGTAGACCCACTCGTTGACGGCATCGATCTCCGCGCGCAGGTGGGCCGGATAGAGGTCAACCTCGGGATGCTCGGCCCACTCGTTGAAGGCCTCGTTGAGCATCACGATGATCTCGGACGACTCGTTGTTGATGATCTGGCCAGTCGCGCGGTCCCAGAGGACAGGAACGCTGTAACGGTCGTCGTAGCCGGGATCGGAGCGCTCGTAGGCCTCCGACAGATACTCGAAGCCGTTGATCGGATCGCCCGTTGCGCCCGGGGCGTCGCCGAACGCCCAGCCTTTGATATCGCGGATCGGATCGACCACGGAGAGCCCGACGACCTCCTCGAGCCCCTTCAGCGCACGTACCGTGACGACGCGGCTCGCCCACGGGCAGCCGAGCGAGACGTAGAGGTGGTAGCGGCCCGGCTCGGCCAGGAACTCGGCGCCGCCGTCGTTCGACACCCAGCGCCGAAAGACGCTGTCGCGGCGGACGAACCGCCCCGAGTTGTCACTGTCGACGCCGCCCGGGACGCCCTTCCAGAAATCGGTCCTGACACTCACCCATGCACCTCCGTTCGGATGCCGGGGGCAAAGCGATCGCGTTGTGAGCCAGCCAGTCTAGTAGTGCCCCGCAGCGCGCACCCAGCGGCTGCTCAACGCCGCACCGGCACGGACGCCGACCGCCGAGATGGCCGCCGACGCCTGTTGCGGTCGCCCGGCCCCGTGCCGCTTAGCCCAGCAGCATCCGTACATCTGCGATCACTCCCCGGAGCGCGTCCGCGCACGCTGGCGAAACCCGCGCGAGCATGATCGGGTTGTGCACGAGACCGAGATCGCGGCGGAGCGTCGTCGTTACCCCCGCCTCGGCGAGTCGCCGTGCATAGGCCTCGCCCTCATCGCGCAGAGGATCGTGCTCAGCAGTGACGACCAGCGCGCGCGGCAGTCCCGACAGGTCCTCGGCACGCAGCGGGCTCACGCGCGGATCGATCCAGCGTTCACGATCGGGCACCCACTGCCGTGCGAACCACCACACAAGCTCCGCGTCGAGACCGAAGCCGACGGCCTTCTCGCGCATCGACGAGGTGTCGGCGGCGAGGTCGGTGTTCGGGCACAAGAGGATCTGGACGTCGGGCAGCGCGGCGGGACGACGCTCGCGCAGCCGCTGGCATGCAAGTGCGGCGAGCGCCCCGCCGGCGCTGTCGCCCGCGACGCCGCGCCGGATCGGCGCTCCGCCGAGTTCCGACGGGCCCGTTGCCACCCAACTCAGTACGGCGACGGCGTCCTCGACCGAGGCCGGCCACGGATGCTCAGGGGCCAGCCGGTAGTCGATCGACACGATGCGCACGCCGGCCCCGTCGGCGATCGCGCGGCACACCGGATCATGGCCGTCGAGCGAACCGATCGTCCAGCCGCCGCCGTGCAGGTAGACCAGCAGCGCCGCAGGCTCGCCGAAAGGGACGTAGAGCCGGACCGGCACCCCGGCGGCGTCGAGGTCGGTGACCCGCTGCATCTCGATCTCGCGCGGCCGGCGTGCAGCGCGCTCGGCAATGTCGGCCCGCCACGCGGCCGGATCAGGCTCCGAGAAGGCTGGCTGTTCGCGCAACCACGCCTGGAGCTCCGCGTCGGCGATTGGTTCAGACACCATCTGACTGTATCCCGCAGCGCGCCGTCCCACGGGGGGCGATGCGTCGCCGAGATGAAGGTCCTAGGCTCTTCCCGTGGCCACGCGTGAGGCCGCCTGCAGTTGCGGACAACTGAAGCTCGTCGTCGAAGGTGAGCCTTCGCGCGTCTCGGTCTGTCACTGTCTGGCGTGCCAGCGTAGGACGGGAAGCGCGTTCGGCTTCCAGGCACGGTTTCCTCGTGACCGCGTCCAGATCGTCGGGTCATCGCACGAGTACACCCGCATCTCGGATCATGGCGGACGGGGGACGTTCAGTTTCTGTCCGGAGTGCGGTGCGACCGTCTACTACGTGATCGCTTCGGCACCAGAGTTTGTGGCCGTTCCCGTCGGCGCGTTCGCTGACCCCTCGTTCCCGCCTCCGAGCTTTTCAGTGTGGGAAGACCGCAAACACGCGTGGGTCACAATGCCTCCAAACGTCGAGCGCCACCACTGAACACGCTGGCTCTGGATCGTCAACCCGGAACCCGTGAAGGGCGAAGCGCCCGTCGCTCCGCAGGCTCGGCATATGCGGCGACCAGCTCAGTCAGCTGCTGTCACGTACTACGCGAGCCTTGACAGCCGCAGGCCGAGTGATATCATTTGGGTATCAATTTGATGGGCTCCCTGAGGAGCCGATCATGGACAGCACAACGACGTTCCGGATCACGTTCGATCGACCCAGCCGCATTCCTATGACGGTGCTCGGCGCCGGTCCGGACGTCTCGCGCGTGAAGGTAAGTCCTGCAACGGTCGACATTCGCCTGGGGTGGGCATTTCACGCCACGATCCCTCGGGAGGCCGTCGCATCTGTCCGGCCACTGAACGGAGGCCTGAGCGACCTGCATGGTCTTTTGGGGGTCAGCGTTCTTCGCGGAGTCAACTTCTGGCGCGGCACCACTCTCGTCAATGGCGCCGGTACAGGGCTGGTCGAGATTACGTTGGATCAGCCGAAGCAGGTGCGCCTGGGTCCACTCCGGGCGCGGATGCGCCGGCTGATCGTGAGTGCCGAGGATCCATCCGGGCTCGTCGCAGCGCTCAAGCCGAGCGGCATCGTTCTCTGAAATGGCGGCAGAGGATCAACCCGTTGGCCCGGGCGGACACTGGGCGCGAAAGCACTACAAACAGACGATCGTCCTGCGCGCCCTACTCGCGCCCTGGATCCTCTTCGTCACCGTGTTCCTGTGCGTGAAGGGCTACTGGTGGGGGCTCGTCTTCCTTCCGTTTCTCGCCCTCGATCTGTGGCTGCTGCGTAGCCTTGTGCGGTACGCGCGCACGCAAGGGCGGTGACTTAACCGAGGCGCGTCGTCATCGCAGGTCCTCGCCGAACAACTCGCATCGCGCGATGCGGCTCCGTGGGGGCGAGGCCCCCCAACCCACGATCCGGATGCGGGAAGGCGCCAGCTCACACCCTCAGATCAGATGGATCCGGAATCGTGGGGTTGCCGGCAGCAACACCGAGGCGTGGCCGCCGTGGGTTCCCAGCTCCGCGAGGCGGCTGCGCTGCGAGATACTGCGTGCGACGTGGCGGGTGATGACTCGATCCGCATCCGTCGGGCAACCAGCGCCGACGCCGAGCCACTGGCCCAAGGCGTCATCGAGGGCGTCGAGGATTACCCTTCGTTCGCACCGCCGGGCTGGACCGGGCCATCGTTTCAGGCCGAGCTGAAGCATGTACGCGAGGCGCTGGCCGATGCGGAGGTGTACTGCCTCGTAGCGGAATCCGCGAGCGGGTTAGTCGGCCAAATCACTCTGCTGCCTGCCACGCGCGCGTCACACCCCGTCGAGGACTCGTCGCTTGGGCATATCTCAAATCTCCTTGTCCGTCGCGATTACTGGGGCGCCGGGGTGGCCTCCGCCCTCCATCGGACCGCCCTCGAGGCGGCGGACGCGCGCGGCTTTACAGAGTTGCGGCTCTTCGTGGCATCCGGCCAGGCACGCGCGAGGCGCTTCTATGAGCGCGAGGGCTGGCTCCCGGCCGGCGACCCGTTTGACGAGCCGGTTTGGGGCCTCGCGCTTATCGAATACCGCTACATGCTCCGCGAACGAGGATGACGCTCCGGCGCAGACGCGCACCAGCCGTTTGCTGGGCCGCGCTGGGTCGGCCGGAGGTATCCCGGCCCGCACGGTCGAGTCGCGAGCCCTGGTTCTTACCGCACTCAGTCGCTTGTCAGAGACCGCTCGTTCGCGCTAACAGCGGCAGTCCTGGCGACGGCAAGGGGCAGCGCCGGCCTGGGTTAGGGATCCCCGCGGTGCGACGTACGGCTCCCCGATCGTGCAACCGCAGGGTTGCGATATGGTGACGTCATGCCCACACTGATCTACGTCCACGGCGCCTGCGTTCGAGACGCAACGTGGTGGTGGAGCAAAATGACCAAGCCGCTCGCCGATCACGGAATCGGCACCGCTCGACGAGCCCGTCGTGCTTTGCGGCCACTCATACGGCGGGATGATCATCACCGAAGCCGGGATCGATGACCGCGTGACCCAGCTCCTGTACGTGACCTCGGTGATGCCCGAGGCCGGACAGTCCCAGGCCGACCTAATCGGCTCCGAGCCCGCGCCATGGCTGGCGCCCAGCGATGAAGGCACCGTCGGCGTCGATCCCGACATGGTCCGGGAGTACTTCCTGCAGGACTGCGACGAGGCGACGACCGACCAGGCGCTAAGCCGCCTCACGCGGCAATCGCTCACGCCATTCACGCAACCACCCCGCCAGATCGCCTGGCAGCAGAAACCGGCGACCTACTTCGTCTGCACGGAGGACCTCGCCACCCCTGCCGACGTGCAGCGCCGACGCGTGAAACCGCCGGTCTGATTTCCTCTGCTGCGTGCTCGAGTTAGCCGCCGGCCTCCCTCCGCGAACTCTGGACGCGATCGCCGAGCTCGAGCAGAGGGTGATCGAGATTGACGGCGGCCGGCTCAAGCTGGAGTGGGGAAGGCTTCGCCGCCGCAGCGGCGACCGCGTCGAGGACCTCCTGTGGTGGGAGGGCGATCGGCTGCTCGGATTCCTCGGGATCTACGGGTTTGAGACCTTGCCGGAGCTGGCCGGAATGGTGGCGCCGGATGCACGCGGTCGCGGCATCGGCAGCGCGTTGCTGGACGCTGCTATCCCGCTGTGCCGCGAGCTCGGGGATCGGCGGCCGCTGCTCATCGTGCCGCGTCCCTCGCTGGCGGGCAAGCGTCTGGCGTTGCGCCGTGGCGGAGCGCTCGATCACTCAGAGCACGCTCTCGTGCTAGCTGGCGACCCAACCATCGGTCCGCGCGGGCCAGAAATCGGCCTTCGCCGCGCGACCCTGGCGGATGTTCCTCTCATCTCGCGTCTACTCGGACAGGGATTTGGCGGGCCTGTGTCGGATGATCTGGCAGACCGCTTGGACTCGCCGCACGAGCAGACGGCGATCGTGGAGCTGAACGGCTCGGCCGTGGGAACGCTGCGCTTCAGGCAGGACGGAGACGGCGCCCGCATCTACGCGTTCGTGATCGATCCTGCCTGGCAACGACGAGGGATCGGGCGCGCTGCGCTGAGGCGTGCCTGCGAGCAGCTTCGCGCGGAGGGCACCGACCGGATTGGCTTGGAAGTGGACGTCGAGAACGACCGAGCGCTCACGCTCTATACGTCCATCGGCTTCACGCCCATCCTCACTGAGGACTACTACGCGCTGGCGTTGAGCTGAAGCCGCACGCCCATGTCGCGTGCCGGCGAGCAACGCGGGCCAGGGTGCACTTGTCGGCGCGCTTCGCAATTCTTTGTGGGGAACACAAGGGTTGCGCCGACCGACAGGAGCGAGCGATGGGACTACGCGACAAGCTCACGGACCTCCGCGAGCAGGCCCAGCAGGCGGTGGCTGAGCACAAGGACGAGATCCAAGGAGCGGTGCAGACGGCCGGTGCCGCCGTCGACCAGAGGACGCACGGTAAATACACGGACAAGATCTTCAAGTACGGCCAGAAAGCCAACAGCGCGGTCGAGAAGTTTGGCAACCAAGCGTCCGACGAACCGAGCCGAGGCGATGATGCCGCCGCGCCGACCGCCGGAGCTCCGCCTGCCACGAAGTCAGAGGAAGGAGCAGCGGACGCCTGACGTCGGCACCGCTCCGTCTCCTTCGGCGAGATCCCGATGTTCCCACGACACCACGGGCTGCCCGGGTTGGCGATAGCCGACGCGCGCGCAAGCGGGTGTTGCGTAACTCCGGCGCGTATGTGTGTGCGCATGGGGCGCGACCGACGAAGAGTCATGGAGGCCACCCTGGTCGCGGCGACGTTAAGCGGGTTGCCGTCGACGATCCATGCCTTGATCAAGCAGCGCAGCCTACGATTCGCCGCCGTTTACGTCTACGACGCGACCCGTGCTGCCGGCACGCTCGTTCCGCCGGGTCGGCCGGGGTTCGGCCGCGGTGTGGTCGTCCACATCGCGATTTCGGTCCTGTGCGGTGAGGCGCTGGCGCGGGCGCTCCCACGCGATCATCCCGCCGAGTGGGGTGCCGCCGGCGGATTGGTCATCGGCGTCATCAACGTCGGTCTAATCGGAAGGTCGTTCCCGGCGATCCGCTCCCTGCCGCTGGTGCCGCAGCTCGCAGACAACGTGATGTTCGGGACGGTGTTCGCGGTCGCGCTCGACCGTTAGCGAGAGTTTGAAGGCTCCCGCCCGAGGCGGGAGCCTTCGGGACGCTCGCGCTGCGCGTGTCAGGCATCGGCACGTGGCGCCCGCGTCGGCCACGGGCTCAACGCCAGCCAAGCGACGGCGCGACGTGGGTGAGGATGTTGTCGATGACGTGCGCGTTGTATTCGACGCCAAGCTGGTTGGGCACGGTCAAGAGCAGCGTGTCGGCCGCCTCGATCGCCTCGTCCCTCCGAAGCTGTTCGACGAGCATGTCGGGCTCGGCGGCGTAGGAGCGGCCGAAGATCGCCCGCGTGTTCTCGTCGATCATCCCGATCTGGTCCTGGGAATTGCGTTCGCCACCGAAGTAGGCGCGGTCGGTGTCGGTGGTGAGCGCGAAGATGCTGCGACTGACGGACACCCGGGGCTCACGGTCATGCCCGGCCTCCTGCCACGCCTCGCGGTAGGCCTCGATTTGCTTGCGCTGCTGGACGTGCAGCGGCTCGCCGGACTCATCGTCCTTGAGTGTCGAGCTTTGCAGGTTGAGGCCGAGCCCAGCCGCCCAGACACTTGTCGCGTTCGAACTCGATCCCCACCAGATCCGCTCTCGCAAACCGGCTGAATACGGCTCAATGCGTAACAGCCCCGGCGGGTTGGCGAACATCGGCCGCGGGTTCGGCCGCGCGAACCCCTCACCCCGCAGTACCTCGAGCGCGACCTCGGCGTGCTTGCGGGCCATGTCGGCATCGCTGTCGCCGTCGACGGGCGCGTACCCGAAATATCGCCAGCCATCTATGACCTGCTCGGGCGATCCTCGGCTGATCCCGAGCTGAAGCCGCCCGCCAGCGATCAGATCAGCCGCCCCGGCGTCCTCCGCGAAGTACAGCGGGTTCTCGTAGCGCATATCGATCACGGCGGTACCGATCTCGATCCGCGACGTCCTCGCGCCGATTGCCGCCAGCAGCGGGAACGGCGAGCCCAGCTGACGCGCAAAATGGTGGACGCGAAAGTACGCGCCATCCGCGCCCAACTCCTCCGCGGCGACCGCAAGCTCGATCGATTGCTGCAGCGCATCAGCCCCCGAGCGCGTCTGCGAATGTGGACTGGGGCTCCAATGGCCGAAGGAAAGGAATCCGATTTTCTTCACGCGAATCGAGGGCACCCGTAGCGACAAGAATCAGCAGCTGTTGACCACGCCAGGCTAGCGACGCACGACGCACCAGATATCGGCCATGCCGCCCGCACCCGGCGCCGCGGCGTCGCCGCAGGCAGCGGTGCCAGCCCGACTCCTCGCGGGCGCGTCCGTAGCGCTCGTAGATCACGCGCGCGCCGAACGTTGTGGTCTCGATCAAGTCCAGCGGGCTGTCCTTGGTGACCGGCGGCAGGAACGATGGGCCGCCACCGACGACGATCGGATTTCGGAACATGCGCGGCTCGTCGACGAGGCCGAGCGCGATCGCCGCTGCGGCCAGGCGTGCCCATCCGATCGAGACGTCCCTGTCAGTCGCGTCGAGCGCGGCAGCGACCTCCTCGGCCACGAGGCCTCGGCTAGCCGGGCGTTACCCTCGACGCGGTCTAGTGTGCGGCTGAAGACGACATTCGGGATCGCGCACCAGACGTCGGCGAACGCAGCGCTGAGCTCGTTGTCGCGCATCGACGGATCCGTTTCCCACGGCAGCATCGCCTCGTAAAGCCTGCGGCCGCAGAGATAACCGCCAAGCTCGCGTACCTGCGCGAGATGGAAACGAAACTGCTGCTCTGCAGCGACCGTTCATCCGAACGAGCCCTCGCGGTCGGCGATAAACCCGTCCGCCGAGACGCTCATCGAGTTCAAGCTACAGACCGATCGCAACCGCAAACTCATCGTCATGAACGGTTGAAGCGATCGTACGGCCAGTGCCGACGCCAGCCGCGTACCTGCGGCTGCTCGATTCGAGCATGCCCGCAACGGTATCCTCGGCGCGGTGTTCGATCACGTCGGGATCGCCGTTTCGGACCTCGCCGCGTCGGAGCGCTTCTACCGCACGGTCCTCTCCGCGCTGGGCGTCGAGCCGAGTCACGCGGACGCCGAGCTCGTCGAGTGGGAGGATTGGGACATCGGGCCCACCGACCGCGAGCACCCGGTGACCCGCGGCCTGCACATCGGCTTCCGGGCGCCGTCCCGCGATGCCGTCGACGCGTTCTGGCAGGCGGGGATCGACGCGGGCTACCGCGACGACGGCGCGCCAGGCCCGCGCACGGTCTACGGCCCGGACTACTACGGCGGCTTCCTGCTCGACCCGGATGGCAACAGCGCTGAGGCGGTGCACACCGAGCGCGAGAATCCCGTGCCCGACGGCAGCGTCGATCACCTCTGGATCCGCGTTCGCGATCCCGCCGCGTCCAGGCGCTTCTACATGACGATCCGCGAGCACGCGGGGCTGTGGATCGGAGTGGACAAGCCGGACCACGTCCAGATGGTCGGCGAGGACTTCAGCTTCTCGTTGATCGACGACGGGCGGCCGCTCACGGAGCACGTTCACTTCGCGTTCCCGGCGCAGGACGACGCCACTGTGCGGGCGTTCCACGCCGCCGCGCTCGCCGCTGGCTACGAGGACCACGGCGGTCCCGGCGAACGCGCCGTCTACCACCCGGGCTACTACGGCGCGTTCATCCTGGACCCCGACGGGCACAACGTCGAGGTCGTCAACCACAACCTCTGAGCCAGGGCGGCTGCGGCGCCCGCCACATCGCGTGCGCGCCTACGCCGCCCAGCGAAAGCCGGTGGCCTCGGGGCGCGGCGCCAGCGGGCTGGCCGGCAGGCCGCCCAGCGGGTCGTCTTCGTTGTAAGCGCTCGGCGCCACGTCGTTCGGTGCATCGGCGTGGAACAAAGCGGCGAGCAGCTCGATCTGCCCGCGGCCCACGCCCAGCTCGCCCATGCCACCGCCATACATCGGTCGCCGCTCCCGTGCGCAGAGTGCATAGACGTCGAGCAGCCGGTGCAGGCTTCCGATGCGCGACGGCTTGACGTTGACGGCGCGCGCGGCCAGCGTCGTTGTGCCTATGTCCTCGGCGTCGTGGATCGGCGCGTCGTAAGACACGCGCTCGAGCTGATCGCCGAGCCGCTGCGCGATCTCGGGCAGGTCGTGCGGGTCCTCCAGATAGGCGTCCGGGAACGCGGCGAGCACATGGTCATACAGCGCTAGCAGTGCCTGTGGATCCTTGACCTCGAAGCCGTACTGACCCTTGAAGTCGATCGTGTCGACCGCTCCGGTGGCCGCGACCTCCTCGACGAGCGCCGGCCCCCAGGTCGCCTCCGCATCGAGCTTGAAGCGAACACCGGGCGACCGATCCAGCCGGCGCCGCAGCGGCTCGATCGAAGGCTCCCTCCCCAGTCCGAGCGAGTTGACGAACCGCACCGGCTGCGGCTCGAGCCCGAGCACATCGTGAAGCGAGCGCCCGGCCTGACGCAACGCGAGATCGAGCGCCGCGAATCGAAGGCCCAGTTGCGGAAGCGCCGCGCTCCGTCCCACTCGGGAGGCTCCGGCCACAGCTCGAGCTTCGCGAGATGCTCGCAGAAGCTGCCCAGCGTCCATTCACCCGTGAGCGGCAGCGACAGCCGGGTCTCGTGCAGCGCGGTGCCGTCCTCACGAAACGGCGATACGTCCTCGCCGAGCCCGTCGGTGCCAGCGCCCACGAGCCGAACGTGCGTCGTGACGCGGTCGAACTCGAAGGCGAGCGTCGCGTGAAGGCGCTCGTAATCGCACGCATCGACAATGAGCGCCAACTCCGCGACCCGCGACCACAACGACTCGCGATTCATCGCTGCGCCTCCGCACCCGCATACTGCGGGCGCCCCGTGGGCCGGTACACCTGGAGCGTTACGCCCCTTGGGAAGGCTCGCGAGTCGACCAGTTCAAGCGCCATGTCCGGGCCGTTGTCGGGGAACAGCCGCATGCCCTGGCCGACGACCACGGGGACGATCAGCAGGTTCATCTCGTCGACGAGACCTTGACCTAGCAGCCACCGGATCAGTACGCCGCTGCCGTGCACCTGCAACTCGCCTCCCGGCTTGGCCTTCAGCTCGCCGATGGCCGCCGCGAGGCCACCGGAGAGAATGTTCGTCTCCGCCCACCGACCTTCGGTGAGCGTGTTCGATGCCAGGTACTTCGGGCGTGCGTTCAGGGCACCCACGATCGGGTTCTCGAGATCTTCCCTCACGCCCCAGTGGCCGGCCCAGAGCTCGTAGGTCCACCGTCCGAACAGGAACGCATCGGCGCGCTGAAAGAGTTCGTTGACGAATGTCATGACCCCGCTGTCGAACTGCCCCATGGCCCATCCACCGCGCTCGAACCCGCCGCGGCGGTCCTCACCTGACCCGCCGCACCCCTGCATCACGCCGTCGACAGACACCTGCGTCGTGGTCGTCAGTTTCATCGGTTCGTCCTTTCGCTCGCGGTGGTGTCCTCGCTAGGACGGCGCCGAGGCCCGGATCTCATCTGTCGAGTGTGTCGCTCGAGTCGCGACGCTCAAAGGGTGCCGACTCGCGACGGTGGCCAGTAGGTGAGGAACGCCTCGCCAATGATCCACTGCTGATGGATTGGGCCCCAGAATCGGCTGTCGTCAGAGTTGCCGCGGTTGTCTCCCATCATGAAGTACTCGCCGGAGGGCACGACGATCGTCGTCGGAAAGTCGCAGCCCGGGGCGGCTCCGCCGTCGCAGGGTTGGGCGTAGGGGGCCTTCTCCTCGACGCCGTTGCGCCAGACACGGCCGCGGAAGATTCGTAGGTGATCCCCAGGGACGCCCACGACGCGTTTTACGAACGGTGTCGTCGCCGTGTCCTCGGGAAGCGCGGCGTCGCAGGCCTGGCCGTGTCCGAGGCCTTGGGACCCGTTTGCGCAGGTCTCGTCCTCGGCGTCCTTCGGCGGGTGGAACACGACGACGTCGCCCAAGCCGGGATGCGTGTCCAGCCGGTTCACGAGAATCCGCTGATTCTTCTCGAGCGTTGGCCACATCGACAGGCTGGGGACGCGATACGGCTTGACCAGGAAGGCTTGGATGCCGAGCGCGAGCAGGATCGCCACGGCGACGGTTGCCACGGTCTCCAGTGCGCTCCGGGCGATGCGGGCGTATCGCGATCTTGGGGCAGCGTTTGTCGGGTCGGGCACGGGCATATGACTCGGAAACCGAGTTATATCGAAAATCGAGCCATGTGAGCGTTGGCTGTACCTACGTTCGGGCTTCGGCAACAGTCGGCTGCCGATATAGTTCCGGGAGCAAATGTGGGTCACACGGAGACAGGTATGCGGTTGCCTGAGCGCAGCGTTCTCGTCCTGACCAGCCTCGCCGGCGGCGACAAGCACGGGTATGCGCTGCTCAAGGACGTCGAGGCGTTCTCGGGCGTGGTCCTCTCGCCTGGAACGCTCTACGGTGCCCTCGCCCGGCTCGAGGAGGACGGGTTCGTCCAGCGCCTGGACGCAGACGACCGCCGGTACCCATACCGGCTGACGCCGGCCGGGCGGGCCGCGTTGGCCGAGCGACTCGCCGAGTCGGCCCGAATTGCCAGCCTCGGGTTGCGACGGATCGCGCTCGCGGAGTAGCCGTGGACCGGCTCCTTGCATGGGTCCTCGTGCTGTATCCGCGTCAGATGCGCCGACGTTACGGACCTGAGATCGCTGAACTTACCCTCGATCTGATCCGGCTCGAGGGCCGCTCGCCGATCGGTCTGTTCGTTTCGCTGGCGGTCGACGGGCTCCGCTGTCGCATGACCTGGTTCGCGAGGACTCGCCTTACGACCGCGATTGCCGTGACGACATCGGTCGTCTGCATGGCGGTCGTCAACATGGGGGCGGCCAGCGCGAAGCAGCCAGGGCCGCCGCCTGAGCGCGTAAGGGCCCACCTACGCTCCGCCGAGCCCGAACCGGAAACTGCGCGACGCCTACAGGGCGCCGGCCGACCCGACTATCTCTGGGGAGCGCACGTCACAGTCCGTGGACGGCGGAGATCTGTATCCGCACCGGGACACTGAAGCGCTGCGCAAACGACTCGGGTGTCATCCCGACGCGCTCTAACTCGCTCTCGTACTTGGCCACATATGCCGGGTCATTGGCGGCACTCGGACCGGATCGGTCCACCTCGGCCCTACCGGACAGGACGACGATGTCGCCGCCCTTCCCGTCGCCGCCAAAGTTCAGAGTGACTCTCGGGTTGGGGGCGATGTTGCGGATCCGTGCGCCTGGCTGGCTGTACACGGTTACGTTCACCCCGCCGTCCCACACGAAGCCGACCGGCCGCGGAAGCGGCGCGCCGGATGGCGTCACGGTCGTCAACCACACGACCTTCTACTCGCGGAGGTGTCGCGCGACGCGCGCGCCAAACTCCGTGCTCTCGTCGATCATCGGGCGATCCTAGTAAGACTCGTCAGCCGGGCTTGCGGGCGAGGATCACCTCGGTATCTCCGGGCCGGTCCCAGAAGATGCCCTCACGAGACCGTAGCCGCAGGAGCGCGCGCACCTCGTCCGCGAAGTCCTCGACGCGGTCACCGAACAGGTGCGGGGCCGACCACGACATGGAGAAATAGCCCGACAAGACGCTCTCGCTGTCCCGCACGAGGTCGGGGATGCCCGGGGCGAAGACGGACCGTGGCGCACCGAACCGAGTGCGAGCAAGGACGTCCTGGACACTTCGGACGGGCGCGGCGCCCCGGCCGGCGCGCTTGGTCGGTCCGAGATACGTCTCCACCAGCGCTGTGATCTCTGCGTGCGGGATCGGCGGCGGCCCCGGGCTGAGCGGTTTGGTCCGCCCGTCGACGGTGTGGACTATCAGCGCCAACGCCCCGCCTGGCTCCAACGTGTCGTACACAATCTCGGCGACACGGAGTTCGTTCGTCCACCAAAAGGACTGGCCGAAGGTAACTGCTCGGCACGGACCCGGTGCCACGCCCGGGAGGTCTTCGGCCTGTGCGTGGACCCAGTGGATGTTGGTGATGCCCTGTTCCGCGGCGACCCGGCGACCCTCGGCGAGCGTTGCCGAATCGGGGTCCAGGCCGATCGCCTCTTCGAACAGGTGGGCGAGGCGGACCGTGAGGATGCCGGGACCGCAGCCAACGTCGAGGAGCCTTCCGGTCCGATCCAGGTCGAGCTCCGCGGTGAGAACAGCCTCGAGTTGGGTGAGTAGGCCGGTCTGCCGGAGCGGTAGTGGGCAGCGGCGCCCTGGTAGATCGTAGGGTCGTATCGCACCGCCCACATCATGCCCCGGAGGAGCGCCAGAGGATCACGATGCGGCTTGCCGATGGCGTTACCATTTTCCGGGCCATAGTTCGTCAGGGGGTCTGCCGACCGCGCGAGCGCAGAGTTCATGCTGCCGGCTGCGCGTGAGCGCCGGTGCGAGCGGGGCATAGTGCGAACGGCTGACGATCGGAGAGGACTCGGACATGGCTGATGCATCCAGCGTGCTCGGCGCACCCCAGGTCGCAGGTGCGTGGGTGAACCGGAGGGGAAAGGCGAAGAGGGGGATGGGTACGGTGGCCGGCGCGCAGATCGGCGGCGCCGCGGGGGCCGCCGTGGCAGCGGGTATGTCGGGCAAGGGCTCACCGCAGCCGACGCCCGAGAGCTGGGTGGCTGACGGGCGCAAACTCACAATCGCCCGACAGGAACTCGCCGGGTGGTCTGTCGGGTCAGGTCGTGGTACTGGGGGACCTCGTGGCCGGCGACGCCGGTGGCGCGGGCGATCGCCCGGGCGCGCTCGACCCGCCAGGTGCGGTGATTCGAGACGCCGAGGAGCGCGACCTCGCCCGCAGAGACGGGTGCGCCGAAGGTGGCGAAGTCGATGCCCGCGCGGGTTGGGCGTGCCCCGATCTTGGTGGCGATGACGACCTCATCGGTCACCCCGCGGCTGGCTCGCCAGCCGCCGGGTAGCGCCTCGCTCCGAGGGCCAGCACTGTGACGCGGCGGGGCGAAGAGGTCGCCTCGCCGACCGTCAGATAACGCATCAGCGAGCGGCTCTGGGCGGCAGCCGACGGCGTCGCGTGTGGATGCGCCGGAGCGCCGCCTCGCGCGCGATTTCCCGCGTGCGGAGCTTGGCCAGTTCGAATGAGAGGGCGGGGTGCATAGGGCCTCCTTTTGCCGTGTACATAGTTACTGTAGCAAAAGCTTTATAGACAGCTTTATCTGAAGCGACTCGGATCAAAGATAAAATCCAGGCCGATGCCCAGGACCAAACGAGACGCTGGTGACGAACGCGGGCTGACGGCCGGCGACCAGGCGCGGCTGGATCCCCATGTCCAGCTTGCGCTCGCGACCTGGCCGCAGATAGACCCCGCGGTGGAGGGAATCGTCGCGCGCGTGGCCGAGGCAAGCCGACAGCTCGACGCTCAGATGCGCGCCAATCTGGCCCGTGTAGGACTGACCAAGGAGGAGTTCAAGGTCCTCATGCAGCTGCACTCGGGCCCGCAGACCCACGGCGCGTTGTGCCGCCAGCTCGACGTCTCCACCGGCGCCATGACCAATCGTCTCGACAAGCTCGAGCGAGGCGGCCTGGTCACCCGCTCCCAGGATCCCAGCGATCGCCGCGGCGTGCTGCTCACGCTCACCCCATCGGGGGCCGAACGCCTCGATGCTTACATCGACCTGGGCGCCCATCGCGAGCGCCGTCTGCTGGAAGGACTGAGCCGCAGCGACAAACGACAGCTCAACGAGCTGCTCACCAAGCTCGTCGACTTACTCGACGCCGAGCTCGGTCGCTGAGGAGGGGCCTGGGCGGTCTGTCCGTCCGCGACGCCCGCGTCCCCGCCTTAGCCACCTTCACCGTCAATGCACCGGAATTCTGGGGAAAGCGTGGGTTGTTCGGGTCTGGGGACGCTGCGGCCCCGGGCTCTTCACTAGGATCGGGCGGCATGCGGCGCATGGGTCGTGTCGGAACCGTGCCGGGTGCCTTTCGGTTTGCTGTGGCGCTCCTCGCCACACTCGCGCTCGGGTTTGGCGGGATGTCGACCGCGCCGGCGAGCGCAGGGACTGCCACAGCCGCGGCCGGAAGCCCCGACGGCCACTTCTACGTGCCACCTGCCGGCCGCGCCGTCGACTCGCGGGGCCCCAATCGCGTCATCGGGAGAGGGACGCCGGCGAGCTGCACGTCGGTGGCGGTGGTCCGCGCCGTTGCCGCGGGCGGCATCATCACCTTCAACTGCGGGCCCAAGCCCGTCACCATCGTCATGAACGCGACGGCGAGCGTGATCAAGACACGACACCGGGTCGTATTGGACGGTGGCGGCCTTGTCACCCTCAGCGGAGGCGGCAAGCGCCGGATTCTGTACTCGGACACCTGCGCGGGCACGTGGTCAACGGATGACTGCGTCGACCAGCCGTATCCCCAGATCGTGGTGCAGAACATCACCTTCAAGGACGGGTACGCCGGCGCGCATCAGGCCATCTGCACGGCGAACGCGCCGGCGTGCTGGTACGGCGGGGTCGATGGCGGCGGCGCCATCTACGTCGAGGGCGGGCAGTTCCGGGCGGTCAACTCGAGCTTCATCGACAACCGCTGCTACTCATATGGCCCCGATCTCGGCGGAGGCGCGATCCGCGCCCTCGCCCAGTACCACAACCGGCCCGTGTACATCACCGGCGACTCGTTCAGCGGCGGCCGCTGCTCAAACGGCGGGGCGCTCAGCAGCATCAGCGTCCAGTGGAACATCCTCAACAGCGAGTTCACGAACAACAAGGCCGTCGGCTGGGGCGCTAACCCCGCCTCACGCGGCACGGCCGGCGGCGGCAGCGGCGGGGCCGTGTACCTGGACGGTCAGAACGACAACGTGTTGATCGCCGGCACCGTCATGGATGACAACGGTGCCCGTGAGGGCGGCGGCGCAG
>Ga0335076_10001077_pt1 | contig 26029 bp, 23 predicted proteins | sample Lox_Sample_25_FD_206717 | JGI IMG/M metagenome (GOLD analysis project Ga0335076, IMG submission 206717) | Soil microbial communities from Loxahatchee National Wildlife Refuge, Florida, United States - Lox_Sample_2.5 | ecosystem: Environmental > Terrestrial > Soil > Wetlands | place: USA... | reverse complement strand
AGGACGCGGGCGATCTCGGCCCCGACGCGCCGTGCCGCCCCGGTGACGAGCACGGTGCGGCCGCTCAGGGTTACGGGTACGGGGCGCGGGGTGCTCTCACTCATGGGGGACGATTATGAGCCCATCCCCGCCGCGCTCAATGCTGCCGCCGCTGTCGCAGCTCGAGGCGCAGCACAGCGCGGCGGTGGCCGGGCTGATCGGCGCCGAGATCGCGGCGGCGGGCGGCTGGATCACGTTCGAGCGCTTCATGGAGCTCGCCCTCTACGCGCCGGGGCTCGGCTACTACAGCGCCGGCAGCCACAAGCTCGGCGCGGGCGGGGACTTCGTCACCGCGCCCGAGGTGTCGGGGTTGTTCGGCCGCTGCGTGGCGCGTGCCTGTGCGGGCGTGCTCGAGGCGACCGGCGGCGACATCCTCGAGCTCGGTGCGGGCACCGGGCGCCTGGCGGCGCAGCTGCTCACGGCGCTCGCAGGCTCGGGCACGCTGCCGCGGCGCTACGCGATCCTCGAGGTGAGCGCGGATCTCGCCGCGCGTCAGCAGGCGGCACTCGCACTGCTGCCGCCGCCGCTGCGCGAGCGGGTCGAGTGGCTGAGCGAGCTGCCGCGGGACTTCCGCGGCGTCATGCTCGCCAACGAGGTGGCCGATGCGCTGCCGTGCCGGCGTTTTGCGGTGCGCGGCAGCGGCCTCGTGCGCGAGCTCGGCGTGGCGCTGGAGGCGCAGGGTGCGTTCCGCGAGACCGACGGCGAGCCCTCGGCCGAGCTCGCACGCGAGTGGCAGGAGCTCGCGGGCAGTCTGGGCGCAGCGCTGCCGGCGGGCTACGTCTCGGAGGTCTGTCCGCGCGCCTCGGCGTGGATCGCGAGCCTCGCCGACTCGCTCGCGCAGGGCGCGGTTCTGGTATTCGACTATGGCCTGCCGCGCCGGCACTACTATCACCCGCAGCGCCTCACCGGCACTCTGCGTTGCCACTTCCGCCAGCGCGTGCACGATGATCCCTACATCAACGTCGGCGTGCAGGACATCACCGCCTGGGTGGACTTCACGCGCCTGGCAGAGGCGGCGCTCGCAGCGCAGCTCGAGGTCACGGGGTTCACCACCCAGGCGGCCTTCCTGCTCGAGAGCGGCATCGAGGCGCAGGTGGCGCAGGCGCCGGAGGCGCGCGAGCGCGCGCGGCTTGCGGGCGAGGCGCGCCGACTCATGATGCCCGAGGAGATGGGCGAGGCCTTCAAAGTGCTCGCCATGGGCCGCGGGACTTCCGTGGTGCCCGGGGGATTCACGCTGCAGGACCTGCGGCACCTCTTATAAGAAGAGCGGCGAATGTGAGGAAGTGTCGGGATGTGCGCTGAGCGTCCGGCCGGCGCAGGGGAGCCCCGGTAAGATGGCGCCCCGTCATCCCCGCCGCAAAGGCCGCCCGTGTCCGACACCCTGAGCACCGTCATCCTCGGCATCATCGAGGGCATCACCGAGTTCCTGCCGATCTCGAGCACCGGGCACCTGCTGATCGCCGAGCGCTGGCTGGGGGAGCGCTCGGAGCTCTTCAACGTCGCCATCCAGGCGGGCGCGATTCTCGCCATCGTGCTCATCTACTGGCGGCGCCTGCTCGCGCTGCTCACGCGCTTCAACGAGCCGGAGAACCGCGACTACCTCGCAAAGCTCGTCGTGGCCTTCCTCATCACCGCGGTGCTCGGCTTCATCGCCACGCACCTCGGCTGGAAGCTGCCCGAGACCGTGCTGCCGGTCGCGCTCGCCATGCTGATCGGGGGCATCCTGATCCTCGTCATCGAGTCCTACGTGGCGACGCGCCCGCCCTCCTCGGTGGTGACCTGGAAGGTGGCCGTCTGGGTCGGCAGCTGGCAGATGCTGGCGGCGATATTCCCCGGCACCTCGCGCTCGGCCGCGACCATCTTCGCGGCCATGCTGGCCGGGCTCACGCTGCGGCCGGCGGCGACCGAGTTCGCCTTCCTCGTCGGCATCCCGACCATGTTCGCCGCGACCGGCTACGAGTTCCTCAAGGTGCGCGGGCATGCCGCCGGCGAGGACTGGAATGCACTCGCGGTGGGCTTCGTGGTGTCGGGCGTGGTGGCCTTCATCTCGGTGAAGTGGCTGCTGCGTTACGTGCAGTCGCACCGCTTCACGCTCTTCGCCTGGTACCGGATCATCTTCGGCACGGCACTGCTGGCCGCCGTGCTGACCGGCGCGCTGCGCTAGCCTTCCCCGGCGGGGCTCGTGCCGGCGGCCGCCGCCTTCGCGGCCGTGACCACCGCGAGGCGCCGCCGCCTGAGCTCCGCGCCGATCGCAGCCCCGGGCAGCCCGGCGCGCTCCGCGGCGCTCAGCTGCACGGCGCCGGCGGCCGCGAGCACCTGGCGCAGATAGTCCGCTTGCGGATAGGGCGCGTTCTCGAACCCGGTGCGGCCGCGCGCGTCCGCCTCGCAGGCACTCAGCAGCTCCGCGAAACGCCCGCCGCGTCGGAACGCGTCGCAGTTCTCGAGCAGCGTCAGCACCGTGGTGGGTTTCAACTCGAGTGCGCGGTGCACGAGGGTGTGGTGGCGCGCGGCGAGGATCGCGAGCTCGCGGTGCGCGTTGGGCACCTTGAGGCGGTCGCACAGGTCCTCGATCAGGGGCACGCTGAACTCCTCGTGCCCGTGGTGGCTCGGCCAGCGCTCCTTCGGGGTCTGCGCCTTGCCGAGATCGTGGGTGAGTACGGCGAAGCGCACCAGCGGCGAGGCCCCGTGGTCGGCGGCGTAGCGCAGCGACAGCATGATGTGCACGCCGGTATCGATCTCGGGGTGCCAGCGCGGCGGCTGCGGCACGCCGAAGAGCGCATCCACCTCCGGGAAGACCACCGCGAGCGCGCCGCAGTCGCGCAGCGTCTGGAAGTAGACCTCCGGGTGCGCCTCGCCGAGCGCGCGCTCGGTTTCCTGCCAGACGCGCTCGGGCACCAGCGTGCGCGCTTCCCCGGAGGCGGTGATTTCGCGCATGAGCGCGAGCGTCTCGTCGGCGACCGTGAAGCCCAGCGGCGCGTAGCGCGCGGCGAAGCGCGCCACGCGCAGGATCCGCACCGGGTCCTCGACGAAGGCCGCCGACACGTGCCGCAGCACGCGGGCGGCGAGGTCGGCCTGCCCGCCGTAGGGGTCGATGAGGGCGCCGTGCTCGTCCTCGGCCATCGCGTTGATGGTGAGGTCGCGCCTCTTCAGGTCCTCTTCCAGGGTGACGGTCGGGGCGAACTGCGTCGTGAAGCCGCGGTAGCCGGGGCCGCTCTTGCGCTCGAGGCGCGCGAGCGCGTACTCCTCGTGGGTCTGGGGGTGCAGGAAAACCGGGAACTCGCGCCCGACGGGCTCGTAGCCCTCGCGCACCAGCTCCTCCGGGGTCGCGCCCACGACCACCCAGTCGCGCTCGCGCACGGGGCGACCGAGCAGCCGGTCCCGGACCGCACCACCGACCAAGTAGACTCGCATCCTGCGCATGTTAACCGAGACCTCCCCGCGGGGCGCGCCGCCAGCCGTTACTGACATCCGCCGCGCACGCGCGCTGCTCGGGGTGCTGCTGTGCGCGGGCCTGAGCGGCTGCGGCACCAGCTACGTCATGCAGGCGGCCTCCGGCCAGTGGCACGTCAGCCACGAGCGCGTGCCTATCGACAAGGTGATCGAGGATCCGGCGACGGGCGAGGAGCTGCGCCAGCGCCTGATCCTGGTGCGCGAGGCGCGCGCCTTTGCCACTGATGAGCTGCAGCTGCCCGATAACACGAGCTACCGCAGCTACGCCGACATCCACCGCCCCTACGTGGTGTGGAACGTCGTGGCCACCCCGGAGTTCTCGGTGGTGCCCAAGCACTGGTGCTTCCCCGTGGCCGGCTGCGTGGCCTACCGCGGCTACTTCCACGAGGCGTCGGCGCGCAAGTTCGCCCTGCAGCTCAGGAAGCAGGGCTACGACGTCGCCGTCGAGGGCGTGCCGGCGTACTCCACGCTCGGCAAGTTCGCAGACCCGGTGCTCTCCTCGATGATGCGCTACGGGGACGACGAACTCGCCGCGACGATCTTTCACGAGCTGGCGCACCAGAAGCTGTACGTCAAGGACGACTCGGCCTTCAACGAGGCCTTCGCCACCACGGTGGAGGAGGTGGGGCTCGAGCGCTGGCTGATCCACAGCGGTGCCGCGGCACGCATCGCGGCGCTGCGCACCGAGGAGGCACGGGAGCGCGAGCTCATGCAGGTGCTCGCGCAGGCGCGCGCCAGGCTCTCGACGCTCTACGCCTCGCAGGCGCCCGCGGCGCAGCTGCGCACGGGCAAGGCCGACATCCTCGCCTCGCTCGCCGCGCAGATCCGCGAGCTCGAGCGGCGCGACGGCCTCAGCTACCCGCTCTACGACGACTGGATCCGCACCGGGCTCAACAACGCGCACCTGGCTTCGGTGGCGACCTACTACGACTGCGTGCCGGGTTTCAGGCGACTGCTCGAGAAGGAGGGCAACGACCTGCCGCGCTTCTACGCCGCGGCAGCCACGCTCGGGCAGCTGCCCAAGAGCGAGCGGCACGCGCGGCTGTGCGGGGCGGGAGCGGCCGCGCAGTCCGAGTAGGCGCGCCTTCAGCGCAGCGGGATCAGCAGCACCGAGTTGCCCCGGCGCACTTCGAGCACCAGCACCGCGGCGCCCCTGGCGCGCTCGTGCAGCTCGCGCAGGCTCCCGACCCGGCCGCGGTTGGCGCCGACGATGACGTCATCCGCGCGCAGCCCGGCCTGGGCGGCGGCGCTGCCGGGCTCGACGCTCTTCACCAGTGCGCCGCCGGCATCCGGCGCGTCGGTGAGCGTTGCGCCCTCGAAGCCCTTGTGGATGCCGCCCGGCCCGCCGCTGAGCTCCGCGGTGGTGTCGGCGATCACCGCGGTGACCTTGAGGGGCTTGCCGTCGCGCACCAGCCCGATCTCGACCTTGTCGCCGACGCGGCGCAGGCCGATGGTGTTGCGCAGCTCGCTGTTGGACTTCACGGCCTGGCCGTTGACCGAGGTGATGACGTCGCCGGTGCGGATGCCGGCCTTGTCGGCGGGGGAGCCCTCGACGACCTGCGACACCAGCGCGCCGACCGCGCTCGGCAGGCCGAGCGAGTGGGCGATGTCGGGGGTCACGGTGTACATGCTGACCCCGAGCTGGCCGCGCTTCACCGAGCCGTACTTGATCAGCTGCTCCATGACGCTGCGCGCCATGTTCACCGGGATGGCGAAGCCGATGCCGATGTTGCCGCCGCTGCGCGAGAGGATCGCGGTGTTGATGCCGATCAGCTCGCCGCGCAGGTTGACGAGCGCGCCGCCGGAGTTGCCGGGGTTGATCGAGGCATCGGTCTGGATGAAGTCCTCGTAGCCGTCGGGGTTGATTCCCGAGCGCGACAGGCCGCTGATGATCCCGGAGGTGACGGTGTGCTGCAGCCCGAAGGGGTTGCCGATCGCGACCACGAAGTCGCCCACCTCGACCCTGGCGGAATCCCCGAGCGCGATCTGCGAGAGCCCGTCGGGTTTGACCTTGAGGACGGCGACGTCCGAGGGCGTGTCGCTGCCGACGACCTCGGCCTTCAGGTCGCGCCCGTCCTGCAGCGTCACGGTGATCTCGGTGGCGTTCTCCACCACGTGCGCGTTGGTGAGGATGTAGCCCGCCTTGGCATCGAAGATGACCCCCGAGCCTGCGCTCTGGAAGGGACGCTCGCGCGGGCCGGTGTCGGGGGGCACGTCGAAGAAGCGGCGGAAGAAGGGGTCATCGAGCAGCGGGTTCTGCTGCCCGCGCTCGCGGATGGTGCCGCGGGTGGCGATGTTCACCACGGCCGGGGAGACCTTCTTGATCATCGGCGCGAGCGTCGGCAGCGGACTGTCGCCGACGATCGGCGGCAGGGCGGCCGGCAGCGGGGCTGCAGCCAGCGCGATCAGGAGGCTCAGGAGGAGGGCCGGGCGAGTCATGCCCGAAGAATACTCGCCCACGGCCCGGTGGGCCGCGGCGCCTGAAAAAGTGAAGGGCCGGCCGCGCGTTCCTGCACGACCGGCCCTTCGGACCGCGTCAGTCCCTTAGGCGGCCTGGACGGTGATGCGCCGCGGCTGCTCCTGGGGGCGCTTCGGAATCGACAGCTCGAGCACGCCGTTCACGTGCGTGGCCTTGATGGCCTCCGCATCGGCGCTCTCGGGCAGCGTGAAGCGGCGCAGGAAGCTGCCACTGGCCCGCTCGACGCGGGTGTAGCCGTCATCCGAGGTCTTCTTCTCGGAAGAGCGCTGGCCGCGCACGGTGAGCACGCCCTTCTCGGCCGTGATCTCGATGTCCTTGCCATCAACACCCGGCAGGTCGGCGGTCACGATGAAGCGCTCGGCCTCCTCGCGGATGTCGACATGCGGGATCCAGCTGACCTTCGCCAGCTCGGTGCCGTCGCTCAGGGCCTGGTCGAGCTGCTGCTGAAAGCGGCTCAGGAGCCCCCACGGCTCGTAGCGAATAATTGCCATTGAGATATCTCCTCTCAAAAAGTGAAGTGAAACCGGTTGCGCTCGTCGCGCGCTTGCAACCGGATGTGTGTTCGGCCGCGCCGGTTTCAAGGGCGGCACGCAAGGATTGGCGGTTGCCTTTGGGCTCGTCCGGCCCCACCTCAAGGGAGCGGCCGGCGCGCCCGATGGCCTTCAGCTGGTCAAAAAGTGATCAGCCGGCCGGGACGGGCCCACTGGGGCTGTGTGCAGCCTGTGCAAAAGCTGTGCTCCACTTGGGCACAAGATATAGGGGTTGGAGGATGTGCACGGAAGCGGCGCGTTCTTATAAAAATTAGCGGTGATCTCACGGCGCATAACGCCGTAAGATCTTGGAAAATAACAATAAAAATGACGTTACTAAATCTGGCTGCGACGCTTGACGCACCTGGGTACCGTCATTAGGCTTTTGACCCCGACACAAGATCTTGTGTTCGCCACGAGCGATCAGGGTCACGCGGTCGGGGGGAGGTTTCAGGGACCTGACTGTCATTCCAGAAGGCAGCAGGTATCCGGTCAGGCGCGCGAGGCTCACTGAGAGCTCCACGCTTTCTCGGCATTCCCTGCAATCCGTTGGATAAGGCGTAGAAAATTCGGAGCGCCGCGGATTAATGAACACTGTCGTCAAGATCGATCCCAAAGACGTCGATGCCATCCCGTTCCAGGAAGCTTCGCTGGACATCTGGGACAAGAAGTATCGGCTCACGGCCAAGGACGGTACGCCCATCGACAAGACGATGGACGACACCTACAAGCGCGTGGCGCGGGCGCTCGCCGACGTCGAGCGCGAGGAGGTGCGCGAGCACTGGTATGAGCGCTTCCTGTGGGCGCTGCGCCGCGGCGCCATCCCGGCAGGGCGCGTGACCTCCAACGCCGGTGCGCTCGAACACAAGCCGGCGACGTCGACCATCAACTGCACGGTGTCCGGGACGATCCGTGACTCGATGGACGACATCCTCAGGAAGGTGCACGAGGCGGGGCTGACCCTGAAGGCCGGGTGCGGCATCGGTTATGAGCACTCGACCCTGCGGCCGCGCGGCGCGTACGTGTCCGGCGCAGGCGCCTACACCTCCGGCCCGCTGTCCTTCATGGATATCTTCGACAAGATGTGCTTCACGGTGTCCTCCGCGGGCGGACGCCGTGGCGCGCAGATGGGCACGTTCGACGTCGGCCATCCGGACGTCATGGAGTTCATCCGCGCCAAGCGCGAGAACGGACGGCTGCGCCAGTTCAACCTGTCGCTGCTGATCACGGACGAGTTCATGCAGGCGGTGCGCGAGGACAAGGACTGGCGGCTCGCCTTCCCGCTGTCGCTGCGCGAGTACGAGGCCGACAAGCCCGATCTCAACGACCCCGCCAAGTTCGTGTGGCGGGAGTGGTCGGTGCACGAGGGCTACGTCGTCAATGACGAGGGCCTGGTGGCCTGCAAGATCTACAAGACGCTGCCGGCGCGGCGCATGTGGGACGTCATCATGACGTCGACCTACGACTTCGCCGAGCCGGGGTTCATCCTCATCGACCGCGTCAACGAGATGAACAACAACTGGTGGTGCGAGAACATCCGCGCCACCAACCCCTGTGGCGAACAACCGCTGCCGCCGTACGGCTCGTGCCTGTTAGGTTCGGTGAACCTGACACGCTTCGTGAAGCACGCTTTCAGCGATTTCGCCGAGTTCGACTGGAACGAGTACCGTGAGGTGGTGCGGGTCTTCACGCGCATGCTCGACAACGTGGTCGAGGTGAACGGGCTGCCGCTCGAGCAGCAGCGCAACGAGATCCTGCGCAAGCGGCGCCACGGCATGGGCTTCCTCGGCCTCGGCAGCACCATGGCACTCTTGCGGATGAGGTACGGCTCGCCGGAAGCGGTGCAGTTCACCGAGGACGTCTCGCGCGAGATGGCGGTCGCCGGCTGGGAGGCGGCGCTGGAGCTCGCGCGCGAGAAGGGCCCGGCGCCGATCATGAACGAGGAGTTCACGGTCACCCGGGAGATGCTGCGCAAGCGCCCGGAGATGGCGAAGGACGGCTGGCGCCCCGGCTCGCGCATCGCCGGCCGGCTGCTGCACGCCAAGTACAGCCGCTACATGCAGCGCATCGCCTCGGTCGCGCCGCAGCTCGTGCACGAGCTCGCCGAGACCGGCGCGCGTTTCACGCACCACACCTCGATCGCGCCCACCGGCACGATCTCGTTGTCACTCGCCAACAATGCTTCGAACGGAATCGAACCGTCTTTTGCACACCACTACTTCAGAAACGTCATCCGGGAAGGCAAGAAGTCCAAGGAGAAGATCGACGTTTATTCCTTCGAGCTCCTGGCGTACCGCGAGCTCGTCAACCCGAATGCCCAACCTGGAGCGACGAACGATGGTGAGAGACTGCCAGACTATTTCATCGCGGCGGACGACATCACTCCCAAAGAGCATGTCGAAGTGCAGGCTGCATCCCAGAAGTGGATCGATTCATCGATTTCTAAGACGGCGAACGTGCCTACGAATTTCGCGTACGCGAAATTCAAAGACATCTATCTGTATGCACATGAGCAGGGTCTGAAGGGCTGCACCACGTTCCGCTTCAACCCGGAGGCGTTCCAGGGCGTGCTGGTGAAGGAGCAGGACCTGAAGAACACCGTCTATAAGTTCACGCTCGACGACGGCAGCGTGGTCGAGGTGCGCGGCGACGAGGAGATCGACTACGACGGCGAGATCCACACCGCCGCGAACCTGTTCGATGCGATCAAGGACGGCTATTACGGTCGCTACTAGGGCGACGGGAATTCCAACATGACCATCAAGATAGAGCGCAAGATCGTCAAGTACGCGGTGCAGAAGCCGGAGGACAAGCCGGCCGAGAAGGCCGCCGAGCCCAGAGCCCAGAGCGGCGAGGCCGAGACGGTACGCGACCGTAACGGCCACATGGCCAAGGTCATCCGGATGCACGAGAAGCTCGAGCGTCCGGAGGTGCTGATCGGCTCGACCTACAAGATCAAGACGCCGATCTCCGATCATGCGATGTACGTGACCATCAACGACATCGTGCTGAACGAGGGTACCGAGTACGAGCAGCGCCGCCCGTTCGAGATCTTCATCAACTCGAAGAACCTCGATCACTTCCAGTGGATCGTGGCGCTCACGCGCATCATCTCGGCCGTGTTCCGCAAGGGCGGTGACGTCACCTTCCTGGTGGACGAGCTGAAGGCGGTGTTCGACCCGCGCGGCGGCTACTGGCAGCCGGGCGGCAAGTTCATGCCCTCGATCATCGCCGAGCTCGGCCACGTGATCGAGAAGCACCTGCAGACCATCGGCCTGATGCGCAAGACCCAGCTCGACGAGCACCAGCAGAAGCTGGTGAACGAGAAGCGCGCCGAGTTCGAGGCGCGCAGCAAGCAGAGCGACGCCTTCGCCAAGCTGCACTTTCCGGAAGGTGCGCAGCTGTGCGGCCGCTGCAGCACCGCCGCGGTGGTCATGATGGACGGCTGCATGACGTGCCTGAACTGTGGCGATTCGAAGTGTGGGTGAGTCCGACTGACGACGAACTGAACTGACAGACTCTGGACTAACCCTTCGGGGCAGCCGCGCAAGTGGCTGCCCCTTTTTCTTTGCCTCAGCCGTGCGGCCCCGCCGCGACCTCCCACCCGAGCGCATCCTCGAGCTCGAGGCTGCGCGGTGTGGCCGCGCCACCGAGGTGTCGGTCGGCCTCGAGGAGCCGCCGCTGCGCCTCGGCGCGCCGGCCGGAGGCGATGAGCGCTGCGACCTCATCGAGCTGGCCATCGATGCGCGCGCTGAGCTGCGCGCGGCAGGAGGCGAGCTTCGCGGCATCCGGCGCGCTGTGCCGCGCGAGGCCCGCGAGCGCCCGGGCCAGGCTCGCGGCGTCGAGCGCCTGGTGGCCGGCGTGCGCCATCACCTGCGAGTCGAAGTCGAACACGCACCAGCGACGCAGCGACTGCTGGCTGGCGAGGTCCAGGGAGAGATTGTCCGTATCGCGCTCCCCGGTCACGTAGACGAAGCGGCTGGCCTCCTGCAGCTGGCGCAGGCCCTCCGGGGAGGGCGGCGAGGGTGGGCCGGCGTCCATCGGGTCGCTCCCCGAGTTCAGGAGCGCTCCCCGGAACAGCTCCGGGTAGGCAAGCGCCAGGCGCAGCGCCACCCGCGAGCCACCGGAGAAGCCGCCGATGTACACGCGTGCCGGGTCGATGCGGTAGCGCTGCATCAGGTTGTGCGCGGCCAGGAGGGCGAGTGGCCCGCGGCGCGTGAGCACATCGGCATCGTTGCCGCTGCGTGCCGCGCTGACGTAGATCATGCCGTAACGGTCGAAGACCGCCGCCCAGCCCGAAGGCAGCAGCGCCTCCTTCCAGGGCTGTATGAACACCAAGAGCGCGTAACCGTGCTCCGGGGCCTGCGGCGGCACGTGCACCGTGAAGCGCTCGCTGGCGAGGTCGATGGGCTGGGCGTCCAGGTGCTGCGCGGCGGCGGCGAGGCGCCGCTCGAGCAGCCGGGCGGCGAGGGGGCTGAGCAGCCGGCGCACGATCTCGAGGCTCGAGGACTGCGCGCCGTAGTCGCTGAAGACCATGTCCTGCGCGCGGGCCGCCGCGCAGCCGATGAGTGCCGCCAGCAGCGCCGCCAGTCGATGTACGCGGGCGCCTCGCGCTCGCGCTGCGCCCGCACAGTGCATGCGCGGCGATTGTGCCACTTGTGCGGCCTGGCCCGTCGCTGCAGGATGGCGCCCCGTCGCATGCGGCAGCCGGGCAAAAAAAACCCCGCCGGTTGGCGGGGTTGTCGGTCGCTTGCTTGTGTGTGGAGGAGTGTCTTCTCGTTATAGTTATCTGGTGGGCGCGCTGGCCCGGTTGGACTCGGATCTGCGCGCTCTTGTATCAGTTATCCCGTGGCTCGTGTTCCTTCCCGGCCTTGATGCGTCGGTGATGGATATATGAGCAACACTCGTGCCAAGGTCCTGCGCGCCCCGCGGGATGCGACATGTTGTGCCGCCGGCGCTCGCCAACTGTGACGCAGTGCGCACTTCATCCCGGTCCGGCGCGCAACGCCGGAGCCTGCGCGCCTCAGCCGTGGAGAGTGTCGGGATGACTTTGCGGTGCGTCTGTCAAAATTGCCGACGCCCAGGCTTGTGGCCTCGAAGCGTCGGCTTGAGCACAGAGTGCTGCAAGCCCTTGTCCACCCACGGGAACAGAGAACTTTTGCCAGGTGTAAATGAACCCGACAGGACGTCTTAAGTTAAAAAGCCCGCTGCTGCGCGCACTGCTGATGCTGCTCGTGGCGCTCGGTGCGCTCACTTCCGCCCTCGCCGCGGAAAGCCCGGTGCCCCGGCCACCGGAGCTCGAGCGCGACGTGCAGTTCTGGATCCGCATCTATTCGCAGCTCGACACCAATGCCGGTGTCCTGCACGACCAGTACAACCTCGCGGTCGTGTACGAGACGCTGCGCTTCGCGCCCGACTCCGCGCCCCACGAGCGCCAGCAGCAGGTCGATACTGCGCGTGAGCGGCTCGCCGCGGCCCTGCGGCGCATCTCCGAGGCGGGTGAGGCGCCGCTGAGCGGTGACGACGAGCGGATCCGGGCTCTCTGGGGCGCGGAGGGCACGCCGGGCAGGCTGCGCCAGGCGGCCGATGACATCCGCTTCCAGCTCGGCCAGGCCGACCGTTTCCGCGCAGGACTGGTGCGCTCGGGCGCCTGGGAGACGCACATCGCCGAGACGCTCGCGAACCTCGGGCTGCCGGCCGAGCTCGCGGTGCTGCCGCACGTGGAGTCCTCGTTCAACCCGTCCGCCTATTCCAAGGTCGGCGCGGCGGGCCTGTGGCAGTTCATGCGCTCGACCGGGCGGCGCTACATGCGCATCGACTCCGCGGTCGATGACCGCCTCGACCCGTTCCGCTCCACCGAGGCCGCCGCGCAGCTGCTCGCCTACAACTACCGGCTGCTCGGCAGCTGGCCGCTGGCGCTCACCGCCTACAACCACGGCACGGCGGGCATGATGCGCGCCAAGGAGACCATGGGGACCGATGACATCACCCGTATCGTGCGCGGCTACACCAGCCGCACCTTCGGCTTTGCCTCGCGCAATTTCTACGTCTCCTTCCTCGCGGCTCTCGAGATCGACCGCAACCCGGAGAAGTACTTCGGGCCGCTGACGCGCGAGAGCGAGGCGCGCTTCCACGAGGTACAGCTGCCGGCCTACGTCCCGGTGAGCGCGCTGGCGCGCACGCTGAAGATCGACAGCGCCGCCCTGCACGCGCTCAACCCGGCGCTGCTGCCGCCGGTGTGGTCCGGCGCCCTGCGCGCGCCGAAGGACTACCGGCTGCGCCTGCCGCTGTCCGGCGAGAACTGGACGAGTGAGCTCTTGGCGCAGCGCCTGAGTCCCGCGGACCTGTACCCGGGCCAGCGCGGACCGCGCCGCTACAAGGTGCAGTCGGGCGACACGCTGGCGAGCGTCGCCGAGCGCTTCGGGGTGACGAGCGAGGCCCTGGCACGCGCCAACCGGCTCTCTGCCGGCGCGCGCCTCGCCGCCGGCCGCACGCTCACCGTTCCGGAAGTCCCCGCGGGCACGGCGGTGCTCGCCGCGGCGCCGCCGGCCGTGCCGGCCCCGGCACCCGTGGCTCCCGCTGCCGCGCAGGTCGCCTCCACCGTCGCGCCTCCCAGCCAGGGCGGCGCGATCGCTCCGGACGCGGCCGAGCGCGAGAGCGCCGAGGACGCCGCCGCCGCGGCGGCCGCTACGGCACAGGCATCCCGGCCGCGCCGCTACACGGTCACGATCGAGGTGGTCTCGGCCGCGGAAGCCGAGGCGATCAGCCCGTCGGTCGGCCCCGGGCCGGCTGCGGACGCGGAGCAGAGCGCCGATCCTACCGACTACTCGGTGGCGAAGGACGACACCATTGCCGTGGCCGCCGAGGAGACCGTGGGACACTTCGCCGACTGGTCGGGCGTGAGCGCGCAGCACGTGCGCGATCTCAACCACCTCTCCGCCAGGCGCCCGGTGCGTGTCGGGGAGCGGCTGCACCTGGACTTCAAGAAGGTGAACCGCGAGACCTTCGAGGCGCGCCGCCACGACTACCACCGTAACCTCCAGGCGAGCTACTTCGCCTCGCACCGCATCGTCGGCACCGAGGTGTACATCGCGCGCTCGGGCGACTCGCTGTGGACGCTCACGCAGCGCGCGAAGGCGCAGCTGCCGCTGTGGCTGCTGCAGCAGTACAACCCGGAAGTGGATTTCGCCGAGCTGCGGCCCGGCATCCAGATCGTGATGCCGCGCGTGGAGGAGGTGACGGGTAATGGCTGAGGGATTGCTGGGGCGTAGCCCTACCCCCGGGTGTGACGGGCGCCCATGCCGGTTCGGCCCGAGGACGCCTATAATCCGGCCAGCTTGACTGTACCTGTACGGAACATGAAGTCTTTCAGGATCTTACCGGTGGCGCTGGCACTTTGCGGCGTCGCCGCACTGGCGCAGGGTGATGCGCTGCCGGAGGTGCAGCCCGCCGTGCTCAACCCCGCGCCCGAGCGGCTGCCGGCGGTCGACCGCGTGATCGTGCACAAGGGCGAGCGGCGCCTGGCGCTGATGCACGGCTCGAGCATCGTGCGCAGCTACCACGTGCAGCTTGGCCTGAACCCCGTCGGCCAGAAGGAGCGCTCGGGGGATTTCCGCACGCCCGAGGGCAGCTATCGCCTCGAGCGGCGCAATCCGCGCAGCGACTTCTTCCTCTCCCTCAAGGTCTCCTATCCGAACCAGGACGACCTGCGCCGCGCGCGTGCGCACCACTGGGACACGGGCGGCTCGATCATGATCCACGGGCTGCCGAACTCGCTCAAGCACGAGCCGGACTACTACGCCGCCAACGACTGGACCGACGGCTGCATCGCGCTCTCCAACGCCGACATGGTGGAGATCTGGATGCTGGTCCCCGACGACACGCCGATCGACATCCTGCCCTAGAGCGTGGCCAGCGACTTCTCAGAGTTCGTCGACGCGCGCGTCGGGCCGCGTGGTTCCCTCGAAAATCTCTCGCAGAGCGAGATCGACAAGCTTCTCGATGCCGGCCAGGGCGGCATCTACCCGCTGTTCCGCCGCTGCGCGCTGGCGGTGCTCAACTCCGGTGCCCCGACCGACAACGCCAAGGAAGTCTTCGACCGCTACAAGGACTTCGACATCCGCATCGTGCGCCACCCCTGGGGGGTGAAGCTCGAGATGCGCAACGCCCCGGCGGCCGCCTTCGTCGACGGGCAGATGATCCGCGGCATCAAGGAGCACCTGTTCGCGGTGCTGCGCGACGTGGTGTACATCTCCAACGAGATCCTCGCCAGCGGCCGCTTCGACCTCACCGACTCCGCCTCGATCACCAACGCGGTGTTCCACGTGCTGCGCAACGCCCGCCTGCTCGACTACAAGGCGCGGCCGAATCTCGTGGTGTGCTGGGGCGGGCACTCGATCGACGGCGTCGAGTACCAGTACACCAAGAACGTCGGCTACGAGCTCGGGCTGCGGGGCCTGGACGTGTGCACCGGCTGCGGGCCCGGGGCCATGAAGGGCCCGATGAAGGGCGCCACCATCGGCCACGCCAAGCAGCGCATCGAGCACGGCCGCTACATCGGCATCACCGAGCCCGGCATCATCGCCGCCGAGCCGCCGAACCCGATCGTCACGCAGCTCGCGATCATGCCGGACATCGAGAAGCGCCTCGAGGCCTTCGTGCGCATGGCGCACGGCATCGTGGTGTTCCCCGGCGGCGCCGGCACCGCCGAGGAGATCCTCTACCTCACCGGGCTGCTGCTCGACCCGGCCAACCGCAGCCAGCCCTTCCCGATCGTGCTCACGGGACCTAAGGACTCGGCCGCCTATTTCGAGCACATCCTGCGCTTTCTCTCCGGCACGCTCGGCGAGGAGGCCGTCAGGCGCTTCACGGTGATCGTCGCCGACCCGCCGGAGGTCGCGCGGCGCATGGTGCGCGGCATGGACGCGGTGCGCGAGTTCCGCCGCAAGGCGAGCGACTCGTATAACTTCAACTGGCTGCTCTCGGTGCGCCGCGACTTCCAGGTGCCCTTCGAGGTGACGCACGCCTCGATGCGCGCGCTCGACCTCAGGCGCGAGCAGCCCGCGCACGAGCTGGCCGCGAACCTGCGGCGCGCCTTCTCCGGCATCGTCACCGGCAACGTCAAGGAGTCGGGCATCCAGGCGATCGAGGCGCTCGGCCCTTACGAGCTCTCCGGCGACCCGGCGCTCATGCGCGCGCTCGATGAGCTGCTCGCGGCGTTCGTGGCGCAGCAGCGCATGCGCCTTCCCGGCAGCGCCTACCGCCCGGTCTACCGGCTGGTCGCCTGACACGGCCGCCTGACATAACGCTCTCACGCACGACACAGTTTCCGGCAGCGCCGCGAGACCTGCCTCGCAGCGTATGCAGCGCGCGACATGCCTGTGAACCAGTTCCTGCGGCGCCGGGGGCGAACACGTACGCTGACTGCCAGATATTCAGGAGCTTCGCATGAGCTCGAGTGACAGGGGGCGAGACGACGCGCCCGGCGCACCACGCGAACCGGCGCCCACGGGCGCACCGACCGGTGGCGCGGATGCTTATGCGAACTGGCTCGACCGCATGCAGCGCGCCCGGGCCCGCCAGGCGGCGATCACCCGCAACCTCTACACCTGGTCGAACTACAAGAGCTGGGCCGAGCAGGTACGCGGCTCCTGGGACTCGAGCGACAGCTCCTCGGGCGCCGCGCCCGCCAAGCCGAAGAAGTAATCCCTCTCCCGCCGTCCGCTTCCCGGACCGGTGGGCTTCCCGCAACAGCTGACTGATCCTGGACCCTGAGCGAATCGCTCAGGCGTTGGATGCCGCCGCCGGCAGCGGCGGCAGCTCCGCCATCGCCTGCTCGAGGGCAGGGGCGGCATCGGCCGCGGGAGGCGCCTGCGGAGGCGCACCCCCGGCCGTGGCGCCGGGGTCGGAGGGCTTCGCCGGGGCGGGCTTGGGGCGCGACAGCCACTCCACCAGCGGCGCCCACTGCTCGGTGTCCTCGCGCGCGACATAAGACTTCATCTCGTGCAGGCCGATGCCGAGCTCGGCTGCGCGCACGTAGTTCTGCGAGTCGCGCAGGGTCGCCACGATCGGGATGCCGAGGGTGTGCAGGAAGCGGATCAGCGACTGGTAGATGAGGGTGTTCTTGCGCACCCGGTTGGCGATCACCCCGATGCGGTCGTCCTCGCGGCGGATCTTGGCGACCAGGAGCAGATCGCGGATGCAGCGCGAGCAGGTGTGGATGTCGATGTCCGACGGCAGCACCGGCACGATGATCTTGGCGGCGTCGCGCACCATGTCCGGCAGCTGCGCGGCGGTGAGCGCGGCCGGCGTATCCACGATGACGTGGGAAGTGCCTTCCGGCGGACGCAATTGGAACGCCCGCGTCGTGCGGTTGTCTTTCTCGAACGCGGCGATGACGTTGACCGGCGCCTGGACCGGCTTGCGCTTCTTCACCCACCGGAGCGAGGACCCCTGAGGGTCATAATCCATGAGCAGGGGCGAATGCCCACGGGAGGCCAGATAGCTCGCCAGATTGATCGCGATGGTCGTCTTGCCGGACCCGCCTTTGGGGTTCAGGACGACGATGCGCTGCATGATGTCCTTCAGGATGCGCGTGACGGGCTTCGCAGCCAAGCCTACGCACGCCCCGCATCCCCTGCAAGCCGAAGCGCGACTGTGAGCGCGAGCACGCCGCATGCGCAGTGGCCATCGTAGAGTTTCGACCGCGATGGAAGAATCTTTTCTGCACCTCTGGGACGAATTAGACGATGTCTGGCACGCCTGTCGCCATGTGGCGACCTGGACCGCCGCCGAGACACTCGCCACCGCCGCCCCTTTCATCGCCGGCCTCCTGGGCGCGGCGGCGACGCTCCTGATCGCCCACCACGCCGGCACCATCTTCGCCGGCTGACGCGCCGCCGCACCTGCGTGCGGCGCTTGAAAATTCCGCGCTGATTCCCAAGATCGCTGCTTGCGGCACGCGGCCGCGCCCGCGGGCGCCGCGCCGTACGCGTTTTTACCCACAGCAGGCGAGCCCCATGGCCCAGGACAGCACCCAGACCGAAACCTCGCGCCGCGAGACCCACGGCTTCCAGGCGGAGGTGCGTGAGCTGCTGAAGCTCATGATCCACTCCCTCTACAGTCACCGCGAGATCTTCCTGCGCGAGCTGATCTCGAACGCCTCCGATGCCTGCGACCGGCTGCGCTTCGCCGCGATCGCCGACCCGCAGCTGCTCGCCAGCGACGCCGAGCTCTCGATCCGCATCGACGCCGACCCCGCCGCCGGCACCCTGACCATCACCGACAACGGCATCGGCATGACGCGCGAGGAGGCGGTGAGCAACCTCGGCACCATCGCCCGCTCGGGCACGGCGGAGTTCTTCCGCTCGCTCTCGGGCGATGAGCAGAAGGCCTCGGCCGTCATCGGCCAGTTCGGCGTCGGCTTCTACTCGGCCTTCATCGTGGCCGACCGTGTCGAGGTGCGCTCGCGCCGCGCCGGCCGCAGCGCGGAAGAGGCGGTGCGCTGGGAGTCCGGCGCCGACGGGGAATTCACCGTCGAGACCATCACCCGCGCCGAGCGCGGCACCTCGGTCACGCTGCACCTGAAGGCGGACGCGAAGGAGTTCGCCGACCCCTACCGCCTGCGCACCCTGATCCGCCGCTACTCGGACCACATCGGCTTCCCGGTGCGCATGCCGAAGGAGGGCGAGGCGTCCCTGGAGTACGAGGTCGTGAACCAGGCGAAGGCGCTGTGGACGCTGCCGCGCACCGAGATCAAGGACGAGGAGTACCGCGAGTTCTACCAGTACCTCGCGCACGACTTCACCGACCCCCTCACCTGGAGCCACAACCGGGTCGAGGGCAAGCGCGAGTACACGAGCCTGCTCTACGTGCCGGCGCGGGCACCCTTTGACCTGTGGCAGCGCGAGGGCGCACGCGGGCTGAAGCTGTACGTGCGGCGCGTGTTCATCATGGACGACGCCGAGCAGTTCCTGCCGCTGTACCTGAGGTTCGTGAAGGGCGTGGTCGACTCCGCCGACCTGCCGCTGAACGTCTCGCGCGAGATCCTGCAGCAGGAGCCGGAGGTGGAGGCCATCCGCGGCGGCCTCACCAAGCGCGTGCTCGACCTGCTCGCACGCCTCGCCAAGGAGGACGCGGACAAGTACGCCACCTTCTGGAAGGAGTTCGGCGCCGTGCTCAAGGAGGGCGTGGTGCAGGACCCCTCCAACCGCGCCGCGATCCTCGCGCTGCTGCGCTTCGCCTCCACCCACGAGTCGGGCAACACCCCCACCGTCAGCCTCGCGGACTACGTCGCGCGCATGCAGCCCGGCCAGGACCGCATCTATTACGTGATCGCCGAGAGCGTCGAGGCCGCCCGCGGCCATCCGGCCATCGAGCGCCTGCGGGAGCGGGGGATCGAGGTGCTGCTGCTCGCCGAGCGCATCGACCCCTGGATCATGGGGCAGCTGACCGAGTTCGAGGGCAAGCGCTTCAAGGACGCGGCGCGCGGTGAGCTCGAGCTCGGTGGCCTGGCCACCGAGGCCGACCGCAAGCAGCACGACGCCGATCTCAAGGAGAGCAAGGGGCTGCTCAAGCGCGTGAAGGACGCCCTCGGCGAGCGAGTCACCGAGGTACGCGTCAGCGAGCGCCTCAAGGAGTCCCCGGCGTGCCTGGTGCTCGGGGAGCAGGAGCTCGGTGAGCCGCTGCGGCGGCTCCTGGCAGCCGCCGGACAGGCCGCCCCGAAGGCCCGGCCGGTGCTCGAGCTCAACGTGACCCACCCGCTGGTGAAGTACCTCGACGGCGTGCGCGAGGCGGGGGAGTTCGAGGAGCTCGCGAGGCTCCTCTTCGAGCAGGCAGCGCTCGCCGAGGGCACCCCGCTCGAGAACCCGCCCGAGTACGTCGCGCGCCTGAATCGCCTGCTGGTGCGCCTCGCGGCGGCTCCCGGCGCGGCCGGCTGAGGTGCTGAAGCCCCCGCGCGCCGAGCGCCTCGCCATCGGCGGCCCCGCGGGCGAGCTCGAGGCGCTCATCGAGACGCCGGTGAGGCAGGAGGGGGCGGCGGGCCCGGTGCGGGCCTTCGCGGTGGTCTGTCACCCGCACCCCCTCTACGGCGGCACGCTCGACAACAAGGTCGTCTACACCGTGGCGCGCGCCTTCGAGCAGCTGGGCGCGCCGGCGATCCGTTTCAACTTCCGCGGCGTCGGTCGCAGCACCGGCAGCTACGACGAGGGACGCGGCGAGACCGAGGATGCGCTCGCGGTGATCGCCTACGGTCGGCAGCGCTGGCCGCAGGCGGCGCTGTGGCTCGGCGGCTTCTCCTTCGGCGGCGCGGTCGCCTACCTCGCGGCCGCGCAGGCACAACCCGAGCGCCTGGTGCTGGTGGCGCCCGGGGTCACCAAGATCGACGTCACGCACGCCCCCGTGCCACACATCCCGTGGCTCATCGTGCAGGGCGATGCGGACGACGTCGTGCCGCAGCAGTTCGTGCTGGGGTGGGCGGCGCAGCTCGTGCCGCCGCCGGCGATCCGCGTGCTCGAGGGCGCCGGACATTTCTTCCACGGCCGCATCGCGGAGCTGCGCGATGCCGTGCTGCAGTTCATGGCCCCCGAGGCACCGCCCGTCGCCCGCGGCGGGCAGGGCGAGGCACGGAACCGCTAAACTCGCCGCTCGTCTTAACGGAGGAGACCTGATGACCATGAAGAAGGCATACGCACTGGCCGCCGCTGCCGCGGTCGTGCTCGTCGCCGGCTGCGAGCCCGCCCAGCAGGTGGCGACCAGCCCCGACTACCAGAAGACCCGCACCGGGGCGGGCATCGGCGCCGCCGCTGGCGCCGTCATCGGGCTGCTCACCCACGGCAACAAGTTCGACAACGCGCTGATCGGCGCGGCCATCGGCGGCGTCGCCGGCGGCGCCATCGGCAACTACCAGGACCGCCAGCAGGCACAGCTGAAGCAGCAGATGGCCGGCACCGGGGTCGACGTCGTGCGCAAGGACGACAACATCACCCTCGCCATGCCCGGCAGCCTCACCTTCGCCACCAACAGCGCCGACCTCAACGCCGCCTTCTACCCGGTGCTCGACAAGGTCGGGCAGACGCTGCTGCAGTACGATCAGACCATGGTCGAGGTGGCGGGCCACACCGACTCCACCGGCACCGCGCAGTTCAACCAGGCGCTCTCGGAGCGCCGCGCGCAGTCGGTGGCCGCCTACCTCGTGAGCCGCGGGGTCAACGTGAAGCGCCTGATCGTGGTCGGGGCCGGGCAGAGCCACCCGGTGGCCTCCAACGACACGCCGCAGGGGCGCGCCGCCAACCGCCGCGTCGAGCTCACCATCGTGCCGGTGCAGCAGGGACAGCCGGGCACCAGCAGCCACGCGCCGGCCGGCTGAGCGGCCGCCGGGGAGCTTTTTTCCCCCGCAAAACAAAGGGCCCGGAAGGTATGACCTTCCGGGCCCTGCGCTTTTGCCTGCAGCGCTAGGCGCGCTGCCTCGGATGCTTCAGGAGTTGACCATGCCCTTGAGGCTCTTCAGCGGCATGACGCGGACCTTCTTGCTCGCCGGCTTGGCCTTGAACATCATCTTCTCGCCGGTGAAGGGATTGACGCCCTCGCGCGCCTTGGTCGCCGGCTTCTTCACGACCTTCATCTTCAGCAGCCCCGGCAGGGTGAACAGTCCGTTGCCGCGCAGGCTCTTCTTGATAACGCCTCCCAGGGATTCGAAGACGCTGCTGACCTGCTTGCGGGAGAGTCCCGTGTCTTTGGAGATGTGTGTCAGGACTTCCGACTTCGTCGGTGCGCCACCCTTTTTCGCCATTTTTAGCTACTCCTCGAGAATATAGTTTGCATGTGCGTGGTTCGTCAGCCAACCGCGCGAAGAGAATCGGCGCGGAAAATAGCACATGCGCACACTTTCGCAAGACCTTTTTTGTATGAGGGTGTTGCGAAAGTGCCTTTATTCTCAGGGTTTCCGATGCAGGGGCCGCGTATCGCGGGCGCGAACGTGACCGCGACGAGCTGGTTCCACGTTGAGCAGATGCTGCGATTTACGGTGCGAAGTCGCGGCTAAGCGCTGATTTTCCCAACCCGAGAATGAGTCCACGCGTGCACCGCGATGGCGCGCGGCGGCGCTCTTCAGATCTCGCGCAGCAGGATGAGCAGCGCCTGGATGATGATCCCGGCCCACAGCGGCGAGAGGTCGAGGCCCGCCACTGCCGGCAGGATGCGCCGGATCGGCCGCAGCACCGGCTCGCACAGCGTCGCCAGGAGCGACTGCAGCGGCGAGTAGCCGCCCGGGGCGATCAGACTCAGGAGCGCATACAGCACGATGGCGTAGAAGTAGGTCCACAGCAGCGTGCGTGCGATCTCCCCGAGCACCGCGCGCACCCACACCACCGGCGACGCCGGGGCGACCGCGTCGGCGAGCGCCAGGAGCAAAGCCACCTTCACGGTCGCGACCAGCACCACCGCGACCACGGAAGCGGTATCGACCTTGCCGATGGGCGGCAGCACGCGCCGCAGCGGCATGATGAGCGGGTTGCTCAGGCGCACGATCGCCTGGCACAGCGGGTTGCGGAAGTCGGCGCGGGTGAGCTGCAGCAGCAGGCGCACCATGACCACGAACAGCGCGAGCCACAGCAGCGTGTCGACGACGTAGATGAGTGCGCTCATGGTTCGGTTGACTCTCTGAAACCTGCAGATCCTGACTCTAGGTGCGCGGCAGGCTCGCGAGCTCGCGGCCGCGCTGGGTGGCGGCGGCGAGCGCGCGGGCGATGAGGCCCCTGAAGCCCCCGGACTCGAGCACCCGCAGCGCCGCCTCCGTGGTACCGCCGCGCGAGGTGACCTCGGCGCGCAGCTGCGCGAGCTGCGCCCCCGGGGCGTGCGCCATGAGGCCCGCGCCGTGCAGGGTGGCGGCCGCCAGGCGCTGCGCCAGCGCGTGCTCGAGCCCGAGCGCGCTGGCCGCCTCGGCCATGCACTCCGCCAGCAGGAAGCAATAGGCCGGGCCGCTGCCGGAGAGCGCGGTCACGACATCCAGCAGGTCCTCGGTGGGCACCCACGCCACCTCGCCGACCGAGCGCAGCACCTCCTCGGCGATCGCGCGCTGGGCGGCGGGGACCTTGAGGGGCGCGTACAGGCCGCTCACCCCGGCGCCGAGCAGGGCGGGGCGGTTGGGCATGGCGCGCACCACCGCCAGCTCGCTCCCGCACCAGGCCTCGAGGTCGTGCACCCGGGTGCCGGCGAGCAGCGAGACCACGAGCGGCTTCTTCACGGCGAGGGCGGCCGCGAGCGGCCTGAGCACCAGGGCGGCGTCCTGCGGCTTCACCGCGAGCACCACCACCTCCGCGCCGCTCACCGCCGCCTCGTTGTCGGGACTTGCGCGCACGGCGAGCTCGCGCTCGAGCGTCGCGCGCGCGGCGGCCTCGGGCTCACCGACCGCGAGGAGCTCGGCGCGGGTGCCCGCGCGCAGCAGGCCCGAGACGAGCGCGCGCCCCATGTTGCCCGCTCCGAGGATGCACAGTCGCCGGTTGCTCATGTTGGGCGGCTATTGTACGGGTCTTGGGCCAAACAACACGGTGCCGAGGCGCACGATGGTCGCGCCCTCGGCGATCGCCGCCTCGAAGTCATCGCTCATGCCCATCGAGAGCGTGTCGAGCCCCGCTCCCCTGGCATCGAGCCCCTCCTTGAGCGCGCGCAGGGCCGCGAACCAGTGGCGCTGGCGCGCCGGCTCGCTCTCGGCGGGCGGCAGGCACATGAGGCCGCGCAGCTTAAGGCGTGGCAGGGCGGCGACCGCGGCGGCGAGCGCGGGGAGCTCCGCGGCGCTGACGCCGCCCTTGTGCGCCTCGTCCGCGAGCTTCACCTGCAGGCACACGTTCAGGGCCGGCGCGTGGAAGGGGCGCTGCTCGCTCAGGCGCGCGGCGATCTTCAGGCGGTCGATGGCGTGCACCCAGGCGAAGTGCGCGGCGATCGCGCGTGTCTTGTTCGCCTGCAGGCGCCCGATGAAGTGCCAGGTGAGCTCGCGTTCCTGCAGTGCCGCAATCTTCGGCAGCGCCTCATCCAGGTAGCTCTCGCCGAAGTCGCGCTGGCCGAGAGCGGCGAGCGCGGCCAGCGCGGCGGGCGGCTGCGCCTTGCTCACCGCCAGGAGTGTGACCGAGTGCGCATTTCGTCCCGCGGCGCGGGCCGCGGTTTCGATGCGCTCCCGCACCTGTGCGAAGCGCGGCGCCAAATTCTGCGGACCCATTAACATATTGGACGTGTGACCCCTCCGCTATACTTCCCGCGCGCTCAAGCGTGCCGCGGGCGGCGCTCCTCGCCCGTGCCGCCCGCGCGCGCCGCAGGGAGATTCAATGGCCGTCGATATCGCGCAACTCCTGGCATTCGCCGTCAAGAACAATGCCTCGGACCTGCACCTCTCCTCGGGGGTGCCGCCGATGATCCGTGTCGACGGCGACATGAAGCGCATCAACATGCCGGCGCTGTCGCACAAGGAAGTGCACTCCATGGTGTACGACATCATGAACGACAAGCAGCGCAAGGCCTATGAGGAGTTCTTCGAGACCGACTTCTCCTTCGAGATTCCGAAGCTGGCGCGCTTCCGCGTCAACGCCTTCAACCAGAACCGTGGCGCCGGGGCGGTGTTCCGCAACATCCCGAGCACCATTCTGTCCCTGGACGACCTGAACTCGCCCAAGATCTTCCGCGACCTGTGCATGCTGCCGCGCGGCCTGGTGCTGGTCACCGGGCCCACCGGCTCGGGCAAGTCGACGACGCTCGCCGGCATGGTCAACCACTGCAACGACAACCGTCCCGACCACATCATCACCATCGAGGACCCGATCGAGTTCGTGCACGAGTCCAAGCGCTGCCTGGTGAACCAGCGCGAGGTGCACCGCGACACCCTCGGCTTCAGCGAGGCGCTGCGCTCGGCACTGCGCGAGGACCCGGACGTCATCCTGGTCGGCGAAATGCGTGACCTCGAGACCATCCGCCTGGCGCTTACCGCCGCCGAGACCGGCCACCTGGTGTTCGGCACCCTGCACACCTCCTCCGCCGCCAAGACCATCGATCGCATCGTCGACGTGTTCCCGGGCGAGGAGAAGGACATGGTGCGCTCGATGCTGTCCGAATCGCTGCGCGCGGTCATCTCGCAGACGCTCATGAAGAAGAATGGCGGCGGGCGCGTCGCGGCGCACGAGATCATGATCGGCACCCCGGCCATCCGTAACCTCATCCGCGAGGGCAAGATCGCGCAGATGTACTCGTCGATCCAGACCGGCGGCGCCCAGGGCATGCAGACGCTCGACCAGTGCCTGACGGAGCTGGTCGCCAAGGGCGTGGTCAGCAAGGAAGAGGCGCGCTACAAGGCGCAGAACAAGGACGCCGTCTAAGGCGGACCCAAGCAAGGGCCAGACCATGGATCGCGATCAAGCCATCAAGCTGATGCAGGACCTGCTGCGGCGGGTCACGGAGAAGAAGGCCTCGGACCTCTTCATCACCGCCGGCTTCCCGCCGGCCATCAAGGTCGACGGCGAGATCCGTCCGCAGTCCGAGCGCGCGCTCACGGTGGAGCAGTCCGCCACGCTGGTGCGCGCCATCATGAACGACCGCCAGACCAAGGAGTTCGACGCCACCAAGGAGTGCAATTTCGCCATCGCACCCCCGGGCATCGGCCGCTTCCGCGTCAGCGCCTTCGTGCAGCAGGCCGCGGTCGGCTGCGTCATCCGCCTGATCAACGCCAAGATCCCGACCTTCGAGGAGCTCGACCTGCCGCCGGTCCTCAAGGAGGTCGTGCTCTCCAAGCGTGGACTCGTGATCCTGGTCGGCGGCACCGGCTCGGGCAAGTCGACCTCGCTCGCCGCCATGGTCGGCTACCGCAACGAGAAGACCCGCGGCCACATCGTCACCATCGAGGACCCGGTCGAGTATGTGCACACCCACAAGGGCTGCGTGATCACGCACCGCGAGGTGGGAGTGGACACCGACAGCTGGCAGGCGGCGCTCAAGAACACCCTGCGCCAGGCGCCGGATGTGATCCTCATCGGTGAGATCCGCGACCGCGAGACCATGGAGTACGGCATCCAGTTCTCCGAGACCGGCCACCTGGTGCTCGCCACGCTGCACGCCAACAGCGCCAACCAGGCGCTGGATCGCATCATCAACTTCTTCCCCGACGAGCGGCGCGACCAGCTGCTCATGGACCTGTCGCTCAACATCCGCGCGCTCATCTCGCAGCGCCTGATTCCGCGCGAGTCCGGCACCGGGCGCATCGCCTCCATGGAGATCATGCTCAATTCGCCCCTGATCCAGGACCTGATCTTCAAGGGCGACGTGGCCAAGATCAAAGAAGTCATGTCGCGCTCCAACCGCCTCGGCATGAAGACCTTCGACCAGTCGCTGTACGAGCTGTACGAGACCGGCTACATCTCCTACGAGGACGCGCTGCGCAACGCCGACTCCAAGAACGAGCTGCGGCTGCGCATCAAGCTCGAGAGCAAGCGCGAGCAGAAGCAGATCGAGGACGGCGGGGCGCTCAAGATCGTCGAGGAAGAGCAGGGCCGCAGCC
>Ga0335076_10001076_pt1 | contig 26047 bp, 23 predicted proteins | sample Lox_Sample_25_FD_206717 | JGI IMG/M metagenome (GOLD analysis project Ga0335076, IMG submission 206717) | Soil microbial communities from Loxahatchee National Wildlife Refuge, Florida, United States - Lox_Sample_2.5 | ecosystem: Environmental > Terrestrial > Soil > Wetlands | place: USA... | reverse complement strand
CTGAAACGCCAGGAACGTGAACAAGTTCTTCGAAGCGCTGCTGAGAGCCACCAGAGACGAGCGATCCAGAGAGTACGTGATGCCTACGCGCTTCAAAGAACGGCGCAGGGGATAACTCAGCGACAAGGTAAATCCCGTACTGGATTGCGTGTAGTTCTGCAGGTTCTGCAGCACGGCTTGCGGCAGGTTCACCTGCTGTCCGCTGAGAATCGCCGATTGCCGTGCCTGATTGTAATTGAATTTTTGAGCAAAAACCGTAAAGCCGGCTTGCAATGGCCGGTCAAATAGATACGGCTGCGTGAATCCAAAGGTTACATTGCGCTGCAGGTTGCCAACATTGGCCTGAACGGTCAGCGTTTCTCCCAACCCCAAGAAGTTATTCGTGCTGTAACTGATGCCGACAAAAGCGCCGGAAAGGCCGCTCACGCCCCCGTTCAGTCCAATGCTGTTCTTACCCTTTTCGTGCACTTTCAGGGTCAGGTCGACGGCACCATTTTTTTCATCGAGTTGCCGGTCGGTCACGTTTGGATCGTCTGGTTTTAATTGCTCGAAATATCCCAGTTGGTTGAGTCGGAGAAGGCTCAGCTCCCACAATCGCTGGTTGTAAGGTTGACCTTCCTCAAGCACAATCTCGCGCCGGATTACCTTGTCCCTCGTCGTCGTGTTGCCCTGGAATTCGATGCGCCGCACATAGAACTTCTTGCCTTCGTCGACATCAATCACCAGATTGACGAGCTTCTTGTCTTCGTCGAAAGTTGTGTCCGGGATGGCGGTGAAGTTGATAAATCCGAGCGTGCCGTAGGCTTTGCGCAAGTTCTCCAGGCCCTTGGCTACTTTGTCGCGCGAGAATATCTCGCCATCCTTCATGGGGAACTGCGCGCGCAGGGCTGCGGTGTTGGTGATGGCCTTGTTGTTCTTGAAAGTAATGGTGCCCAGCCGGTAGCGGTCGCCCTCTTCAATCGGCATGGTGATGTCGACGGCTTTGCCCGGGCCGCTTTGCAGCAAGGGAACATGCATCCCTGTGTGTCCGGTATCGTGGATCTCAGTCTTGGGCTCCTGCACCAGCACTTTGAAATAGCCCCGGTTCTGGTATTCCGCGCGCACCCGCTCCGTGTCTTCATCTAACTTGCTGGCGTCGTAAGTGCGAGCAAACAGGTTCTCAAGAAAAATCGAGTGAGGAATGCCGATGGGACGCAGATTTTTCATTGCGGCACGCAGAATCCGGCTCTTGACGTGCTCGTTGCCCACAAACGTGATCTTGCCGACCTTGACCTTGGGGCCTTCCTTCACCACGAACGTGATGCTCACCGCCGCCGGCGGAATGGGGCGAACTTCCGTGGTTACCGTTGCAAACTGGCGTCCGTGCTCGGCCAGCAATTCCTTGATGGTCACTTCGGCTTTCTTTACTTTCGTCGGGTCGTACTGGCTTTCGGGCGAGAGCCCAACCTTGCGGTCTTTGAAACGGTCCAGCACGTCGCTCTTGGTGACGGAATTCAATCCGGTGTAATCGATCTCACGGATCGTCGGCCGTTCTTTCACATAAAAGATGAGTCGCCAGCCTTTGGGCGTTTCCTCTCGCTCCACGCGGATGTCTTCGAAATAGCCGGTATTCCACAGAGAATTGAAGTCCCGCTCGATGGCGGCCTGGTCATAAACATCGCCCGGACGGGTGAAGATGCGCGCCCGGATCGTATCGGCGGGAATGCGCCGGTTTCCCCGGATATCGATACCCGTAATGACGTTCTGTTGCCCCCAGCTGGAGACAGAACAAATCGGGACCACCAGCACAAGCAGCACAAGCCACCATCCACTGAGACTGGGAAATGTGGGGAATGGCGCCGGTGCACGCCGCTGATGGCCGCACCTCTCCGTCCTGACAGGGCTATCCTGATGAAAACGAAGAATCGAACCTACCTCGGCTTCCGGATATGGAAAACGGCAATTATACGGTAGAGCGGCAGAGAGCGTCCAAACTCAGCGGTTCTTTTTGTTTTCTTTTATGGCGATTGAACGCGCCCCACTTCAAGACAAGACGGAATAAAACGTGGCAGAGTTGCCTAAGCATTAAGTTTTTCTCAAGGGCAACTTCCTGCTGCGAGCCTTGCAAACAAAAAATTGGGCGGCCTTTGTGGCCGCCCATGTTTTGGATCCGAGGCGTGGACTATTGCACCACGCCCACTAGGTGCGCCCAAACCACCGGCTTCTGCGTATTCAGGTCATAGAAGACCAACCCACGCGCCACCAGATTGGCCGAACCGGCCGATTGCAGTCCGCTCAGCCCGTTGATGTTCAGGAACTGGGTCTTGTTGACCGTGTCCACAGTGAACGGGCCGCCCGCGGCGTAGCTCATCAAGGCATCATTCTGCATCTGGAAGCTGCCTTGATTGCCGGCAACGATGTTCACGCTGTTCGCTACCAGCGATCCGATCACGCCCTGCCGCCGCAAGGAAACCATGTCGGGAGTGAACGATCCACTCGCCACAACGCCAGCAACCAGAATCCGCTGACCCACGACAAGGGAGTTGGCGCTGAACAATTCGTCCGTGAACCAATTGTCGATGAAGCAGATGTCATAATTTGACACCTGGCTCAGGTCGATGGTCTGTACGCTATCCACTGGATAAACCGCCGAAGCGCCCACTTCCTCGCCGACAAACATGGTGACGACTGGTCCCGGGTTTACAGCAAGAATCCGTCCGGAGATGAAGGCCTTGTCAGTCGTAATCAGCTCAACGCTGCTGGCTAAAATGCTCCCATCAGCCTGGACTGTCCCTTCAACGGCAACGATGCTGTCTACGGTCAGGCTGCTCAAACTGTTGCTGCCATTGAATTGCGTGTTCGCGTTGACGTCGATGGTTTCCTGAAAGCCATAAGGTCCCTGGATTACGAAGGACGTTGCGCCCATGGAAACGACATTGCCACCGAATTCTGTAATCTGGCCGAGTTCATCGGAAGCGGAAACCGCCATGATAGTCACAACCGGCGTCACCTCGATCTGGCCGTTGCTGATGATCAGGTTGCCGCTGCCATCAATAGCCAGCGAGTCGCGCAGGTCGAAGTCCATGTGCAAGCCGGCCAGGCCGTTGCTACCCACAACCATCGGCTCGCCCTGAGGGAAGGAAACCGTGACCGTGGAGCTACTCAACACTCCGGTTGCGGTGCCGAGCGAAGGCGGAGTGGTTTGAACATTGACGTAATCGACCGCAGGCGCAGGCGCGCTCGGTTCAAACGTGATGGTTGCGCTCGTGTAAGTGCCGGGCGCGACCGTGTTGAAGCCCAGCAGCGAACGCAGCCCGACCAAGCGGCCGAAGTCGACTGCCGTCGGCGTCGAGAGCACGGTTGCGCTGCTCGAGCTGTTGTTGAGAGTGATCTTGTCGATGGTGATGTTAAATGCCACCACGGACGAAACCGGTGCATCTTCACCGGTAACAAAAACTGCGGGTTGCGCGTTCGAATTCGGATCAGAGTTCAGGCTGCTGGTGCTACTACAGCCGGTCCAGGCCGCGGCCATCAGCGCCAGCGAAAGAATCAAGGCAAAACGTTTCATAGCAGGCTCCGGGGTCTCAAAAAGTTGGGGGAGCAAAATTTCTCGGTCGCAGAATGGAACCCGCTCGATATGGGAAAGTTTCGTGACCTTAGGACAGGTTACTCAGGTAATCCCCGTGCTGGGCGCGGCGTTTGGAGGAATTTACAGATTAATTTTCTTGCGTTGTCCGACTTGGGTTTACTGATGGCTGATGGCTACTTTATTTCCAGCACTTCCTTTTCTTTTGCCTTGCTCATGTCTTCCATCTTCTTGATCTCGTCATCGGTGAGCTTCTGGATCTCTTCCATCGCCCGCTTCTCTTCGTCTTCAGTAACTTTCTTGTCTTTGGCAGCTTTTTTGATGGCGTCGTTGCCGTCGCGGCGAATGTTGCGAATGGCGGTGCGGTGATCTTCTAATATTTTGTGCAAATGCTTGACCATATCCTTGCGCCGCTCTTCCGTCAGCGGCGGCACCGGAACGCGGATGATCTTGCCGTCATTCATCGGGTTAAGTCCCAGATCGGCGGCGCGGATCGCTTTTTCGATGGCCGCCAGCGATCCCGGGTCGAACGGTTGCACTGTGATGAGCTGAGATTCGGGCGCGTGCACCTGTGCGATCTGATTCAGCGGCATTTGCGAGCCATAGTAGTCGACGCTGACTGAATCCAGCATGTGGACCGAGGCCCGCCCGGTGCGCGTTGCCGCCATGGCTTTGCGAAAGTCTTCCACCGCTTTTTCCATGCGCGTTTTCAGCTGAACGTAGGTGTCCTTCAGGCCCGCTATCGCCGCCATTGTCGCTTGCGCCATAGGGTCAGCCCCCAATTATTACAGAATCAAAACGTCGAATTATAAACCCAAATCAAAACAGCCACGGATTTCCACGAATCAACACGGACAGGATTCGTCGCGGTCGATCGGGGCAAATCGGTGGCTACGCGCTTACCAGCGATCCGATCTTCTCCCCAGTGACAACCTTGCGGATATTTCCGCGCTGGTTCAAGCTGAACACGACGATCGGCAGATTATTGTCCTTGCAAAGAGAGATGGCGGTGGAATCCATCACCTTAAGGCCCTGTTTGAGCACTTCCATGTAACTGATCTCATCGAACTTCTTGGCGTCTTTCACCACCATGGGATCGGCATCGTAAATCCCATCGACCTTCGTGGCTTTCAGGATGGCGTCGGCCTTGATCTCCATTGCGCGCAGGGAAGCGGCCGTGTCGGTGGAAAAGTATGGATTGCCCGTCCCGCCGGCAAAGATCACCACGCGGCCCTTCTCGAGGTGGCGAATCGCGCGGCGGCGAATGAACGGCTCCGCGACCTGATTCATCTCGATGGCGGATTGTACGCGCGTGAACACGCCTTGTTTTTCCAGCGCGTCCTGCAACGCGAGCGCGTTAATGACTGTGGCCAGCATGCCCATGTGATCGGCGGAGACTCGGTCCATGTCACGCGCCTGCTCAGCAACGCCGCGGAAGAAATTGCCTCCGCCAACCACGATCGCAATCTGCACCCCCAGCCTGTGCACTTCCGCGATCTCCCCAGCGATGGAGTGAATGTGAGTTGTGTCGACCCCAAACCCCTGGTCGGCGGCAAGGGCTTCACCCGAAAGTTTGAGCAGGATGCGTTTGAAGGCGGGCGCAGTCATTTGGTTTCGCGCAGTTGTTTGTGACGCAGCCATAACAAAAAGGGCTGCCGCAGCAGCCCTGGTCTATTCCCTCACCTCTGTAAGTTTTGTCAGAGCGACCGTCTGGCCCGCTTCACCAACCTTGAAGCGAGCAAAGCGGCGCACGGCAATGTTCTCGCCCAGCTTACCGATTTTGGCCGCGATCAGCTGAGAGATGGAAATCGCCTGGTCTTTGATGAAAGGCTGCTCCAGCAGACAGACCTCCTCGTAGAACTTTTCCATCTTGCCCGCAACCATCTTCTCGGCGATGTTGGCGGGCTTGCCGCTGGCAATCGCCTGCGCCAGGTAAATTTCCTTCTCGCGGGCGTAGTCTTCCTGCGTCACGTCCTCTTTGCGAACGTACTTCGGGTCGCTGGCGGCGATGTGCATGGCGATATCGTGCACCAGCTCCTTGAAGTCGGCCGTGCGAGCCACAAAATCGCTCTCGCAGTTCACTTCCACCAGCACGCCGATCTTTCCCCCGGCGTGGATGTAGCTTTCCACCGCGCCTTCGCTGGTCACGCGGGTCGCTTTCTTCGCGGCAACAGAAATGCCTTTTTTACGCAGCAGAACTTCGGCCTGATCGAGATCTCCCTTGGCCTCGGTCAGGGCCTGCTTGCAATCCATCATGGGAGCGCCGGTCTTTTCCCGAAGCTCTTTCACTTGTGCGGCCGAAATATTCACGGTAGTTGTGCTCATTGTAAATGAAAGTCCTTGCCTGTTTGCCGTTGGCATCGGCGAAAAAATCCCGTCGATGGCAAACGGCTATTTGCGTCCCACAAACTTTGACCCGCGCCGGACGACCCGCGCGGGTCCAACTTCCCTTAGCGTATTGTCCGGAATCCTGTTTGCGGCCGGTACGTCCACGATTGGCCGTTGTCTAGTACGTGGGCGTCTCAACCGAAAGCTCGTCACCGTTCTCGTGTTCCGCATGCGCCTTACGCGCGCCGCCGTCCAGCACGTCTTCCATGCTGATATCTTCGGGCGCCGTTTCCGCCGCCACTTCCGTGGTTTCGCTCGCGCCATCGGCCGGCAGGCTGGCAATTCCCGCGGCCAGGTCTGCTGCCTGCTTGTCGCTCATCAGCTGCGCGCCTTCAACGACCGAATCGGAAATCTTGGACGTGAACAAGCGGATCGCCCGCAGCGCATCATCGTTGCCCGGAATCACGTAATCTACTTCGCTCGGGTCACAATTCGTATCGACAACCGCCACCACCGGAATGCCCAGCTTGCGCGCTTCGCGCACCGCAATCTGCTCTTTGTTCGAATCAATCACAAAAATCGCGTCCGGCAGGCGCGTCATGTTCTTGATGCCCGCCAGGTTGGCCTGCAGGTGCTTGCGTTCGCGCTCCAGTTTGATGACTTCCTTCTTCGGCAGTAGCTCGTAACGGCCATCCGTGGCCATGTCGTCGAGTTCTTTAAGCCGCTTCACCGACTTCTGCACCGTGACCCAGTTCGTCAGCAGGCCGCCCAGCCATCGTTGGTTCACGTAATAGCCGTTGCAGCGCGTAGCCTCCTCGGCAATCGCGTCTTGCGCCTGGCGCTTGGTGCCCACGAACAATACGATCTTTCCCGCGGAAGCAAGATCGGCAACAAACTTCGATGCCTCTTTGAACATCTTCAGCGTCTTTTGCAGATCGATGATGTAAATCCCGTTGCGCTCCCCGAAGATGTACTCCTTCATCTTGGGATTCCAGCGCTTGGTCTGGTGCCCGAAGTGTACGCCTGCTTCGAGCAGTTCCTTCATGGTGATATTGGCCAATCAACCTCCTCATATGATCTATATCCGCTGCGCCTGCGAGCCGCATTGGATTGCTTTTCCGTCCCGGAGACGCGGGAGCGGAAGGAATAAACTACCGCTTGCTGTACTGGAAGCGCTTGCGCGCGCCCTTCTGTCCGTACTTCTTGCGCTCTTTCGAACGCGAATCGCGGCTGACCATGCCTTCGGCCTTCAGCTTCTTGCGCAGCTCGGCGTTGAACAACATCAGCGCACGGGCGATGCCCAGCTTCACGGCGTCAGCCTGTCCTGCGACGCCGCCGCCGGAGACTCGCGCCATCACGTTGAATGTGGCAGCCGTCTCGGTTGAAACCAGCGGCTGCTTCGCGCTGGAGCGCTGCGACTCGGTCACAAAATACTCGAGAAATGGGCGGCCGTTTACCTGAAAGTCTCCGCTACCCGGGCGCAAATACACCCGGGCCACCGCCGATTTACGCCGTCCCGTTCCGTAATATTGAACTTGCTCTGCCATTCTCAGCCATCAGCACTCAGCTGTCTGCATTCAGCCAACCCGAGCGCAACCTTTCCAAGATTTTCTGGCAACTAGCTACTAGTCACCAGCAGCTGCTCCTACGCCAACACCCGCGCTTCCGGCTTCTGCGCCTCATGCGGATGGGTGTCGCCTTTGTACACTTTCAACTTCGACAACATGTGCCGGCCCAGTTTGTTCTTGGGCAACATGCGAAGAACCGCCTGCTCCACTACCAGCTCCGGCTTGCGGGCAAAGCGCTTGCGGAAATCTTCCGAGCGCAAGCCACCCGGATACCCCGTGTAGTGCTGATACAACTTCTGCTCCGCCTTCTGATTGCCCGTGACCTTCACTTTTGAAGCATTGATCACGATTACGTGATCGCCAGTGTCGAGAAACGGCGTGTACTTCGGATTCTCTTTGCCCATCAAAATGCGAGCGACCTGTGACGCCAGCCGGCCCAGCGTTTTGTCCTCGCCATCCACGACGTACCATTTACGCGCAATTTCCCCCGCTTTGGGGAAATAGGTTGACATTCTGAATCTCCCAGAAAATAAAAAACAAAGAAGACCGCTTCGTATCCACGTTAGCGCCGAAGGCGCAGGGCTACCAGGCGGGCAACTGCAGGACTACCAAAGATTTAAAGATAGCGTAGGAAAGACGTTATTGTCAATAAGTTGACTCCCTTTGTGCTCTGGGCCTACCATCCGCACGCCGGGACACGTCACTTCAGGAGAAGAAGAATTATGAGACGCACAACAGGGGCGACGGTTTTTCTTGGTCTAACGGTCTTTATCCTGGCGTCGCTGAACGCACAAGTGGGGCCTCCGACGCCTGCCCCCGAGCTGAAGAAGCTCGATTTCATGGCTGGTGATTGGACATCCGAAGGCACCGCCAACCCCGCACCAGGCATGCCGGGCGGGAAGTTCACGTCGTCTAGCCACGCCGAATGGATGGAAGGCAACTTCTTCTTGGTGGAGCACGGGGTATACGACATGGGGCAAATGGGGAAGGTGAAGGAGTTGGCCATTCTAGGTTATGACTCCGACCGCAAGGTTTACACCTACCATGCATTTAACAGCATGGGCGAGGCTGTGGCTTCGACCGGAACGGTGAACGGCGATACCTGGACCTGGCTGAGCGACGACAGCATGGGCGGCAAGATGATGAAAGGCCGGTTCACGATGAAGGTGCTGTCGCCGACTTCGTACACGATGAAGTTTGAAATGTCACAGGATGGAACGAACTGGACGACGGGCATGGAAGGAAAAGCAACGAAGAAGTAGAGCCGCGCATCGGATTCGCATGCTACGAGGTTTCCACAAGAAAGGATGACAAGAGTATGCCGGAAGCGACTTGGCAACCTCACGAAAAACATGGGCAACTTACGAAACAAAGCGACTTGCCTGACACCGTCTACGCATTTCCGAAGCAGCGGAAAGAACCGCTGACCGATGCCCAACACGTACGAAACGCGGTCGCGCGGTTCGATCAGGTCATCGACGTCTCCGATGCTGACCGTGCTTTGGCGTTCGCGAACATCGAGAAAGCGGCGAAGCACTATAACGTCGACCTTTCGGAGACGTCATGGCACGATCTCGGCGCTCATCCGCAGCGCAACCGGAAAAAGGCTGCCGCCAAGGCGGTGGCGACGCGCAAGCGCAGGAAACAAGCCTAAATCCCCTGCGAGCGCTTGCTCCTGCGGGGGCGTAAATTTCGCTGTTCGGTGCCTCAGGAGCGCGGACACACGCTCAGTCCGCTCTCTAACTCTTGGTGTGCCTCTCACGCGTAAAATGTGATCTCTCGCGGCAGTTTATAATCTCGGATTCGGCACTCTGCCGCATTTCCCACTGAAAGGTACAACTTGCTCGACTTTCTAGGCGATCTTCAACGCACGCACATGTGTGGAGTGCTCCGCACATCGGATGCTGGCAAAAAAGCGGTTCTCATGGGATGGGTCAACCGGCGGCGCGATCTGGGCAACTTGATCTTCATCGATGTCCGCGACCGCACGGGCGTTACGCAGGTTGTCTTCAACAAGGAACGCAATCCGGCGGTTCACGAGAAGGCTGGAACGCTGCGCAACGAGTACGTGATCGCGGTGGTGGGCAAAGTGACGCAGCGCGTGCCGGACACGGTAAATAAGACCATCGCAACCGGCGAGGTCGAATTGATCGGGGAAGAACTGCGGATTTTGAACGAATCGAAGCAGCCCCCATTTTTGCCGAGCGACACGATTTTGCCCAACGAAGAGATGCGGCTGAAGTATCGCTATATCGACCTGCGGCGCGATGCCATGCAGTTCAACATCGAGACGCGGCACGACGTGGCCAAGGCGATTCGCGACTATCTTTCTGCAAAGGGATTTTTTGAGATCGAAACGCCGTTCATGACGCGCTCGACGCCGGAGGGCGCGCGCGATTACCTGGTGCCGAGCCGGGTGCAACCGGGATCCTTTTATGCGCTGCCGCAGTCGCCGCAGATGTTCAAACAGATTTTGATGATCTCCGGGTTCGACAAATATTTTCAGATTGTGCGCTGTTTTCGCGATGAAGACTTGCGCGCCGACCGCCAGCCAGAGTTTACGCAGCTCGATTTGGAGATGACCTATCCGCGGCCGGAGAGCGTGTGGGAGGTAGTGGAAGGATTTTTGACGGCGGCGTTCAAGGCAGGCGGAGTTGAAATTAAAACGCCATTTTTGCGGATGAGTTACGACGAGGCGATTCGGAAATATGGAATCGACAAGCCGGATTTGCGTTTGCCCGCGATGGTGGATGTGCGGGAAGTTTTTTCCGAGCCAGAACTGGAAGAATTTGCCACGAAATTCCGGATTCGCAAAGATTTGCCGATTCAATTGATTCGCATTCCAAAGGCGGGCGATATTTCGGGCACGGAGCGGCGAACGATCGGAACATATGGTGCGTTTCAGCACGTGCAGGGACCGTCGTTCGTACAGCTGATGACGGATCCGAGGAGGTTCGCCAAGGACTACCCCCAGTTATCGGACAGAGTGATTCCCTTTGCGAAGATTGAGGCGGACGACTTGTGGTTGTTGGCTGGTGCTCTCAGCAGGCCCGAGGCCTCTGCGGTTATGGAGCAGAGCCTGCAGAGTTTCTTCCAAAAGTGCGGATTTCTGCGGCTCGATCTGGCGCAGAAATATGCAGACAAGCATGGCGCCTATAAAAAGACCAGCGATCCGGCGCTGGATTTCCGCTTTTTGTGGGTGACGGACTTTCCCATGTTCGAGTGGGACAAAGAAGAGAAGCGGTGGAACCCGGCGCACCATCCATTTACGTCGCTGCATGAAGAAGACATGGCAAAGCTGGAGGCGAATATTGATTCCGTGCACGACCCCAAATCTCCGCTGGGCGAAATTCGCGCGCTGGCTTACGACGTGGTCCTGAATGGAACGGAGCTGGGCTCGGGTTCGATCCGTATTCACCGACAGGATATTCAGAAAAAGATTTTTCAAGCGCTCGGGATGACGGATGAAGAGGCGAAGGCGCGATTTGGATTTTTTCTGGAGGCGCTGGAATACGGCACGCCCCCGCATGGAGGGATCGCGCTTGGACTCGACCGGATCGTGATGATCCTGGCGGGAGCGGAAAGTCTGCGCGAAGTGATTCCTTTCCCCAAAACGGCGCGGGCAGTCGATTTGATGGTGGACGCGCCCACGCCAGTGAGCGAGAGCCAACTGAGGGAGTTGGGGATTGCGATAAAACGGGTAAAGGAGTGAGTTGCGAGGCCGGAACCGTCCCCTATTTTGAAGCGGCGCGCTGCTTGCGGAAGGCGTGCAGGATGATCGCTCCGCTGACGGCGAAACTCATCACCGCGCCGAGGGCGAGAGCTTCGGTGAGCTGCGATCCCACGTGAGTAAAATCGCTGACAAAAGCTGCGAGGGCGAGCAAAACGCCGAGAACATTCAGCCACAGCGGCGGATGTAGGGACGAAGAGTCGTTCCGTTTCTGCAGGCGCAGCTGAATCAGCACGGCCGCCAATCCGATTGCGCCCACCACAACCACGGTCAGCGGACTGAAAAACACCCGATTGCTGGTGAAGAGGACAACCAGCGCCAGCGCGCCGACCAGCAGGCCCGAAGAGATTACCGTCCAGCGGCGAGGTTTGAGCGGATTGGTCAACGCGCCCTCATGTGAAATCCATTGTAGACAGAGAGCAGCGGAATACAAAAGCAGCTTAGTCGGAACGTCGTTGAGAAATTCTTAGCCACGGAGAACGTAGAAGCTCGCCGCAAACTCTCGCCATGCGACCGGCGAGTTATTTCTTTTCCTCCTGCGCCGGCAAATCGTATAGCCAGATCGTTCTTCCCACCTTTGCCGTGGGCTTGTATTGGAGCAGCCAGGCGTAGGAATCGGGAGGGTTGGAGGTGTGCAGGACATCGCCGAAACGGAGGGCTCGCAAGCTCACCGCGACCCATCCGGGGACGGGATGGTAAGGCTCAAGAACTTGAAACGGCGGCAGGCCGGATTGCTCGAGATCGGCGCTGCTCCAGATGGCGAGGTGCAAGCTCTCAATTCTTCGCGCCTGAAGCTCGCGGGAAAGACGAACTAGATCTTGGCCGCAATCGAGGTCGCATCCGGCCACGAGCACTTTGCTGGGATCGCTTCTCGCTAGCGGATTGAAATAAGAAATGTAGTCGTTGCCGGCGCGCAGGCTGGAAACGGCCTGACAGACGAGTAAGCCAATCACAAGAGCGCGCGCCGGGAGGCGGAATTTGCCTGCGCGCTGCCAGAGGAATGCAGCGCCCCAGCCGGCGGTAATCGCAAGCAACGGAAAAACCACCATCACGTGGCGGGTTCCGGCATCGTAGGTCACAGGCATAGTGGCGAGCAGAATGGCAACGGCGCACACGGCGGGAGAGAGGACGGTCCAGTGATGCTTGGCGAGCGCAACCGGAAGAGCGCACACGCCGATTGCGCAGAGAAGCAGAAACGGCAGAGGCGTTTTGACCGCGATGCCGACGAGGAAGAAATACCACCAGCCGCCGTTCTTGACTTTGCCAAGCAGGTAAGAAGGCGGAGCGGTTTTGTTCAACACCCAGACGATCGCGAGGCCGCGCGCCAGCTCAGGCGCCGGGACGCGCGGGTTGGCTAAAAACAGGTGCCGCACGACTCCGCGAATCGGATCCGGAAAGTGTTGAAAGCTGGGCGCTGGCATTTGCGAAGGATGTTCAAACAGTGGTCCGCGGGAAAATCCGTAGCCGGCCCAGAGGATAAAGACGGCAAGAACTGAAGCTAATGCGAGTTGGGGAATTGCCTTCTTCGATTTTTCGCCGAAAGAAACCCGGCGCTCCACGACTGCTTTGCAGAGAAACATCGCCACGGCCGCCGCGGGGAAAAATAGCAACGTGGTGAGCTTGGTGAGAAATGCCAGGCCAAGGGCCGTGCCGAGCAAGAGTGTGGATCGGGTGGTGAGCTTATCCAGCCAGATGGCGAAGGCGAAAAAAGCGGCGAGCTGCATGCAGGCCGTAGGAATGTCGGTGTAGGCGAGGCCGGAAAATGCCAGAACGTTTGGAAGAGTTGTAAACAGAAATACGGCGGCCAGTGCGGCAAGGTTGCCGAATTCGCGGCGCGCCCAAATGAAGACAATCGCGGCCGTGAGCAGGAAAAATGGAACAATTGCCAACCGTGCCAGCCAGAGATTGCGGTCGTGATGTCCGTTGCCATAGAGAATGGCGTTGCCGACTTCGTTGTAATTGGCGAGGCGCGGATCGCCGGCGGGCCATTGAGGAAAGCGCACTCCCGCGAGCATTAGCGGAAGGCCGATGGCGATGCGGCTCAGCGGCGGATGAACGGGATCGAGCGTGTAGGTGTGGCGGTCGAGATATTCGACGGCGGCAGCGACGTGGCAGGGTTCGTCGAAGGCCTGGGCGGTGCCGGGATAGGTGAGGACAATGCGGAGGGCAGCGATTAGAGCCAGAAGGACGACCGCGACGATGATCAAGCGGCTGCGCTGCAAGCGGCCTCGGGGGAAGGCGAATTATAGCGGAGAGCGGGTTGTTGAAATTCCTCGCGAGCCTGCGGGCCTGCTCGGGTGGCAGGGGTTGCGGCTTTTTCGGCACGGCTGAAGCCGTGCCCTTCGCAAAATCATTGATAGATCAGTCGACTGCGAAGCAAGAAAAAGCGCCGGCTGGTTGACCGGCGCTTGGTTACAACTGACGAGGGAAACTATTTGCTGTCCAAAGTACCGGTGGCGCCAAGTTCCCGGCGAATGGCAACAGCTTTGGCGGCGCGGGCCGCGGGCGGAATGCCGGCAGCCGCTCCGTAGCGCTCAAGCAGCATGGGTACCATGGCGTTCTCAGCCTCTTTCACGAAGGTCAGACGGCCCTCGGGGCTGAGGTCGATGCGGATGAAGTCTCCCAGCTTGACCTGTCCGGTTGCGACCAGATTGGCCAACTGGAAAACGATGTGGCGTTCGATGGCGCGCTTGAGATGGCGAGCGCCATATTTCGGGTCGGTGCCTTCGTGCAGCAGGAAGCTCTTCACTTTCGGGGTGCAGCTAAAGACAAACTGGTTCGCTGCGGGTGCGGCCAGAATGCGCTGCTGCACCATGCCCAGCTCGATTTCCAGAATCTGCTGCAAATGCTCCGGCCGCAGGGTTTTGAAGACCACGGCTTTGTCGATCCGGTTCATGAACTCGGGCGTGAACTTGCGGCGGGCGGCTTCGACCGCCGTGCGCTGAACTTTATCGTCCAGAGCGGAGTCGATCTGCACGACTTTGGGCGCAAAGCCCAGGCCGCCATCGACCAGGTTGTTCATTTCGCCTGCGCCAAGGTTCGAAGTCATGATGATGATGCACTGGGAAAGATCGACGCGGCGATTGTCGCCGAGCGTGAGCGTGGCTTTGTCGAGAATTCCGAGCAGCAACTGCCAGAGCGCGTCGGAAGCCTTCTCAATTTCGTCAAAGAGCAGGATCGAGAGCTTGAGCTTCTCGGTGTGCCACTGGTTGAGAGCTTCCTGAGTGAGCAGCGGATGAGTTTCGCGGTGGCCCAGGTATCCGGGAGGCGAACCGATCAGCTTAGCAATCTCGTGGGAGTGCTGGAACTCGGCGCAGTCGATCTTGATGCAGGCGCGGCCATCTCCAAACAGGGCTTCGGCCATGGATTCGACTACGCGGGTCTTGCCCGAGCCGGTGGGGCCGAGGAACAAGAGATTGCCCACGGGACGGCCGGGAGGGTTGAGCCCGGCAAGAAACATCTGGTAGATCTCGACGACTTTTTCGACCGCCTGGTCCTGTCCCACAATGCGGCGGCGGAGGGCGGCTTCAAACTCACGGGCTTCATTGCTGCGGCGGGTAGGGTCAAGCGTCGTGTTCAGAACGGTCTTCATAGGGCGTGGCGCGTCCTTTTCATGGGCCCTGGGGTTCCTGGGAGAACCGACGAACCGTTTCGCAATAAGAGACAGCTTGTGTCACTCTCCCATTTCGGCCACTTTGACTTAATGCAAATGACTCGCCATCCCCTGGGAACCAACCCATCATCTACTTCCTGCTAGCCTTAGATGCTAATAGCAAGAAAACTGCATCAAGTCCTGCCGAAGTTCAAGAGTGGAAAAAGAGAAAACCTTTGCGCACGCGGGATGATTCTTCTGCCCTAAGGGCCGTGCCCCCAAGTTAATGAAAACCTGACCCGACGTAACTGGCAGCCCAATATTACCCCGGCTAGCATGCAACGCAGGTTCGGCTTCAGGGAGAATCACTTGCGTCGCTTGTGCGTTGCTTTGCTGTATCTGCTCTTGACACTTGTGTCCAATTTCTGGACGGCAGCGGCGCAGACAGCCGCGCAAACTTCAAAGCCGCAATTGCTGCCGGCATCACGGCCATCGATTCCAATTGCTCCAAAGTCGCCGGAAGCGACCGTGGTAGCGCCACCGGGAAGTGCGCTCTATGTTGCCAAGCGCGGAGATAGTATTCCGGCCATTGCCCGCCACTACTTGGGACAAACTAAGTATCTGACTTCCAGTGAGTTAGCCGAAGCTATCCGGCAGGCCAATGATGGCTTGCATGGAACTTTCCTGAAAGCCGGGCAGCAGGTGGTTGTACCGGGGATTTTGGCGCTGCCCATTGCTGAGAAACCGGTTCCGGTAGCGCGAGACTTTGAAGTTCGAGCAATCTACCTGACTGGCATCATGGCGGCGAGCGATCATGGCATTAAGATCGTGCAGCACTGGCGGGAGGTCGGCGGGAACGCGGTCGTATTCGACATCAAAGATAGTGACGGAAGCGTAAATATCCCGTTCGAACACGCGCTGTTAGGAAGTCATCACGTGGCTTTTCATGATTTGCCGAAATATGTCCGGTTCCTGCATTCGCAGAATATGCACGCGATCGCGCGCGTCGCGATTTTCCGCGATGAGCGGCTGGTGACGGAGCATCCCGAGCTGGCGGTGAAGTCGCATCGCACGGGCCAGGCGTGGCGGGAAAACGGCAAGCTGGTCTGGACCGACCCTTCGCAGCCCAAGGTGCAGGACTATGACATTGCTTTAGCCATGAAAGCGGCCGAGGCAGGAGTGGATGAAATTCAGTTTGATTATGTCCGCTTTCCGGCGGAGGGAGATCAGAGGGACGCGAGCTTTGTGTTCCAGACCGAGCATCCGGAGTGGCATCGTTCGGATGTGATCGCGAATTTCCTCAAGCATGCGTACGCCGAGTTGCACCCGAAGGGCGTGCTGCTTTCGCTCGACGTGTTCGGCGTGATGGCCTGGCAGCGGCCGGTGGACTTGTCGCATACCGGGCAGGACATTGTGCAGATGGCGAAATATTGCGATGTGCTTTCGCCGATGATCTATCCGTCACATTTCTTCGGCATGGATAACATCGCGCACCCGGGCGACGCGCCCGAGCACTTTATCGGCGAATCGATGGACCGCTTCGAGAAGATCACCCAGGGCAGCGGCGTGGTGATTCGTCCGTGGCTGCAGGCGTTTCACTGGCGGACGAAGACCTATTCGCCGAAATACATCGAAGTTCAGGTGCTGACGGCGAAGAACAAAGGCGGGATTGGATTCTTGTTCTGGAATGCTGCCAACGATTACAGCAAACCTTACGCCGCCATGCCGGAGATGCGGGCAGCGAAGGGCGAGTATTTCAGGGGGGATGAGCTGCCAAGCCTAGCGGCAAGTCTGAGTTCCACTCCACCCGGAACTGCAAACCACTGAAACCTTTGTCATCCTGAGCGGAGTGGCCGATTCGCGGAGCGAATCGGCTACGAAGTCGAAGGATCCCTGCCGGATTGAGTGTCCTCAGAGGAATTCTCACGATACTGCCCGGATGTGCCGACAATTCCCCGATCCGCCTCCGCTTACTCTTAGACAACAACGGGTCCTTCGACTACGCCTTGAACGGATTTACGACCGTTACGCCGAAGTATTGTTGACCCGCATTCAAATCCTCGGACCAGATGCGCCCGCATTTGGCGCGTTCGGCCGAGGCTACGATCACTCCATCGAAAAAGTGCAAGCCGTAAGCCGAGCGCGCTTCGACCGCGCGGCGGACGATGCCTCCATCCGGCACGACAAGCTTGATCGGTGCCAACGCATCGAGCAGTGCGATCACATCTTCCGGGCGCGCCGAGGGCGAGACCTGACGACTTGGTAAGATCCGAAAGGGCTGGTCGAAGGCCCAGCCCTCTCGGAACCTGCGATTTTGGCACTCCCCTTGCGTGGTTGAGATTGCCAAAACCTGCAGCTCAAACGCATCTTCAGCTTGACCGATCAGGCCCCCGTGTATTACTTGGCAGCCACAACCGGAAGCGTCTGGGTTGTGAGCGCTTCTCGTTCCTCACCTCCTGCCGGCGCTGATTCGTAGACGAAGACTTCATTTAATTCAGCCAGGCTGAGCGAAGAGATCACGTGCCGATGCCCCCGGTTCACAATGTGCAGAGCACTCGAGCCTGTCGCGTCCGCAGTAGACTTTGCAGCCAGAAGTGCTACTTCCCTCCCTGTTCTTCTTTCCTTGACAACGATGAACACGCGGGAGCCGATATCTTGAAATCGGATCGCGTAGTCACCGGAGGGAAGTGTTGCCTCTCCCCACTGGGCCTGATAGGGCAGGGTGAAGGAACCACGATAGATCGGGGCGGCGAAAGCGGCAGCGGTCAAGAAGGCTGCGCACAAAAGCGCTTTGGAGATGAGCGATTTCATTGGACTTGCTCCTTGATGGATTTTCGCGCCTGCCAGAGGTTCGACCGCCCTGACTCCAGCGCGTTGCCGCTGACTTTTCACCGGAAAGTGGAGAATGAGCAATGGAGGCGGGCTATAAAGCAAAGGATTTCTCACTAACACCGCAAGATATTGCTGGCACGATGGTTACGCCTTCGGATAACACGCATTTGCATACCTGCACGAAGAACCGATGGTACACTGGTGCGGCTTGGTGCAGTCGTGCAGTCCTTCACGTCCCCACCCGCGATTCTCCGCTTTGGCGTTTTCGAACTCGACCCGCACTCCGGCGAACTCCGCAAGAAAGGAATGAAGATCAAGTTGCATGGGCAGCCGATCGACATCCTTGCCCTGCTGATGGAACGCCCGGGCCAAGTGGTGACGCGGGAGGAAATCCAGAACAAACTCTGGTCGGACCAGACCTTCGTTGATTTCGAGCAGGGGCTGAACAATGCGATGAAGCGGCTGCGATCGGCGCTGGACGATAACGCCGAAAGCCCTCATTACATAGAAACTGTGCCGCGGAAGGGTTATCGCTTTATCGGCACAGTCGACCGCCTGCCGCAAAATGGAGCTGGAATAGCAGCGCCAGCGGCGGAGAAGCCGCGAGCCGGAGAAAGGCCCGGTAAATCGCGGAAGGCCGCATTGGTCGTCGTTGCCTTGCTTTTCTCAGGCCTCGTTGCAGCTTTGTTTTTGGGCGCCAACTTCCACGGATGGCGCGATCGCATCTTCGCAAAACATCGGATTGGCCCCATCCATTCTCTCGCCGTCCTGCCTCTGGCGAATTTATCGGGTGATCCAGCGCAGGATTACTACGCGGACGGGATGACAGATGAGTTGATCACGGCGCTGGCAGAGAACCGTTCGTTACGTGTGGTGTCACGCACGTCGACCATGCAATACAAAGGAGTCAACAGGCCACTTCGTGAGATTGCGCAGGCGCTCGGGGTGGATGGGATTCTGGAAGGCTCGGTGAACCGCTCCGCGAGCCATGTGCATGTGAATCTGCAACTTATCTATGCCCCGACCGATACGCATGTCTGGGCGCAAAGCTATGACCGCGACCTGAACGGAGCGCTGCTGTTGCCGCAGGAGATGTCGCAGGTCATTGCCACCGAAGCGAAGGTGGCTTCCGCTCCGGCAAAAGTGAAGCGATATATCAGCCCAGAAGCGCACGACGCCTACCTGCGCGGGCGATACTTTTGGTTCGCCCAGAATTACGATGAAAGCAAGAAATACTTTGAGAAGGCGACCGAGTTGCAGCCTGACTATGCCGCTGCCTGGGATGGTCTGGGGGACAGTTATGGCCAGAATGCAGTAGATGAGGAGACTGCTCCAGAGGCAGCGTTTGAGAATCAAAAGCGGTACACCCTCAAAGCCCTGGAGTTGGATGACTCACTTCCTGAGGCCCACAATTCGATGGCGGTCTATTATTTTTGCGCCGCCTGGGACTGGAAGCGAGCGGAAGCGGAATCACTGCGGGCCATCGAGCTAAACCCGAACTATGCCGAGGCCCACAACCAGTACTCGCATTTTCTCACGGCGATGAACCGGGACGAGGAAGCGTTGCGGGAACAACAACGGTCGCAGGAGATTGATCCTTTCGCCCGGCCCTGGGCGCTGGGATTGGTGTACATACGATTGAGGCATTACGACGAGGCCATCCATGCCTTGCAGATGGGGGCCGAGGTGCGTCCCCGAGACCTTGCGACCCTCTTCTTTCTTTTTGAGGCTTATTGGTTCGAAGGCATGAAGAAAGAGGCCGGCCAGACTGCGGAACGGATGTTCGAAATCGAGGGCGACCACCACTCTGCGGACACCGTACAGCAGGCACTCAATCGAGGAGTCGACCCGCCTGTGGGCGAACTTTTACTGCGCCAGGACCAGGAATTTTCTCGCAAAGGATATCGTTCGCCGCTCCATCTGGCGTGGGACTATGCGGTACTTCAACGCAAGGAAGAGACGCTCCGTGCTCTGGAGGACTCCTTTCGGGAACGTGCCCCGTTGCTGGTGTTCCTCCAGAGGGAACCTGCATTCGACTTCCTGCATTCGGAACCGCGCTACCGGGCCCTTGTGGCAAAAATGGGCCTGCCGCCAGCGTCTTGAGATCGTGGGCTGCGGTGTTCGTCCCTGAGTGGCCCAAACGTGCCGGATAGTAAATTCTCCTCGGTTATAATTGAAGCGTAAAGTAGCCTGTAGTTTTAGGAGCCTTCATGGCGATCCAAAAGACCGAAAAAATCTGGCATAACGGAAAACTGATTCCCTGGGATGAGGCCACGCTGCACGTCATGTCGCATGTGGTCAATTATGGCTCGTCGGTATTTGAGGGAATCCGTTGCTATGAACTGCCGACGGGGCCGGCCATCTTCCGCGCCCCCGAGCATATGCAGCGGCTTCTGGATTCGGCCAAGATCTATCGCATCGACGTTGATTACACGCGCGACGAACTGGTCGCGGGGATGACGGCCGTGGTCAAGAACAACGCCGTCTGGCCGTGCTATATCCGGCCCATCGTGCTGCGCGGTTACGGCGAAGCGGGGGTGAACCCGTTCAACTCGCCGACCGAGGTTTATATCTGCAATTATCCCTGGGGAAAGTATCTGGGAACGGACTCGCAGCAAGGTGCGGACGTGTGCGTTTCCTCCTGGACACGCATTGCGCCGAATACCCTGCCGGCGATGGCCAAATCGGGCGCGAATTATATGAATTCGCAGCTCATCAAGATGGAAGCCGTGGTGAACGGCTACGTCGAAGGCATTGCGCTGGACTCCGGAGGCTACGTCAGCGAAGGCTCGGGAGAGAATGTGTTTATCGTGCGTAACGGCGTTCTGCAAACGGCTCCGCTGGGGAATTCGGTTCTGCCCGGCATTACGCGCGACACGGTTTTGCAGATTGCGCACGATCTGGATATTCCCGTGGTTGAGCAAAGCATTCCGCGCGAGATGCTCTACATCGCGGATGAGGCCTTTTTCAGCGGCACGGCCGCCGAGGTCACCCCGATTCGATCGGTGGATAAAATCAGCATCGGCAAGGGCATGATGGGGCCGATTACCAAGGCGATTCAGAAGGAGTTCTACGCGATCATCAACGGCGAGAAATCCGATCGCCATAACTGGCTCACGCCCGTGCCGGTGGGAAGCAAGCAGCCGGTGGGCGTGTAATTTCTATTAGAATTCCAGCCTGGCACGGGCTTCGGCGCGTGCCTTTTTGTTTTCATGGCGGGAGAACTACGTCAGGAGACGCTTCGGGCATGGCCTCATACTCAACGGTCTCGTTACTTAGGTCATCTTGGGGCGGGTGACGTTTCGGAGGAAGATAGACCAGTTCTCAGATACTGGTTCTTAGTTCTCAGATACCTCCGGACGTGCTGAATGAATATTGATGACCTGCTGCGCATCGCCATGGAACGCCGGGCTTCCGACTTGCACCTCAAGGTGGGAAATTATCCGCACCTACGCATTGACGGTGAACTGGCGCCTCTGACGGACCAGCCCCGGGTCAGCGCGGAAGACATGCTGACCATGGCGTTCAGCATGATGTCAGCCCGGCAAAAGCAGAAATTCAAAGAGACCACGGAAATTGACATGGCCTACGGTGTGGCTGGCCTGGGCCGCTTCCGTGTGAACGTGTTTCAGCAGCGCGGGCAGGTGGGACTGGTGCTACGCGTCATTCCCACGAAAATTCGCGCTCTTGACGAACTTTATCTGCCGAAAATTGTTGAGCAGGTTTGCGACATGCCGCGCGGACTGATTCTGGTCACGGGCGTCACGGGTTCCGGTAAATCGACCACGCTCGCGGCCATGATTGACCGCATCAATTCCACGCGCGCCGAACATATCATCACCATCGAAGACCCGATCGAATTTCTGCACCGCGACAAGAAGGGATACGTCAACCAGCGCGAAGTGGAAGTGGATACGCCCACGTTTTCCGCGGCGTTGCGGGCTTCCTTGCGGCAAGATCCGGACGTGATTCTGGTGGGCGAAATGCGCGACATGGAAACCATCGGCACTGCGCTGCACGCTGCCGAAACCGGCCACATGGTTTTCTCCACGTTGCACACCCTCGACGCGGTAGAAACCGTAAACCGCATCATCGCAGTCTTTCCGCCACCGGAGCAGAAGCAGATTCGTTTGCAGCTTGCCGCGGTTCTACGCGCCGTCATCAGCCAGCGCCTGGTGAAACGCTGCGATGGCGACGGCCGCGTGCCTGCGGTAGAAGTCATGATCAATACGGCTTACATCCGCGAATGTATTCTGGTGCCGGAAAAGACGCGCTCCATCCGCGACGCCATCTCCGCAGGCACATCGCAATATGGTATGCAGACCTTCGATCAATCTTTGTGGGATTTGTTCCAAGCGGGCCTGATCGCCTACGAAACGGCACTGGAAAATGCTTCCAATGCCGATGACTTCAAGCTCCGCATGCAGGGCGTGGCTTCCACCAGCGATATTTCTCGCAACGCCATGCAAGCCACCGGTTTTGGCGGACGCTAGACGCCCCAGGCAAAAAAGAATCGGGCGCGCTTTTGGCGCGCCCGTTTTTGTTTTCCGCTGCTCTGTGGCCTACCACGCCATGGCGCACTTCGATTCGGGGCGGGGGGCACGTGTCAGCACCCACAACGCGTCGTGGAGCGAGGAAATCTCGAATACCTGGTCGAGCCGCATGCGCATCAGCATCTCGCGCACGAACCGCGAGGGGTTGACGAGTTTAAGTTGTACGCCGTGATTCTTGCTCCAGAGTTGCAGGGACACCAGGGCGTTCAGGCCGCCGGCGTCCAGCGTCTCTACCTCAGAAAGATCGAGTACGACAATCCGGGTGTTGTTCTCCGAAACAACCGCATTGCGCAGAGTGGAAATCTCAGTGCCACGCACCAGTCGCCCGGTGCACCGCACCACTGCTACATCACCGGCTTTCTCGACATCTAGCGTCAGCATGACTGCCTTCCTTTGTTTTCTTGTTACATTATTTTAGACGACCTGCCCTGCTCAATGTCACCCCGGAACCGTTAAATGAGTGTGAAAAGTTGTAACACTTTGTACTGTGCTTTATTCCCTTCATTTGGAGTAAGGTACGCACAATGACCTTTGCCGGTTCCAGGAAATTTCAAAGCGAAGAAGAAGCGTACGAGTATGCCCTGGGAGCGTTGGGACGGCGCATGCGTTCCGTAGCCGAACTCAAGCGCCTGCTGCGGCGGCGGATTGAGGGGGAGACTGAATATGGCCAAACTCTGATTGAGCTGGTGATCCGCCGTTTGAAGGACCAGGGTTATTTGAACGACGCGCAGTACGCAACCGCGTATTCAGCATTCCGGCGCGACAATGAGAAATTCGGCCGCCGCCGTGTGATCACCGATTTGAAAGCGAAGGGCGTGCATGGGGAAGTGATCGCGAAAGCTGTGGATTCGGCGTACGAAGAAGTGAACGAAGAAAAGCAGGCAAGAGATTATCTGCGCCGCAAACGGATCACCAGGCCTAAAGATCAGAAGCAGGCGGCACGAATTTTTCGCAATCTGCTACGCGCAGGGTTTTCTTCGAAAACGATTTTCTCGATTCTCAGGAAATGGGATGTGGATGACGAGATGCTGACTACGCTGGAAGGCGAAGCTGGAGGCGAATGCTGACAGCTGAGGACTCAAGGGATCTGGCCTCGGGTTAGTTTGAAATTTTACCGCCTCGCTTTAGCGTCTAGGCTTATGGCATTATGGCCACATGAGACACCGTAAGCTCTGGGCGTGGATTGCCGTGATGCCTGGTGCAGTTTGGGGATATCTCATCGGACCATGCTGATAGCCGATGGACTTAGTGCCTTTGGCGGCGCACTCCGGTGGATACTCGTGTTCCTTGCGGCCATTTTTCTGGCGGGCGTGGTGGTTGGTGGCGGTTTCACGTACTGGGCTATGCGGCGCAAGAGGAGACCATGAACATCCGCGAAGCGCCCCCAAATTCAAGACCGACGAAGATTGCCTAACGTACCTAGCGCGACTAACGGCGGCTTTTAAAGAAGGTCTGGAGCAACTCGGCAGAACGGTTGGCCAGCACATCGCCGCGGACTTTCATCTGATGGTTCAGTCGGGGATGATTGAGCACCTGGATCACGGAATGAACAGCACCCGCTTTCGGATCATCGGCGCCGTAGATCAGACGTTTGAGGCGAGCATGCACCATGGCTCCGGCGCACATGGCGCAGGGCTCAATCGTCACATAGATTTCTGCGTTCGTAAGTCGGTAGTTGCCGATCTTCGTCCCCGCTTCTCGTAAGGCGATGATTTCCGCGTGGGCCGAAGGATCGGAGTCTCTGATGCTGCGGTTCCAACCGCGGCCGATGATCGCGCCATCGAGCACGACCAGAGCTCCGACCGGGACTTCGTTCGCTTCGAGCGCGCGCTGGGCGCAACGCAGGGCTTCTTCCATCCAAAGTTCGTCGCAGGAAACGCCCGGATGTGGATCATCGCTCACGAAGTCATTTTAGCGGTTTGGTTCGGAGTGTAATGGCGATTTATCGCCAGTTACAATGCCCCCGGTGCGCTTTGCGATGAAATTGCTCCCCACCATTTTAGCTGTTGGCGTGCTGATGGCGTCATCGTCTGCCTTCGCGCAAGTCGCTAAGGGCTCATTGGAAGTGCAATGGAACGAGGGCGCTGCAGACTGCAAAGCGAGCCCGCAGCCTCCCCTTGAGGTGCACGCATACAATACTCAAACATTCATTCTTCGGGAAAACCTGTGCGCTACCTTCGAAGCTCCCTTCATATATCTGCTAATCGGCTCGAAGAAGGCCCTCCTGATCGATACCGGCGACGTGGCCAATCCGAAACTGATGCCGCTAGCGAAGAGAGTTATGGATCTCTTGCCCGGAACCGGGCCCTCGAAGATGCCGTTGCTGGTTGTCCACACCCACAGGCATGGCGATCATCGAGCGGGCGATGGGCAGTTTGCGAACTTGCCCAATATCCAAGTGGTTGGGTGGGATCTTGATAGCGTTCGCCGGTACTACCACTTCACTGATTGGCCGAACGGTCTTGCTCACATGGAGCTCGGCGACCGAACCGTCGACGTTATACCCTCTCCAGGACACAATGCGACGCACGTTGTGTTTTACGACAGAAATACGGCCCTCTTGTTCTCAGGTGATTTTCTTATGCCCGGGCGCCTTCTCATCGACGATGACAAGGCCGAACTGGCGAGCGCAAAGCGGGTTGCGGCTTTCGTCAAAGATCGGCCGCTGAGCTATGTGCTAGGCGGGCATATCGAATTCGATGAGGCCGGAAACCTATTTCCGTGGGAATCTCAGTATCATCCCCACGAACACCCCCTGGCGATGACGAAAGATGATGTGCTCGCATTGCCGGCCGTGGTCAGCAGCTTCAATGGCTTCTACGCCAGGAACGGCACGTTTGTCCTCATGAATTCGGTGCATAATCTGATCGCGTTGGCCGTCGTCGCCGGAATAGTGCTGACGGCGCTGACCCTCGGGTTAATTCTTTATATCCGCGGTCGGAGGCGGGTTCGAACGTTGTCGCAGTCCGGTCGGCTGGCGTAAACAGGCGACTACGCTGATTGACACTTCCGCCAGATAGCCGCGGGAGAGAGCATTTTCCAACCGTACAAACCCATCTGGCGATTCATTGACTCGCCCTTCCGCGGGCACTAAGATGACTCGACCGCGTTGGTTCGCGCATGATCGGCCAGACCATCTCCCACTATCGCATCATAGAAAAACTTGGCGGCGGGGGGATGGGTGTGGTGTACAAAGCCGAGGACATTAAACTCGGCCGCTTCGTTGCCCTGAAATTCTTGCCGGATGATGTTGCCCACGACCCGCAAGCTCTGGGCCGGTTTCAGCGTGAGGCCAAAGCGGCTTCGGCTTTGAATCATCCCAACATCTGTACCATCCACGAGATCGGCGAACAGGACGGCCACACCTTCATCGTCATGGAGTATCTCGATGGCGTGACCTTGAAGCACCGCATTGCTGGCCGGCCACTGGAACTGGAAACCCTGCTTTCGCTGGCGATCGAGATTGCCGACGCACTCGATGCAGCCCATGCGGAAGGCATCATCCATCGCGACATCAAACCGGCGAATATCTTCGTGACGAAACGCGGCCACGCGAAGATTCTGGATTTCGGGCTGGCGAAAGTTACTACGAGCGGAGGCCAGGTGGCCGACGTAGCTGGAGAAACGTCGATGCCGACGGCCGGCGTCAGCGCCGCGCACCTCACTAGTCCAGGCACGGCGCTCGGCACGGTCGCGTACATGTCTCCCGAGCAGGCGCGGGGCAAAGAACTCGACAACCGCACCGACCTTTTTTCCTTCGGCGCCGTTCTGTATGAAATCGCCACAGGAACCGTGCCGTTTCGCGGCGACACTTCCGCAGTGATCTTTGAAGCGATCCTTGGCCGCGCTCCAGCCTCTCCGCTGCGGCTGAATCCGGAA
>Ga0335076_10001074_pt1 | contig 26073 bp, 26 predicted proteins | sample Lox_Sample_25_FD_206717 | JGI IMG/M metagenome (GOLD analysis project Ga0335076, IMG submission 206717) | Soil microbial communities from Loxahatchee National Wildlife Refuge, Florida, United States - Lox_Sample_2.5 | ecosystem: Environmental > Terrestrial > Soil > Wetlands | place: USA... | reverse complement strand
TCACGACACGTCGGGGGTATCTGACGTAATGCGAGACAATCGATAGGGAACTGTGAGTACCGTCACCCTTGAGATGCTGCCCGCTCGCCCGGGGCCCGGCCGGGGGGCGGCGCCCGTGGATCACCCTGGCAGGGAAAGTTGCCTGCACGCCCCGAGTGGGTGCAGCCTTAGAGCTCGAGTCGCGGTGCAGGGCCCCGAAGGCGGCCCCGCCCCGGAAGAGTGCCGGAGAGAGGCTCAGGGTGCGGCCGCGACGCTGCCGAGAACAACAAGAGGTGAATACTCGTGAACAGTACGGAAGGCTCGGGCACGCTCGATCTCGCCCAGGCGGCGGAGCTCTGCAAGTGCAGCACCGAGCGGCTCTGCAGTTTGGCCAGGACCGGTGCGATCCCGGCGACCAAGATCGGACGTCGGTGGGTTTTCCCCACGCGCCTGCTCCAGGAGTGGATTGACGAACGGTCGCGTGCCAACGTGAGCGGCAAGCCGACTCATCTCGGCACGGTGCGGCGCGTGACCGTTGCCCAGGCGCTGACTCTCAACGGCACCGGGCGGCTGGCCGGGAAGAACTGAAGATGCGAGCGTCGATCACCGCTCTCGCGGCGTTCGTGCCGGGCTTGGTGCTGGCGCTCGGCAGCGAGCAAGCGAGCACGCCGCAATCGGCGACCGGCGCAGCGCCGGCTTCGCGACACTATGTTCTTCCGGCGACGCCGCAGAACGTGCAATGGGGATGGTACGACCCGGGCGAGAAGCCCAGGTTGACCGTGAACTCCGGCGACACGATCTCCATCGAGACCATCTCGCACTCGCTCGGCCAGATACGTCCCGGTGTCGACATGGACGCCATCGTGAAGCTGCGCAAGGAGAACGACGGCGGCGGCCCGCACTCGATCACCGGGCCAATCTATGTCTCCGGAGCCGAGCCGGGCGACACGCTGGAAGTGCGCATACTCAGGATCGTCCCCAAGCCCGACGCCTTCAATTTCAATCTCCCCGGTAAGGACTTTCCGACCGTCGGCCTGCTCGCGTCGGAGTTCCCCGAGGGCTTCGTGCGCTTCTACAAGCTCGATCTCGCGAAGATGCAGACGGAATTCAAGCCCGGGATCGTGATCGATCTCAAGCCTTTTCCCGGAACCTTCGCGGTTGGAGTCGACCCGAACGAACCGGCCGCCAAGGCGGGGCCGCCGATTCACGATGCCAAGGGACGCACCAGCACGCTGCGCCCGTGGAAGAACGGTTCCAACATGGATCTCAATGAGCTGCAGGCCGGCTCAACGCTCTACTTGCCGGTATTCATCGAGGGGGGCCTGATCTGGACCGGTGACTCCCACTGCCGGCAGGGAAACGGCGAGGTGAACCTGACGGCGCTCGAGTGCGCCTACAAGGAAATCGAGATTCAACCCATCGTGCGCAAGGATCTGAAGACCGAATGGCCGTGGGCGGAGACCAAGAGCGACTGGATCTTCATGGGGTACGACGAGGACCTGAATCAGGCCATGAAGATCGCTGTGGAGCAGACCGTGCGCTGGCTCGCCAGTCAGCAGATTGTCCCGATGAGCCGTGAGGAGGCCTACGCGCTCACCTCCATGGTCGGGGACTGTCGGGTGACGCAGGTGGTCGATATCCGCAAGGGCGTGCACTGCATGATCCCGAAGCGGGTATTCGTCGGCTACGAGAGTGCAGCGCACAAGGGCGGCTTCACCCGCTGAGCTCCTGCGCAGCGATGCCTCATCGCAGCGGCACACGTCCTTCGGCAACGGGACGCGCGCGCGCCTCGGGGCCGGACGCTCAGCCGCCGTCCGCCACCTTGCACTCGCCGAATATGACGTAGGCGCCGATGCGATCGGCAACGGTGATCGTCAGCGCTCCGGTCTTACGGTTGACGATCGCGCTCCAGGCAAACTTCAGATCCGTTCCCTGCATCACGAGTTGTTCGTCGTTGCTGGCCGAGTTCTGGATCGGCAGAATCGAGGTACGGTACGGAGTCTTGATGGCCTTGTTGGCGAAGTCGATCCGCACCTGGATCGGGCCCTTGGCCTGGGACTTGAGTGAGGTGCACGCCGCCGTGGGTTTGCAGTCGCGACCCGCAGTGGGTGTGCACGTCAAGGGCACAGACCCGTCGAAATCAGCCGCTGCCGCGACGGCAGAGAAACCAAGTCCGGCCGCGAGCAGCACACCGCGCACAGATTTCATTGTTCAGTCTCCCGTAATTTGACTACATCGCCAGCGCACATCCGCTCGTCCGGTTGTTTGTTGTTCGCGCGTCGTCGCCGACCTTTTTTTAACTTCGCCCAACACAAGCGCGGCCATCCTGCACGCCTTCGGAGGAGCGCGTCAAACACGCTCCTATTCCCGTCGCATGCGGGGACAACCCGGGCCCCGCTTTATTGCCGCACCATCGGCCGCAAGGCCAGCCCGAAGAAGCCGCGAGACTCCCCCGACGACCTTCGTGAGGCCGCACACACTCTTGCGGTGCTAAGCTCTTGAAATTCATGGAACGCAGCATCTGCGGATACTATCGGTCGTGGGTTGCGGCCGCGAGACGCTACTAGATATGGTAGGCCGGAGCTGAGAATCGTCGTATCCTAGCGGCCGTTTCCGAAATCTTCCGGAGGAGAACCATGCAGCAAGCAGACCTGCTCGCGTTGCTCAAGCGGGCGCGCACTGTGCTCGAGCACTACATGTTCGAGGCAGAGGCCGAAACGGTCCGCGATGACGTCGCAGAGGTATGCATGGCCATCGATGACGTGCTCCCGGTCGAGGGGCGCGTGCAGCCGAAGCGAGTGGTGCTCGATCGCTCCGCGCTCGAGCGCTCGGTCGCTTAATCCCCCGCGCGCACTGCGCGCCCGCGCTGCAGCGCTGCTGCAGCGGTTACCTGCGTAACAGCCAGGCGATCAGCGAAATCACCGCGCTCAGCAGCAACATCGTCGTGATGGGGAAGAAGAACCTGAACCCCGGCCGATCGATGACGATGTCGCCCGGCAGGCGAAACAGCGGCAGCCGTCGGAGCCAGGACCAGCCAAGACCGACCAGGATGAGGCTCGCGCCGAGCACAATGAGCAGGCGGTTCATCGGACAAGCCGCATAATAGCCGCGGCGGCGCAGGGGGTCCGCTTTCTGGTCCACCGCCCAATGACGAACGGCGCCGCCACGACCCGTGCTTCATAGCCCATGCAGGCCCTGACATGAAACTGATCGAACCGATCGAGACTGCGGCGGCGGCTTTGCAAACCCTGAGACGTGATCTGCATGCGCATCCCGAGCTTGGTTTTCACGAGCAGCGGACAGCGGATCTCATCGCCGGCACGCTCGCCGAGTGGGGGATCCCCGTGCACCGCGGCCTGGCGCGGACCGGGGTGGTCGGCATCATACGCAACGGCTCGGCCGCTCGCGCCGTGGGCCTGCGCGCGGACATCGACGCGCTACCGATCACCGAGCGCAACACCTTCGCTCACGCCAGCGTGCACGGCGGCCGCATGCACGCCTGCGGACACGACGGACACACGGCGATGCTGCTGGCCGCCGCCCGCTACCTGGCGGACCATCGTGATTTCGACGGTACCGTGTACCTGATCTTTCAACCGGCAGAGGAGGGTGGTGGCGGCGCGCGCGAGATGATCCGTGAGGGTCTGTTCGAGCGCTTTCCGATGGACGCGATCTTCGGCATGCATAACTGGCCGGGCCTCGCAGTCGGTCAATTTGCCTTGAGATCCGGTCCGGTGTTCGCATCGAGCAACGATTTCCGCATCTCCATCCACGGACGAGGCGCACACGCCGCCATGCCGCACAACGGCATCGATCCGCTGCCGGTGGCCTGCCAGATGGTGCAGGCGTTTCAGACCATCATCTCGCGCAACAAGCGCCCGATCGACGCCGCCGTGATCTCGGTGACCATGATTCAGGCGGGCGAGGCGACCAACGTCGTGCCGGATTCCTGTCACCTGCAGGGCACCGTGCGCACCTTCACCGTCGAGGTGCTCGACATGATCGAGCGGCGCATGCGACAGGTCGCCGAAGCTACCTGTCAGGCCTTTGACGCGCGCTGCGAGTTCACTTTCCGCCGCAACTACCCGCCCACCATCAACCACGAGCGGGAAACGCAGTTCGCGCGCGAGTTGCTGAGTACGCTGGTCGGCGCGGCGAACGTGAAGGAGTTCGAGCCGACGATGGGCGCCGAGGACTTCAGCTACTTTCTGCTCGAGAAGCCGGGTTGCTATTTTCTGATCGGCAACGGCGATGGCGGTCACCGCAGCGGCGGGCACGGCGGTGGGCCGTGCATGCTGCACAACCCCAGCTACGACTTCAACGACCAGTTGATTCCGCTCGGCGGATCGATGTGGGCACGCCTCGCCGAGCAGTGGCTGCAGACGGCTCGTTAGGCCGGGTGACCGAGGATCTCCTCGAGCGCCTCGATGAGACGGCTCACTTCCTCGGCGGAGTTGTAGTGCAGGAGTGAGAGCCGCGCGGCCCCGCGCAGCGGCTCGACGTTCATCGCTTCGAGCAGCCGCACGGCGTAGAAATTGCCGTTGCCGGCCATGAAGCCGCGTGCGGCGAGCGCCTTGACGATCTCGCCTGGATCGATCTTCGTTACGAACGAAACCGTCGCGGCACGCTGTTCGGGCGTGGCGGGTCCGAGCAGGCGCACGTCGCGCCGCGCGGCGAGATAGCCGAGCAGCGTCGTGAGCAACGGCAACTCGGCGGCCCGCAGCATCTGACGAACACGCTCGGCACGCGCGCCGCCGGCGGCCGGGGCGGAAAGGCCGGCGTGATGTGCATCGAGCGCGTCGAAGTACTCGGCGATGCCGCGCGCGGCAGCCACCTGGGCGTGATCGGGGCCCGCCGGCACCAGGCGCTTCGCGCCGTCCGCCTCGTTGAAGTAATGGCCCTGGTTCGCGAGGCGCTCGAGCAGCTCGCTGCGCACCACCATCAGCCCCTGGTGAGGGCCATAGGTCTTATAGAGCGAGAAGAGGTAGACGTCGACGCCGAGCTTCGCCACGTCGGGCAGGCCGTGCGGCGCCCAGGCTACACCGTCGACCACCGTGATGATGCCCGCGCTGCGCGCACGCGCGGCGATGCGCGACACCGGGTTGATGTGCGCCACGACATTAGAGGCATGCGGAAAGGCGAGCAGCCGTGTGCGCTCGCTCAGCAGCCGCTCGAGTTGCCCCTCATCGAGCACGCCGCTTTGCGGATCGACGCGCCACTCGCGCACCACCACGCCGTGCGCGGCGAGCCGCCGCCAGCTGCCGCTGTTGGCCTCGTGATCCTGGTTCGTCACGATGATCTCGTCGCCGCTCTGGAGCAGGGCGCGGAAAGCCTGCGCCAGCACATACGTGTTCTGCGACGTCGACGGCCCGAAATGGACTTCCGGCGTGCTCACGCCCAGGTACTCCGCAAGGCGCTCGCGCGCCGCATCCATCCACTCGCCGGCCTCGGCGGAGGCCGGAAACGCGTAATAGGGCTGGACCTTCAGCCGGCGGTAATACTCCGTCAGGCGGTTGACCACCGGCGCGCAGGGGTAGGAGCCGCCGGCGTTCTCAAAAAATGCCTGCCGGGCGAGCGAGGGTTCGGCGAAAGCCGGGAACTGTCGGCGCACAAAGCCAAGATCGAGCTTCATCACGCGATGATCGCATCCGACCGCGCGCGCCGCCACTGCCCGCAGACGATGCGTGCCGCTTGCGGCGGCGCCTCACGGCACGTCGAACTGTCGCGGTCGGCGGGGAACGCGAGCCGCGCACGTGTTGTCATGCTCGGCTGCCGGCGCCGATTGAAGTTGACTTTTTGCGCGCGTAGCATCCCGCCGCCGATATCCGACTAGCAATTCGTCGGAAACAACAACACAGGTCTGCACAAAGTAACAACAGCCGGGCGCAGGGAGACTACGGATGACTGCGCTTCCTGCCCCGTTCGTGCTCCCGCCTTCAGAGGAGGAACGACATGACACCGTGTATGGCAGGACGGATTCTCATCATGGCAGTGCTGCTCACACCGTTGGCAGCGCACGCGGGCGGGAACGACAAGGATCGCTTCCCGTTTCTCGAAGCGACCGTCGCTCAGCTTCAGGCTGAGATGGCCTCCGGTCGGCTGACGTCGGAGCAGCTGACGCGCGCCTACATTCAGCGCATCGCCGAGCTCGACCAGGGAGGCCCGGCGCACGGCGTCAACGCGCTGATCGAGCTGAATCCGGACGCGCTCGCAATCGCGCGCCAGGCGGACGCGATGCGCCGGCGGGGCAAGGTGCTCGGCCCGCTGCACGGCATCCCGGTGCTGCTCAAGGCCAATATCGATACCGGCGACAGGATGCAGACGACCGCCGGGTCGCTCGGCTTGCAGGGTGCGCCGGCGCAGCGCGACGCGACCGTGGCCGCCAACCTGCGTGCGGGCGGCGCGGTGATTCTCGGCAAGACCAACCTCTCGGAATGGGCCAACTTCCGCTCCTTCTTCTCGGTCAGCGGCTGGTCGGCGGCAGGCGGTCAGACCCACAACCCCTACGGGCTCGACCGCAACCCCTGCGGCTCGAGCTCCGGCTCGGGTGCCGCGGCATCCGCCAACTTCGCTACCGTATCCTTCGGTACCGAGACCGACGGCAGCATCGTCTGCCCGGCAAATGCCAACAACGTGGTCGGCATCAAGCCAACGGTCGGCCTCACCAGCCGCGCGGGTGTCGTGCCCATCTCTCATACCCAGGACACGGTGGGACCGCATGGCCGCACGGTCGCCGATGCAGCCGTCGCGCTCGGCGTGATTCAGAGCCGAACTTTCGACGGCCGCGATGCGGCCACCGGCGGCGTGCCGCTCGGCTGGCAGGGCAGATTCACCCGCCCGACGACGATCCCGACCGACTATACGCAGTTCCTCAATCCGAACGGCCTGAAAGGGGCGCGTCTCGGCCTGACGAGGAGCCAGATTGGATTCGACAGCGCGCCGGCGCAGGTGATCGCGGCGTTCAATGACGTCATCAGCGCACTGCAAGCGGCGGGTGCGACCGTCGTCGACCTCGATGCGGCCAATTTCACCTTCCCGGCAGCCGCAGGCGAGCTGCTCGTGCTCGAGTTCGACTTCAAGGACGACGTGCAGAGCTACTTCGCAACCCGTGCCGGCGTGCCGCTGGCGGGCGGGACGCTCGCGAGCGCGATCGCGTTCAACAACGCGAATGCCGATGCGGAAATGCCGTTCTGGGGCCAGGAGATCTTCACGGAGGCTGAGGCGCTGCTGCCTGGGGCCGACACGCCGCAGACTGATCCCAACCTCGGCGTGCCCGTGGGCACGAGCTACAACCAGGCCCTGGCGATCGATCAGGCCGCGGTGGTCAACGGTATCGACCTGGCGCTCAGCACGTTCAATCTGGATGCGATCATTGCACCCACCGACAACCCGGCCTGGTCGACGGATCTGCTGTACGGCGATCACTTCGTCTTCGGCAGCTCCGGCCTCGGCGCTCCGGGAGGCTATCCGTACGTGCAGGTACCGGCCGCAGAGGTGTTCGGGATTCCGTTCGGCATCACCTTCTTCGGCACGGCCTTCAGCGAGCCGAAGCTGATCACGCTGGCCTCGGGGTTCGAGGCCGTGACGCAGGCACGGGCCAAGAATCTGCCGAAGTTCACTCCCACGATTCCGGACGATCACATCGCCGGGGTGCCGCTGAATGCTCCCCGCAAGCATCCGAAGGATTGGCGTCCGCATCATATGTAGAGCGGTTCGTGGAGCTCTGTCGTAAGGAGGACCGGCGCACATCGCGGCGCCGGTCCCCGAGCGGCGGTAGCGACGTTTGGCAGTCGCGCCGGCGACGGCGGTGCGTGGCTACGGACGGTGCAGCGGCGCGCCCAGGTAGCAGCCGAACTCCTTGACGAAGTTGACCGACACACGCGCGTGCACGCGGCCCTGACGATCGAGGAACTGCGCCTCGTCCTCGAGCGGTACGACGGCCCCGTGCCAGACATTGGGATGCAGGTAAAGCCCGCTGCCACCGTCGCACCAGAACGTGACGAATCTTTCCGGCGTGACGTCATCGCCCGCAAGCGCGAGCGGCACGACGAAGCTGCAGCCGTTCAGCGGATAGAACAGCTGGCCGCCGTCCGGGTGATAGTTGGCGCGCCAGATGAGCGCGCGTTCGCGTGTCTTTCCCGCACCGTGCGCGGCAGCTTCCTCGGGCCAGGTGCTCCAGCCGAACAGGTAGCTATCCCCCACGGCGTTGTTGCGGGCATAGAGCGTCTCACCCTTCCATTGAAACTCGAACAGGCCCTCGGTCACACCGCCCTGGTCGCCGCTGTTGGCATCGATCGGACGCCAGCCCTGCGCCGGCCAGCGGACGATCTCGATGCGAAACGACCTGGGGTCGTCGACCAGACACCCGTAACCGGCAAGGCTCTCGTTGGTAGCGGCGACCAGCGGCGTCTCGTGAACACGCCGCACGCCGGTCGAGGGGATGTAGGCGAGCTGGTCGAGAGAGATTTCCATGGCGGCATTATGCACTGCGCGTGCGCGGGGGCGCGCGCGGCACGAACGGCTATGCGGTCCGTGCGAGCCGCTCGATGAGCTCCGCGTAGTCGTGCAGCGGCAGCGTCGCGAGCCCGGCGACTTTCCCCTGATCGTCCCAGCGACGCACGCGGACCGCATCGCGCCACAACGGCTGCGCCTCGAACTGCGCGACTTCACGCGGCGTCATCGGGCCGCCTTGCAGCTTCAGCGTGTGTACCGAAGCCGGGCTCAGTTGCGTGAAGTAGCCGGCATCGGTGGCACACAGGTAGCGCTTGGCGGGGACATGCAGACGTACCGGCTCGCAGACGCTGGCGTCGAAGTGTCTGGCCAGCCAGCGCGCACCGATCACCTCGTGATGCGCATCGAGCGTCCAGTCCTCGAGGTCGTCCGGGACCTCATCGAGCAGGTGGCCGATGTCGTGCAGCAACGCCGCGAGCACCAATGTCTCCGGCGCCCGCTCGGCTCGGGCGAAATGCGCCGCCTGCAGCCCGTGCTCGGTCATCGAAACGCGCTCGCCGAAATAGGCTTGCGCACCACGCGCCTGGTAGATCGCCAGGATGTCGGCGACGAGACTCATGCGGCCGTCGCGGTGAGCTGGCGCCGCAGCAGCGCTGCCGCGCTGAAGACGCTGTCGCGGCTCAGGTAGCAGCCGCGCAGATGGCGTGGGTAGCGAGCGGAGGAGAAGGCGGTGCGGCCGTGCAGCGTGCGCTGGTTGTCGAATACCACCAGCGTGCCGTCACCGAGTCGCGTGCGCAGCTGGAAGCGCGCATCGCGCATCAGGAGAGCAAAGCGCCGGTAGGCGGTGTAGAAGCGCGGCGCCTCGCCCGGCGGGATGTCGAGCGGCGCGATCGAGCGGCTGTTGTAGTGTATCGCGCTCACGGCGCCGCTCGCGGATAGCTGGATCAGGGGCCGCTCGGCGTAGAGCTCCGCATCGCGGGAGCGGTAAAGAAACGGCACTGGCGTGCGGGTCAATTCCGCGAAGGCATCCGGCGCATTGACCCGCAGGTGCTCGGCCAGCGCGAAGCCATCGGCGAACAGGCTTTCGCCGCCTTCGCTCGAGGGGAGCAGCGCATGCAGCGCCTGAAAGCCCGGCACCGGCTCGCGGTAGGGATTGTCGGTGTGCAGGCCGAGCCCGAGATCGGAGTAAGCGAGGTTCTCGGGCTGCGGCACCGAGCGCACGTCGAAAGTGAGTCCGTAGTTGGTCTCGAGCACGCGCCCGATCAGTGGCATCACTTCGAGGATCGCCGCTTCGGTCGCTGGCACGTCACGCAGGAACGCGAGGCCGTCCTGCAGCAGCCGTGTGAGCCACGCGAGCCGTGCGGACGGGCTCGCGCGCAGCTCCGCGAGACGCTGCCAGGCGAAGTCGCGGCCGGCATCGAGCGCTACTCCCTCGGGCCACAGCCGCGCCTGCTGCTCCGGCCGCTTCGAGCTGCGGCCGTGGGCGTGGGACGCGAGCCAGGCGAGGTCGTACGAGGCTGCCTGCGATTCACCCTCCCACTCGATGCGTACCGTCCCGTCGTGTCTCACGGCCGAGCGGATGCGCGGTCGCTCCGGCAGATCCGCGATGTCGATGAGCCGTTGGCCGCTATGCGCATCGCGATCCTCGGGCCGATTGTCGCGCAGCCAGAGGCTGGCAAATTCGCTCGCGCCGCCCTCGGCCCACTCGATGGTGAGCGCGTCCGGCGCTGCCGTCACGCGGGTCGCTGCGCCCGGGTCAGGCATGCACTGCCTGTGTCACGGCACGGCTGTTGAGGAAGTACAGGCGGCCGGCGCAGCCGGTTGCCGCGGCGCTGACCGCAGCCAGTGTGACGAACACGCCATCCCAGCCGAAGGCCACCGCGAGTCGCGCCACGCTGTCGCCTGCGAGCACACCTCCGAGATAGCCGATGCCATCGATGATGCCCGAAGAGACGGCGCTCGCCTGTTTGCCGCCGAAGTCCAGCGCAAACGCGCCACCGAGGTACGAATAGGGTCCGAGCAGGCAGAAGGCGACCAGACCGATGGTGGCGAGCGGGAGCAGCGAATGAGTGCCGCCCGCTCTTACCGACATGAGTGCCAGGAGGGCGCCGACAGTGGCAGCGAGGCCGAGGAACAGCAGCAGCACCCGCCCGTTCAGGCCGAGCCGATCGCTCAGCCAGCCGGCGAGCAGCACCGATATCACCCCGACGCCCGGGAAAATTGCGCTCAAGGTGGCCGAGTCACTCATGCTGTAGCCGAGATGATCGCGCAGGTACACGGGCGTCCAGGTATTGAAGGTCTCGCGGATTATTGTGCAGGCGAAGGACAGCAGGCAAACGAGCAGGAACGCCCGGCTGCGCAGCAGCGGCAGCAGCAGTGCCTTGAGACTCGCCGGCGGGGACTCGCTCGCGGCAAACAGGTTGAGCGGGTTGGGGGTGGCCTCGGCATGACCTTCCTCGGTGCGCGACTCGCGCAGCCACAGGAGGTTGGCGAGCAGCATGCCCCCGGCCACGAGCGCCGCGAACACGAACAGCGAGCGCCAACCGTAGCCGCGCGCAATGAGCACGCCCATCTGCTGTCGCGCCAGCGCATCGCCCACCAGATAACTGATGCTGAGGATGCCGATGATCGTGCCGTACGCGGAGTAGTTGAACCACTTGGATGAGACCTTGATGAGTCCCGCCCAGCCGAGCGATTGCGTCAGGCGATTGCCGAGCCACGCCAGCGTGAAAATCGGGAAGGTGCCGCCGGCGGCGAACAGCAGCGTGAAGCTCATGGCGCCGCCGACGCCGATGACAAAGTTACGCCGCCCGCCCCAGTAGTCGCCGAGCCCGGTCAGGAACAGCTTGCCCAGCGCATAGGCGAGTACCCCGAGGGAGCTGATGGTGCCGATGCGGATGATCGCCTCGCCGTGGGGGACGCCGTGCCGGCCGAGCTCCTCGACCAGCAGCGGCGTGGCCACCGAGAGGTCCGCGCGACAGTAATAACACGCCGCATAGCCGCCGAACAGCAGTGCGATGGTGCGCACCTGCGCGTAGCGCAGCGCCCTTGACGTGCCACGCGTCACGGCCGCGGCGCCTCCTGCCGGATCGGAGCGCCCGGCGCGGATACCCAGATCGGGTCGGTGTAGGCCCGTCGGCCGCGTTGATCCTCGACGATGAGCGCGTACCAGCTACGCTCCGGCGGCAAGGCGAAGCTCACCTGTTCCTCGCGCGGCGCGTCGGGAAACGTTCTCACGAACTGCACTGCACCGCCGCCCACGAGCTCCACTTGCTTGAGCCCGGCGACGGAGGCGATGGCGAATGCTGCCGACAGCGGCTTCTCAGCAGTGCTCGTGACAGCGGTGCCGAACATCACGGTCGGAAAGATCAGCGGTCCGTAGGTCACGTAGGCGTGGCCGGCCTTGAGCGCGGCGACGAAGCTCTGCGTGCCGAGCGGGCCGTCAGGGTGCACGTAGGCGCGCACCCGCCCGGATTCTTCGCTCCACACATCATGCGTGTCGCTGCCCGCGCTCAGGTAATAGTGTGCGCCGGTGTTCCAGAATGCCCACGCCCTCGAGAGCACCTTCTGATCATCGCCGCTTGCGCGCGCGTTGATCTCGATCAGGTCGAATGCGGGATCGAAGCCGCCGGGGGCGGCGCCCGCCTCGAGGCTGGAGAAGTAGCCATAGGAGACGAACGGGTGATTCACCTGCACCACGCTCGCGCCCTCGCGGCGCGCTTCGCGCAGAATCATGTCGACGCTCGCAGCGCTGGTATCGATGGCAGGAGTTGCTCCCGGGGTGAGCGGATAGGCATTGAAATGACCCCATGAGGGGGACAGCTCGATGCCGGCGATGAAGGGCATGGCGCGCGCGGCCGCGATGGCGCGCAGCGCCGCATGATTGGCGGTGGAGTCGTGATCGCTCACGAACAGCAGGTCGAGCCCGGCAGCGAGCTGCGAGCGCGCCAGGTCCTCGGGGGGTGTGACGGCCTCGGCCTGATCGGCGTGATGATGCAGGTCAGCCGCGTACCAACCCCGCGCGCGCGGATCGAACCAGCGGGTGATCGTGACGCGGGTCTTGCTGAGCTTGCCGGTCTCGACATGCACCCGCGCCTCGCCGTCCGCCGCGAGAAACCCGCCACCGGACGAGACCCGAAACACATAATCACCCGGGGCGCTCGAGAGCTCGGCGTGCCCGTGGCGTGCCAGCTCGGTGAAGATGGTTCCGCGGCCGAGAAACGCGGGAAACGGTCGCACACCCTGGGCGATCGCGATGCGCGCATCGAGCGGCGCGCCACTGCGGGCGTCGACGACTTCGAACTCGAGCCGCCCGGCACCGTCGAGATCGCGGAAGCTGCACGCCTGCTCGCTCCCCGCCGCCACCGTCACCGGCTGCGCGGGACTGCGGGAGTAGTTCCAGCCGGTGGCGTAGAGCGTGTAAGTCCCTGCCGGCAGAGTGAGGCGGTAACTGCCATCGTGCCCCAGCACCCACGCGTAAGGCTGGCCGTCCTTCTCGATCACGACCACCGGTTGCGCGAGCGGCGCACCGTCGCGGCCGAGGACGGTGCCGTGGACGCTGCCCGAGCGCAGCTTGCGCTGTGCGATCTCGGCCGCCACGACCGGGGCGAGATCGCCGCTCGATCCGACCTGCAGCCAGCCGTTGAAGCTACGGCTCTCGCCGGGCCGGAGTGTGTGCAGTCGCAGCAAGTCGCGCGAACCCGAGGTGACGTGATCGAGATAGGGAGCGTGCAGCGTCACCGTCCAGTCAGCATCATAGGCAACCACGCGATCGGACAGCGCGCCGTCAGCCTTGCCCGCGCTCACTCCGGCGAGGCCGGGTACCGCAAACAGGAACCCGCTGTTGGGCCAGAGTGTCAGGCCCGACAGCAGGCCAGTGAGGGCGCGCTTGCCGCCGTTGCTCATGGTGGTGCTGATGGCGATGCGGTCGGAGCCGGCGCTCAGGGTGTAGAGCGTCGTAATGGTCGCCTCGCCGTAGTTGCGCACGGTGCGGATGCGTACCTGCCGCGGCCCGCGCTCGAGGACGTCGACGTGATGGGAGGTGTTGGGCCAGGCCGACCAGCCGTTGGGAACGAAGTCGGCGAACGCGACGCGATTGCGGGTGATCTGCCCGGCCCGCACCGGCGCAATCGCCACGAGCGCGCCGCGTGGCACTCCATAGGGTGGGGCGGACTCGACCGCGAGGGCGAAGGCGAGCTTCTCGTTGACGGCGGTGAGGTCGCCCGCGGCACGGGCATTGCCTTGCGGGATCGGGGTCGGGCCGACCACCAGACGAACTTGTGCGCCGGCGCCGGGCGGCGCGAGCAGCAGGCAGAGCAATGCCAACAGGGTCGGTATGACGCGCATCGGGTGTGGGGCGCGTGGGGCGGCGCGCAGCGGATACTAGCGGAGGCGCTGCGCGGAATCACGCGGCGCAGCACGGAATCCGCGGTAACTCACCGGCCGGCGGCTTATCATGCAGGCCCGGCACGGCTCCACGCCAACGGCCGGTACGTGCGCTGCTTCAGACAAGACCAACAAGGCAAGCGCACGAAAGAGCAATCACACCACCACTCGAAGGGGAGACCAGACCATTACAGCGGTCTTAACGAGTTGAAGATGTACGATCTCAACGGCAACATGACCGCTGATCTGAGCGGAACCTCGTCGGCGACGCGCATCGCACCGTAGGCGGCGATGTCACTCGGTATGAGCGCCGAGCAAGCGCGTCATGCCGAATTGATGATCGAAACGCGCCTCCGCACACGGCAGGTGCGGAGGCGCGGTGCGCGAGGGCGATTACCAGCGATGCCAGTAGTAGCCCCCGTGGACCACCACGACCGGAGCGGGCGCGACGACCGCTGCGCCGACGTAGGCGCGGGGCGGGCCGACCGGGGCGACGACGCAGCCCGAGAGCGCAGCGATGACACCGAACGCAACCAGCCATTTGACAATGCCACACATGTTGCGGCTCCTCAGCAGTTCACCTGAAGCTGAAAACGCACGTCGCCGGCGGCGGCTGACCGTGCGGGGATGGCGGGCGCGGAGCGCGCCGTTAAGGGTTCGTTAAGGTATGGCGCGGCGCCGCGTCGAGCGCCGCAACACTGTCTGCAAGACGACAGCGTGATTCACGCTCGGGTCGCGCGCAGCGTAGAGCAGCGTCACCCGTTGGAGGCGCGCGCGCTCTCGCAGCGCCTGCAGCCCGGCGGCGTGCGCGCGCAGCTCGGCGCGATAGCGTGCGCCAAACTCGCGCCAACGCGCAGGATCATGGTGGAACCACCGGCGCAGCGCCGTGCTCGGTGCGAGATCGGCCCGCCACTCATCGAGTGCCGCCCGCTTCTTGCTGAGGCCGCGCGGCCAGAGCCGATCGATCAGCACCCGCCAGCCGTCGCCGTGCTCGGGGGGATCATAAACGCGCTTGACGCCGACACCGGGCGCGGGTGCGGGCCGCGGCGGCGGCTCGAGCTCGTGCAGGAAGCAGGGCGGCGAGCTGTAGGCGCCGGGAACTTCCTCTTCGCGCGCCGCTGCGGTGCGGCGCTTGCGCGGGGCAGCCATCTCGAGTACCTCCGTGGCGAATCGCTGCCGCAGGATTGTCGGTCACGGCGCGCGCACGATCCAGCCCGCGAGCACAGCGGGTATGATGGCTCGGCAGTATGAGCACTGTGCGCCAGCAGCTGCGTGACAATGCCGTGGCCCTCATCAGCCTCGTGGTGGCGCTCACGAGCCTCAGCTACAACACCTGGCGCAACGAGCGCACCGAGCACAACCGCAACGTTCGTACCGCGACGTTCGAGCTTCTGACCCGCCTCGCTGATCTCGAGCGCGTGGTGTTCCTCGCCCAGTACGACCGCGACGCGAGCGGTGGTAATCCGCGCACCGGCTGGGTGTACGTCCTGGTGATTCGCGACCTGTCGGGCCTCGCTCCGCCGCCGGTGCCGGCGAGAGCGGCACAGCTGGAGAAAGTGTGGAGTGACAACTGGGAGGGTCTCGGCAAGGAGGATGAGAGCAGCGCCAACCGCATCGATGACGCCATCGGCGGGCTGCGCGAAGCGACGCTTGCGTCGCTGAAATCGCTGCGCTGATCCGCCACGCTCGGGCTGCCGCCGACACCGGCGCCGGGACGCCGACTGCGCCGGCGATCGGCGGCCGTTGCCATGCTGCCGATGTGCAGTCCCGGGCGCACGGACGGCTGTACGAAGCGCGTGCCACGCGCGGGGGATTATTGCGTAGTATGGCGGCGGTCAATGTCGTGGAGGCGCTCCATGATCACGCTCTATCATCGCCCGAAGACGCGCTCGGCACGTTTCATCTTCCTGCTCGAGGAGCTCGAGGCTCCCTACACCATTCGCCTCGTGACCATCCGCAGTCGCGACGGCACCGGTAGCGTCGATCCCGCCAATCCACATCCGCACGGCAAAGTGCCGGCGATTTCCGACGATGGCACCGTGGTGTTCGAATCCTCGGCCATCGCGCTCTATCTGACCGATAAATACCCGAAGAACCACATCGGTCCGCTGATCGGCGATGCGCAACGCGGCGCGTACCTTTCCTGGCTCGCCTATTACGGCGACGTGCTCGAGCCTGCGTTCGTCTCGAAGTTCATGAACGTCGAGGTGCCGCGCGGCATGGCCGGGTGGGTCGCGGTGGAGGAAGCGATGCCCGTCGTCCTGCAGCGGCTCGCGAGCGGCCCGTACCTGCTCGGTGAGCAGTTCTCGGCCCTGGACGTGTTGTATGGCACGACGTTCGCGTTGTTTGCGCAGAGCCCGCTGCTGCCGAAATCACCGCTGATCGAGGAGTACGTGAAGCGCATCGTCGCGCGGCCAGCCTATGCGCGCGCCGCGGCCCGCGACAACGGCTAGGGCCCGGCGAGAGCGAGGTGTGCGGCGGCGTGATCAGCCTGGCCGCCGCGCGAGCGACAGCCAGATCCCACCGCTGATCAGGGTCAAACCCGAAGCGCGGCCGAGAAGTTTCGCGCGCAGCGGTCCTGCGAACCACGCCCGCCCGAGACCGGCGGCGATCGCCCAGCAGGAATCGCTCGCCGCCGCGAGCACCATCGAGACCACGCACATCACGGCGAGCTGACGCCCTACCGGGAGGGTGCGGTCGACGAACTGCGGCAGGAACGCGGTGAAGAATGCCAGCGTCTTGGGATTGGACAGGGCGACGAGAAAGCCGCGCCAGAAGTGCACGTGGTTGCCGGCGAGCACCGGCAAGGCGCGCCCCGCACCGCGCCACGCGCGTATCCCGAGCCAGACCAGATAGACGGCGCCGGCCCAGCGCAGCAGCTCGAAGAGGTATATGGCATGACCGAGCACCCAGTTCAGTCCGAGCGCGATCGCGGTCAACAGCGCTGCATTGCCGCTCGACGTCCCGGCCACCGTCACGAGCGCTGCGCGTATCCCCCGGGTCGCACCCGTCGAGATCACCAGCGTCACGATCGGTCCCGGTACGAGGATCAGAACGATCGTGATGAGGAGAAATCCCGTGAACAATTCCCAGTTCATGCCGTGCTCCTCGCCGCGGGGTGAGTTGAGCGAGGCGGCACTTTAAACCAACTGCGCTCCCCGGCGGCACTTCGTGGCGCCGCAGTCACCGTTCCGCCCCGCCCGCCGCCAGGTCCGAAAATGGCTACTAGGCAACGCCTCGGCCGCGTATTCTCGCTCCCATGGAGACCATTTGCGGCCTCGATCCGGAGGCGCTCAACCGCGCGCGCATCAGCCGCGATCCGCGCTTCGACGGCAAGTTCTATATCGCGGTGACCTCGACCGGCATCTACTGTCGGCCGATCTGTCCGTCGCGCTACGCCAAGCGTGCCAACGTGCGCTTCTTCGGCACTCCTGCGGCCGCGGAGGCCGCGGGCTTTCGTCCCTGCCTGCGATGTCGTCCGGAGGCCGCGCCCGGGACCCCGGCATGGCTCGGCACCGCAGCGGTCGTACGCCGCGCACTGCGGCTGATCAACGAGGGAGCACTCGATGAGGACTCGGTCGAGGCGCTTGCCGCGCGGCTCGGCATCGGACCGCGACACCTGCTGCGTCTCTTCAGCCAGCACGTCGGCGCCTCGCCGTCGGCGGTCGCCCAGACGCGCCGGCTGCACTTCGCGGTCTGCCTGCTGGAGCAGACCGCTCTGCCCATCACCCAGATCGCGATGGCGGCCGGCTTCGGCAGCTGCCGGCGTTTCAACGATGCTTTCCGCCATACCTATCAGCGCGCGCCGCGTGAGCTGCGCCGGGCCGGGCGGCGCGGCGGCAGCGGCTCCGAGGAGGTGGTGCTGCGACTCGCCTATCGTCCACCGTACGACTGGACCCATATGCGCGACTTCCTGGCGACGCGCGCCGTCACGGGCGTCGAGCGCGTCGATGCCCGCGGTTACGCGCGCACCGTGGCGTGCGAGGGCGGACCCGCCCTCATCCGCGTGAGTGCCTCGCCCGGTGAGCATGCGCTCGAGCTGCGCGTCGCCGGCGCACCCCCCGCGGCGCTCCTGCAGCTGTCCTCCTCAGCCAGGCGCGTGTTCGATCTCGCCGCCGATCCACAGCGCATCGGCCTCGAGCTGGCCACCGATGCACTGATCGGACCGCTGCTGCGGCAGCGGCCGGGACTGCGCATTCCCGGTGCCTGGGAACCGTTCGAGTGCGCGGTGCGCGCCGTGCTCGGGCAGCAGGTGAGCGTCGCCGCCGGGCGAACGTTCGCAGCGCGGCTGGTCGCGCAGGCCGGCACTCCCATCACATCCGGCAGTGACGGGCTGACGCACCTTTTTCCAACGGCCGCAGCGCTGGCCGCCGCGAATCTCGGCGCGCTCGGCATCACCCGCTCACGGGCCGCGACGCTGCACGCGCTCGCGCGTGCGGTCCTCGAGGGGCGCATCGACTTCAGCGCCGCACCCGAGGAGGTGGCCGCGGCCATGGCCGCAGTGCCGGGCATCGGTCCGTGGACGGCGCAGTATGTCGCGCTGCGCGCACTTGCCGAGCCGGACGCCTTGCCGACGGGGGATCTGGTACTGCGCCGTCTGGCGGCACCGCCCGGACGGCAGCTCAGCGTACACGAGCTCGAATGGCGCGCCCGGGATTGGCAGCCCTGGCGCGGCTACGCCGTGATCCACCTGTGGCGCGCGGCGAGCGAGCGCGCCGTGCCGGTCGACGGCGCACGCCATCGACCACTGCCGGCGCCGGGGCGTAGCATCTTCGCGTAATGAGCGCACAGCTGGTCGCGGGGTATTGGTGCGAGACGGATTCGCCGGTCGGGCGGCTGCTGCTCGCCGGCAGCGCCGACGCGCTGCGGCGGGTGCATTTCCAGGCCGGACCGCAACCGCTGCGCGCCCCGGACGGTTGGCGCCACGACCCGGCGCCTTTCGCCGAGCCGCTCGCGCAGCTGCAGGAGTATTTCGCGGGCGAGCGCCGCACGTTCGACTTGCCGCTCGCGCCCGCGGGCACACCGTTCCAGCTGGCTGTCTGGTCAGCGCTGCGGGTGATTCCCTACGGCGAGACCGTCAGTTACGGCGAGCTCGCGCAACGCCTGAGCCGCCCCGGCGGGGCGCGCGCCGTGGGTCTTGCCAACGGTAGCAACCCGTTGCCGATCATCGTGCCCTGCCATCGCGTCATCGGCGCGGACGGCTCGCTGACCGGCTTTGGCGGGGGTCTCATCATCAAGCGGGCACTGCTGGCGCTCGAGGGCGCAGCGTGTGTCGCGGATCTGTTCGCCGCTTCCGATCTGCACGGGAGCGAGTGGCAGCGCCCGGGCGAGGGGCAAGGCGGGAGCTCGCGGCTGCCAACGCCGACGCGGCGCTGACATGGCCGGGCGGGCCGACGACGTCCCAACGCCTTCACTGCGGCAGGCGTGGCGCACCGTCGCCGTTGCCGGTCTCCTCGCGGGGACATTCGACATCACCTTCGCGTTCGTCTTCTATGGGCGTCAGGGGGTGAACCCCGCGCGGCTGCTGCGCGGAATCGCGAGCGGGGTGCTCGGCCCGACTGCCTTCACGCTCGCAGGCTGGACGGTTGCGCTCGGCGCTGCGCTGCACTTCTTCATCGCGCTCTGCGCGGCGTTCATCTACTGGGGCGCGAGCCGGCGGCTTTCAGTTCTGACACGGCGGCCGCTGCTGAGCGGGGCGGCGTTCGGGGTGGCGATGTACGTCGCCATGCATTTCATCGTGTTGCCGCTCTCGCGCGTACACTTTCGCCTGCCCTCACTCCCCAACGTGCTCGGGGAGTTGTTTTCGCACGTCGTGCTGTTCGGCATGGTGATCGCGCTCGGCGTGGCGCGCGCCGCGCCCCGCAATGCCGAGCGCTGGTAGGATGCGTCACCGTGTCGTTCTGTCGGGGATAAATCAATGCAGCAGCGCACCGTCTCTCTCGCCCGCAGCCGCTCGCGGCCCGCGCTCGCCGCGATTGCAGCGCTCGCCGTGATCGCAGCGCTCGCCGTGATCGCGCCGGCCGCCGCCGCCACGCCACCGAGGTATATCCCGCACGCCGTCGCACCGGGATCACCTGCGCTGCCTTTCAGCGACGCCGTCCTCGCAGGCGACACGCTGTATGTCGCCGGTCACATCGGCCTCGATGCGCGTAGCGGCAGCGTTCCGGCGGATGCAGACAGCGAGGCGAAAGCGGTCATGGAGGCGGTCAAACACACGGTGGAGGCCGCCGGGCTCACGATGGACGACTTCGTGTCGGTGACGGTCTACTGCACTGATCTCGCGCTCTATGACAAATTCAACGCCGTCTACCGCGGCTACTTTCCCGGGCACTATCCGGCACGCGCATTCATCGGCGCCGAGAAGCTGGTGCGCGGCGCCCACTTCGAAGTGATGGGGGTCGCGGTCAGGACGGCGGTGCATTGAAAGCCGTGCCGCGGTGTCGCAGCGTTCCGCGCCGGCCGGCGCCGGCTGCGAACGCCGCTGCCTACGCCGCTGCGGCCGCGAAGGCTTCGAGCAACAGGCGTGCGAACTGCGGCCCCTTGCCGGCTTCCTCGTGCTTGAAGTACACGTAGACGTCGCTGCAGTGCGCGGCACTGGCACGGATGACCTCAGCCCAGCGCTTGAGGTCATCGCTGGTGTAGCCCTCGTCGCGCAGCCGGAAGTAGCCGTAACTGGCAGTGATCTCGAGCGGCGTGGAGAACTTCTCGCTGTCAGCGATGCACAGCGCGAGGTTCCGCGCCCGCAGACGCGCGAAGACCTCGGCGTCCATCCAAGATCCGTGGCGGAATTCGAAGGCGGCGCACACGCCGGGTGCGAGCTGCCCGAGGAAATCGTCGAGTACCGTGAGATCCTTGCGGAAGTAGGGCGGCAGCTGGAAGAGGATCGCGCCGAGCTTCGGTCCGAGCGTCGCCGTGGTCCTGAGAAAGTATTGCAGCAGCTCGCTGCAGTCGCGCAGCTTCGCGATGTGAGTGATGCGCTTGGGTGCCTTGAGCGTAAGCTTGAAGCCCTGCGGAGTCTCGCGGCTCCAGCCGGCGAGGATCTTCGCGTTCGGTGTGCGGTAGAAGGTGTAGTTGATCTCCACCGTGTTGAACGCCTGCGCGTAGAACGGCAGCATCTTCGCCGCCGGCATCTTCTCCGGATAGAAACTGCCTTTCCATTCGGGGTAGTTGTAGCCGGAGGTTCCGACCCAGGTCCTCATGTCAGCGTTCCGCTCACGCTCAGCGGCTGTCGCCGCCGACCAGCCGCCGGTACTGTCCGAGGTGGCGAATGGCGTGCTGCGGTTTGCCGAGCGCTTCGTAGAGCCGCGCGAGGTTGTAATGACAGTCGGCGAGATCCGGATCCTCTTCCAGCGCCCTGTGGTATGCCGTCAGGGCGGCGGCCGGATTGCCGAGGTCCTCGAGCAGCACGCCCTGATTGAAGAGCAGTAGCGGGTCGGGGCCGACCTGGGCGAGCGCGCGCCGGTAAACGTCGGCCGCTTGCTGCGTCTTGCCCTGCTCGTGCAGCAGTCGTCCCCAGTTGGTCCACGCCGCGGCGTTGCGCGGATCCTCATCTACCGCGCGCCGCCAGACGCTGAGCGCCGCCTCCGGGTCGCTGCCCTCGAGCGCGAGTGCCTGGCCGAACCAGTCCGCCGTAGGCGGGGTCGCTGTCGGGGTGCCGACGGCGGGCTGCTGCGGGTGCTCCACCACCTGTAGCACGCCGTTCTCCACTCTCACGTCGAGGCCGAGCAGATACTGGCCGCTATCCACCTGCCTGTGGCTCTCGCCGTCGCGCACCACGACGTGGTCGCCGACCGCGCTGATCGAGAGTCCCGAGAGTGGCATGGATTGCGGCAGCTCGTGACGCAGCCGCTCGAGCGAGCGGCGGATGCGCTGCGGCGAGATGCGCGCGTCGATCAGCGCGCGCGCCGTGCGCAGCACGATCAGATCCTGGAACGAGAAGCGATACTCGCGCCGTGCGCCGCGTGAGGGTTTGACGAAACCGGACTTGATCAGGTTGCGCGTGGTGTCGGGAGAGAGACGCAGGATCCGCTCGACGTCCCGTACGCTGTAGGAACGCATCCCCACCCTCTGCGCCCCGCGGCGCTGCTCAGGCGTTGCGCTTCCTGCGCGCCGCTCTCACCGGTTCCTCGGCGCGCTTGGGTGCTTTGCGCGGACCGAGACGACTCACCTGCTCGCGTGCGCTTTCGCCGCGCTGCAGACTGGCGCGTAGCGCTTCCATCAGGTCGATGACCTTGCCCTCGCGCTCGGGTGCGACCTCGGACACCGAAATCTCCGTGCCCTGTTCCACCTTTTTCTGAATGGCCGCGTGGATGCGGGCGCGCGTATCGTCCTTGAACGCCGTCGGATCGAAACGCTCGGCGGTCTGCTGGTCGATGAGCTGCTGCGCGAGTTTGAGCTCGGCGGCCTTGACCTCGGGTTTGGGGACGTCCACTTCACCCGCCGGGCGCACGTCCTCCGCATAGTGCAACTGCTGCATCGCGAGCACGTCGCCGATTGGACGGAGTATGACGATGTAGCCCTTGCCGCGGGCGGCCCAGCGGCCGACGCCGCAGCGAGCCGATTGCCTGAGGGCTTCCGTGAGCAGTGCGTACGGCTTGGCGGCGCCCTTGTCGGGCGCCAGGTAGTAGGTCTTGTCGTAGTACACGGGGTCGACCGACTCGATCGGCACAAACTCGGCGATCTCCACCGCGCGGGTACCGACCTCCTCGAGCGCTTTGATCTCCTCTGAGGTAAAGGGTACGTACTGGTCCTTGGCGAACTCGTACCCCCTGACGATCTCGTCGCGTTCCACCACGACGCCCTCCTTCTGACACACGTACTGCTGCTTGAGGCGCGAGCCGTCTTTCTTGTGCAGCAGATTGAAGGAGATGGCACTCGAGGATTGTGTGGCGGTGTAGAGCTTCACCGGAATGGCGACCAATCCGAAGGACACCGTCAGAGAACCGATGGAACGCGCGGCCATGTGTACACCTTGACTAACGCAACGACTAACGCAACCTGGAGCTGATTCCCACTAACGCAAGCTGGACCTAATTCTCACCATCAACACCGAAAGCCTTCGTAAGGCTCTGTTTTGACTCGAGTACATCATGCCACCGGTCGCCGTTCTTTTCCAACCGCGCGGGTACGTTGTTGATCGTAAAGTCCATGGGCTCTGCCGCCTCGAGCTCCTCCCAGCTGAGCGGCATGGACACCGGGGCGCCCGGCACCCCGCGTGGTGAATACGCCACATTGAGGGTCTTGCCGCGCACGTTCATGTTGTAATCGATGAATATCTTGCCGGTACGCTTCTCGACCGCCCACTCCATGGTGATGTCCTTCGGGTGTGCCCGCATCAGGTGCCGACCGATGGTCTCGCAGATGTGACGGGCCTCAGCGAACGTCACGGTGCGCTCGATCGGCACAAAGACGTGCAGCCCCGTCTTGCCGGAGGTTTTCACGACCGCCTCGAGTGACATCTCGCGCAGCAGCGCCCGCAGCCAGAATGCCACCCGCTTACCGACGGCGAAGCCGCGCTTGTTGAGCTCCGGCTCCGCCCCCTTGGCCTCCTTGCCGGAGTAGATGTAGGGGTCGATGTCGAACACCAGGTAGTCCGGGTAGTTGAGGATCGAGGACTCGAGCGCGGCAAGGGAGCCTGCGTAGTCGGTGCTGACGCCTGCCGCCTCGGGCGCGAGCTGCGCGCGCGAGTGCCAGACGTGAAACTCGAGCGTGCCGACCTGCCCGAGCCACAGCAGCGTCGGCAGGTTGTTGGCGAGCAGATAGCGGTGGCGCTCGTCCTTGTGCTCGGAGAACACGGTCACCGACTCGACGAACTCCGGCAGGGGCTGTGACCAGTGCTTCTGGAAGAAGCGCTCCCCGTCAATGCCTTCAGGCATGCGGATCATGGTCAACGGCCGATCGGCGAGATGCGGCAGCATGTAGCGCGCAGCGCGTGCGAGGTAGCGCAGGAAATCGCGCTTGTCGACCGCCGGACGACGCGGAGCTGCCTGCGCAGGCCAGTAGATACGGTCGAGGTTGGTGAGGCTGATGCGCGCGCCGCCGACCCTGAGGTCCATGCGCTTCGCCGGGTCATCGAGCTGATCGAGCACCGCCGCGACCTCGTTTGCGGCCGCGCCGCTCGTGTGGGTCTGGCCGGTGGCCAGCGCCGCGCCGCTTGTCAGCCGTGACGCAGCCGCGCGGACAGGAGAGGCCACGGCGTCGAGGCGGGTAGCGGCTGCGCCGGCGCGCCGGCGGACGCTCTGCGGCGCGACGTCATCCCGCAGCCGCACGAACACCGGCGCGCGCAGCATTCCCGCCGGCGTCCACTCGCTGTACCTGACCTCGGCGACGAGCTGCGGCTTCAGCCAGGTCGTTGGGCGATGTAGCGGAGGCTTGCCGGCGAAAGGTGAGTCGGAGCGTCTGAGCTTCGCGGTGCGCTCGAGCAGCATGCGGACGAGCCTGTCATCGAGTCCTGAGCCGACGTGACCGGCGTAGCGCAACGCCTTGCCTTCGCGATAACCGAGCAGCAGCGCCCCGAGCGGCTCGCGCGCGCCGTTGCCGCGCGTGTAGCCGCCGATCAGGAATTCGGCCGACTGCGCCGCCTTGAGTTTCAGCCAGGCATGCGAGCGCTGCCCGGCCTGGTAGGGACTGTCGAGCCGCTTGGCGATGATGCCCTCGAAGCCGTGCTCGAGCGAGACGGCGTACAGCCGCTCGGCATCGTCCGAGGCATGTACGAGCTGCAGGTGCGCCGCTGGCATCAGGCACTGCGAGAGGTAGCGGCGACGCTCGCCGTAGGGAGCCGTGCGCAGATTGAGCCCGGCGAAGTGCAGCAGGTCGAAGCACACCAGCACCACCGGCGCATCGCGTTGCGCCGCGGCGATCTCCGCGCTGCCCCTGAGCTGGGCGCGATTCTGCAGTGCGTTGAACGAGGGGCGGCCCGCCGCATCGAGTGCGACGATCTCGCCGTCGACAATCATCTGCCCGCCGGGCTGGGCGGCGAGCTCGGCCACAATCTCCGGGAAAAACGGTGTCAGGTCGAGTCCGCGGCGCGATTGCAGGCGCACCCGACCGCCCTCGACGTACGCGATCACGCGATAACCGTCGAGCTTCGGCTCGTAGCGCCATTGCGGCTCGGACCGCGGCGGCGCGTCGCCGCTCTCTGCGAGCATCGGCTTGAGTTGTCCCGGCATGCTCTCGGCCGGCCCGCTCGGCGCGAGCCGCGTCGCCTCGAGGCGCGCTGGCGGCTCATCGGGGCGGAGCTCGTCCAGCGTCAGCCCCGAGAGAACCGAGGCGCTGCGCGCCAGCACGTCGTTGGGCTGCGCAAAGCGATCCTGGTGTTTGATCAGCAGCCACTCGGCGCTCTTCGTCTTCACCAGCGTGAAGGAGCCCTTCAGCTTCTCACCGCAGAGAAAGATGCTCAGCTTTCCCGCGGCGAGTTCGGCGCGCAGGCGCGCTTCGGCCGCGGCGCGATCGGCGAAGGCATACTGCGCGCCTTCGTCCGGAGAGTAGGGCCCGCAATCCCACACGATGACCTTCCCGGCTCCGTACTGCTGCGCCGGGATCACGCCTTCGAACGAGGCGTAAGCGAACGGGTGATCCTCGACCTCGACCGCCATGCGCTTGTCGCTGACGTCGAGCGAAGGGCCTTTCGGCACGGCCCAGGACTTGAGCACGCCGTCGAGCTCGAGGCGAAAGTCGTAGTGCAGCCGCCGCGCGGCGTGCTTCTGCACCACGAACAGCAGCGGTCCGTTACGGGCGCCCGCCGACTTGGCTGGCGGCTCGGGCGTGCGCGTGAAGCTGCGCTTGGCGGCGTAGCGTTCGAGAGAGCGCGGGCTCACAGCAGAGAGTCCATCCACGCACACAGCACCTGCAGCAGCGCGCGCCTCACCTCAGCATCCGTGCGGCCGCTGCGTGCCGGGACGTGGAAGGAGTGATCCGCCTCGTCCACCAGGCTGAGCGTCGCCCGCGCGCCGAGCCGCCCCATCAACACCTCGAGGTGCGAGCGCTCGGCGAGGGCATCGCGCGAACCCTGCAGGAACAGCATCGGGATGCGCACCTGCTGCAGGTGCTCGGCGCGCGTGCCCGACGCTCGCCCCGCCGGATGCAGCGGGAAGCCGAGGAAGGCGAGCCCACGCACGCCTGCGAGGGGCTCGAGTGCCTGGGCCTGTGAGGTCATGCGGCCGCCGAAGGAGCGGCCGCCCGCGAACAGCGGCAGCGCCGCTGCGAGATGCGCTGCCGCGGCGACCGCCGCACGCACGGTCGCATGGCACAGCGGTGGCG